>Ga0316194_10001282_pt1 | contig 17226 bp, 15 predicted proteins | sample CroRivsedime1_MG_FD_204936 | JGI IMG/M metagenome (GOLD analysis project Ga0316194, IMG submission 204936) | Coastal sediment microbial communities from Maine, United States - Cross River sediment 1 | ecosystem: Environmental > Aquatic > Marine > Coastal > Sediment | place: USA: Maine...
ATGCGCTGTTCGATGCCGACGTCATGATCGGTGTCACCGGCGGTGCCAGCGGTTCACTCGAACCGGTGATGTTGCGCAGCCGTGCTGCGCGTCGTGACGTGCTGTGCTGGAAGCGCGGTGAAACCACAGCCTCACCGCAGGCGATCATGCAGTTCAACGGTTTGTCCGCGGATGACATCATCGCACGGGTCAACAAGCTGGCCGGAGCCTGAAGACATGAGTGAAACAAGGATCATTGCCATTGATGATGATCCCACGGGTTCGCAGACGGTACACAGTTGTCTGCTGCTGACGCGCTGGGACCAGGCAACACTGGTCGATGCACTGCAGGATGATGCACCGCTGTTTTTCATTCTGTCCAACACGCGCAGCATGGATGCCGCGCGCGCGGCGGCGGTGACGCGCGAGATCTGCGTCAACCTGAAAGCCGCGCTGGATACCCTGGAAAACCAGGGCCGGGTGATTAACCCGATTGTGGTGAGCCGTTCTGACTCCACCTTGCGCGGTCACTACCCGGTCGAGACCGACATCATCGCTGCCGAGCTGGGGCCGTTCGATGCGCACTTCATGGTGCCGGCCTTTTTCGAAGCCGGTCGTTTTACCCGTGACAGCGTGCACTACCTGGTGGTGGACGGCGAACCCGTGCCGGTGCACGAAACTGAATTTGCCAGCGACTCGGTATTCGGTTTCAGTACCGCCTTTCTGCCCGACTATGTTGAGGAAAAAACCGCCGGCCGTATCAAGGCCGGGCAGGTACAGCGTTTTCTGCTCGATGAGGTGCGCGGGGATTGCCGCGAGCGCTTGCGCGCGCTGCACGGCAACAGCTGTTGTGTGGTTGATTGCGAAACCCAGGCTGACCTGGATCATTTTGCCGCTCAACTGCAGCAGACCGCCGGCGAAGGTAAGCGCTTCCTGTTTCGCAGTGCGGCAAGCCTGTTGACCGCGCTGGCCAAATTACCGCCGCAGCCGGTCAAAGCCGAAGACATGGCGTACTATGTGCGCGAACGCCAACCGGGCGTTGTGCTGGTCGGTTCCCACGTTGCGAAAACATCGGCACAACTGGCCTACCTGTTCGAACACACCGACGTGCTGCCGGTGCACGTCGACGTGCAACAGCTCAATATCAGTGAGCCGTCGGCAGGGGCTCAGCGTGCGGGGAAACTGGCAGACGCAATCCTGAGTCGCATAGAGACTGCGCACGCCGATGGCAAGAGCGTGGCGATCTACACCTCGCGCGAAGAGTTAAGCTTTGCCAGTCAGGCCGAGCGCCTGGCCTTTGGTGAACGCCTGTCGGCTTTTTTGATGGGCCTGGTACAGCGGCTGCCCGAGACCATCGGTTTCCTCATCAGCAAGGGCGGCATTACCTCCAATGACGTATTGAGCACCGGTTTGAAACTCAGGCAATCGCGTGTGCTGGGACAGATCCTGACCGGCTGCTCGGTGATTCGCTGTCCCGCCGATCACCCGCGTTATCCGCACCTGCCGGTAGTGATTTTTCCCGGCAACGTGGGTGATGAGACCGCCCTGGCGCAGGCGTATAACATCCTGGTGAATGGTGATCAGAGCACTGTTTTATCCGATATAGCTACAGCCCGATAAACAGGGTCAGATTCAGCACTCCCCATGTACTTTCGCCGCGATTTTCAGGTGTGGTGAGATAATTCCCTAATCGTTAAGTTGTTAGCGGTGCGCGTGCGAAGGCGTTCGCATTATTTTCAGGAAAACAAGCCTATATTCATGATAGCTCGATCCAGCAGCATCGGGGATGTTGAATGGCTAAGTACAGCGGTTTTCCAACAGAATCGGGCGATGAAGGGTACCCCGGCGGTTTCGCCGAGACGGTTCTCGAGTCGACTCAACAGGCGGTGGTTATCGTGGATAAGGACCAGCGCCGCATCGTCTATGTCAACCCCGCGTTTGTCGCGACGACTGGCTATGCCGTCGACGAGATCAAGGGAAAATTGCTCTTTGATTTCAGATCCAGCCGGCACAACGCGGCATTTTACCGGCAGATCTGGCGATCGCTCGAAGAAAAAGGACACTGGTCCGGGGTGGTCTGGGGGCGCCGCAAGAACGGTGAAACCTATCCGTCCCTGCACACCATCAGCCCGATCTTCAACAGCAGGGGACGGGTGACGCATTACGCTTCGATGTTTTCAGATATCACCGCTCTCGAGCGGCAACAGGCAAACATGGGTTACCTGGCCTATCACGATCCACTGACCGGCCTGCCCAACCGACTGATGCTGATCGACCGGCTTGACCACGCATTACGCTCACACATCCGGAATAAAATGCAGCTGGCGGTACTGTTCATTGACCTGGATGGCTTCAAGGCAATCAATGATACGCGTGGGCACGCGGTTGGTGACCAGCTGTTACAGGCGACTTCCGAACGCTTTCAGTCCCTGTTGCGAAGTGGCGATACCGTGGCCCGGTTGGGAGGTGACGAATTTGTCATCGTGATTGAATCCTGCCGGTCGCGCGAGGGGATTGTGCGCATCGCGGAAAAACTGATCGCAACAATTGCCGAGCCTCTGCATATCGACGGACATGAACTACAAGTGCGGGGCAGTATCGGTATCGCTGTCGCCCCGCAGGACGGTCAGGACCCCGAGGTGATCATGAGTGCCGCCGATCAGGCGATGTACCGGGTAAAAACGAAACAAGGCAATGATTTCTGCTTTTTCGATGAAGGCCTGGACAATCAATAAATGCTCTCTGACCCCGTTTTTTTGCTGACATACAGACCGCCCATAATCGTCATCATCGCAGCTAAATACAACAGGTGCTCGATAAACTGACCAGGGTTGTTGAAAGCATTTCCGGTCAGGACGGGCACCACCGCCATCAATAGCAGATACAGGATTACAGGTCCCGCAAGGGCCACCTTCCAGTTCCCTCGATCCCCCATGTGCAGCTGCAGCGACAGCAGCGGCACATAGATCAGCATGCCAATCAGCCTGTGCAGGTCGTCGCCATGCACGGGCAGGTGCATGGCGACGATGATGCGCAAGCTGTTCGCCAGCAGGCCGGTGGTCCAGGCGGCTATGATCACGGCAAACAGCAGCAGTATCCTTCCTGCAACCCACGTCGGGACATCGACATTTTCTTGGTGGTCGGGGCGGAATACCCAGGCCCAGGCCAGCAGCGACATCAGCAGGAAGTTGATACCGGCGCAGGCTTTGACCAGGCGAACGTTCGCGCTTTCGCTCACCCACGCGTGCAGGCTGTCTCGGTGGAAGGGGTGCCCGCTGATCCATTCCAGCAACAGCGACAGGGGCCGCAACATCCATTCGAGATCGGCGGCGGTGGCGATGCTGTAGTGATACTTGATCGCCAGCGCGACGCTCAGCACCGTCAGCCACCAGGAGAACGTCTTCCAGTCGAGTCGTTTACGCAGACAGGGCATGGCGGCGTTTCCATCGGTGGCTGAAGCAGGCCATCAACAGGACCAACAGGCCGGCCCACAGTAATTCCGGTTCCGGCATAGGCCGGCCGACAGCCAGGTTGCTGACACCCTTAGGCAGCGGCAGCGGCTGCTTGACGTCCTTGCTGGCACCCGTGGTGTTGCGCACGGTCTCGTCGACGGCGACAAAAGAGGTGTGACGGGTCAGCAGGGAATACTGCAGGCCGAGCTCGACAATGCGCTCGCGCAGTGCGTCCTTATTGTCGGCAGGTACGGCGTACAGGCGTTCGAGCCGCTTGCGTGCCCAGAGCTGCGGCAGGGTGCTGTCGGCAGACTGTGCCTCCTTCAGCCGGAAAGTCCACGACTGCTCACCCTGGCCACCGATACCGCTGAGCCTGATGCTGGCGTCATCATTGGCGTTGCGGTATTTGCCGATGACCATGACGGGCCTCTGTGCCAGCATGTCGGGCACCTTTGCCGGTTCCAGGTCATAGAGTTCTACCCCGTCCGCTTCGACGCGGATGTTGGTCAGGGCCGGTGCGGATATGTATCGATTGAACTGTTGGGATTTACGCGCTGCATCCGCGCCGCTGGTCACCACAAAGGCTTCAGCACGACCGACCCGGGCAATGCTCTCTATCAGGAAACGGTTGACGGAGCTGCCGATGCCGAAGGCGAACAGGTTGTTGCGGTGCAGCTGTTCGTCGACCAGGCGAAAGACCCGGTCTTCCGCGCTGATATAGCCGTCGGTCACCAGTACGATATTGCGCGACACCTTGTCATCGCTGTGCATGGCGAACACCCGTTGCAGTGCAGGGTACAGCGCGGTGCCCCCGCCACCGCGCTGGTTGTTCATCATGTTGATCGCCCGGTTGATATTGTGCTGCGTTGCCGCCAGCGGCTGGGGAGAAAGCACCGCGGATGCGCCGGCGAAGAAGAGGATATTGAAGCGGTCTGATGGCTTCAGCTTGTTGAGCAGGCGGGTCATCAGGTCCTTGGTGGTATCCAGCGGAAAGCCCGCCATGGAGCCCGAGACATCAATCACGAAGAAGTAGTCGCGCGCGGGGATCTGTTCCGGCGTGACCCGCTTGGGTGGTTCGGACACCAGCAGGAAATAGTTTTCGCCATGGGCCTCGAAGCGCGTCAGCCCGGTCAGGATCTGCTCGTCCTGCAGGCGGTAGCGCAGGATGAAATCGCGGTTGCCGGCGTTGGTCGCATCCTTGAGCGACAGTTTGACCGATTGCTTGTCCTGCCATTGGGTCAGGAGTTCATGGGTCGATGATTCCAGGTTGCTGATCGGCAGGGGAGAGGTCATCACGACGTTGATGCCGTAGCTGACCGGATCAGGCCTGCCTTCAGCCAGGTAGGGGTTCTGGATCCACTGTACCTCGCCGGCGGCGTGTTCGGCATCACCGCCGTAACGCGGGCCGACCACGCCGGGGAACACGAACTCGTACACGCCATCCTCGGCACTCAGAATTTCCGTATAGGTCAGCACAACCTCGACCTCATCGCCGGGCATGATATTGGCGACCTCCATGGAGAAGACGTTGGGACGTTTCTGCGACAGCAGGGAGGCCGACTTGCCGGCTTTTTTGGCAGCGTCGAAGGTCTTTTGGGCCGCCGCCTTCTCCTTGATCGTCGCCACGATCCGGCGCTCGCCGATGATCATGGTCATGCCGTTGACGGCGGCGCGGGTCGATCCCGGGAAAATGTAAGTGGCGTTGAGCGGCCGGGTTCCCTCATTGCGGTACACCTGCGACAGCTGCACGCTGGCGAGGAAGCCGTTGAGCCGGACATCCGCACTGGTTTTCTTTAGTGGCAGGCGGTCGATGGCGGAATCCGTCCCTTCGACAAAAAAGTACGGTGACAGGGATGCGGGCGGCTCACCGCCAGTGGTGGTCGCCCTGGCAGCCGGTAAAGCGAGGATAACCACCATTGCAAGCAGTGCGGCAAGTCTGCAGGGGTATTGATTCATGGAAACGCGCATTGTTTTTCTCCGTTGTGCTTGTTGACGGCACTGAGTATGCGCGAGCTCCGGGGAGTTACTGCGGAGCCGGGATGGAGATTATGTGGAGATTGTGTGGAGCAGCCTTAAACGGGCGCGCGTGCCGGGATTCAGGTTTTCGAGCGCCAGGGAGCCACCGTGCAGTTCGGCCACCTCACGGGCGAAATTGAGTCCCAGTCCGGTGCTTTTCTGCCCGCTGTCAGGCCGCGGCAGGGAAAAGAAACGCTCGAACACCCGTTCGCCGACATAATCCGCGATACCGGGGCCTTCATCGCTGATGTCGATGACGGTGTAGCTGTCCTCGGGATAGATAGCCAGCGTAATCCTGCCGCCGGGCGGGGAAAAGTCTATGGCATTGCGGTACAGGTTGTCGATGGCCTGACGGATCAGTAAAGGGTCGCCGTGCATCGCCGGGGCGGCCGTCTTGTTGAGTGTGACCGTCAGCTTGCGCGATTCGCATTCCAGGGCATGTGCCTCGATTACATCCTCCGTCAGCGACGCGAGCGCGAACGACTCGCGCTTTTCGATATCGCGACGTTTCTCCACCGCCGCCAGTTGCAGCAGGCGGCTGGCGAACACGTTCAGCCGCTCCGTCTCCTTTACTATGGTATCGGCAAACTGCTCGCGCTTGTCCTGCGGCAGGTCACGGCGCAGCAGTTCGGCGGCCGCATGAATGGCGGTCAAGGGGCTTTTCATTTCGTGGGTCAGCGATTGCACATAGCGCTCGACATACTGCTTGTCCTCCAGCGCCTGGCGCATGTTGTTCATGGCTTCGCCGACCTTGCCGATTTCGTTGTTGCCCAGTTGCGGCAGGCGGATGCGTTCGCCGCGGCCGATGCTGTGGGCGTAATCCACCAGGGTCTGCAACGGGCGGCTGACCCAGACATACAGCATATAGCCGAGCAGCAGCACCAGGCCGACAGAGATCACCACCGCCAGCATCAGGTTGGACTTGGCCTTGGCGACAAAGCGGTCGATGTTGCTCTTGGGCTTGGCCAGCGTTAACACGCCGATAATGTTGCCCTGTTTGTAGATCGGTGCAGCCACGTAAGCGACTGTCAGTTCCTCCGCGGGATCGCCGGCGGGCAGTTCATCGCTGATACGGGTGGCACGGGCGCCATACTCGCCTTTGAGCGTCAGGTGGACATCGCGCCATTCGGAATAGTCTTCGCCCACGGCTTTGCCGTCGTCCGTGTCGAATAGCACGATGCCCTTGTTATCGGTGACATACACGCGGATATCGACACGGGTTTTTTCCAGCTCGTAGATCTGTGCGGAAAAGCGGCGCAGCTGGAGACGCTTGAAGGCATCGTCCAGTTGCAGCAGGGTCATATCGCCGCTGTTCATGTCGGTGGTGATGATTTCCGCCAGCAGGTTGGCCGTATCCACCATGAGCTCTTCGAATGACTCGCTGTAGCGGTCGCCGACATCACTGCTGATCCAGTAGGCAAGCAGGGCAAAGCCGGCGATGACCGCCGCGGCGAAGACGAAGAAAATGCGCGTGCGGATATTCAAGCGTCAGGGATCAGCGAGTAGCCGACGCCGCGATGGGTGCAGATCGGGTCCGCATTCGGCTTTATCTTGCGCAGCTTGTTGCGCAGGCTTTTGATATGGCTGTCGATGGTGCGTTCCAGCCGGTGGTCGGGGTCATCCCAGCCGCGTTCCAGCAACTGGCCGCGGGTGAAGACGCGTTCCGGCTGGCTGAGCAGGGTTTCCAGCAGGCGGTACTCGTGCAGGGTCAGGTCCAGCAGCTGGGCATGGTAGTGGATCTGCCGGCGCACGCTGTCGATATGGAAAATATCCGACGTGCCGGTGGTCGCTGTGCTCGCGGTTTCGACACGCCGTAACACCACCCGCACGCGCGCCACCAGCTCGCGCAGGCTGAAGGGCTTGACGATATAGTCGTCCGCGCCCATCTCCAGACCCGCGACCCGGTCGATCTCGGCGTCGCGCGCCGTCATATAGATCACCGGGGTTTCGGTGATTTGACGGATGCGCCGGAAGAACTCGAACCCGCTGCCATCGGCCAGACCGACATCCAGCAGAATCAGCGACGGGGTGTTGGTATTCAGTGCAGCGAGGCAGGTGCTGCCAGTGGGGAAATGCTCCGTAGCAAAGCCCTCGGCCTGGAGTGCGAACTGCACCGTCTGTGCGATGGATGGTTCGTCTTCGACGATGAATATGCGGGTGCTGTCCAAGTTGTGGCCGTGTTATATGAGTATCTGACAGGCGGTGATTATCGAATTAATTGGGGTCAGAGAGCAATTTTCTCTAATATTAGAGAAAATTGCTCTCTGACCCCGGACTCACCCTGGCAAGGAAACGCTGATTGATACCCCAGTATTTCCCAGAGATTGCAAAGCACGGACTGCGATACACTGCGCAGCGTTTAGTACTGTTTTTGAAAAACCTTGATGCAGATTCCCTTTGATAATCGCTATGTCACCCTGGGTGAGGGCTTTTTTGCCAGGACCGATCCAACGCCCGTCAAAAAACCTGAATTAATTAAGTTCAATGACGCGTTGGCCAGGGAACTGGGCATAGCCACCGATCACGTCGCCGCATTGGGTGCGGCTGTTTTCTCGGGTAACACGCTGCCCGAGGGGGCAGAGCCTCTGGCGATGGTGTATGCGGGGCATCAGTTCGGGAATTTTGTTCCGCAGCTGGGCGATGGCCGTGCGCTGTTACTCGGGGAAATCAACAGGCCGGATGGCGCCCGTGTCGATATCCACCTGAAAGGTTCCGGACGCACCGGTTTCTCGCGTAATGGTGACGGCCGTTCCGCCCTCGGCCCGGTGTTGCGTGAATACCTGGTGAGCGAAGCCATGCACGTACTCAAGGTGCCGACTACGCGTGCTTTGGCGGCCGTGACGACCGGCGAGCCGGTCGCGCGTGAGCGGTTACTGCCGGGCGGGGTGATTACACGCGTTGCTTCGAGCTTTGTTCGCGTGGGTACTTTTCAGTATTTCGCAGCGCGCGATGATGTCGCGGCGGTCAAACAACTCGCCGATTATGTTATTGAAAAAAGTTACCCGCAGCTTGGTGACAATGAAAACCCTTATGTGGCCTTGCTGAACGCGGTGGTCGAGCGCCAGGCCGCGCTGATTGCACAGTGGATGCACATCGGTTTTATCCACGGGGTGATGAATACCGATAATATGTCGATCGCCGGTGAGACCATCGACTACGGGCCCTGTGCGTTTATGGATGCGTATCATCATCACCAGGTGTTCAGTTCCATCGATCGTAATGGGCGTTATGCCTACAGTAATCAGCCTTCCATCGGTTTATGGAATTTAACCCGCCTGGCCGAGACGTTATTACCGTTGTTTGATGACGACCCACAGGCGGCTGTGGACAAAGCGCAGGACGTCCTGAAAGGCTACCAACCACGTTATGAATCACACTGGCTGGCAGGCATGAGGGCAAAATGCGGTTTAACCGCGTGTCGTGACGCTGAAGGCGATGACGACAAGACCCTGATTGAAGAATTACTGGCTGCGATGGCGGGTAACCGTGCGGATTTCACCTTGACGTTTTATCACTTATCGCGCCTGGCCGATCAGCCATCCGAACAGGACAACGACTTGCGCGCCTTGTTTGATAATCCCGCGCAGATGGATGCCTGGTTGGCGAAGTGGCGTCAGCGGTTAAGACTGGAGGCGTTAAGTGATGACGCGCGCCAGCAAACCATGCAGGCCGTCAATCCGGTCTATATACCCAGAAACCACCAGATTGAAGCCGCGATCAGAGCGGCGGAAGATCAGGATGATTTTTCTGTGTTTCACGCCTTACATGAAGTGCTGCAAAAACCGTATGTGCAACAGGAAGGCAAGGACAGGTATATGCAGGCACCTCAACCTGAAGAAGTGGTTGAGTATACGTTTTGTGGAACGTAAGGAATTAGAAAGGGACGGATAAACGGCGCTGACGCCGATTTTCGATTTCAATTTCTGCGGCATCCTATCGCGGCCATGAGGCCGCTCCTACAGGTGTTATTTTGTAACAGTGTTTGTAGGAGCGGCCTCATGGCCGCGATCAATCGTACCGAAGGTCGGCGTTTATACCCGATGGTTTTACGGGTGCTCCTGCAGGTGGCACGCCGATCCTTGAAGGTGGTTGCCGCACTAAAATCAGACGAGCATAATCTGTCATATCCATTGCACTGACTGCCCGCTTTGCCGACCATGGGCTTCACAAAGGAGGTTCGCACATGGCAAAACTGAAGGTTAACGGAGAATCCGTTGATATCGATGTGGATGGCGCGACGCCATTACTCTGGGTGCTGCGCGAACAACTGGGGCTGACGGGTACCAAGTACAGCTGCGGTATCGGTTTGTGCGGTGCCTGCACGGTGCATATCGACGGTAAGGCGGTGCGCTCGTGTGTAATTCCGGTTGACTCAGTGACCGCCGCGCAACAGATAGTCACCATCGAAGGGCTGTCAGCCGATGGCAGCCATCCGGTCCAGCAGGCCTGGGCGGAACTGGATGTGCCGCAATGTGGTTACTGCCAACCCGGCATTATCATGGCCGCGGCCGCGCTGCTCGACAGTACTCCCGCCCCCAGCGATGCAGACATCGATGCGAATCTCCCTAATATTTGCCGCTGCGGTACCTTTAACCGGGTGCGGCGCGGCGTGCACCGTGCGGTGCAGCTGAACAAGCGCGGGAGGTCGTGATGGCAATTGAACAGGTCACGATTTCGCGGCGCGAATTTCTCATCGGCACGGCGGCGGCCGGTGCCGGCTTGTCGCTGGGTTTGTATTTGCCGGACGTTGGCGCGGCTGCGGCGGCTGAACTACCCCCGGAGGTGAATGCCTGGGTGGTGATCAAACCGGACGATACGGTGATTATTCGCATTGCGCGTTCCGAGATGGGGCAGGGCACGCTTACCGGCCTGGCGCAACTGGTCGCCGAGGAACTCGAATGTGACTGGTCCAGGGTTCAAACGGAATATCCCACCCCGGGTCAGAATCTCGCCCGCGATCGGGTCTGGGGCAGTTTCTCAACCGGCGGCAGTCAGGGTATTCGCGGCAGCCATCAATACGTGCGCACGGGCGGGGCGCTTGCGCGGGAGCTGCTGATCGAGGCCGCGGCCGATGCCTGGGGTGTCAGCAAGAAGGAATGCAGCGCAGCGGCGAGTGTTATCACGCATCGGCCCAGCGGGCGAACCACAACCTACGGCAAAGTCGCTGCGGCGGCGGCACAACTGGTGCCACCGTTGCAGGTGGAACTCAAGGACCCGAAGGACTGGACCATCGCCGGCAAACCGGTCAAGCGCCTGGACACTCGGGATAAGCTCACGGGTAAACAGGTGTTCGGCGCTGACCTGCAACTGCCCGGCATGCTGAATGCCACGGTCAGGGCGTGCCCGGTGTTCGGCGGCCGACTCGTCGCGTTTGATGCGGCCGCGGTGCGCAAGTTGCCCGGTGTACGCGCCGTGGTGCGCGTGGATGACACCGCCGTCGCGGTGGTCGCGGATACCTGGTGGCAGGCCAAGACGGCGCTGGACAAGTTGCCGGTGACCTGGGACGAAGGTCCGAATGCGAAAGTCAGCAGTGCGTCGATCGCCCGCATGTTGCAGGAAGGGCTGACGGCAAAGGACGCCTTTGTCGGCAACCAGAACGGCGATGCCAAGGCGGCGCTCAAGGCTGCGGCGAAAACCGTTGAGGCTATCTACGGCTATCCCTATCAGAACCATGCGACCATGGAGCCGATGAACGCGACAGCGCGCTGGACGCCGGAGCGCTGCGAGGTCTGGTGTCCCACGCAAAACGGTGAGGCTGCCCTGGCCGCGGCTGCCGAAGCGGCGGGGCTGCCGCCAACCCAGTGCGATGTTTACAAGATTCATCTCGGTGGCGGCTTCGGGCGGCGCGGAGCATTTCATGATTTCGTCAAGCAGGCGGTTGCGATTGCAAAGCAATTGCCGGGCACGCCGGTCAAGCTGCTGTGGACACGCGAAGAGGATATGCAGCACGGCGCCTATCACCCCATCACGCAGGCGAAGCTGGTCGGCGGACTGGATGACAAGGGCGAGCTGGTCGGTCTGCATGTGCGTATCTCGGGGCAATCGATACTGGCCTCGGTAAGGCCAGAAGCGCTGAAAGACGGGGCCGATAGCTTCATCTTTCAGGCGCTGCAGCCCGACGGACATCATGGCATCAGTTACACCATACCGAATCTGCTGGTCGATCACGCCATGCGCAATCCACCGGTACCCCCGGGCTTCTGGCGCGGGGTGAATGTCAATCAGAACGCGATCTATATGGAATGTTTTGTCGATGAGCTGGCGCATGCCGCGGGTAAGGACCCGCTCGCGTTCCGGCAAAAGCTGATGGCCAACCATCCGAAGAGCCTGGCGGTACTGAACGCGGTCGCGAAGAAAGCCGGTTGGGGTAAACCCGCCGCTAATGGCGCACACCGTGGCCTGGCCGTTTGCAAAGCCTTTAACAGTTACGTCGCCGCCTGCGCGGAGGTGACGGTCGATGCTGACAGCGGGCAGTTGAAGATCCACCGTATTGTCGCGGCCACCGATCCCGGCCATGCGGTCAATCCGCAGCAGATCGAGGCCCAGGTCGAAGGCTCGTTCGTGTTTGGTTTGTCGGCGTTGTTGTACGGTGAATGCACTATCAACGGTGGACGTGTCGAACAGGAAAACTTCGACACCTACCGGTCCATGCTGATTGATGAGATGCCCAAGGTCGAAACCATCGTGATGCCCTCGGGCGGTTTCTGGGGTGGCGTGGGTGAGCCGACTATCGCGGTTGCCGCACCCGCGGTGCTCAACGCGATCTTCGCGGCCACCGGCAAGCGCGTGCGCCAGTTTCCGTTGAAGAATGTCGATCTGAGAAGTGCCTGATCAATGTGCTCTGACCCCATTCTTCTACGACGGTTTTACGGGTGCTCCTGCGGGTAAACCACCGAACCCTGTAGGAGCGGCCCCATGGCCGCGATTAATCGCGCCGAAGGCCGGCGCTCCTGCAGAATGTATACTGTTTCCGTGAAAGAGGAGGAAACAAAGCTTACATCCAACATTGAACGCCCGCCCCGGCTCGCCTGGCGCCAGCTGTTCAAAACGACCGAAGGTCGTATCCTGTTGCTGGGTATCGCTGTCGCGCTCGTCGGGTTCGTTGTCATGGGGGTGGCGGCCTTTGGGTCACCGCAAGCCGTACACATGATCGGTGTCATGAGCTTTACCAACATCGTCTTTGGCCGGGCCGTGTCCATGTCCATAGGTTATGCCGGCGGTTACGATCACGCGCTGGTGGTGCCGGTGAATATGTGGGTGGAGACCGTTTTGGTCCTGTTGTTTTATCCCCTGTTCGTTTTCAGCATGCGCAAGCTGGTGGTGTTTCCCAGTCTGAAGCGTTTGCTTGACCGCACGCACGCAGCCGCCGAGCACCACCATGACACGGTGCGCCGTTACGGCATTGTCGGGCTCTTTGTCTTCGTCTGGTTCCCATTCTGGATGACCGGTCCGGTGGTGGGCGCCGCTATCGGTTACCTGCTTGCTTTTCCATCCTGGCTGACGCTGTCGGTCGTGCTCGTCGGCACTTACATCGCCATGCTGGGTTGGGCCTGGCTGTTGTTCGGTCTCTATACCCGCGCTGCGGTTTTCGGTCCCTGGGCCCCGGCGCTTATTGTTGGAACTTTTATCCTGATTGTCCTCGTCAGCTATTGGCTCCATCGGCGCAGGAAAGGCTGAATGTCAGTGGAACGCGTGAGGCGGTGGACGAGTTCAACCGGCTGGCTTGGCTCGAATCATACCCCGGTTTGTAAACGGCCGAAGTTTACAACATTCTCTGGTCTGGCTGTCTGCTGATCCGTATGTGGATTCAGCCAGTTCAGTATTGGCTCGAATTCTTCTCGTTCCTTTGCGACATCTGTTTCATCCATTTCAAAAATACCTGTTCCTTTTTCCGCCGCCAGAATGTATTGGTCGGAGTCGGAAATCCTGGTCAGGAAAGGCAGTCTTAATACCTGTAAAAAACGTTCCAAAGGTTTATAAATCGGCATGCTTTTGCGTACCCGGTTGGCGACCACAGCAACATTCGTTTTCTGTTTGCGGACTCCGCCCTTGAGCAACAGATCCTTGATGAAATCGGCGGTAGCGTGAATGTCGATAGTAGAGGGCGCGACGGGAATGACAATGAAATCGGCTTTTTTGACCATCTCCTGTAACAGTACGCCGTCCACGCCGGCAGGTGCATCAATAACCAGTTTTTCGGTGTTTGCCGGAACATACATCTGCAGGCTGCGCATCAGATTGCCTTTCTGGGTGGCAGCGTCGGCGGCGTGGATAGCATTTGCTTCCCTGGAACGTATTTTCAGCCAATGCAGACTTGATCCCTGGGGATCATAATCCATGATTGCGGTTTTTTTGTTTCTGCTGGCAAAGTAACTCGCGATGGTGGTTGCCAGGGTCGTTTTGCCGCTGCCGCCTTTTGAATTGATAATCAATATTGTCTGCATAGCTGTTCTTTCTTGTTGCCCGGGGTGACCGGATTGCACGGCTACTAGCAGTTCTAACGGAAAAAGACAGCGAACGTTTATGGTTGCATGGGAGGGATGTGACACAGTTCGCAAAAGATTCTACAAATGCCCCCTTTAATCGATAAGGCGATACTTGATTGCACATGCGTTCGATGTCATAATTGGGAAAAATAACCCAAAAACAAGACAACTATTGGTTTCAGCCGATGAAAGATCTGCGGATTACAAAAGAAAGGCGTAGTTTCAAGCCAACACCTCGTTTTCCCCTGGTGGGTAGTAATGGAGGCGTTACTTACTTCGATCGCCGCAGGGCGCCGGACCGGCGCCTGAACAATATTTGTCTGGAAGTTGTGCCGATGGAAATAATCATCGCAGGAAGTGACACCACAGCCTCATAACCTGCTTGAAAACGCGCAGTGATTCTTTCCCGTTGGAATTATTGGAAACACTGTACAGTTACCCGCATTGAACTGCCCATCAGGCGAATGTTATTTAGTTTGCTTGATATCAATTACACCTTAAAATTATTTGCATAAGATGCGATTTTGAGCACTTCACACTTACTGAGGACAATCCATGCTGGGTGAAAAACACGATCTGATTCACGAGCTTCCGGAGTACAAGGACCGTATCCATGACCTGAAAATGACTAATAAGCATTTCGCTAATCAGTTTGAGAAATATCATGATATCGATCATGCGGTGCTTCGAGCTGAAGGCGGTATGGAAAACACATCGGATGAATACCTGGGAGAACTGAAGAAAAAACGACTCGCACTGAAGGATGAACTGTTTGCGATGATAAAAACCGAAAGTTGATGCGAGGTGGTTATGGTAGATTGCGCTGTAGTTGAAACCAGGTTGCATGAATTGCGTAGTGAAATGACATCGCGTATCAATGCAATTGATAAAGAGGTCCACCATCGTGAAGAACCCGTTGAGAAAGATTTTGCCGAACAGGTCACTCAAGGGGAAAATGATGACGTGCTGAATGCACTGGACAATGAAGCCAAAGTAGTTGTTCAGCAAATCGACAACGCTCTGCTTAGCATCAAGGAGGGCACATACGGGGTATGTAAAGGCTGCGGAAACGCTATTGCTGAAAAACGACTTGAGGCTATCCCTTACGTAACATTGTGTATTGAATGTGCAGAATAACGCTCAGCAGGGCAGACCATGACGACCGAGCAGGACCTCATCGACCAGTTAACCGCGACGGGCGACTACAAGGTCATCCGCCGCCTTAAGCCCGTCGACCAGTACCACGACGACAGCGGTGCTGAAAAGCAAATCGGGCTCTACCTCGACACCGAGGCCACCGGCCTGAACCCGGACACGGAAAAGGTCATTGAACTGGCTATGGTTCCCTTTGAGTACGATGCCGAGGGGCGCATTTATCGTATCCTCCCGGCCTACAACGCCCTCCAGGATCCCGGTATCCCCATCCCGGCCTTTATCACCAGCATCACGGGTATTACGGATGAGATGGTGGCAGGGCAGGCCATTGACCTGGACCAGGTTGCACAATTCCTTTCCGGGGCATCCCTGGTGATTGCCCACAACGCCCGCTTTGACCGGCCCTTCGTCGAGTCGCTCTATCCGGGGTTTGAGGCGGTCGCCTGGGCCTGTTCCATCGCGGACGTCAACTGGAACGAGGAAGGCTTCGAGGGGGTAAAACTGGAGTACCTGGGCTACAAGTACGGGTTCTTCTATGAGGGCCACCGGGCCACGATCGACTGTCAGGCCGGCATCGAGCTGTTGAGCCAGACGCTACCCAGCGGTGAACGGGTCATGAAACGTCTGCTGGACAATGCCGGTCGGACTGATGTCCGTGTCTGGGCAGAACGTGCACCTTTCCAGAAAAAGGACCTGCTCAAGCAGCGCGGCTATCGCTGGTCGCCGGGCGGGGAGGAGGGGATTCGTAAGGCATGGTACAAAGACCTGCCCGAGGATCAGGTCGATGCGGAGATGGTGTACCTCAACCAGGAAGTCTACCCACGCGCGGTGAAGGCGCTGCCGATGGATCGCTTTGATGCCAAGCTGCGGTATTCGAGGCGGGTGTAGGAGCGCAGTACCACTATATTCACATAGTGGTACTGCGCCGGGCTCTGCTGCGGTTGGTCGAAACGGCGTGTCAGCCGCTGCTACCGGCCTCGACCATGATGGGACTTTCGGTTCTGCAGTGGTTGTCCCGTCGGGCGGACATGTTCAGCTCACCCAGCACGGTCAGAGACGGCAGGGCGAATGGATCGGCTGCATCCATGTCAATGCTGTAGCCAATGTCCCTTAGTGATGCGATGGTCAGTTGGCTGAGCGGATTCTGGCCGTCGTCCAGGAAGCCGGTCATCAGTTCCTGGCCAAATACCGATTCCCGCCAGTGGCCCTCGGCCGTACCGGCACCACCCTGGTTGGCCAGGGGAACATCACGCCCGGCGATGGTGGTGAGGTCGGTGTACGCCTGTCGGGCATGAGTCCCGGTGAACAGGGGATCGTTGGTACCGGAGCCCGCGACCAGGCCAAGGCGTGCCCAGAGCGTGCCGATTCCCAACACGTGCCCCATCTCATGAATGATCACGTTCACGAGGCTGCCGTTGGCTTCCATGTTGCCCAGGTCGGCGGTGTCGAAGGACATGATGCCGACCGCCGGCAGGCTGGTGCCCGGCCGCAGGAAGCGTGGCCCGGCCTGGCCCAGGATTCCGCCGACTCCGCCCAGATCTTCACCGCGCGCGTAGATGACGACGTTTTGCACTACTTCGTCGATGTTGACGCCCGCGACGACCTCTCCACGGACAGGCGCTGGTGGCAGCGCTTCGGTTATGATCTGGGCCCAGCGTTGTGCCGCCAGATGGAACACTGAACGCTGATTGGCATTGAGGCCGCCCAGGAAACGCACTTCGACCTGGAAGGGGTTTGTCGCTGGCGCTGAGGCGGGTTCGGTATCCAGTTCCAGGCTCCAGCTGTTCAGGGTGCCACCATCAGCGGATACCCGATCGTGAATCTCCAGGATCCAGGTGCCGGCCGCCAGTTCCCCGGCAAGGTCCGCCAGGTTGCCTTCCGGCCGGAACGTGCCGGTGAACGGCGCACTCCCGGTGGTGATCGACTGGGCCGCAGTGTCGTCAAACAGCGTGTCCCTGAAACCGTCTTCGCTGCCCCCTTCACGATCCACCAGCGTCACGCGTGTCCCCATGGGGCTGATCAGTGTGAGGGTCAGGTCATTGTCCCAGGTGTGGTCCAGATCGACCTGCACCCGCACGGCTCGCAGAACATCGCCGCCGGTCTGGGAAACGGCTACTGCAGATTCCACCTTGTTGGGC
>Ga0316194_10001283_pt1 | contig 17225 bp, 11 predicted proteins | sample CroRivsedime1_MG_FD_204936 | JGI IMG/M metagenome (GOLD analysis project Ga0316194, IMG submission 204936) | Coastal sediment microbial communities from Maine, United States - Cross River sediment 1 | ecosystem: Environmental > Aquatic > Marine > Coastal > Sediment | place: USA: Maine...
AGGGGCGAGGAGAAGTAGGCGATCAATTCGCGCCGGATGATGGCCCAGACCTTACGCATCGTGCACCTCCTCGGCCGCGGCCGGGGCCAACTCATCCTCGCGCGTCGTCAGCCGAACGAAGACATCTTCGAGTGATGCCTGCTGCGGAGTCAGGGCCAGCAGCACCCAACCCCTTTCCACCGCCATCCGGAAGACCGCCTCTCGCGGGTCCGAACCGGCAGCGTGCTCGAGGAGATACCGACCCTCCCCGCGATCGCTGATCGTGACGACCCCCGGCAATGCCTCGAGTGCGGTCCGGGCCGAGCCGTTGGCGCCCTTGAGCTCAACTGCCAGCGACGGGTTGCCGACGAGTTTGTTACGCAGCGCCTCCGGCGTGCCGTCGGCTACGACCCGACCGCGGTCGATGATGAAGACCCGCTCACAGACCTGCTCCACCTCGGGCAGAATGTGGGTCGACAAGAGGACCGTGTGGTCTTGTCCAAGCTCGGTGATCAGCTCCCGCACCTTGATGATCTGGTTCGGATCGAGACCAACAGTGGGTTCGTCGAGGATCAGCACCGGCGGCTGGTGGATCAACGCCCCCGCGAGGCCGACCCGCTGCCTGAAACCCTTGGACAGGGTGCCGATCACCTGGCGCCGAACGTCCCCGATGAGACATCGTTCGACCACGTCTTCGATCCTCGCGTGGACCTCGCCCCGCGGCACTTCTTCGACATCGGCCCGGAAGCGGAGGAATTCATTGACCCGCATTTCCGGGTAGAGAGGAACATTTTCGGGCAAATAACCCACGTTCCGTCTGAGTCCGACCGGGTCCTGGTCGAGATCCACACCCGCCACTACCACCCGACCGGTGGTCGGAGGCAGGAAGGCGGTGAGCATCCGCATCACGGTGGTCTTGCCGGCGCCGTTGGGGCCGAGGAAACCAAGCACCTGGCCCTCGGGGACGAAGAAGCTCAGATCGCGGACGACCGGCTCTTCGACATAGGTCTTGCCGAGGTTTTCAACTTCAATCATCGATTGCGCCTCCTATCGGCGATCGTACCTTCCGATGTGCAGCCGAGACGGCTGCACCACAAATCAAAACTGAACCGGGACTTTTTGTGGTGCGGGCGTCTCGCCCGCACGATCTTACCCGCGTCAGACGGCCGCCTTTCGAGGCACACCGTAGCAAAATTCGATCCAAATTCAAGCGTGGTTATGGCTCCTCAACGCGCCGCGCCGAGGTCAAAATGGCAGACAGCTATCCCGTTGCGCCACCGGTGATGATCAGCATCAAGGTCGTCGAGCCGAGCGTGAACTCGCCCTGGTTCGAAATTTCGGCCTCCTCGGCGCGCTCCCCGCCGACCCAGGTGCCGTTGGTTGCGCCCATGTCGACCAGCACCACCGTGCCTTTCCGCACCTCGAGCATGGCGTGCCGGCGCGAGACCTCCGAATCCTTGACCTGGACGTCCATGGTCGAGCCGCGGCCCAGGTAAACCCGGGGTTTGGTGATCGGAAAGACGCTTCCGGCCTGGGAGCCGGCGATCACCGCCAACGAGAATCGTTGATCCTTTGGCAGCGGCGCGAGCTCCGGCAGCTCGGGAACCTCGGGCTCGGGCTCGACGTCAGGCGCCTCGACGTTCTTCGGTAAATCCTGGAACATCTTGCCGATCGAGGTGGCGTTGGACGGTTCGTCGAGCGGGTTACGGACCTCGAACGAGTGCTGACAACTCGTGCACTTGACCAGCTTGACGTCGGCTCCACCGAAGCGTGCCTCGTCGTATCGATATTTCGTATCGCACTCTGGGCAGGTGATGATCACCCGGGGTCCTCCACGTCTCTAACCCATTAATGATATCAGCTTTGATCAAGTATCTGCTGCGTTTTCCGGTCTTGGTCGAGGCCGCAAAACAGGTAAAGAGTAAAGAGTTAACGGTCAAGGCGTAAGGGCCTCGAGCTTAACCCTTAACCCTTAACCCTTACCTCCCCGGAAGGCTCCGGACTACTGCTCGCCCTCTCCTGCCGTCCACTGATCCATCCAATCAAGAACGACATTGTGCCACTGGATCGAGTTGATGGGTTTGAGGACCCAGTGGTTTTCATCCGGGTAGTAGAGCAGCCGCGACGGCACACCAAGGCGCTGCAACGCGTTGAAGGTGGCGAGGCCCTGGGTGTCAACCACCCGGTAGTCGAGCGCGCCATGAATCACCAACTCGGGCGTCTTCCAGTTCTGGATGTGGTTGACGGGAGAGTGCTTGCGGTAGCCGTCGGGGTTCTCCCACGGGGTTCCGCCGTGCTCCCACTCTGGGAACCACAGCTCCTCGGTGTCGAAGTAAGCCATGAGCTCGTCGAGGTTGCCGTCGTGGCAGACCAGGGCCTTGAAGCGATCAGTGTGACCCTGGACCCAGTTGATCATGTAGCCGCCAAAGCTCGCCCCGGCCGCTGCCATCCTTTCGGAGTCGACCCACGGGTGACGCAAGAGGACATGGTCGAGCCCCTTCATCAGGTCGACGAAAGGTGCACCGCCCCAATCTCCGTTGATGGCGTCGGTGAAGTCCTGGCCATATCCGGTCGAGCCGTGGAAGTCGATCGCCACGGTCGCGTATCCGTGACCGGCATAGATCTGGGGGTTCCAGCGGTAGTGCCAGTGATCATCGAAGCTGCCTTGCGGGCCGCCATGGATGAGGAACGCGAGCGGGTAGGTTTGATTGGGGTCGAAGTCCACTGGATAGATGAAGTAGCCGAAGACCTCGTCGTTGTTCGCGCCGGGGAAGGAAAATTGCTTGTAGCGGCCAAAGGAGATCCCGGCCAGCCGCTGGTCATTGAGATGGGTGATCTGCCGCGGCTCGCCGCCACCCGCCGGCAGGACGAAGAGCTCGACCGGCGACACCAGGCTGTCGCGCGCAAAGAGCAGGCGGCCGTCCGCGAGCGGCTTTGGACTGGCGTTGGTGTGGACGGTGGCGAAGGCCGACACCATCCCGTCGGAGGGATCGATGCGGAAGATGGAGTGATTGCCGAGGTTGTTGGCCGAGGCGAAGAGCGCCTTCCCATCGGGCGCCCACACCACCGAACCCGGCGAGCGGTCCCAGCGTTCGGTCAGGTTGCTGGTCTTGCCCGAGGCCCAGTCCATCACCATCACGCGGTAGCGATCGGCCTCGTAGCCCGGGCGCGCCATGGCCACGTAGGCGAGCTGGCTGCCGTCAGGGGAGAAAGCGGGAGAAGCGTCCCATGCCTCGTTGTCCTCGGTCAGGCACCGCGCCGGCTGCGAGCTATCGGTAGGCACCGCCCACAAATCCCAGTCGGTCGACCACACCTCTTCCGATCCATCGACGACCTTGGCGCTGTAGACCAACCAGGCGCCATCCGGCGAAACGGTGAAATCGCCGTCGCCGCCCCACGGGATGGTCGGGCTGTCGCCATCGACCCCCCGCATGAGATCCACCGGAGTGCCGGCTGCACCATTGTCACCAATTGGAACGCGGAAGATGTGGTTGCGTCGCCCGTCCTTCCAGGTGTCCCAGTGGCGGATGAAGACCTGATCGAAGATCAGACCGGAGGCCTTATCCGCGGCGCGTGCATCGAGACGCTTGACGGTACAGGGAATGGAATCGTCGCAGTCGGGGAAGACCGAGAGACCGAGATACAGCGCCTTGCCCTGCGGGCCAACCGCCAGATCACCGACATCGAGCGGCAGATCGGTGACCTGCTCTGCCCCATTCGCAGAAAAGCCCCAGCGCCAGACCTGTGGCGATCCGCTGCGAGAAGACATGAAATACAGGGAGCCATCATCCTGCCAACGAGGACTCCAGTCGTTGGCAACGTCAGTCGTGAGACGGTTCGCGCCGGAGCCGTCGGTGGCTGCGATCCAGATGTCCCGGCGTCCCTTGTTGGCCTCGAGGTCCATGGTCGTCACCACGAAGGCCACACGGCTGCCGTCCGGTGACGGCCTCGGGTCAGCGATCCGCTGCATCGCCACGAGATCGTGAACGTTGAAGGGGTGCTGTTGGGCGCCGGCGACGGCCGCGACCAGCAGTAGGGCAAAGACGAGGGCGCTGCGACGGTACATGATGCCTCCATGCTCGGCGTTCCAAGCGGGAACATCCTACTCCACTTCAGAGGGTCCTGAGGTCCTGGGGTCCTGGGGTCTTGGAGTGCTGAGAATTCAACCTCGAACGAGACCGGGTGGTGGGCGGCCCTCAAGACCTCACGACCTCAAGCCCCGGGTGGATGGGCGGCCGGTGTGTTACATTCTCCCGACGGCATGACCGGACCACGCGATCTTCCGCGTTCCCTGACACATCCGCGGCCCGCCCATCTCGTGCTGCGGGGAGGAGCGGTTTTTTCCGGTTGGGCCGTCGGCGCAGAGCTCGTCATCGAAGGCGAGGTGGTCTTCAACACCTCGATGACCGGCTACCAGGAGATGCTGACCGACCCTTCCTACCACGGTCAGATCCTGACCCTCACCACATCCCACGTCGGCCAGGTCGGAGTCAATCCTGAGGATGCCGAGTCCGACCGCATCTGGGCACGCGCCCTCATCGTGCAGGATCTCGACCTCGAACCGTCGTCGTGGCGGTCCAAAGGCGGCGCCGAGGCGTGGTTGTCCGAGCGCGGCCTCGCGGTCGGCTGGGGCTTCGATACCCGATCCATCGTTCGCCACGTGCGCACCGCGGGCGCGGTGCCCGGCATTTTGGTCACCGACGGCAGCGCTCCCGAGGAGCTCGCCGAACGCGCTGCCAACGCACGCGGGACCGATGGTCTCGATCTCGCGCGCGAGGTCGCCTGTACCGAAGCCTACGACTGGGACGAGGGCCCCTGGGCCTCGCCCTCACACCCCCTCGAGATTGGCCACGACAGCGATCGACCGACGGTTGCGGTGGTTGATTTCGGTGTCAAGCGCTCGATTCTCCGGCGCCTCATCGGTGAGGGCTTCGCGGTGCGGGTCGTGCCGCCCGGAGTCACGGCTGACGAGCTTTGCGGCGGCGGCTACGCCGGCGTGCTGCTGTCGAACGGGCCCGGCGATCCGGCAGCAGTGTCGGGAGCCGCCGAACTCATCTCGAGTCTCATCGGGAAGATCCCGATCCTCGGTATCTGCATGGGCTGCCAACTCCTCGGTCTGGCCCTCGGCGGACGCACAGTCAAGCTGCCATTCGGCCACCACGGCGGCAACCACCCGGTACGCGAGCTGTCGTCCAGCCGGGTCCTTATCACCTCGCAGAACCACAACTATGTGGTGGAGGAATCGTCGCTGCCGCGCGAAGTCGAGGTCACCCACCTCAACCTCACCGATGGCACCCTCGAGGGGCTGTCATTGCCGCGGGCGGGTGTCGAAGCGGTCCAGTTCCACCCGGAAGCCTCACCCGGGCCGAATGACTCTCTCGGGCTCTTTACCCGATTTGCGGAACGCTGCCGCGAGGCCGGCTCGTGAATGCGAAGCCGTCCTCCGTGTGCATCCTCGGTGCAGGTCCAATCCGTATCGGTCAGGCGTGCGAGTTCGACTACTCCGGCGTCCAGGGGGTTCGGGCGTTGCGCGAGGAGGGTTGCCGGGTCATCCTCGTCAACTCGAACCCGGCAACGGTCATGACCGACGCCCGCCTCGCCCATCGGACCTATGTCGAGCCGCTCACCAAAATGACCGTGATTGCGGTCCTCGAGAAAGAGCGTCCGGACGCACTGATTCCGACCCTCGGTGGCCAGACCGCCCTCAACCTAGCCATCGAACTCGAGGAGGCGGGTGAGCTGGAACGGCTCGGAGTGCGGCTGCTCGGCGCCGAGGTGCGGTCGATTCGGCTTGCCGAGGACCGCGAGGAGTTCCGGGTCGCGATGGAGGAGGCCGGGCTGCCGGTGCTGCCGGCGGCGACCGTGACTTCGATCGAGGAGGGATTGGCAGCCCTCGACACAGTCGGTCTGCCGGCCATTCTCCGGCCCTCGTTCACTCTCGGTGGTTGGGGAGGCGGCACCGCTCACAACCGGGAGAGTTTCGAGCTGCTGCTCAAGAAAGCTCTCGAAGCGTCACCCGCCAACCAGGTACTGGTGGAGAAATCGGTCCTCGGCTGGAAGGAGTTCGAGCTCGAGGTCATGCGCGACTCGGCCGGCGCCTTCGTGGTCGTGTGCTCGATCGAAAACCTCGACCCAATGGGCGTCCATACGGGCGACTCGATCACCGTCGCACCGGCCCAGACCCTGACCGACCGCGAGTACCAGGTCTTGAGGGACGCCGCGCGAACGGTCCTCGACGCGGTCGGTGTCGCCACCGGCGGCGCAAATGTCCAGTTCGCCGTCAACCCCGAAGACGGCCGCTATGTCGTGATCGAAATGAACCCACGGGTGTCGCGATCGTCGGCCCTGGCCTCCAAGGCGACAGGTTTCCCGATCGCCCGCATCGCCGCCAAGGTCGCCCTCGGCCGCCGGCTCGACGAGATCGTCAACGACATCACCGGCTCCACCCCAGCCTCCTTCGAACCGGCCCTCGACTATGTGGTGGTGAAGATCCCGCGCTTTGCTTTCGAAAAGTTCCCAGGGGCCGACCCCGTTCTCGGAACCTCGATGAAGGCGGTCGGCGAGGTCGCTGCAATGGGACGATCATTCGAGGAAGCTCTGCTCAAGGCGGTGCGTTCTCTCGAGGTCGACCGCGACTCACTCGAGGCGCCCCGCGAGGTGGCCGCTGCTGACGATGCCGAGCTCGAAGGGAGGCTTTCGGAGCCAACCCCCGATCGTCTCTGGGAACTGGCCGAAGCCGTCCGTCGGGGTTGGAGCGAAGATCGAATTTTTTCAGCGACTTCGGTCGATTCGTGGTTCCTTCGTCGGATCGCAGGTCTCGTAGCAGCCGAGGGCGTGGCGGCCGAAGCTCTCGACCACCCGGACTCTCTGGTCGCCCTGAAAAAACTGGGTTTTGCTGACGATCAGCTGGGTCGCCTCACCAACAGCGACCCCGGCGCCATCCGCGAGCGTCGCATAGAGGCAGGGGCTGGGCGGATCCGGAGGCGGGTCGACACCTGCGCCGCCGAGTTCGAGGCCCGCACGCCCTACCTTTACGGCAGCTTCGGCGACGCCGACGAGCAACCGACGCCGCGTCGACCGGTGATCATCCTCGGCGGTGGCCCTGTGCGCATCGGCCAGGGCATCGAGTTCGATGCCTGCTGCGTTGAGGCGGTTGCCGGTCTGCGGGCGGAGGGTTACGAGGCCGTGATGGTCAACTGCAATCCGGAGACGGTATCGACCGATTACGACGCCGTCGACCGTCTCCACTTCGACCCCCTCCACTCGGAGGATGTGCTCGAGATCTGTGATGCCGAGCGGCCGCTCGGTGTGGTGGTGCAACTCGGAGGACAGACGCCGCTCAAGCTCGCCGCCGAGTTGGAACAACACGGAGTTCCCATCTGGGGCACGCCGCGCGACGCCATCGACCGGGCCGAGGACCGCGGACGCTTCGCCGAGCTGTTGTCAGACCTCGGTCTGCACCAGCCGCCGGGTCGGATGGTGACCTCGGCCGAGGAGGCCGCGGCGGCGGCGGACGAGCTCGGATTCCCGGTGCTGGTCCGGCCCTCCTACGTGCTCGGTGGACGGGCAATGGAGATCGTCTATGGTCACGACCAACTCACCGAGTATCTCGAGCGCGCGGCCGCGGTCGACCCCGATCGTCCGGTGCTGCTCGACCACTTCCTGGAACGCGCAGTCGAAGTCGACGTCGACGCCGTAGCCGACGGCGAGCGGGTCGTGATCTGCGGCGTCCTCGAGCACATCGAGGAGGCCGGGGTCCACTCCGGCGACTCGGGGGCGGTGACACCGCCGGTGAGCCTACCGCTCGAGCTCCAGGCCGAGCTCCGGCACCAAGTTCGCCTGCTGGCGCTGGCGCTCGACGTGCGCGGCCTGATCAACGTCCAGTTCGCGATCCAGGAGAACACGGTCTACGTCATCGAGGTCAACCCGCGCGCCTCACGAACCGTACCGTTCCTGGCCCGCGCCAACGGCACCCCGTGGGCGGAACTGGCGGCTCGGGTCTGTGCCGGAGCAAGCCTCTCGGAGCTCGGGGTGCACGACGGTGTGCCGACCGAGGTGGCGGTCAAGCTGCCGGTCTTCCCCTTCGAACGCTTCCCCGGCGTCGATCCCTTGCCGGGCCCGGAAATGCGGTCGACAGGCGAGGTCATGGGCCGCGGCCGGTCCTTTGGAGAGGCCTTCGCCAAGGCGGCGCTGGCCGCCGGCTGGCGGATGCCGGCCGAGGGACGAATCCTGCTTTCGCTGGCCAATCGAGATAAGCAGCGGTTGCCGGCGCTGGCGGCGCGATTCGAGGAGCTCGGCTTCGAGATCTGCGCCACCGAGGGCACCGCAAAGATTCTTCACGACGCTGGTTTCCCGGGCATTGAAAAGGTTTTCAAGGTCGGTCAGGGCCAACCGGACATTCCGCAGCTGCTCGCCGATGGCGCGATCCAGATCGTAATCAACACCGCCGCCGGTCGTCGTGCCGCCCAGGACGCAGGCTCCATCCGGCGGGCCGCCCTCGACGCCGGGGTGCTCTATTTCACGACCATCCCCGGCGCCCACGCGGCCGCCGAAGCTGTGGCAGCGCTGCGCCGGGGCCCACTTTCAGTGCGCGCGCTGCAGGACGATTCGGCGGGGCAGCCGCCCTGGGCCGCATCGCTCGGAGATTGAGGGGCCGACCCGACCGCAGCTCTCGGGCACGGACTCGGACGCGGACTCGGACGCGGGTCAGTGAATTGACGTCAACCGATATTCAGCGAGAAGGCGGGCATCGATGAGATCGTACTCACTGCCTTCGATGCGGTAGTAGTGGCGGCCGATGGTGTAGGCGCGCTCGATCTCGACCTGGATCACGCTGGGGTCGTAGAGCAGGCGGAAGATATGCCCGACCAACACGTAGCTGATCATGCGCAGGTCGTCCTCTGTGTCGAAGTCCCCGTCGGCGCCGGCCGACTCGATCAGCAATCTGGCCCATTCTCCATGCAGGAGGTCGGGTTGGTCCACGGTGAAGAAGGTGGCCTGCAATCCTTCCTCGAGATCCGCCGCCACAACAGGGTCGTCATACGCCGCCTCGTCTCGGGCAATCTGCCGGACAGCGATCCGGTAGGGCCGGCCCCAGCCATCGGTCGACCGAACCTCGTAGAGCTCGCGGACCGAGGCTGGCGCCATCCCGGTATCGGCACCGAAAAAGACCAGAGGTATCCATCCCCGGACTCTCGCCGTTGCAGACCTCGCAAGCACCTCTTCCCATTCGCCATCAAATGGCGGCAACTCCATCTCGCGCACCGCAAAACGCGCTGCAGCGGAGCCGATCTCGTGCATGCGATGGATGGTTTCGAGCTCAGCAGCACGACCGCCGTCACCAAAGGCCATCCAGCGGAGGGTGGTCGGCAGATCCGGTCCCGGCCCGGTGGTTCGCAGACGCATGAAACCGAGGATCGGCAACGCGATGATCAGACCGTAGACCACCAATCGCCAGCCGCCGGCTTTGATGTACTCGACGATAGAAATGGACTCGGGCCGCGCCAGGGCCGCGGTCTGGTCCCAGCCACAGTGGAGGCAGATGGTGGCGCCCGCCTGCAACTTCTTGCCGCACCCATCGCAGATGACCCGGTCTTGCATGGTACCCCCACGTCAAATGTAGCAGGAAACGAGAAGGCGAGCAGGCCGCCATGTCAAGTACGGCAGAGAAATGCGAGACACGATGCTCGATGCTCGATGCTCGATGCTGGCAGATGGTAAGTCATCCCGCTCATCGAACTACCAGCTGACGGGTGAGGACAAGAACTTGCCCACAGATCACGCAGATCCACGCAGATACTCAATAATTATTGTTGTTCTATCTGCGTCAATCTGCGTCATCTGCGGGAAAACTGGGTGGGTGGGCGGATCGAGTATCCAGTATCGAGAATCGAATATCGAGTTGGGGTAGAGACTAGTGACGTCTACCGGTGCGAGCGATCAGCCACCGCGTCGGCCCCGGGCTGATCGCGGCCAGCCACGCCATGAACCGGAGGGAGAATGGGTAGAAGACGACCCGCTTCGGGCGGCGGACGATTTTCAGCAACGCCTCCGCGCACCGCTCCGGGGTACTCACGGGCATCCATGATCCGATCTTCGGGATATGCTCGTGCGAGCCGGGGTTGGCCTCGAAGTACTCACTCGACACCTCCCCGAAGTACACCAGCGAGCTCCGAACACCTGTGCCGCGCAGGTCCTGACACAGGGCCTCGTGCAAACCACGGAGAGCCCAACGCGACGCCGTATAGGCCGTCGCCCCCGGCCACGGCATGACCGAGGCCGGCGAACCCACGTGGATCAACAGACCCTTCTTTCGGGCCATCATGCCCTCGATGAAAGCGCGACTGATATTGGCCGCCGCGAGATAAGGCGCACCCATCATCTCGACAATGCCCCCGACCGAGGTCTCCTCGAGGAATCGCCATTCACCGGCGCCGGCGCTGTTGATGACCAGTGACGGTGCACCCCATTCGGCGCGGACCCGCTCCGCCATTGCCATGACGGCGGGACCATCGGCCGCGTCGAGCGCCTCGGCCTTCGCCTTACCACCGGAAACGGTGATTTCAGCGGCAAGCTCCTCGAGCCGCTCGGCGCGTCGCGCCACCAGCACCACCCTCCAGCCATCGCGCGCGAGCGCTTTGGCGGTCTCGGCACCGATGCCGCTGGATGCTCCAGTCACAACGGCAATCGCTTGGTCGTGCTCACCCATACCGTGAGGTTACAGCATCTTCAAGGCGAAGGTCTTTAACGCAAAGACGCTAAGACGCAAAGGCCACCCACCCAACCATATTGCCCACAGATCACACAGATGAACCCAGATTCGTACACCCGGAGTAACCGCAGATCACGCAGATAGACGCAGATCCCCCACCCACCCAAAAACGCAGAGGCGCAGAGACGCAGAGGGGCTCTCGCTGGATTCCTCTGTGTGGCGAGGTCCCGGCCGTCCAATGACGGCCGGGAACCGCTGGGCCGGGCCACCGCTCCAAACACGAGCGTCCGTCACGGTGTCCCGGCCCAGCGGCCTGCGCTATTTAAGCGCAGGCCTCGCCGTTTCTTTCCTCTATTTATTGTCTGCGAGGGATCCACCCTCCCCTCCTATAGAAGAGAAGAGAGGCAGAACCGACGTGCCAACGGCACGTCGGCCGGTGAGAAGCGAAGCAACGACGAATGCTCGCGTTCGGAGTTCGCAAGCTTCTCACCGGCGACAGGCGATCATTCAATCGCCTGTCGTTCTGCCATCAATATGCGTGACCATTCTCCAAGCTCCGCAACCGCCTCTTTGCGTCTTTGCGGGGCGGGCGGGTGGGTGGGCTTTGCGTTCTTTGCGGTTCAACAATGACCAGTGGGGCGGCTCTGCGCCTTTGCGTTTTTCCGAAAAGGCGGCATCCGGTCACCGACTTTCGAGGAACTCCTGGACTTCATCGATCGCGCTGTCGGGCGTCGAAGCGCCGGCGGTGAGGCCGACGCAGGTGACGCCCTCGAGCCACTCGGGTGGAATGTCCTCGACACCCTGGATGAGGTGGGCCGTTTTCGATTGCGAGGCGATCTCCCACAGGTGGCGGGTGTTGGCCGAGTCTTTGCCGCCGATCACCAGCACCAGATCCACGTCCGGGTCCTCGGCAAGTTGCCGTGCGGCATCTTGGTTCTCCCTGGTCGCGTAACAAATGGTGTCGGCTCGCTCGGCTTGAGGATTCTGCCTCTCGATGAACTGGACGAGATCCTCGAAATCATCGGCGTTGAGAGTGGTCTGGTAGATGATTTTGATTCTTGGGTACCGACCCCAATCGACATCGCGGACGTCGTCCATCATCGAAACGATGTCATACGCATCTGGTTCGAGATCGTGGGTGTAGCCCACCACCTCGCGGTGGTCGGGGTCGCCAACAAAGACCAGATGACAGCCGTCGCTCTGCGCCCGCTCCACCTCGTCGTGGATGTCGACGACAAAAGTGCAGGTGGTGTCGAGGACATGAAGTCCGAGCTCGCGGGCGCGGTCGTGGACCGACGGCGGCACCCCGTGGGCCGAGAAGACCACTGTTGGTCCTTCCGTGCGATCAAGAGAATCCACGCTTTTCAACCCAAGTTCCTCGAGCTCGCGCACCACCCGCTCGTTGTGAACGAGCGCGCCGAGGATCGCACCACGCCCGCCGTCAAAGGAAAAGCGTCGCGCCTTGAGGTCAGCCACCCGAACACCAGCGCAGAAACCGAACTTGGATGCCCGTTTGACGCGCACGATTTCCTCGGCCTAGCGTGGTGCCCACAGGGGGGCGAGGCGGTCGGCAAGCGCCTTCCAGGCGGCGTCGGTATCTGCGATGGCGTCGCCGCCGAGCTTTTCGAGCAGAACGTCGGCAAGGACCAGCGCCACCATCGCCTCGACAATCACCGGCGCCGCGCCGATTGCCGTCACGTCGGACCGCTCCCAGGCGGTGGTGCCTGCCTCACCGGTCGCGAGGTCCACCGACGCCAGGCCGCGACGAAGCGTCGAGATAGGTTTGAAGAAGGCGCGCACCACCAGGTCGGCTCCGTTGGTCACACCGCCCTCGAGCCCGCCGGCGCGGTTGCTGGTGCGTTCGAGGCGGCCGTCCACCTGTTGATAGGGGTCGTGGGCCTCGGAACCGAGCACCGAGGCGACCTCGATGCCGTCGCCGATGGTCGCCGCCTTGACCGAGGGGATTGCCACCAGCGCCTGGACAATTCGGCCGTCGAGCTTGCGGTCCCAGTGGACGTAGGAACCGAGGCCCGGCGGCAGACCGCGTACTACAGCCCCGACCACCCCACCCATCGTCTCGCCCCCCTCGCGCGCCGAACGAACCGCCTCGACCAGCCGTTCCTCGTCGTCGGGTTTCGGGGTCACGAGGGGCGATTCAAAAACCACCGACTCCAGATCGTCCCAGCTCGGAGAGCCCGCCAGAACCTCCTGCGGTCCAACCCGGAGGACCGCCGATCGCATGGCAATGCCGTAGCGCGCGAGCAGTTGGGCGCACACGGCGCCAGCCGCCACCCGGGCCGCGGTCTCGCGCGCCGACGCCCGCTCGAGGACGTTGCGCATGTCGCCGTGCTGATCGGTGGCGGCGCCGCCCGAGTAGTCGGCGTGGCCCGGTCGCGGCCGGCTGACGAGCCGCTTGGCGGCCTCTTCGGCATCCACCTGCCACGGGTCCATCACCGCCGACCAGTTTTTCCAATCCCGGTTCTCAATCCCGAGAACCACGGGTGAGCCGAGGGTTCGGCCGTCGCGCAGCCCTCCGGTCACCTCGACCGTGTCCTTTTCGATCCGCTGGCGGCCGCCGCGTCCGAAGCCGTGTTGACGACGCTTGAGCCAGCCGTCGATCTGATCGCGATCAACCTCGAGGCCCGCCGGGAGGCCCTCGAGGATCGCGGTCAGGCCGGGCCCGTGGGACTCGCCGCCGGTGAGCAGGCGCAGTTTTCTCATGCCTCAGTTATACAGGAGATGCGAGATGCGAGATGCGAGATGCGCCCACACACCCATGGAGGAACCGCAGATCGCGTCGGCGGACACAGGTTGTTCACAGAGTCGTCGGCGCTACCGAGTATCGGTTCTCGGTGGCGCCACTGAATATGAGGAGCCACCTTTAGCATTGTTGGCCTCTACGATGGAGCGATTTCGCCATCGGGCCTCCAACAATGCAAAAGATGGCACCTGACCCTTCTGGCTTGAATGCGCTGTTCTCGGCACGCGCTGAGAACATTTAGTGGGCGGGGATCTCGCATCTCGTATCTCGGATCTGGGTGGGTGGGCGGTGGTACTATTTCCGCCTCGATATGAAAAATTTCCAGACTTTCACAGCGTGGGCGCTCGGCGTGTCGTTGGTTGCGGTCGTGTCCTCCTATGCGACGGCCACCGAAAATGCAACGGCCGAGCTGACGATCCTCCATACATCGGATCTCCACGGGTCGGTGCTGCCGTTCAACGACTACGCCAACCGGCCGTCGGATCGGGGTTCGTTGGCCCAGATCGCGACCCTTGTCGATGAGATCCGCTCTGCTGCCGATCATCCGGTGATGGTGCTCGACTCGGGCGACACTCTCCAGGGAACGCCGCTGGAGCAATTCACCCACGTTCGTTGGGGTGAGCCGAGCCCGACCATCGACGCCATGAACCGCATCGGCTATCAGGCGATGGCGGTCGGCAACCACGAATTCAACTTCGGCCTCGAGGTGCTCGAGCGGGCGCGGGAGCAGGCCGAGTTTCCGTTCCTGTCGGCCAATATTCTGCGTGAAGGCACCGAGGAAACTGCGTTCGAGCCCTACGCGGTCTTCGAGCAGGGCCCCATCCGGGTCGGCGTCCTCGGTCTGATCACCCCCAACGTCCCGGGATGGGAGAAACCGGAGAATTACCGTGGGCTCGTTTTCGAGCCGATGGACATGGCAGCGCGGCGCTGGGTCCCGGTCCTGCGCGAAAAGGAGAAATGCGACGTGGTCGTGGTGCTCGCTCACACCGGCTTCGAGCAAGACCCCGACAGCGGCGAAGCCGACGGCACCACCCACGAGAATTTTATCTGGCGCCTGACCGCGGTCCCCGGCATCGACGTCCTCCTCACCGGCCACACCCACGAGGACATCCCGCCGCGTCTGGTGCGTGGTGTCTTTGTGGCGCAGCCCTGGGCGCGGGCGCAGATGCTGACCCGGATCGATCTCCGTCTCGAGCGGGACGAGAAGGGCTGGCATATCACCGATCGACGAGGCGAAAATTTGCCGGCCAAAGGCGTGCCGGCCGACCCCGAGCTGACGCGCGCCTTCACCCTCGCCCAGCAGCGGGTACAGACCACGCTTGACGGACCGGTGGGAGAGGTCACCGGCGATGTCCGGGTCGATCGATGCCGGCTCGAGGACTGTGCCGCGGTGGACCTCGTTCACGAGGTGCAGATCTCCGCTTCAGGGGCCGATCTCTCGCTGGCGGCGCTCCTCAACGCAGGCGCGCCTGTCCTGCGCGCAGGACCCGTGAACTGGCGTTGGATCCACGCCTTCTACGTTTATCCGAATACTCTGATCGCCGTCCGTCTGACCGGCGCCCAGGTCCGCGATGTGCTCGAACACGCGGCGCGCTACTACGACGGTCTCGAATGCACCCCCGAGGGTTGCACGGTCGTGGCGGATGGAGCGATTCCGCACTACAACGTCGACAACATGGCGGGGATCGACTACCGAATCGATCCCACCCGTCCCGAAGGATCGAGGATCCGGGATCTTCGCTACAACGGTCTGCCTCTCGATCCCGAAACCGAATTCATCGTTGCCTGCAACTCGTACCGGGCGGCCGGCGGTGGTCTTTTCCCGCACCTGGAGACGGCGGAGGTTGTGTGGCGCTCGTCCGAAGAGCTGCCGGACCTCATCGGTGACTATCTGGACAATCACCGGCCCTGGCGCCCGGTGGTGGATGGCAACTGGTTCATCGGTCGTGACATGGTGGCGGAGGAGTGAATCGGCGAGAGCAACGGTGGCTTCATCGATGGTACCGACCGGCACATCCGGGCACGGAGACGGAGACGGGCACGGAGACGGGTAGGATAGGCCAATGAAACGGCTAACCGTTGAGAGTGAACGAGGGGCCTACAACGTCGTCGCAGAGGCCGGGGCAGTTCCCCAGCTGGCCGAGCTGATCGGGGAGGAAGGGCTCACCCGTCCGCGTTCGGTGGTCAGCGACACGACGGTCGGGCCGTTGTGGGGGAAGCCCGCCGCGCAATCGTTTGCGGCGCCCTTGATCGAAGTCGCAGACGGCGAGGAGCACAAGCGCTGGCCGGCCGTCGAGGGACTGCTCGGACAATGGCTCGACGGCGGTCTCCACCGAGGTGACACGGTGGCGGCGGTCGGTGGCGGGGTCCTGACCGACACGGTCGGTTTCGCGGCCGCAGTCTATTTGCGCGGCATCGACTGGATAGCCGTGCCGACGACCCTGCTGGCAATGGTGGACGCTTCGGTCGGCGGCAAGACCGGGGTCAACCTCGAGCAGGGCAAGAACCTGGTCGGCGCTTTCTGGCCGCCGCGGCTGGTGGTGATCGACGTCGAGACGCTTTCAACACTGCCGGAGCGCGAGCTGCGGGCGGGTCTGGCCGAGGTCATCAAGACCGCCTGGATCGGTGACCACGAGCTGCTGACCATGGTCCCTTCAAAAACCGGCGAGCTCTCAACCGATCAGTGGCAAGAGCTCGTGATGCGCTGCGTCGCGGTCAAGGCACGGGTGGTGAGCGAGGACGAGCGCGAGGCGGGCGCGCGGGCCGCCCTCAACCTCGGCCATACCCTCGGTCACGCCCTCGAGGCCGCCACCGGCTACCGGCACTTTCTGCACGGCGAAGCGGTGGCCTGGGGGCTGCTGGCGGCGGTACAGCTCGGGCGGCGTCATGGTCTGCTCTCGAGCGAGGGCGAGGAGGCCATTTCCGCAGCCATCGCGGCCCTCGGACCGCTGCCCTCACTGGCCGATATCGACGCGGAGGCTGTCCGCCGCCACATCGGACACGACAAGAAGAAAAGCGGCGATGGAATCGGCTGGGTTCTGCCAACCGACACAGGCATTACGCTCGATCAGAGGATCGCGACAGAGGAAGCCATCGAGGTCTTCCAAGACCTCAAAAACCCTTCGATTCAGAGAGACTGAGATCGGGTCTTTGAGGCTGAAAAAATATATTGCCGCGGTGTGACAAAAATCTTTTGGAAACCGATCTTGACGGCGACGGTCGATGGTATCATCTCGATCATCAGATGGGAGAAATGGGAGGTCATCATGAAGAAGTTTGTTTGTTTAGCAATCTGCACTCTTCTATGGGCGGGGCTCGTGCAGGCCCAGGGTGTAACAACTGGTTCGATGTCCGGCGTTGTGGTCGATCCCAACCAGGACCCGCTGCCCGGGGTCGCGGTGGTTGCGACCATGCCCGCCACCGGCAACCGCTACGGCACCGTCACCGATGTTGATGGTCGTTTCCGGATGGTCAACCTCAAGGCCGGCGGCCCATACGATGTGCAGGCGAGCCTGGCCGGCTTCAAGACGCACACCCTGGGCGACGTCTACGTCCGCCTCGGTGAGACCACCAGCCTGGCGGTCGAGCTCCAGCTCGAGGCGGCGACCGGCGAGATCCAGGTGGTCGGCGAGTCGAGCCCGCTGATTGCCCCGACCAAGATGGGCGTTGCGAGCTCGGTCTCGCAGGGCTCGCTCGAGGCCCTGCCCTCGGTCGAGCGCAACCTCTTCGACATGGCGCGCACCAACCCGATGTTTTCGACCTTCTCGCCGGACC
>Ga0316194_10001284_pt1 | contig 17222 bp, 18 predicted proteins | sample CroRivsedime1_MG_FD_204936 | JGI IMG/M metagenome (GOLD analysis project Ga0316194, IMG submission 204936) | Coastal sediment microbial communities from Maine, United States - Cross River sediment 1 | ecosystem: Environmental > Aquatic > Marine > Coastal > Sediment | place: USA: Maine...
AAAAGAAATAAAAGAGGCCATTAGTCCAATGATAACACCCCGGAAAACAATATATATGCCAGAAACAACCCCAATATTTGATATGAAATAAAGAACCGGCATGAAAACGATTGATACAACCGTCCATAAGATCAAATTGGTCAAAGCAAGTAACACCGGCAAATTCAAAAGCCTTCGCCTGGCCTGATTTTGAAAGTTGTCATCCACTTCATTGCCAAGGCACATTTGCAATCGGAAAGTTGATATCGGTCGCTGGATGCGGTACTGCAAAACAATAGCGGTTGTAAATACCGTTGGGATTAAAACAATGAGCAATACCCAGCCACCCTGTAAAAGAAAATGTTGCCAGTCTTTGAAAAACTCAATCGGCGTAAAAGTATTCAGCAATACGATAATAAGATTGCCCGTGATATTGGCAATCAAATTTCGCAGATAAAGGCCGGCAAATCGAGGTTTGGCTGGACTCGTATCAACCATTGGTTTCAATCTTGTTCCAGAAGCGGATAGGAAATGTTAATTTTTATATCACCATAGCCGCCGCAGCCGAATGGATCAAGAGAAAATAAAAATTTTAACCGCATCCTTTCTTGACAAGTATAAAGTGATGCCATAGAATCCATCGAAATTTTCCATTTATTTACAATCAGTTATTCGATCAATTGAACCAGAACGTTTCTAATAATGTTTGGAGGCAAACCCATGAGCCAGAAAATTCCGACCCGTGAAGAGGCCCTGGCGCTTCTGAAAAAATACAACCAAACCGAAAGCCTGAGAAAACATGCGCTGGCCGTGGAAGGGGTAATGCGATATTTCGCCCGCAAACGCAACGAGGACGAGGAGAAATGGGGAATTATAGGCCTGATTCACGATCTGGATTATGAACAATACCCCGATCAACACTGCAAAAAGACGGAAGAAATATTGCGCCAAAACAACTGGCCCGAAGAATACATCCGGGCGGTGATCAGCCATGGTTGGGGTATTTGTGTCGATGTCAAACCCGAAACAGAATTGGAAAAAGTGCTTTATGCCATCGATGAATTGACCGGGCTGGTGGTGACAACGGCCCTGGTGCGTCCTTCTAAAAGCGTGATGGATGTTAAAACCAAATCGGTTAAAAAAAAATGGAAGGACAAGCGATTTGCTGCGGGTGTGGATCGGTCCATCATCGAAAAAGGGGCGTTGATGCTGGGGGTGGAGATCCCGGAACTGATTACGGATACCATCGCAGGCATGCGCGAGGTTGCAGAAGAAATTGGTTTGAAGGGAAACGGATAAGAAGTGCGAAAATAGTCTTAAAACGTCCTTTGATGTCATTCCCGCGAAGGCGGGAATCCAGTGTTTTCAAATAGTTCTGGATGCCTGCCTTCGCAGGCATGACGGAATTTCGGACTTCTTACGAGTCCGTCAGTTTTAATTATCCGATAACCATTTACCAGAAACCAGTTTCCAGCGACCGTTCATCGCTTCCGAAATCCGGTTGACACCCAGTAAATTATCCATATAAAAGCTACCGGGCCGACTCCGAGAAAGAGATAACGGGAAAGGTCTTTTTCCCAGGGTTGTATAAAAGCTGCCATCACCGCCGGCCACAAAACAGAGGCGGCAATAGCCAGTCGCATTTTTCCGGAAACCACAATAGCCGGCCTGGGTACAGTCGGACTTTGTTCCTGCCCTCTGTTGAGAATTCTGGGCAAAAATAAGATCCCCAGAATTATGATCACCAGCACTAATATTTCCTGAATACCTGAAAACATCTTCCCTCCGATAAATGCACCTGATTACCATAAAATCTTTCAGTAGACAAGATGTCCTGGCCAACAGGCAGGGTGAACGCATTTGTAAACGAGAGATCCGGGGGATGAAAGCATATTCTTCCAGACGATATCAAACTCATTCGCCGCTGTGAATATCAAGGTCAGCTTCAGCTGATGATGATTAAAGTCAAATTATTTACCTATGCCGGAAATTCCAAAGGGCTTATTCAATCGGGCAGGTAATATCCACATCCGTTCACTCACCTTTTATACCTAAATACCGCACTTTTATTTCCTAAAATATCCCGCCAATTTTATGTTCTCCGACATTGCAGGCAACTGACGTGCCTATAACTATATAAATTTATGCTTAAATTTAAAATTATCGCTCATTTGGTATCTTTTTTGCTAAAGGTTTGTAATTTTAATTTCACCGGATTTCCCAGGAAACCCGGCAATCCGGTTTTATTGCTTTTTGCAAGCAAAGGAGACCCAAGAGGCGGCAGAAGGAGGTATGATTCGGTGCGTAATGCCAATGGATTTACACTAATCGAAGCTCTGATCGTCATCTTCTTGATGGCCAGCATCTCGGGCCTTGCAGTCCCCAATTTAATGAATTGGCTCAACAAGGCAAAGCTGAATGGCGCCGTAAATAATCTTAAAGGAAGCCTGGAATTAGCAAAATTAAAGGCCATCCAGGAGAACGGACCGGTCGCTGTGAATTTTACCGCAAACAGTTATGCAATATTCAGGGATACCGGGGCAACCATCGGCGTGCATGATGCAGGCGAGGAGTTTTTTGGAAAGAGATCGCTTCCCAGAGGAGTTAAAATCGATCTCTCCGCAACGACTTTTCCTGATACCGGTATAGGCGGTAAAAGAACCCGATTTAAAGGCCGGGGCACCTCCGCTTCGGGTACAGTTTATTTAGTAAACTCGCAGGGAATGGCCAAAAAAATCATTGTCAGTAGTACAGGTCGTATAAGAACTGAATAATCGCAACAAATGGATATGGCAAAAAACCGACAAAGGCATTTATTCTCAAAAAACAGCAAGGGCCGGACAATGATTGAAGTTCTCATCGCCATGGCCATTTTCGCAATTGGATTCCTTGCAGTTGGCAGCATGGTACTATCGACGACACGCAATAATACTGCGGGCAACATCATTACAATTGCGACCATGCTGGCACGAGAGAAAATTGAATATTTGAAAACATTACCCATCCAACAAATGAAAACCCAGTGCTCAGAGGATCTTGAAGCCGAGAATCTGAGCGGGACCTTTGAGCGTGTGTGTGACATCAGTGCTTCTTTTTCCGAAACAGTCAAAATCATTGAAGTGACTGTCAGTTGGAATCAACGGGGAAAAAACCGTGAGGTGGTTCTAAGAACACTTACCCGTGGAAACGGAACATGATGGTTAAACTCTCCAAACACATCCGGCCGAAGAAAAATTTCTTTCTCATTACATCCGCAACCGGCGGCTTTACCGTAACAGAACTGGTACTGGCCCTTGCCATTATGATGATGGTAATGGCGGCAATCGTCAGCCTGCTGATATCCCTGAATCGAGTCTATGCTGCCCAAAACGTTATTGCAGGGGTTCAACAGGTAACGCGAGCCGGCATCAACATCATGACGCGTAATATACGCTTGGCTGGTTTAAATCCGCTTAAAATAAACCGGATTGGAATCCTGGAAGCATCTGTGAATAAAATCCGCTTTCAGCATGACACAAATGGCAGCGGAACAATAGAAACAGGGCAAGATGAGGACAGTGCATATCTATTGAATGGCAACCATCAGCTGATAAGACAAAAAGATGGCAACTCCAGATCTAACAAATCCCTGGTCGACCATGTGAGCGATCTGACATTTAAATACGTTGACAGGAATAACGAAGAAACAAGTATTCTTGACGAAATTCATACAGTTGAAATTTCCTTAACAGTTCGAGAACCGGCCGGAAAAGACAAATTTATAAGCCGTACCTATTCCACCCGGGTCATTTGCCGTAACCTGAGTTTTTAGAAAAAGATTTGAAAAAATCAGCCACTAAGACTCGAAGGCACAAAAAAAGAGAAATATGAAGTTTAAACTTTTGTCAAAAAGAGAGGAATTAATATTGAGTCATTTAAGGCTAACTGGCAAGCGTCTTGGTTTTCTTATTAATTTTAACGTGCCTCTTATAAAAAACGGCATAAATAGAATTATATTATAACCTTTGTGGCTTAGTGTCTTAGTGGCTAAACTACTATAAATAAGGATTATCAGACCATGATGAGAACCACATCTATTCTGAAAAATGAACATGGCGGTTTGATGATTATAATATCCGTCACGCTTCTGGCATTGTTGACAATTATCAGCGTTGCCGCCTCGAAGACAGCCAACACGGAAATCAGCATCGCCGCCAATGAATATGTCTACCAGCGCTGTTTTTACAATGCCGAAGGGGCCATCCTGGAAGTTGTTGATTTATTGGAAGGCAGTGCATCCCCCCTGGAAAGTCTTCCGTCATGGATGAGTCTGGATGAGGAAGTTATCAACGACGGCACGGTTTTCACACTCTGGGAGGATAGTGAAAAAATGGATGGTGTCGTCCCCCAGGCATCCGTAATTGATTCGCAAAATACTGATTATCTGAGCGTTCACCACGGAATTCTTTCAGGCAGTTCATTGGATATGAGCAAACCCGCCAAACATACATTTTCAGTTTACGGCCGATCTAAAAGCAAAGGTCTGGTCATGTTAAAAATAGGCTTTGCAAAAGTCTATTAGAAAGCAATGGGAACAAGCTGCCGATGACTCATTGTGGTGCTGGTTCTAATTGCGGCCAGGGGGAATTTGCTCACTGGCAGGTATTTTCTTCTCTTCTCTCGGAGCCGGCTGAGATCAAAATCCTTTAACTCTATGAGCTCTGAGAGAGATTTCATGACCCGAAGTTCGACCGGGCCCTTCAATTTTCAGAGGAGGCATATGAAGCGACATCTTAAACAACACAATTATTTTTTTGCCGGGTTTACGGAAAAATTTTACCCCGGCTTGATAATCGTGTTTTTAAGTACTTTTTTAACTGCTGTTTTCTTTTCAACAAACCCTGTTCATGGGGCCATGGACCTGGCCGATGAACCCATGATGACCAGAATCAAATCCGCGCCTGCCAACATCATGATTTTACTGGACGACTCCGGGAGCATGACCTTTGAGGTCCTGGCAGCCGATTATTTCGAAGGACGATTTCCCAATCCTGATGAAGGGGAGCAAGATGGGTACTGCTATATTTTTGACTATGCCGATGATAATGCCTTTCAGGATGCCATCCGATACATGGGACAAACCGGCAGGAAACTTTGGAAATCCCAGTCTCATGAATATAACGTCTTGTACTACAATCCGGCGGTGACCTATGACCCCTGGCCCGGGTACGGCAATCAGGACTTCCTACCTGCCGACAAGGAATTCCCTGAGATCCATCCGTTTAAGAAAAACGCGGGTGCCATTGACCTTGACGGAGAATCCTTTTCCGTCATCCTTGAAATGGAAGCCCTACCCGATGCCACCCTGCAGGTTAAACATGCTCACTATTTCCAACAAGCAGAAAACGGTGACATTTACCTCGTTGTGCTGGATGGAGATGAAAAGAAGACAAAATACTTTGCGATCACGATAGTCGATGGTAGTGGTATGACGGAAAAGATCAAGAAGGTAAGATCGGTAACCGCACCGCCCGGGGAAATTCGGGTATATGAATACGATAAGGCGCGGCAGAACTTTGCCAACTGGTATACCTACCACCGGCGTAGAGAATATGTGGCCAAGGGTGCCATCGCCGGGGTGATTAAAAATCTCAAGGGAGTCAGGGTTGGTATCCTGAGCATAAACGGTACGATCATTGTACCGCTTAAGCCCGTGGGCGTCTGGAAAGAAAACATTTATTATGACGAGACCACTGCGCTGCTTCAAGAATTATACGCCTGCGACTCCGGAGGGGATACGCCGTTGAGAGAAGGTCTTCATGATGTGGGAAACTACTATAACAGCAATTCAAAAAATCTGACTCATTACAGGGGCAAAAGCGTGGCGGGGGACGATCCTCCTTATTTCCCGGAAGCTGAAGGCGGCGCCTGCCAGCAAAGCTTTACCATCATTATGACGGATGGCTACTACAGCTATGATATCAAGGATCTCGAGGTAGACAATGCCGATGGCGACGATAAAAGCCTTTATGATGACGGATGCTATGCAGACGCCCTGTCCGAAACTCTGGCGGATGTGTCCATGTATTATTATGAAAATGATCTATCACCGGACCCGGAGGATGCGCCATCGGGAAAAGGTCTTCCGGATCGAGTTTACGACCCGGAACTGGTGTATAAAAGTTCTCCAGACAAGGCACCGCACCAGCACATGGTCACTTACGCGATGGCCTTTGGCGTAACCGGCAATTTAGACCCGGATAATTATGAAGGTGATCCAGCCAGTAAGCACTACCTCAAAGAAATGGACGAAAAAAATGACACATATGGCAATTACCCGAACTGGCCCGGGAGAATAGATGCGAAATCGAAAGAAACGATTGATGATCTGTTTCACGCCACAGTCAATGGAAGAGGCAGGGTTTTAACCGCTAAAGACCCACAGGAACTGGTAAAGGTGTTAACCGCGCTCACAAGCAATGTACTGGATCGGCTTGGCTCGTCTTCCTCGATTTCGATGAACAGAGATGCCCGGTATGGTGGGGTTGGTAATGACCTCCTCATGTTTCTGGCCGGCTATATTACCGGTGAGTGGAGCGGTGATGTCAAGGCATATCGCATAGATTCAAACACCGGTGAAATTCTCGGTGATGATTCCGCTTGGTCTGCTGCTGAAAGTTTGAATCTCAAGCCCTGGTATCAACGGAACATACTCAGCTATAACGGGAGCTTTGGCATTGAATTTGATGAAAATCAGCTGACAGACACACAAAAGACAATATTGGGACCGGATTTTAGAGATGTGATTGGGTATATCAAAGGTGAAAAAATCGACGGCTACCGTATTCGTTCAACAAAACTGGGAGATATTGTACACTCTTCTCCGGTGCTTGAAGAAGGGATTTTATATGTGGGTGCAAATGACGGCATGCTGCATGCCTTTGAAATTAGGGCCGATAGTGACGGAAAAATAAAGGGAGATGAAATTTTTGCCTACGTCCCGAGCTTTGTGTTTGAAAATCTTAAAGCGCTTGCAAATCCCGACTACCTCCATAAATACTATGTGGATCTTACCCCTACCGTGGGTAAAGGAAAGGGCCTGCTGGGAGGAGAGGATCTTAAAAAGGTATTGGTCGGTGGATTGGGAAAAGGAGGCAAAGGCTATTTTGCTTTGGACATATCGACTCCCGGATCCATAACGGCCGACAATGTTCTGTGGGAGTTCCCCAACGCCGCCGGACAAGATGATATAAACGATATCGGGTTTTCGTTCAGCAAACCTTTGGTAATAAGGACAAATAGTGTCGGCGAAGCTGACTCCTGGATCGTTATCTTTGGAAACGGCTATGACAGCGCCAATGGCAATGCCGTGCTTTATATGCTCAATCCAATGACCGGTGACATCATAAAAAAAATTGTGGCGGACAACCCATATGTCGATTCGGGAAATGGACTTTCCAGCCCGATTGCGGTGGATGTCAATGCCGATGAAAAAGTGGATTTTGTATACGCGGGAGATCTTAAGGGCAATATGTGGAAATTTGACCTCACCGGCCCCAACGCCAACCAATGGGGGGTGGCCTATAATGATGGAACCTATGATCAGCCCCTCTTTAAGGCTGAGGGCCCTTACGGCTCCGAGCAGGCGATAACCTCCAAACCGGAGGTGATGTTGCATCCCGACAGCCATGGGTTAATGGTTTTGTTCGGCACCGGGAAATTCCTGGGAAATAGTGATTTTACCGATAACAGTACTCAATCCGTCTATGGTATCTGGGATTACGGTGATCGCGTTTATTATCCGGGAGAATGGGGCAACTACAGCAACGATGACGACCAGGAATATTTGGGTACTTTTACCAGGGATCACCTTTCCAATCAGCCGCAAAATGTTACGCTCTTAAAGCAAACCAGTGATCCTTATACTGTTTTCGTAAACGGCGAAAACGACAACCCTGTCGAAATCAATCTCAGAGTCATGAGCAGCGATCAACCGATATGGAAAACAAGGTATGACAATGATACGAAAGGCGCACCCGATTTCCCGGATCTGTCGGATATCGGAACAAGCCATGCCGGCTGGTACTATGACCTGCCGCTTGTCGGGGAAAGAATAATAAATGACTTGCTGCTGCGGGATGGAAGACTGGCGGCGAGCTGTTTTAGGCCCGGTCCGGATCGCTGCAGCGATGAAAGTAACTCTTTTTTAATGGAGCTGAATGCATTTACCGGGGGCGGTATCCCTGGGGCCATATTTGATTTCAATGAAGATGGTGTCATTGACGCGGCAGATACCGTTATCACCGGATATGACGCAGAAAATAATCCGATCAGGGTCCCACCAGCGGGCGTAAAAATGCCGGGTAATCTTCAACCACCGGTCAGCTTAAGGTTGAACCATCGTGTCGCGGTGAATTATTTGAGCTCTTCCACCGGAACCGTTCACATGCTTAAATCACCGGCGCTCAAATTGGGAGTGATCTACTGGAAAGAACTCGAACAATAGGAATAGGGAAACATTGACCAACTCGGTTCATTCGTTACATTAATTCTACTTTGTCATATTTATCTTTAATTCAGTCCCTTGTTATAACAAACTGAGAAAGCGAAATAAACGAATGCCTAAAATGATCTAAATAGCAAGCAGTTCCAACAGTTGTAACCTTTGAACCCTGTGAGAAATGTGGCCGGGATAGGCTAAGAATTTGAAATCATTTTCCAATGGTATGACCTGCGCAGGCAGGGGCTGGGTTTTCTCCGAGGTGAAATGGGCCGGTTGTGTTTTCGGGCTTCCGTGGGTTTCCACTTTTCCGGTTGATTTGATTGCGCTTTTATTTTTGAGAATCATAAATCAATCTATTTTGGCACTGATCGTGGTCTTTGCGTTTTTTCCGCAAATGGCTAAGGTAGAGTTTTTCTTCCTTTAATAGATTTTCTTCATAAAATTCTTTTTGCCATAATTCGTAAATTTTGTCTTCTTCTTCAACTGTAAATGCGCCGCAATTGGCTATAATCCATTCATCAAAAAAAGGAACTTTTCTAAGTTTTTTTAAGTTAGAACTGTTTAAATATAGAATACCGTTTGAACTTTGATTAAACATACTTTCGATAACATGGTTCGGTATATTCATGTCTTCAAGATAATCACGAACCACATTTGCCATTTCTAAATATTTATGTTCGGCCTCATTTGCGGATAAGCCCCTAAAATATTCTTTTTTAAAGCGCGGTCTGTGGACACCTATAGAAGAATCAGAAGTCAGTCTTTCCGCACCGGATGCCCAAACAAAAAAACAGGCGCTCTCACAGAAATCACCGGAAAATACCTGGGTACGGATAACATTTTGCCTTATCATTCTACCAATTCTCATAGCCTCGTTCACGTCTCCGCCGTTCGAGTTCAAATTTGCAAACTCGATAGTCTGTCTGCGCTGCTTTATCAGCTTTAGAAGGCGTTCAAATTGATCGGCATCCCCTTTTTCAAAAATCCCGGTTATATTAATGTGGCATTTTTTATGAAATGGTTTTTCACCGGTATCATCGTGACCCACCAGGATCTTCAGCTCCGCCGAGATAGCTGCAGTGGGAACCAAGGCCAAAATTAAAGTTAGGATCACAAGCCAGATTCGAATATTATTTTTTTGATAAGGTCTTGCGACAGTTTCTAATGTTATTTTGGGGCTCATTTTAAAGAGCTCGCAAAGCTTCTTTAACAATTAATTTTTCATCATCATCTAGTTGATAGCCTGATACATCACTATGAGGTAATTACGAGCATTGCCTCTACAAGGATTGTGCCAGTTTCGTCATTAGGAAAATTCTATATATAATTTCAACTCGTTAAATAAATGATTAGGATGATGTAAGAAGAAGAAGTGTGAAAAGAGTTGCAGGATATTAATAGATTTAATTCACAGAATATGCAAAAATGGCCACAGGAAGTACTTCGATAACTTTTTCGACGATGCTGCCCACGTCATGGTATCCCATGTGCAGGCCCTCCTACCGCTTTTAATTAATAAGACTGCGAAAATAAGCTGACAGCCGGCCAAAACGTACGCCCGCGACCCATTCAGGACTATTTTGCGGTTTCACTTGATGGCTGGGCGGGAAGCGATGCAGCCCCAGCGCCGTTTGCCTCTTTTTTAGCGGCCGTGGACTCTGCCCATTGCACGTTCTCCGCCGCCAGGATGGCTTCTACGCGCGTCACCAGGATCTGGAACTTATCGTCCGCGTTCATTCTCAGCCCCTTCTTTTCGTGCTATTTGTGAATGGCATTTGTGGCATCAAACGCCGTTATGCGCCAGTGTCAAAGTCTTAGTGGAAATGTACAATTCATTTATTAGATCAATTCTCAATATTATTCAATATATATTTCAAATGCTTAGCTTGACCCCATTTAAAGGTTCTCTCCGCCTGGGGCGGACTTGATTGTGCCCTCAACATCGCAAAACCAATCCTTTTAGACTGGCAATACGCGGCATATTCAGGTAAATGTATTATTACTTTTGTGGCTTAGTGCCTTCGTGGCGGATCCATTACGAAAAAAGAATCAAATGATAGTTTCATTTCACCCTCTATTCGAAGCCGATAAAAACATCATCTGCGCCGGGCGGGAACCCAATGGAGAGGATCTGGCCGCTATTCGTGCGGCGGATGCCGTCATTCTCTCCCAGGGATGTTACCAGACACTGTATAAAATGGCCCGGGAGAACTGCCCTCATGTATTTCCCAATTATGATGCCAGGTTTAAGTATCCGGGAAAAATCAATCAGATCAAACTGTTTCGAAAGGTCAAGGTAGCCCATCCAGCCTCTGAAACATTTTCACACCTAGCCTCGTTTCAACATCGATATCACGAAGGACTTACAAAACTAGCGTTTAAATTCCCGGTTGTTTTCAAATTGGACTGGGGGGGTGAAGGGGAAACGGTTTACCTCATCAATTCGGCCAATAATTTACAGAAAACACTGAAAAAAGCAGCCGAATATGAAAAATCAGGCCAAGCCGGCTTTATCCTGCAAGAATATATCTCATCCAATCGCAGGACCCTTCGAGTGGCCATCATTGGACAGCGTGTGATATCATACTGGCGCATCCAGGAAAATAACAATGGATTTTACTCAAACCTGAGTAAAGGAGCTTCAATTGATTCAGAAGCCGAACCCGGGCTGCAGCAGAAAGCGGTTGTCCTCACAAGGTATTTATGTCAAAAAACAGGAATCAATCTGGCCGGTTTCGATGCCATCTTTTCATCGGAATATTGCGATCCCGATCCCATGCTGTTGGAAATCAACTACTTTTTTGGCAGAAAAGGTCTCGGCGGATCGGAGAATTACTACCGGATATTGCTGGAGGAAATTCGAAACTGGCTGAGCAGGCGGAACTTGGTCGAATAGTCAACCCCAATGTTGCAACGTTGGGGTCAAGCATACTAAAAATGAAACGAAAAAAAACCATCCAGCCATTCGCCTATGATCTGGGCGAAGAAGATCTGAAACGGACGCGTCACAAAGCAAGGGAACTTCGAGACTCCCAGTGGTGGAAACGCCGCCTGGCCAAAGGTGTGTGCCACTACTGCGGCCGGTCAACCCCGCCGAAAGAACTGACCATGGATCACATTGTGCCGGTATCCCGGGGCGGTAAAAGCACCAGGGGCAACGTGGCACCATGCTGCAAAGAATGCAACACGGCTAAAAAGCAGCTACTTCCCATGGAATGGGAGCAGTATCTGGAACAGTTTGACCCAACGCTGTTTTAAATTCTTAAACATAAATATAGGTTAAGGGGTTCAGAGTTCAACATTCAGGGTTAAGGACAAAGAAGGCATTAAAGACCCGAAGCCCTCGCTAAAAATGCTCATTCCCCCAAATAATTGCCAATTTGGCTCCGAATTTTGGATTAGACCTTACGAAACTAGCGCTTTTCTCGTAAATACGCATCTCAAATTCAGTCCAGGGACGAAATCGGAACCTTGAATCCCTGAACCTTTGAACGCTGAACCTGGAACCGATCAGTATTGGGGTTAATCCGGGGTCTCTTCATCAGGTTCATCTAACAGCAGGGCCTTTTTAGCACGTGTCTTTCTGACGAAGATATAACAAATGGTCAGTGTTAAAAGTATCATCACCGGTAAAAAAAGCTCTGCCATCAACAATTGTCCTTCTGCGGCTGAAAGCTCCCGGGATTCCAGCCGTTCTATTCTATCCGGCTTGCTGATCCGATATTTAATGGTAATGACGGCAGCTGTCAGGTAAATTGAGACAAATACCAGAGCGACGATACACAGTCTTTTTTCAAATTTGCTCATTGCTGATAATCTCCGATTGAACACTTAGATTTCGAAGCCGATTTTTCAGGTTCAATGTCGAGCATTATAGAAAAAATCACACCAAAAGTAAAGAATTTCGGCCTGGGCTTCCAGTATTGTGAAATTCTCTAAACTTTCCTTCAGAATCACGTCATGTAAGAAGATACCCATTTGGACTTAGTATGATTATTTTATTTATTAGTTGCGGGTTATTATCAATTTTGATGTTTCCTTGGCTCTCCTACCTTTACTTTGACAGCCTCCTCCGGACATGCTATCACAAAAACCGTGTGCTTTTGCACCATTTCAAAAAGGTGACAGAATGAAGACAGCCAAACTTCACTACGGTTGGATCGTCATTTTTATGGGGCTTCTGACCACCATCGCCTCCCACGGCTTTGGGCGCATGTCTTACACCATCATCCTTCCTGCCATGAAAGACGGGCTCCAGTTTAACTACACCCAACTGGGTCTTTTGGGTACCGGAAATTTCCTGGGCTATTTAGCCATGGCGATCATCGGGGGGTTTCTGGCCTCCCGGTTTGGAACGCGCCTTGTCATCACCTTTGCCGTGATACTCATGGGGATAACCATGATCTTGACCGGCCTGGCCCAATCGTTTGGTTTCGCATTTGCCATGCGCCTTTTGACCGGTCTGGGCAGCGGGGCTGCTTTTGTACCGGCCATGGCTTTGGGTTCAGCCTGGTTTGCCATGAAAAACCGAGGCTTTGCCACCGGAATTGTCTCTGCCGGCATCGGAACCGGCACTTTAATTTCGGGTTTGGTGGTCCCTCCCATATTATCTGCATTTGGACCCAATGGCTGGCGCTTTTCCTGGTATATTCTGGGCGGCGCCGTGCTGGTGGTTGCCGGAATCATTTATGTGTTTGTCCGCAGCCGACCGGAAGAGAAGGGACTACAGCAGGTAGGCACCGAAAAAACGGAACCGATTTCGCCGGTGCCTTCGGATGTGAAAACGACGTCATCTCTTCAGTGGACCACGGTAATCAAAACGGCATCTATCTGGTACCTGGGTACCGTATATTTCTTCTACGGGCTTTCCTACATTATATACATGATGTTCTTTGCCGCTTTCCTTGTTAAAGAAATAGGTTTGAGCCAGCAATGGGCCGGCGGCCTGTGGGCTTTGGTCGGGGGATTGAGCATTTTTTGCGGCGTAATCTGGGGCGGCATATCCGATCGCCTGGGGCGAAACAAAGGCGCGGCTTTAGCTTACCTAGTCCTCGGGCTTTCCTATATCATCTATGCGCTAATCAAGGTCAAATTCGGCTTTTATCTATCGGCCGTCATGTTCGGGTTGACGGCCTGGAGCATACCGACCATTATGGCAGCTGCTGCCGGTGACTATGTAGGACCGCGGTTGGCACCGGCCGGACTGGGTTTTATCACCTTATTTTTCGGTATCGGCCAGGCCCTGGGGCCGGTCCTGGGAGGATATCTGGCTGACACCACAGCCTCATTTACCATGCCGTTTCTGGTGGCCGGGGGGATATCATTTCTGGGAATTATTTTTTCCTTTTACTTGAAAAAGCCTAAGTAAACCGAATTCACTTTTTCGGCTAATTCCAGGTAGACGCAGCGAAATTTAATTCAGCTTCGGCGCAAATTGGAACGAAGGGCAGAACCTTTTCGCCACCAAGACACTAAGACACAAATTTAGGTTGAACGGTTGTCAAACAGTGATGTAGATATATGGAAAGTGCACGAAGAATAAGACAGGCTTGGTCCTGCATTACAAAGTTTTCGTTTTTTCGTAAAAATTCAGCCGCTAATGATTCGCTGTTAATGTTCTATCGCCCAATGCCAATGTTAAAAGGGGAAACTCCGCCAACAATCAGCTTGGTGATGTTGCGGATTCCCATCAGCCCCACCGAATACAGGGCTTTATCTTTGCTCTCTTTGTACTCCTGATACAATTCCCGCAGGGTGGTAAGAAAATTTTCCAATTGCACATAATAGGATGCACTTGGATCAACCAGCCCAGATTTTTCAATGATTATTTCAATATTGACTTCCAACCCTGTTTCTGCTACTGGATGAGTGTTGTCATTTTCATTTTTATGGTTCCATAAGTTGGAAATTCGCTAAATCTATAACATAACCGAAAATCGCAGATTCTTTCGTTTTAAAAAAAAAATTGCGGGGCTAACGAATGCAGGCTGTCGAAACAAAATATGAACACGTGATACTCAATGAAGACAATGCACCAATCATCTCAGATACAAATACGAAGGTAATTGAACTTATTCTAGACAAAATTGCCTATGGGTGGAGTCCGGAAGAACTTCGATTTCAGCACCCTCACCTGACCTTGGGGCAGATATATTCAGCATTGGCTTATTACTCTGATCACCAGGAAGTGTTGGATAGAGTCATCGAACAACAATTGAAGCACGTAGATCAGATGGAAAAGAACGCTCAACCAACACCACTAATTGCAAAGCTAAAGGCCAAGAATCTCATCTAATGGCAATTCGACTTTATATGGATCACAATGTACCTCGTGCAATAACAAATGGGCTAAAATTGAAAGGAATTGATTTAATCACCGCTTACGAAGATGGTTCAAATCAATTGGATGATTCCGAATTGTTAGATCGCGCTTCAGAGCTTGAACGAGTGCTTTTCACTAGAGACTACAACCTTTTACAGGAAGCAACGAAAAGACAGAGGGCCGGGGTACCCTTTTATGGTATCATCTACGCACATCAACTTAAAATTTCGATTGGCGATTGCATTCGTGATTTAGAAATCATTGCAGAGGCAGGTGATCCTGAAGACTTGATAAACCAAGTACAATTCTTACCACTCTGAAAAACAGAAAATGGGTACAACTCATTTTTTCTCACATTTCCTCAGAAGGACCCCGCCCTATGGAGCTGTGCTCAGGAAGCAAGAGACAGCCGGTCGTGCCGGCCCGTCTGGAGATATCCTGGTTTGGGGTTAGGGAATCGGTCTAATCCGGTGCGGACATAGCCCGTATTCTTCGCAAGGAAAATTCCTGCGCAGCCCGCGTTTTGGCATCATGGCATCTGGTTGGATACCAGACGTTGACGTTCTGATAATAATTCTGTGAACGTTCAGAAAGAACGTCCCCCTTTCTCCTTTTCTTTGCGGCGTAATCTGGGGCGGCATATCCGATCGCCTGGGGCGAAACAAGGGAGCGGCTTTAGCTTACCTGGTCCTCGGGCTTTCCTATATCATCTATGCCCTAATCAAGGTCAAATTCGGCTTTTATCTGTCGGCCGTCTTGTTCGGGTTGACGGCCTGGAGCATACCGACCATTATGGCAGCTGCTGCCGGTGACTATGTGGGACCGCGTTTGGCACCGGCCGGACTGGGTTTTATCACCTTATTTTTCGGTATCGGCCAGGCCCTGGGACCGGTCCTGGGAGGATATCTGGCTGACACCACAGCCTCATTTACCATGCCGTTTCTGGTGGCCGGAGGGATATCCTTTCTATGGATGATTTTTTCCTTTTACTTGAAAAAGCCTGAGGAGATATAATCATGTTTTATGAATCATTGCTGAACGATGAAGAAAAAGCCATCCAGCGGGAAGTCCGAAAATTTGTACGCGATGAGGTTTCCCATGATTTTATCCGGGCCCTGGATCGCGATGAAATCAAGTACCCCCGCGAATACGTCGAAAAACTGGCCGCACACAATCTGCTGGGCCTGCGTTTTGATCTCAAATGGGGTGGTCGCGGTTTGCCGTGGACCTCGGAAGTCATTGCCATAGAGGAAATCGGTGTCCTAGGCACCACCCTGGGCTGTGCTTTTGTGATGCCGTCCATTGTCGGTGAAGCATTAAATGTCTTCGGCACTGATGAGCAAAAAGAACGTTTTTTAAAACCAATCCTGGAGGGCAAATTCATCAGTGCCGAGGCCCTTACCGAACCCCGGGGGGGATCGGACTTTTTCGGTGCCACCACCCGGGCGGTGTTCGAGGACGATCATTTTGTAGTCAACGGACAAAAGCGCTTCGTGGTGGGCGCCACCGAAGCCGATGTATTTCTGGTATATTGCCGCACCAACTTCGATGAAAAAGCCCACAAGTACCAGCGTATCAGCGCGATTCTGGTGGGGCGGGGTCCCGGTGTGGAGACCGAATACAACTACGGACTTTTAGGCACCCGCGGCGGCGGCACCGGGCGGCTTGTATTCAGAAATGTACGGGTTCCCAAAGAGAATCTGATTGGTGCGCTGCACGGCGGTGCCCTGGTGTTCAACCAAATGATGATTCCCGAGCGACTGACATCGGCTGCTGCCAGCCTGGGCGTCCGGGCGGCTTTGGATGTGGCGGTTCGCTACAGCGACAGACGCCATGCCTTCGGCCGCCCTATTCGGGGATTTCAGGCAGTCAATTTCATGGTAGCCGATGCCATTACCCAACTGGATGCGGCCCGGGCATTGGTGTACATGGCTGCCCGTGCCGTGGATACTGGGGCTGCGAACGTTCGCCGGGTCGTCAGCGAAGCCAAACGCTATGCCACCGACACAGCCTGGGAAATTGCCAACAAGGCCATGCAGGTGATGGGCGGCATCGGCTACACCGACATCTATCCCATTGAAAAAGTGGTCAGAGACATTCGCCTGACTCAGATATGGACCGGCACCAATGAAATTATGAACCTGCTCATCCAGCATGAATATTACAAAGAAGTGCTGGCCGGCACAGAAGAAGTGCGCAACCTTGAGCTGGATGCCACGAGTCAGGATGGAGATGCTGAAAAGTGCTATACCGATGAAGATATGTGGCAAGTGCACGAAGGATGAGGCAAGCTTGGTCCGGCATTTCAAAGTTTTCGTTTTTTCGTAAAAATTCAGCCACTAAGACACGAAGGCACAAAAAGAAGGAATATGAAGTTTAAACTTTTGTGGCTTGGTGCCTTAGTGGCTGCTCTATTTGTTTCTTTACGGTTTTCTATTT
>Ga0316194_10001287_pt1 | contig 17213 bp, 15 predicted proteins | sample CroRivsedime1_MG_FD_204936 | JGI IMG/M metagenome (GOLD analysis project Ga0316194, IMG submission 204936) | Coastal sediment microbial communities from Maine, United States - Cross River sediment 1 | ecosystem: Environmental > Aquatic > Marine > Coastal > Sediment | place: USA: Maine...
AGTTTGTTCTTTCTGTCCTGAAATTTGAGTGAGGGATAATCGCAACGCGCAGTCGTAAACCTAGGCCTGCATCGGCAATTCGGGATCCGCGGCCCATTCGGTCAGTGATGCGTCATAGACCTTGACCTTCTTGTGTCCGAGCATTTCCAGCGCCAGTGCCACACTGGTGGCTGCAATGCCGCCTCCGCAGTAAGTGATTACTTGTGGTTTCTGCAATGCCTGGGCAAACATGCTGCGCAGTTCGTCTTCGCCTTTGAGGGTGTTATCGTCATTCACGTGCTGCAGCGCCGGAATGCTGATGCTTCCGGTGATGTGTCCGCGACGGCCGTAGTTCACGCCACCGGTGCCGGCGTGTTGTTCCGGGCGTAACGCATTGATGGTGCATATGTCCCCTGCATCGATTGCGGCAAGTACATCGTCACGAGTGGCGACCATCTCCCTGTTCGGCTCGCGCGCAGAATATCTTCCCGGAGCGGGTTGCGGCGCCGGGCCGGTCTCAATCGGGCGACTTTCTGCCTTCCACTTCTGAAAGCCACCGTCGAGGATCGCGACGCGTTCGTGCCCGAATACCCTGAGCATCCACCAGAGCCGGGTGGCCCACCAATGACTGGTCGTCGAATAGGTCACGATAAAGCTGTCGTCCGATACGCCGTAGCTCGCCATCGAGCGCGCGAAAGTTTGCGCATCAGGAAGCATGAAGTGCAGCTTCGGGTCAGGTGTCGACAACTCGTGCTCGACGTCGACAAATACAGCCCCGGGAATATGACCTTTTTCAAAGTCTTCGCGTGCCGGTACGATGTCGTACAACGAAAAATCCGGCCTCGGTGGCAGCAGGGTAGACGGGTCGAGAATCCGCACATTCGGATCGTCGAGATGATCTGCCAGCCAATCGGTACTGACGAGGAATTGGGGATAGGGTTCGGCGTTCGACATATTCGTTTCAATCCTGTCAGCAATGGTTAGGTTGTTCTTGCGGAAGCCGCTTGTGTGATTGCGTTACCGGCAATCAACCCGGGCGGTCGGAAGTGGCTGCGGACGGTGTTCAGAAAAACTGCCCGCCAGCGCTGCGCCCGACTGCCGCCCGGGGCTGAAGCGTAGACCGTTGCCAGCGTGCGGGTCAACTGCGCACAGCCGGGCGTCGGACTCGCAGACGGTGCCTGATCGGCTGCCGGTCAAGTCGTTATGGACTTGAGGGCCGAGGTGCACCTGCCCGGGGGGGCTGAATTAAAAAACATAATAATCATATTGTTATTGATGATTTTCGCGGATTTCTCATTATCTGTACCGCGAAGGGCTTCAAGATACCCCCGCTCTGTTGCATGATGACCGAAGAACAACAATGGGCGCGAAGACCAATGGACAACGATACCGAATACCTCGAATCACTTTTCAATAACCGGGTGGCCGTGCCCGATTTTCAAACCTATTTTGATCGATGGGAGCAGAAATCGGCTGCGACCATGCATGCGTTGAGAGCGCGGGTCGAGCAAGACGTGCCCTATGGCGACGACATCATGGAAACCATGGATGTGTTCTTGCCGACAGGACAGAGCAAAGCGCTGTTGATGTTCATACATGGCGGTTACTGGCGCTCGCTCGACAAGAAACAGCATGCCTTTGTCGCGGCGCCATTCGTCGATGCCGGCGTTGCCGTGGCCTCGATCAACTATTCGCTGTGCCCGGCGGTATCGATGGAGCGCATCGTCAAACAGATGATTGCGGCGAGTGCTTTTCTTTACCGCAACGCTGCGGATTTCGGTTACCCGCGCGCGAAAATGTACGTAGCGGGACATTCAGCAGGCGGCCACCTGGCTGCCATGGCGCTTGCGTGCCTCTGGCCGCAGGCTGTGCGGGGTTTGCCGCGCAAGTTGTTTCAGGGTGCTCTGTCGATCAGCGGCGTGTACGACTTGCGGGTGCTCACGCGTATTCCTTCGATCAACGCGGACTTGAGAATGACGCCGGACGCTGCAACCCGCCTCAGCCCGGCATTGATGCAGCCACCTACCAATGCATCGTTGTCAATTGCAGTAGGTGGTCGCGAGATCGGCGGCTTCAAGGACCAGCACAGAATCATTGCCCAAGCCTGGCCGGATCGTGTCGAAGCGGATATACCCTGTCCCGAGGATAATCATTTCAGCATCCTCGACAGGTTTTCGGACGCCGAAAGTGAGTTGTTCAAAGCGTCGATGCGAATGATAGAGGCCTGACGACCCGGCAGGGGCGCTTGCGTTCCGCTTGCATATACTGGTTAAATAACCAGTATTATGAAAGATCATCCGGAATTCGATATCGGGACTTCTGCCACCAGCCTGGCAGAGCCGGATTGTCTCCAGCAGATAACCGGTCTCACGAGGCAGTACCCGGGAAAAAATCGCCTCAAGGGACGCGGTGCGACCGGAAATCCGGAGGGTCGCTTCGAGTCAACGGCGCGCAGTTGTGTAGACGATGGCTGGGCCGAGCCGGAGGCCGGGCAACGCCCGGCCCCGCCGACGAGCGTCACGAGCGAACGCGTCAAAACCATCATTACCCGCAACAGTTCGCCAGATGTTCCATTCAATTATTCAATCAATCCGTATCGTGGGTGTGAGCACGGCTGCACCTACTGTTTTGCCCGGCCCAGCCACGGCTACCTGAATCTATCCCCGGGCCTGGACTTCGAGACACGGCTGATAGCCAAGGTGAACGCGGCCGAGTGCCTGGAGCGTGAACTGTCACTGCCTCGCTACGTTTGCGAGACGATTGCGCTAGGCGCGAATACCGACCCATATCAGCCGGTAGAGCGAAAGTGGAAAATCACCCGCTCGCTGCTTGAGGTCGCGGCGAGATACAACCAGCCGGTCGGAATTGTCACAAAGAATGCGCTGGTCGAGCGTGACCTCGACATTCTGGCACCGATGGCGCGGCGCGGTCTGGCTGCAGTGTTCGTTTCCGTCACGACGCTTGATCATCAACTGGCGCGCCGCCTGGAGCCGCGGGCGTCGGCACCGTCCAGGCGAATTGAGGCGATTCGCCGTTTGAGCGATGCCGGCGTGCCGGTTGGCGTCATGTTCGCACCGGTGATTCCGTTTCTGACCGATTCCGCCCTTGAATCGGTGCTTGGTGCGGCAGCCGAGGCCGGTGCCCGGCAGGCCGGGTATATTCTGTTGCGCCTGCCGTACGAGGTTAAGCAGATTTTTCGCGACTGGCTCGAGTGCCACTACCCGTTGAAAGCGGCTCATGTCATGAGCCGGGTGCAGGCGATGCGTGATGGGCGCGACAATGACGCGAATTTCGGCTCGCGCATGGTGGGCAAGGGCGAGTTTGCCGACTTGCTTGGGAAGCGGTTTCGATTGGCGTGCAAGCGCTTTGGTCTCAATCGGAATCAACGAAAGCTGGATGTATCGCAGTTTCGACGCCCTGCGCTTGATGGGCAACTGGACTTGTTTGGTTAATGCCGTTTCATTGAAAAGACGGAAACGTGTTTCAGCTATCCCCGGTACTATCAAGCATTCTGAACCTGATTCGTAAGCTGGCATCGGCACACAAAATGACGCGACAGATGAATTACCGAAATCGGTGTTGGAACAAGGGCCGGGGCTGATGCAAAGGATCTATTCTGCCGCGACGTTGCCGGACGCTCATCTCATCGTCGGCTTGCTGGGCCAGGCCGGGATCGCCGCCAGGGTATTTAACGAGAATGCTCAGGGTGGTGTCGGCGAGATTCCGTTTGTTTCTGCCTGGCCAGAAGTCTGGCTCGAAGACGAGCGTGACGCTACGCCCGCGCTCGAACTCATCCGGAACTTCGAGAGCAGCAAGAGCACGGACCGGCAAGTGGCGTGTCCGGCGTGTGCCGAGCCGAATCCGGAGAATTTCGAAGTATGCTGGAACTGCGGGGTCACGCTTGCCAATTGACCGGCGGCTCGGAAGAAGAGGTTTTCTTCGTGGCGCGGCGGCTTTCCTGCTCACGTCAAAGTTTGTCGCAGTTGCTGAGGGAAAGGCGGAAATGACTGCATGCCTCTACGCGGATGAGCTGCTCGCGGGTTATGGATTTCCCGAAGGGCATCCGTTTGGAGCTGATCGCCAGGACGCGTTTCTGCAGGAAGCGAAGGCGCAGGGTCTGCTCGATCGGGTGCGAGTAGAGGAAGGGCAGGCTGCGACAAACGAGATGCTGGAGCGCTTTCATCAACGTGAATACGTCGAAAAGGTACGCTCGGCCGAGTCAGCGGGGATTAGTTACCTCGATGCAGGTGACACACCGGTGTTTCCCAACGTTTTCGAAACATCATCCCGGGTGGTTGGCTCGGCGCTTAAAGCGCTCGACGACGTCATGAGTGGAAAATGCGTTCGGTCGTTCCAGCCGATCGGGGGGTTGCATCATGCCGGGCGCGGCCACGCAGCGGGATTTTGCGTGTTCAACGATCTGGGTGTTGTGATTGAAACGCTGCGCACTCGCTACGGGGTCAAACGGATTGGCTATGTCGATATCGACGTGCATTTCGGAGACGGCGTGTTTTACGCGTTTGAGGACGATCCTGATGTCATCATTGCCGATATTCATCAGGACCCGCGTACCTTGTATCCCGGGACCGGTTTCGAACAAGAGACAGGCAGCGGGCCGGCGCGTGGCACCAAGTTGAATATTGCCCTGCCGCCTGGCTCGGGTGACCGCGAGTTTGCCGACGCCTGGTCGCAGGTCGAGCGCCACTTCGGGAAATTTCAACCCGAGTTTATTGTTTTCCAGTGCGGTGCGGATGGTTTGAACGGTGACCCGCTGGCGGGGTTGCGCTACACCAGTGACACGCATACCCTCGCCGCCAGAAAGCTATGCGAGTTCGCCGACCGGCATGCGAATGGGCGTGTGATGGCATTTGGTGGCGGTGGTTACAGCCGCGACAATCTCGGAAAGGCGTGGTCGGCGGTGCTTACCGAAATGCTGGCGTGAACGACGCAGGTTGCCGCGTCATATTCGTGCGGTTCCCGAAGTAAGCCTTAACTCGCGCTCGCCCAGCCAGTTGCGGCGCCAAGCTCTGCCGCATTGGACCGGCATGTTCCGGGCACCATAACGCTGATGTCATTCAGGTTGTTTGGATCCGGGCCGCAGTCCCAAACCGTGACTTTGGCCCCTGCTTGCACTGGTCCCGATCTCGTCAGGTCCGGCCACGGGCGCATCATCAAAAATTGGCCATCCACGACGGCGTTGACGTTCTGGATCTGAACGCGTATCGCACCTTCGTTGCTGGTCTGGAGTGTCTGCACAAATTGCGATACTGTCGTGGCCGCCTGCGGTTCACATCCCCAGCTGCCACCCACAGGCAGCGAATTTGCAGACTGTGTCACCTCTGAGATGCTATTGCGGCAACCGGTCATGGCGAGTAGCACCTCGGATATTTTTGCCCGTGCCGTATAGTTCTGATACGCAGGCAATGCCACCGCCGCGAGAATGCCAATGATGGCAACCGTGATCATCAGTTCGATCAGTGTGAATCCCTTGTCCACCGTTCTCACATTCCGCTCCTTCTTTCCAGTCTGTTGGGGCAGCGTCGGCTCACCGGTGATTCGCTTCGATTTTGGTTGGCGTCCCGCAAGCTTTGTCGGGATTCTTCGCATGTACCATGCCGGGTCTCCAGGTGTCGTTCGGGTGTCGTCCCGGAACCTAAAAACATCATAATAAACAGTTGTGTACAGCGGAAATACCGATGTTTCTGAAGTGTGAAGAAATGAATCGGAGGTGTGCTCGCAACACAATGGCGGCGTTGCCGGGCGCATCTGGTAGCAGCCCGGCACCGGGGGCATGCTGCTTGGCCGGGGCTGATATCGGGTTGAGCGTTATCTGGTAGCGGCCGCCCGCTGCGCGACCTCGGTCATCCAGTCATATACCCTCGACATGCCGACATTGGCACCGCAAAGGACGATGACGACGTTTTCTTCGAGGCCGAGGGCAACTTCACCCTGCAGCAACGCTGCCACTGAGCAAGAAGTCGCTGGTTCGGTCAGAAGTTTCTCCTCGAAAAGCAGTTCGACAAGAGCGTCGATTGCCTGTTCGTCAGACACTCTCAACAGTGAGAAAGCGTGACTGCTGATGATGTCGAATTGCCGTTGCTCTGTCTTGCGTGCACCCAGGGTTTCGGCAATCGAGGTAATCGCGGGCAACTCGATAATTTTGCCGGCTCGCCAACTCTGGTACATCGAGTCCGCACCTTCGGTTTCGACGCCGACAACCCTGGTTGCCGGGCTGTAGGCAGCCGATGCAGAAATCAGCCCCGACAGTAAGCCGCCGCCGCCAATGGATGCGACGAGCAAGTCGATGCGAGGAATCTGCCTGACCAGTTCGCAGACGATCGTCCCTTGCCCGGCCATGACGTCAATGTCATCGAACGGATGGATGTAAGCGGAGTCGCTCTTACGGGCCAGAGCCCGGGCCTCGAGGTTTGACTCATCCCAGCTTTCGCCGTGCAAAATGACGTTCGCACCCATTGACTCAATCGCGTCGGCGCGGTCCGATGGTGATTTGCGGGGCAGGAATACGGTCGCTGGAATGCCTGCCGTTTGGGCGGTATAGGCGACTGCCAGTCCGTGGTTGCCGCCCGATGCGGTGACAACGCCGCGAGCGCGGCGTTGTGCCGGCAACTGCGCAATGGCGTTGTGTGCGCCGCGCACTTTGAATGAGTGCGTCGGTTGCAAGGTTTCCAGCTTTAGCCATACGTTGGTGCCGAGTTTCTGGCTCAGGTGCCGGGACCGGACCAGCGGCGTCGGTGGCAGCGACCGTTGTATGGTTTCGAATGCAGCGTCAATGCGTTGCCGTTCGATCAGCATCGTGCACTCGCAACGTTGCCGAGTCTCAGGCCCGGATGATGTTCTGCAAGATGCGACAGCACAATCACGCGGTTTGCGCGGATGGCAGGCCCGCCAGCGCCATTGCCAGTTCCGATTCGTCGTAACTCATGTCAGTCAGTTTGCCAGCGAAGTAATCGCTGTACGCCTGCATGTCGAAATGGCCGTGGCCGCAAAGATTGAACAGAATGGAGCGCGATGTTCCGTCCTGTTTGCATTTGAGTGCCTCGTCAATGGCGCCCTTTACAGCATGATTGGCTTCCGGCGCCGGTACGATGCCTTCGGTGCGTGCGAACAGGACGCCCGCTTCGAATACTTCGACCTGTTTGTATGCGCGCGCACCGATCAGGCCGAGGTCCTTGATGTGCGAAACGAGCGGCGCCATGCCGTGGTAACGCAATCCTCCGGAGTGCAGGGATGGCGGAATGAACGTGGAGCCAAGCGTATGCATCTTCACCAATGGTGTGAGGTGTCCGGTATCGCCGAAATCGTAGGCGTATTTGCCCTTGGTCAGGGATGGGCAGGCAGTCGGCTCGACGGCGAGGACGTCGACTTTTTTTCCGCCGCGAAGCTGCGCGCCGAGGAACGGAAATACGATGCCGGCAAAGTTTGATCCGCCCCCGGTACACGCGACGATGACATCGGGATAGTCGTCCGCCATTTCCATCTGTTTCATTGCTTCCTGGCCGACCACAGTCTGATGCAACAGTACGTGGTTGAGCACGGAACCAAGTGCGTACTTGGTGTCGTCGTTGGTTGCCGCGATCTCGACCGCTTCCGAGATGGCGATGCCCAGAGAGCCGGAGCTGTCCGGTGACCTCGCGAGGATTTCGCGACCCGCATTGGTTTGTGTTGATGGGCTGGCGACACACGTGGCGCCGTAGGTTTCCATCAATGCGCGCCGGTAAGGTTTCTGTTGAAACGAGACCTTGACCATGAAGACCTGGATGTCAATTCCGAACAGTGCGCCCGCGAAGGCGAGCGACGAGCCCCACTGGCCAGCGCCGGTCTCGGTAGTGATTTTTCTGATTCCGGCTTCATGGTTGTAGAACGCTTGCGCGACAGCGGTATTCGGTTTGTGTGAGCCGGCCGGGCTGACACCCTCGTATTTGTAGTAGATCCGGGCTGGTGTATCGAGTGCTTTTTCGAGGTTGCGCGCCCGAAACAGCGGGGCTGGCCGCCATTGTCGGTATATCTGGCGTACCGGTTCAGGGATTTCGATCTCGCGTTCGGTCGACACCTCCTGCATGATCAGCGACTCGGGAAACAACGGCGCAAGGTCGTCCGGTCCGATGGGTTGTTTGGTTGCCGGGTGCAGCGGAGGCGGCGGCGCACTGGGCAGGTCGGCCACCAGGTTGTACCAGGACTTCGGAATGTCCGTCTCGGGCAACAGGTATTTGATTGTGTCGGTCATGTTCTCCCCCGTGTTCTCCCGGTCTGATGTGATTTGCGGTCTCGTGCCGGTTTGTCAGTTCACCGGTTCGCTAGTGCGCCAGCTCACCAGTTTACTCGCACACTGTGGCGCGACCACTGGTATGCAGCGTATTCAATAACGGGAATCCCGTTGGACGCAATTGACCGTGATCAACCTGTTTGATGACGTCGGTCTTGCGGTCTATCGCTTTCGTTGCCGCGGGCCGGCGGTTGTCGCCGGAAGCTTGTCAGGGCGCAGATGGCTGCCAACTGTCTGTAGCCGATGTTTTCGAATACTGCGGCAACGAACAACAACGCATAAGCGGCCCCGCTTCGGTACGTGCGGAAGATGAAAGCGTCGAGCAGTATGGCGAGCCAGGACAGCAGTATGCCCAGCCCGGCAGCGCAGATGGCGAAGGCTATCAGGTGTGCGCCGGAAACAAGATCGAGCGCATAAGCAGACACGAAGAACACCAGGGCCAGTAATTCGATGGAGGGCCGTGCGACTTCGGTCAGTTGGGCGAAGGGATACGCCAGGCGCCCCACTGCGCCGCCATTACGGCGCCAGAACAGCTGACGGTTTGATTTGAGTGCATCTGCCTGGTCGCGGTGTGTCTCTGCGATCGACTGGCATATCGCGCCCGGCGCGGTTGCAGCGAACCGCCACACAATCGGAGCCGGCAGGAAAGCAATTCTGTAGGGTTTGTCTTCGGCACGGTACAGGCGATGAAGACGTGCCAGCAGTTCCAGCACGGGATTGCGGGCAGAGCGCGCGAAACCGCCGGCACGCACGACGGCGTCCTTGCGAAAGGCACAAAACCGGTCCGAGAAGGCGAGCATGGCATTACCGGCAGCCCATCCGTGCCGGGCACACAAATCCCTGCGCAGCGCTGCACTGGCCTGTATCCATACCAACGGGTTTCCGTAAAGCCGGCAACGCTCCAGAAAACCGTTGACGATAAAGCTGCCGTTGGCGACGCGTTCCGCCGGCCCCGCAGCAATGGTTGTGGCATCCTCGAGAAAATCCGGGATCAGCCGGCGCAAGCTGTCACGCTTGAGCACGCAACCTGGCTGCGCGATACAGACGATCGGGTAGCGCGCTGTATTGACGCCGGCATTGATTGCGTCGCCCGGACCGCCGTAGTCCTTGTCGACCACCCGAAGAGCCGGAAATCGCGGAGACCGGTAGACGCCGCGAACCTGTCTTGCGCGAACCTGGCGCCAGTAGGCTTCGGGGAACACCGCCAGTTGCAGCGCAGATTTCAGACGCGCGAGAGTCTCCGTGTCGGTTGTGTCAGTGACGACAATGACCTCAAATTGCGGGTAATCGAGATCGAACAGGTCTTGTACGAATTGTCCTGTATCGCGGTTGGTCGCGCTGATCGGGACAATGATCGATACCGGGATTTCGTAGCCCGAGGACAGTCTCGGGAGCATTTTTACGGCAATCGATTCCATGCGCCGGCGCAGACTGTTCATTGATACTGCCGTGAGCAGTGCGTGGCCGCCATGGAGCAACAGGAAGTAGCTTATGAAAAGCCACTCGAGGGATGCAATGACGGGGGCGTTGTCGAAGGCAGCGAGATTCATTTGATCTTCATCTCGGCAACTACCTGATCGAGGATGTCTTTCGCGAATTCGTCGGTGAGTGAAAATCGCAGCTTCCATAACGCGTCCTGCGAGAGAAACGGCAGCTGTGTGAGCGATTGACCTGCCCTGTAACGTACCCACCAGACCTTGTCGGCAAGCAAACTGATCAGCAGATGCTCTTCTCCGGGCGAGATCGCGCCACCCAGCAGACGGGCGATCTGGGTACGCACCTGCCAGCTAGTGTGATCCATGAAAGGCGCAATCGCGTCCAGATTCTTCGGGGCGTGCCGCGACTTCAGGCAGGCGATCAGGATTTCCTCATCTTTCGAAGACTGGACCAGTCGCAGCAAATAGGGTGTGGCGGCAGCCGGGTGCGCAGCGTCCATAAGCGAAACCAGCCGTGGCAGTTCGGATGGAATCGCAATTTCGGCCGCCTGAATCAGTCCTTCCGATACGGCTGTCGAATCGGCTTCAGCAAGTATTTTCTCGAGTTGTCCGGTCGGCCAGTCATCACGCGCGCCGATTGACGACAACATGATTGCCATGGCACGCGAAGCGTTAGTCTGAAAAAGTGCACGCAACGCAGCCAGCGACAGAATCGGTGTGCGGCTTCGGGCGACTGTTTCCAGGATGTTCCACGAGTCCTGGTCGCCGAGGTGACCAAGCGTCATAACGGCGACCAGCTGGTTTTCTGTATCTCGTGTCGCGAGCAGGTTGCGTGCGGCCGAGTCCATGCGCAAACGCAGTGCCACCGCATTGAGGCGATGTCGTGCGGGTCCTCTCAGCGAATCATGGAACTGGTTCCACAGGGCAAGAAACACGAACCAGTCCCTCTTTCTGACCTTTGGAAGTTGCGTCGGCACGGCGTCGACGGTCTCAAGCAGCAAAGGCCGCCAGCTTCGCAGGAAGTGCGATTCGTGGACACCGATGAATTTGCCTTGCAGCCGCAACGTTGCAGTCCAGCATACGATGGCGATGACGATCGCTGTGATCGTCAGGCTCGCCCACAGCACGACGTGCGTCAGGAGGTCAGAGTCGAAGTTGCTGAACATGCGTGATCTGCGTCCGATCGTCTGTGAGCGTGGCGGCTGGTGCGAGAAACCTGATCAGTGTCGGTACGTGTAACACAGTCTGGATCGGAGGGGCGGTGGATCGGCGGGAGCATGTCGGGAAACGGGCGCTGCTTTCAGGTGGAAGGACGGACCATTTCTGGCTGGTACAGAATGCCAGCGGGTGCAACGCGCAGATTATAACCACAGGCGAAACAGGAACCGCCCCGAACTTGCGGCTTACGGAGGCGTTGTTGTTTATTGCGGTTGGGTGAGTACGGGTTTGTGTCTGGCTATAATTGGCCGGAAACCCGAAGCCGGGAGCAGGACGCCTGGCGGGGGTGGAATCTGTTTGGTGGCCGATTTTTTGGGTCCACCAACGTTCTCTTACCGGTCTTTTCCGGATCAGCACGCTGACCTGAATTGTGAAGCAGGAGGAGCAAGCACTGAAACATCGTGGTGTATCGGTTCTAATCAATCTCATGGTCGTGCTCGGGTCGGTTGTCGTGACCCTCGCATTCATCGAGTTCGGTTCATGGATCTGGGTGAGTCACATTCGCCCGCAGCACCTCACCCAGTGGGAATTTCGCGCGACGCAACCGCCGCCGTACCAGGACGCCGACTATTTTGGAAGCGCCTTTCTCTCCGAGGCCGAGGCGTCGGTGTCGGGGCGAATTTCTACCATTGCCGAATTGCGCGACTTCAGCGGCCGCTACTTCAACGTTCGGAACGGGTTCCGGGTGACGACTGACGTGCCATCGAATCCGCAGCGACGTGTATTGATGTTCGGCGGGTCAACGCTTTTCGGACAGGAAGTCCCCGATCGCCATACCATCGCCAGTTATCTGCAACGCATGCTGAATGAGACGGGCGTGCGATGGGAGGTGCGTAATTTCGGGCTGCCGGGAATGAATGCTACCCAGCAGACACTGATACTGAAGCGGGAGGCGCTCAGGCCCGGTGACATCGTTGTTTATTATCACGGCGTTAACGATGTCTACTATCTGGTTTTTGGTGGTTACCAGAAGGGGTGGGAGCGGGGCGTGCCGGCTTTTCGCCCGGTGCAGAAACTGAGTGCCGTTCACAAGTGGATGCACGCCTGGCACAAACGGCTCAAGGACTACAGCTACACAGCGCAAGTAGCGCTGGACATCTATCAGCGCGGAATGCCGGACACGGTGACCGATGCCGCGCAGATGCGAGGGGTGTTGGCGCATACAGAGGAGAGTTTTCGAACGGCGGTTACAGATGCTGTAGCGATTGCTGATGCGTCAAATGCATCATTCGTTCATTTCTTGCAGCCCACCGCCTATTCTGCTGCGAAGCTCTCGCCTTATGAGCAGGAGACGCTGAAAAATCCGCTGGTGACGGCACCCGGCGTGGATATCGCGTTTCGCGAAGGCTACCCGCGGTTGCGGGCTGTGGCGTCAGAGCTCGCAGCGTACGGTGTGGTGTTTTACGACGTTTCCGACGCCCTCGATGGCAGGGAGATCGGGAACGAGGTCTATCTGGATTTCTGTCATATCAACCACGAAGGCAACCGTCTCGTTGCCCAGCGCCTGATGGACGTGTATTTCCGGCCAATGCTCGCCCGCTAATCGCCGCTGCTCATCCCTGTAGCGGCATCGCCAACCTGCCACGGCGTCTTGCCGGATCGATGCCCAGTCATGCACCAGTTCGGGGCGAGACTTTGATCTGGCGCACCGTTATCTTTCCCTGCAGCAGCCCGTATAACTTATTTTGTAACTACAGTTCAACAGGTTAGAGTGTTTTTCGGAATGGCATAAGGGTTGCGAAGAGTGTGTTAACTGCGCCAACTAAAACAAGCCCGCCCGTTCATGAACTTTTCAAGATACGTCAGATCCATGGTCGATCCGGATAACGGGACGACAGGCCCCGGAACTCTCGGAACACAGGACGTCTTCGCCGCCGTATTCGACGGTGGCGTGCCCGATCTGGAACTCGGTGCACTGGTTGTTGCGATTCACAACCGGTCACCCTCGGTGGCTGACGTCGTTGGCGCGTACCGCGCGATGGCTGAACGGGTTCAGCACCTGCGCCCGCCCGACAGAGCATGCAGACCGCTGGTTTTTGCCAGTTACAACATGGCCCGACAGAGCCCCAACTTGTTGCCGTGGCTGGCTCTGGTTCTGCGCCGGCTGGGTATCCCGGTACTGGTTCACGGAAATCTCGGTGGCTCTGGCGGAGCGACCAGCGCTTATCTGTTTCGGGAACTCGGGGTGATGCCGAGTGCGACCCTGTCACAGATTCAGACGGCACTGGATACAGAGGGTCTGGCTTTTGTGCCCGCTGGCGTGCTGTGTCCCGGTCTGGCGAATCTGATTGCCTTGCAAAACCGATTGGGATTGCACGACTGGGCTTACAAACTGGCTGCGTTACTTGATCCGTTTCGTGGCGACGGTGTGCGGATCGTTGGCGCATCGGATGCGGAGTTGCGCAGCATTCTCGAATCAGTCTGCAGCGAAGAATCGCTCGATGCGCTGGTATTTGATGGTGCCGACGACGATGCTTTCGTGACGCCGTGCCGCAGGCCCGGAATATCTGCGTTTCGGCGCGGGTTGCGCAATGTGCTGTTCGAGCCCGAGAGTAGCAGCCTGCAATGGCGCGTTGACCTTCCGGACCCACTCGATGTTGCGGCAACGGCTTCATGGACGCGGCGGGCAATTGCGGGAGAGGTGCCGCTTCCTCATCCACTCGTCAATCAGTTGGCATGCTGTCTTTACGTTTCCGGATACGCTGCTGACATGAATCAGGCTAAGGCAATTGCGGCCATGGAATCGGGCGTATTGCTGGCGGGCGAAGCCAGGGCGGAACCTGCTCACAACGTCACCGTCCCGGATTCACGGCAATGATGGATCAACGTTACACTCGAGGCCAATTGCAATGATTGTGTCGAGTCGGCTGATTGGGTGAATGCTTTTGGGTGATGATCGCAGGGAGTATCCAGGTTTGAGGTTTCTTGAAGCGCAAGCGAGGTGCGTGTGAATCCGGCCGGGTTCGTGCATGGAGCGGCGGATGTCTCCGGAAGGCTGGCGATTGGTTACGCATCATCGGCAGCTGGTGACAAGACGAACGAAGATTGTTTCGGTCTGGTGACGCCGCGGGAAATGCCGGAGGCGGCCGAGCGCGGCACGGTGGTCGCACTTGCTGATGGCGGCAGTGCGGGTGGGACCGGGCGCGTGGCGTCAGAACTGACCGTTCGCACCTTGATCCAGGATTTCTACGCGACGTCGCCGGATTGGAGCGTGGAGCGGGCAATTGACGCTGTCCTGTGCTCGGTTAATGACTGGTTGTACGTCAACAATAGCCGGGACCCGGAATCGGACGGGGTCGTCAGCACTTTGTCCATGCTGTTGTTCGGCAGCGACGGTTTTCATCTCGCACACGTTGGTGACAGCCGTGTCTATCGCTGGCGTGACGGCACGCTGGAGCGGCTCACGGCAGATCACACCTGGCCGCGACGCGACATGCGCCATGTACTTCGCCGGGCGGTCGGGCTGGACAGCCACCTGGTGATCGATTTTTTGTCGGGCGAGGTGCGCGCGGATGATATGTTTCTGATCGCCAGCGATGGCGTCTGGGAGGTGCTCGGCAGCTCTGTGATGGAGGAGTTGCTGGCCAGCGACCGGAGCGCCGAGGTCATCGCGCGCGACTTGGTGGAACAGTCGATTCAAAGCCAGCAACGCTATATGGGTCGTAATGATGCGACGGCCCTCGTGACGCGGGTCCTCGGCGCGGGGAACTGACGCAGTTCCGCTGGCAGCGCTGCATCCGGGCGCAAACGCTGTTGCGAGCAGCATGCGGCCTGTCTAGACTGTCCCGGTCGCAACAAGCGACCAGCATGATCCAGTCACTCCAAGCGGGGAACAACGTGCCAAATCCTTTGGATTCTTTGTGGGGAACAGTCATTCTTGGCGTCATCGTCACGATGGTGCTGTATCAGGTGGCGATCTGGCTGATGGGGGGATAACGATGGATTATGTGCCCGCGATATCCCGCTGGATTCACCTGCTTGCCGGCATCATGTGGCTTGGCTTGCTTTACTACTTCAACTTTGTGCAGGTCGCAGCGCTCAAGGCGGCACAGGCCGACGGCTCTGCGACGGCGATCATGAAACACGTCGCTCCGCGAGCCTTGTTTTATTTCCGCTGGTCGGCGGTGTTGACCTGGCTGGCGGGCGCCGCCTTGCTGGGTCCGAATTTCGGTAATGCCTTCATGCTACGCCCGAGCCACGCCGTGATCGGCATTGGCGCCTGGCTCGGCACCATTATGCTGATCAACGTGTGGTTTCTGATCTGGCCGAGCCAGAAGAAGATTCTCGGCATGGTGGAAGCCAGCGAAGAAGAGAAGATCAAGGCGCGACGCCTTGCGTTCATCGTGTCGCGGGCCAATACGATGTTGTCGCTGCCGATGCTGTTTTTCATGGCGGCCGGCGCGCACGGGGCAATTTTCTTCGGCTGAGGTAAAGCCCACGGGGGCAGGTCCATCGCAAGGCCGAAACCGCTCCTGTATGGCAAACGCGCCGCGAATCGTTATACGCCCGAACAGGGCCGTTGGCCGGCGCGGCGCTAACTGGGCGCCGGCAGGCGTTCCAGACCGACTATCTGGTCATCAGGCTGGATACCGCGCTTTTCGAACCAGCCCCGATTCATTTCGAGCGCGTATCTGGCCGGACCCGCGGAAGAATGCGAATCCTCGCTATGCGGCTGCATGTCTTCGATGTTGAGAATACGGCCGTTGGCATCGATAAACGCGACTGATAACGGTGTGGGTGTATTTTTCATCCACATTGAAATGCGTTGCACTCTGGGAAAGATGAAAATCATGCCGGATGATTCGGCAAGCTGCGCACGAAACATCAGCCCCTTTCGCCTTGTTTCCGGGGTGTTGGCCACTTCGGCGCGGATTGCATGCTCGCCAATCCGGAGCGGGTAGGTCAGAAGTGGGTCAGCCCGCAGTATCTCCGGCGCCAGCAATGCCAATAGCACCGTCGCAACCGATGCCAGCACAAGACTGTGCCTCAGAAGCCGTTCAGAAACCGCGTGTCTCATCGAACCTCCGCAATTTGTACCGCTTGTCGTAACTCATCGATCAAATGGTTTTGGCCGCAGCGACTGTCCGGGCTCGTCAACGGAAAACAGATCGAGGCTCGGAACCGTGCAGCGATGCTGCGTCGCGCAATAAGATAACACGGGGTTCTCTGGCCGGTTTCGGCCCCCAAATGTTGACATCGATGGACGCTTGGACTAAGTTCGTGCACGTCGTAAAGGTTTACGTCTCTGACCGTTCCGGATTTCATTATCCGGACCTGTTCAGGGTGCTTTACGCGCTAAAGTAGTTAATCAAAAACCTTAAAGCGTGGCGTCAAGTCATCACGGCCCACGTATTTATTCGGGAGGTGTCTCTTCATGGTGAAGCAATCAATGCACTTTAAACGCGTTGCGGTGTCTGCTGCTGCTGTCGCGTTTCTGGGCGCTTCGGGAGTAGTCTCTGCGGTGGGTGTGGATCGGCTTGAGTCTCAGCTGTATCCAAACTACGTCACAGACGACATGCTTCTTAACGCCGACAAGGACCAGCAAAACTGGCTCCATTACGGCAAAGATTATGAAATGACCCGCTACAGCGGGCTGTCCCAGATCAATCGGGACAACGTCAAGTCGCTGAAGCCGGCTTGGAATCTGTCCTTCGGTATTCTCGAGGGCCAGGACAGTCAGGCCGTTGCGGTTAACGGTACGCTGTACGTTACCACTTCGTTCAACCGCGTCATTGCTGTTAACGCCATGACCGGTGACATTATCTGGAAGTACGAGCGCGAGTTGCCGGGTGACGTTTTCCCGAAACTGTGCTGCGACGTGGTTAACCGTGGTGTTGCTGTCTACAAGAACAAGGTTTACCTCGCCACTCTTGACGCCCACGTAGTCGCTCTGGACAACCAGACCGGCGACGTTGTGTGGGACAAGAAGATCGGTGATTACACCTACGCTGAAACATTCACCATCATGCCTCTGGCGGTCAACAACAAGATCGTCTTCGGTACCGCTGGTGCGGAATACGGTGTACGTGGCTGGATTGCGGCGATCGATGCCGATACCGGCGCACCGGCCTGGAAGACCTACACCATTCCTGGCCCGGGCGAGCCTGGCAACGACACCTGGGGTGGTGATTCCTGGAAGTATGGCGGTGGTTCAGCCTGGATTACCGGTTCCTACGACAAGGAAACCAACCTGCTGTACTGGCCGGTCGGCAACCCAGGTCCTGACTTCGACCGTCACGTCCGTCCTGGTGACAACCTGTTCAGCAACTCGACACTCGTGTTGAATGCCGACAGCG
>Ga0316194_10001288_pt1 | contig 17210 bp, 19 predicted proteins | sample CroRivsedime1_MG_FD_204936 | JGI IMG/M metagenome (GOLD analysis project Ga0316194, IMG submission 204936) | Coastal sediment microbial communities from Maine, United States - Cross River sediment 1 | ecosystem: Environmental > Aquatic > Marine > Coastal > Sediment | place: USA: Maine...
CGGAGACCCTCTGGATCATCGATGCAATAAGCTGGGCCGTCGACGAAGGTGCGCATGTCATGAGTGCCAGCTGGCATATCGGACCGGAATCCGTTCTGAGTGACGTGATAGACGTCGCGGTGAATGATCGCGGTGTGGTGATGCTGTTTTCTACCGGAAATTTCGACCTCGCTCATCGTCTCGAGGAGCCTCCGATTCCACCTGGCGTTCCATTTCCAGCGAACCTGCCCGATGTCATTGCTGTCGGGGCATCGAGCCCGTGCGACGAGCGCGTGAGTTTCGATAGCTGTGATTTCTACCCGTGGGAGAGCGGTCATGGTCAGCACGACAGCGGAGCCGATCGCTGGCCCGATGTCGTCGCGCCTGGTGTGATGATCCACACCACCGACATTACGGGACCCGACGGTTACGATCCTGGCGACTACTTTGCCAATTTCGACGGAACGTCCGCCGCGGTGCCGCACGTTGCAGGGGTTGTTGCGCTTATGCTGTCTCTGCAGCCGACCCTGGATCCTGAAACCGTCAAAGAAATCATCATGGCCACCGCACGGGACATCGACACTCCAGGCCCTGACCGATTCACAGGCGCGGGGCGCGTGGACGCAGCTGCCGCTCTCGAGGAAACCATGTACCGCTTAGGTTTGCCCGCACCCAGCGAAGAGCCGCCGCTGTAGCGGCGGATCGCGGACCATTCAGTTGCGGCATGGTCCGTTAGTCCACGAGCACCGGCGAGTAGCTTGGGCAGCGGCCTCTGCCGGGGGCCTTTGTTTTGCGCTCCACGCGATGAGCAGGTCGTGAAATTCTCCGGTGAGCCGATGATCTACCTCCTTCCAGCCGTAGTCTCGGCTCAGTGCATCACGCGGTCTGCGTCCTTGTGTGCGTAGCTGATGAACACATCGAACATGCAATCACCATAGCTTCAGGTTTGCACTTGTGGGAATCATCATTTCTGATGATTTTTGCCTTGGTGACGACTTGTTAGGCAGCAAATATGACTAATCTGGGCGATCAGCGCGCTGTGACGGCCCCTGTCACGGGCGGCAGCTCGACCCGTAGCTCCACGCGTCGGTTCTGCGCCCGCCCTGTGCTCGTGTCATTGTCTGCAACCGGTCTCGTATCGGCATAGCTTTCCACTCGCAGCCTCTCGGGTGGAAAGCCCTGTTGCAGGAGAAACGCCGCTACGGCGTTGGCGCGTGCAGCGGACAGCTCCCAGTTCGACCGGAATTCACCGCCTCGCACCGGCTGGTTGTCCGTGTGACCCTGCACGGCCACAGCCACCTCGCCGAACTCGTTGAGCAGCATGATGGCGCGCTCCAGAACGGGCGCGGCTGTGGTTTTCAACAGGGCCCGGGACGAGTCGAACAGAACCACTTCGGCGATCTGCAGGGTCACCGCGTCTTCATGGCGCAGGATCTCGACACCCTCCACCTGAATGTCAGTGGGCGCTGATTGCGCATCCATGGGCAGCGTCATCGCTGCCGTGTCGATCTCGGAGACTTCCGCAGTGTCTATTGCTTGTTCAGGCCGGAGAATGGCTGCTCGGGGAGGTGGCGGTAGTGAGGCGGACAGGGGCGGGAACACTGGAACGATTTCAGGTGCCATTTGCACAACTGCCGCAGTGGTAACGACTGCAGGCTCGGGAGTTTCTACGGTGGCAGCCTCACCAGGTGCTGCCTGGGATTGCAGGCTGCTGACCAGCAGCACCAGAAGCATGGCCAGAATGACGCTGAGGACATCCACATAGGAAAGCAGCCAGCCCTGCTCGGCTGTATCTTCTTCCCAGGCGTGCCAGGCATCCTCCTCGAACATCCCTGTCCGATCCGTCATCAGCCGGCTGCAGCCAGGTTGGGACGCGTATCAGATTGACTGGACCATTCCGGACGGAGTTGTTCCATCACTTCGCGAATCACCTCTGCGTGCTGCCGGTCGTAAAGCAGCATCACCGCCTGCATCTGGGCAAGGCACTCATTCACCTTGAAGCGGCCTTTCTGCTCGAGCTTGCTGGCCAGCGGTTTGAGCGCCAGGTTCGACAGGGTCAGCCCATAGACGGTCGTCAGCATTGCGAAACCCATCGAGGTGCCGATGGTGGTCATTTCACCCGCACTCAATCCGAACAGCATCTGAACCAGACCGAGCAGCGTTCCGAGCATCCCGAGCGTTGGTGCGTAGTTGCTCATCGCGCGCAGCAGATCGACTGGCCGGCGATAATGATCACGCTCTTCGGCGACCTGACGCTGCAGGGCCAGCACGACCTGTTCGCGGGGAAAGCCGTCCAGCACCAGCTGGGTGCCTCGGCGCAGCACCGGTTCCTGAATGTACCGGGTGACCGCTTCTGCCGGCCGAATCCTGCCGTAGCGGAAACACTTTGCCGCTTCAAAGAAGTACGTGAGGTCAGTTTGCCTGCCTCTTGGGGACCCAGGCGTCGTCTTCAGGCTGTGAATTGCGCTCTCCAGTGCCTTCAGGGCGGACCCCGAATGGCTGAGCCTGGCGGTGACGAGCGTGCCACCCAACACCAGCCAGAGCCCCGATATGACGGCGATGATGCCGGATCCCGGCGCCGTCAGTTGAATGATGGTTGCCAGTGCAACCAGCGTTGCCAATGAAGTCGTGCCCAGGCGCGCAAGCAAGAGCTGCCTCCTCGTTGAGACGGTGGGTCATGGATTACTCTTTGTAACTTACTGCAACTCTCGGGCCAGAATTCAAACGACGAGATCCTTCCGGCCAGCTCAGGACAGATCCGACTCGCGTTCCTCGAGGATGTACGATCGCATGCTGGTCAGGTCGAAGAGCTTGGCCTCGTCTTCGGATATCTCCTTTCTGGCTTCCGCGCTGGCCAGGCGCCTCGAGCAGGCGACCATGGTGGCTTCATCCGGATACCAGATCTCCAGGAAGACATCGTGTTCCGGCTCGCGGATCTCTCCGTCCCGATCGCGAGTCGGGTTGGTGTAGCGCCGAACGTACCGGCTGGCGTAGCCGGAGAGGTACTTTTCGCCGATGAGCCGGTGGTAGTCCTCGTAGTACGAACGGAATTCCTCCACGGTCATTCCCGGCCGTCGTTTCATCGGGCTGACGAGCTTGATCATCTGATTCTCTCCACTCTGCCGAAGATCATCGCAACGTGCGGTGGGCTTAAGAGCGAACCGGAGCCCACAGCTGATGCTGGGGGCGGATGCTGCTCTAAATGAGTTTTCAGGTATGCGTCTACTTATTCCGGATAATCGGATCGCATTTCACGATATCCGAAGCATTCGAGAATTTGGCGTACACATCAAAACTGTCGGTCGTCCCAGCTGGGTCAGTGTGCGGGGCATCGGTGATGACATAGACGCCGCTGGCGTTGGCCGTCGGTGGGTTGGGTGTATAGTTGCTGCCCGTTCCGCTTTCGTGGATCACGACGCTGGTGATCACTTCGTTGCCCGACGGGCCGATTGAAAAGCATCCCCCGGTTGGCATATCGACCTCACCTCCGGCTGTGCCTCCGCGGCCCGCGTTCTGCCCGTTCCCACCGGAGTAGTAGAACCACCACTGACTATCAACGGTCCAGTTGCCGTTCCCGTCATCGCCCTTGGCCCGGACCCAGTTCATAGTTTGATTCGGATCAGGCGGTGCACCGGCACCATTGTTTCCCGTACCCTGCTGCATGTGCAGTATCACATTTACGGTGGGTTCAGAGTCCAGCACAGGCGGATTTGGTGTCGACATTATTGTTATTCCTTTTTTTTGAAAGCATTGAGTACCACAAGCGGTATGCGGACTCAAATAGAGACTGCGCACTCACTTCCACGGTAGCAGCGAATGATAACCGCTGTCGCTCAGTGCGCTACTGATCTGTTTGCTCGCATCGGTGTCACCGGTCAGCAAGAGAATTCTAGACCACGGCTCGAGTAGGTAGGGTGAGCTCGACGTACTTGCCTGATCTCTTAGGATGTCAGTCACTAGTCGTCGTGTGTGGGCTGCTTTGTCGTGGTTTCCCATGCCTTGATGCGCCTCGCCTTCAATCAACAGCAGGGAGGCGAGCGTGCCCAGCCGGTGATCATTCAGCTCCGTGTGCGTTTTGATTGCGTACAGGCTTTCCTGCCCGAGCCTCGCTGATGAGAGTGCTCCTTGCAGCTCGCCACTGGTTGACTCGATCCAAGCGATAATTCGGTGAGCCCGTGCCAGCAGATATCTCATTCGATGATCCTCTCCACCGTCGGCGACCAAATTATTCAGGTGCCGGACGGCTGAATCCGCCAGTTCTTTTGCGTCTTCAAGCTGGCCACTTGCGGCGAGTATCTGGCTTCGGGTGATATCTGCGGCGATGCTCCCCTTGACCCACGTCAGATTGGAGCCGTCTGTCTCAATCAGCGATCTGAACATGGAAGCGGAGTCTTCGGCATTGTCGAAAGCTGTGGTCAGGTCTCCGGATATGGCTCTGAGCTCTGCAACCCGGTCGACAGCGAACGCGAGATCATCTAGAGCTATGCTGTTGCTGGGATCTCGCTCGTAGATAGCACGCAGATCAGCTTCGCTTTTCTGGTGGTAGTCGAGAGCTTCGAGTACAAGGCCGCGCCTGAAGGCAATATCACCTAACCACGAGTAAGCGTCGGGACGGTCCCGGGCAACGTCGCTGTCCGGGTCGCGCGTCAGAAGCTCGTTGTAGATCTCGATTTCGCTGAGGAAGTCTTTTACCGCCATGTCGAGGTTCCCAAGCTCGAGATTCACAACAGCCAGATTGTGATGGCCGTAGGCGACTTCGCGGAGCCACTGCTGATCGTCAGGATCCATGGTCTGCAGTTTCCGGCCTGAATCTCTGTATCTGGTCAGCCAGATCCTGGCGTCCGTCAGGTCGCCTTTCTGCGAAGCTACGTGCCCGAGCCAGAATTCGGCCTGACTGCGATGAAATAGCCGCAACGCATCGCTAGGCTCATTGCGATACAGTTTCGTGCTGCGTACGTACGCTGCTTCGAAAGACTCTGAGGCTTCGTCGTAGCGCAGTTGGTCGAATCGTATCTCACCGAGTTGAACCATCACTTCGGCCTGCTTGAGCAGCTCGCGATCAGTCAGTGTTTCAATGCTGACTGTTTCGAAGTAGTCCATCGCCTTGGTACCCACGCTCTCCAGGAGGTCGAGACGGCCGATTGGTTGTAAGGCTTTTCGCAGGTCGCCTACCATGAATCCCAGCAGGTCCTCTGCCTGCTCGCGCCGTTGTTCGGCTTCAGAGCGGGCGAACGTCGCGCTTATGGCAAGACCGATAGTAACGAGGCTGACGAGCAACGATGTCGCGGTGACTGCGAACATGCGCTGTTGGCGGCGCTGGGCTTCACGCTGACGAAGATCATCCAAGCCGACGCCGATCAAGCCAGCAAGGATTTTGAGCAATGCCCGTTTCCTGCCGTCAGCCTCATTCCGCACGTCAGCTGCTATTGGTTCTGTGATCTCGTCTGTGGGTTCACCGGCCTGATCAAAGTGGGTTCTCAGGGCAGGTGGAAAGCAATCTCTATCTGAGTCAGGCGATGCCGGGTCACCGTCGACGATCAGGCAATGCACACATTTCGAACGGCCCAGTCGTTTGAACGTGGTGATCTCTTGATTGACCCACTGAGAGCGAGCGGACATCGGAGAGCAGATCACGATCAGATGCTCGGATTGTTCGAGCGCTGCGTGGATTTCTTCTGAGAGGTTGTAGGCGGACGGTAGCTCGTCACGATCGCGGAAAATCGGATGCAGCCTTGAGGTCGCGCCTTCGGTTCTGGCCCTCAACCTGCGCGGGAGACGATATGACTCGATCCGACGTTGCAGCCACTCAGCCCATTTGACGTCGGTGTGGCTGTAGCTGATGAAGGCCTTGTACTTGTATTCCATTGCACCGCAGCAAGGTTAAGCGACTCTCGAACACCGAGCGTACCGCATTCGCCAGTCCGCCCAACAGTGATGGAGATTAACCCTTCTGAGGGAAGAAGACGGCGATGGTTCTAGGTTTCGATGGGGCTCGGGCGGGCGATAACCGGCGTGCAGTTGCCCGGCCCTTTAGCCGCTAGCGCTGACTGACGGCGCTTGAGCGCTGAACGATGTACGACATTGCCCGGTTGCCACGCTCAATGAAGTAGAGCACTTCTTCCCGCTCCTTGGGGCTCAGATCGGCCTGGCTCAGCCAGGCACGATTGATGGATCGCAGGTCTTTTGCCGTGTCGAGGAAGTCGAAGTAGCGTCGGCAGGCGTAGCCCTGGAAGCTGTCCGTGTTTTCGATCTCGATGGCGCAGTCTTCCGCGAGCTCTGAGTGGATCTCGTTATAAGTCACCATCTGAAAACTCGTGATGCCGTTGGCAAAAAGATAGGCAATAAGAATGCTTTTCATGCGTCCCCACGCGATTTATGGCCCTGCAAGCACTATGGATCAGAGAACCAGGCCTGACGTGGATCGGGGTCTCACTTTCGCCAGAGCGCGAACGTCAGGACCATTGCTTGAAATGTGAGCAGCCTCCCTGCCACCCTGGGCAGGAGCTGTGGAGCGGGCGTTGCCGCCAGGAGTGCGAATGCGAAAGTATCTGATCACTTGGACCCTGTTTGCGGCGTCTCTCAGCAGTGGCTGTGCCTTCTACCACAAGGCATACGTTTCCGAGATCGTCCTCGATGGCACCAACCACCGCCCGGAGTTCTACGATGAAGGCGCGTTCTACCTCAACGCGGAGCCGACGATCCGCATGCGCATGGGATGCCTTGCCACGACGACCATGCTGGAAACAATGTCGCTCATCATTCCCTTTCCTTTCGGCCGGGAAACGCCGCCGCACGAGTCCATCGCCTCGGAACCTTTTTCACTGAGGCTGCGACACTACGGCAAGGACGGTCGGGCGGGCCTGGATCTGTCAGCGTTGCCCATCGAGGTGGAGATTGACGGTCGTGTGGTTCCCCTGGCCTTGGTCCACAAGTCTCAGGAAAGAAACGACTGGCATTGGGAATACGAGTTCGCAGCAGATCTCCCGTGCGGTGATGTTCAGGATGGGACGCTAAGAATACAGCTCGATGCAGAGACGACCCGCACTTACGGGGTGAACTTCGAGGAGGGCGTGCAACGAGAATTCGCCTGGCATCCGACTTTCGTGACCTGACCCATGGCACTTACAGAATTGCCGCGTTCGCTCGCGCCGATCGGCTGCGCTAGGCTTCCTGCGAGTGTCTGACGGTTCGGAGCAAAAATCGATGAGAGTGAATGTGCTGTTGGTCTTGTTGCTGGGGCTGACCTTCCCGGCAGACACGCTTGCGCAGGAGGTAAAAGAGGATCCCGCCTGGGCCTGGTCCGAAGAGCGGGTTGCGCAGGCCGTGAATCGGGTCCGAGCGGGCCGGGATCTCAATCCACAGAGCTGGCCGGGCGACGCTCGCGTGGCGGTGCTGCTGTCCTTCGATGTGGACAACGAGACGCTCTGGCTGCGCAATAATGATACGAACGTTGGCGGTCTGTCGCAGGGCGAGTATGGCTCACGGGTGGCGCTCGGTCGGATACTACGGCTGCTGGACGAGCATGAGATTCCTGCGTCGTTCTTCGGGCCCGCCATGAGCTTTTCCCTGGCGCCTGAGATGATCGAGGCGATTCAGGCATCCGGCCGTCACGAGATCGGCGTTCACGGCTGGATCCATGAAAGGAACGCGGAGCTCGATCGCGAAGACGAGGCGCGCCTGCTCCACATGGCCGTCGATCGCATGACGAAGCTCGCCGGCAAACGGCCCGTCGGCTACCGCGCGCCTTCGTGGAACTTTTCAGAAAACACGCTGGCGCTGCTGCTCGAGATGGGGTTTCTCTACGACTCGTCGCTCATGGCCGACGATCGACCCTATGAGCTGCTGGCTGACGGCAAGCCGACGGGTCTCGTTGAGCTGCCGGTGGATTGGATCCTCGATGACGCGCCGCTGATGAACCCGCTTGGCGACAGATACTCGAATCCCCGTGATGTGCTCGACGTCTACAAGGATGAGTTCGATGTCGCGCTTCGGGAAGGCACCATGTTTCTGCTGACCATGCATCCACACCTGATCGGGCACCGATCGCGGATCGTTGTGCTTGAAGCGCTCATCGAGCACATCCGCCTGCAGCCGGATGTCTGGTTCGGAACGCACGAGGCCGCGGTGCGCTGGGTGAAGCAGCAGGCGGACATGGACTGAAACGGGCCGCCGGTTCTCGTCGGGCGCTACTTCGCATCCATCTCCAGCATCTTCCGAATCGATTCTTCGATCTGCCCGCCGCAATACAGCTTGCCGTATTTCTGCTCCTCATCCGCCACGTATTTTGCGAGTGATGGTCGAGAGCCGATCTTCCGGCACAGTGCGTGAATGCCGGGCGCGTGGTTGAGGAGGTCGCCCTCCAGCTCGGGCAGACATCGGATCATGTTGCCGAACAGCGCAAAGACGCCGATGTCGGCGAAGCTCAAAGGATCCCTGCCAAGAATGCCGCGGTTCAGAGATTCCTCGAATATCGACATCCACAGCGGCAGGCGCTGCGACCGGAACTGGGTCCATTCAGCACGCGCCCACATCATGGAGCCGTTGTATCTGCAGATCTCCATCAGCACGTCGTTGCAGTCCATCAGAACCTTCATGCACATCGCCTGATCGAAGGGATCGTCCGGCAGGAAATCGAGCTCGCGGGAAACGTGCAGAACGATCGCCGGCATCTGACTGAGCGAACGACCCGACTCGAGATCGCGCAACAGTGGCGGGCCCATGAATGGGATCTCCTGCTCACTGGGGTGCCGGCTCTTCAGATCGCTGATCTCTTCGTAGCTCGCGCCCTCGAGCAGTGGCACGTCGCGATAGGCGAAGAGATAGCTGACGAAACAGCCCCTGAATGGGATTGGCCAGTAGTAGAGCTGGTACCTGTGTTCTGAGTTCGCGGATGACATTTTTACTCTCCCTATCTCTCGGACCATCTGTCAGGCCACCTGAAAGTTCGTGGGGTCAGGTGAACTCCGAAGTCCTCGGCCCGAACCGCACGATCAGCCAGCTTAACGTCAGCGCGACCGCCAGCAGCCCCCCTGTCACCCAGACCCGGCTGAGCAGAGCCGGGTCAATCAGGAGGAGGGCGCCAAGCCCGAGCATCATGGTCCCCGAGACCAGCTTCAGGGTGCGGCCTTCCCGCTCAGTGAGCTTGCGCCGACCGAGGGTGACCACAAACAAAGTGACGATGATCAGGAGCGGCACCACGTAGATCGTGCAGTACAAGGCCAGGTAGCCGTAGTACGCCAGCGGTGGCAGCGGTTCGAGTGTGAGCAGTCGGGTGAACACCATGGGAAAACCTGCCGTGCAGAGCAGCTCGTAGGCGTTCGCGACTACCGCCAGCGCCAGCGTGCCAGCGAGCACGGTGGGCAGGCTCTGGGCACCAACCAGGTTGCGCATGCGGCGGAATAATCCCGGTTTAGCCGATTCCGGCACGCTGAGCGAGGGCCCGGCGTGGAAGTAGAAATAGTCTTTCACGTTGAGCGAGCCGATCAGGACTGCCAGCAGGCCGGCGGCAAGCGTGACCCAACTGAGCTGGCCGACGATGAGAAACAGATTCAGCCAGGCCGACATGAACAGAAAGTAGACGCCGCCGCTGACCAGCACGAACAGCCCGCCGACGATCAGCATCCTCGCTCGGCTTCTGGCGTTGACCAGCAGGCTCAGCAGGAAAAGGAGCACGAAGAACGCGCAGGGATTGAAGGAATCCAGCGCGCCGAGCACGATGGCCACGGCGGGCAGGGACCACTGCGCCATGTCCACCTCACCCAGCACGGGCAGCGTGTCGCGCGTGCTGCCCGGCGCTGCGGTTTCCGCGACCATCGCACCCTTACCCAGCACGGCCCGACGATGACAGTCCTCGAGCGATTCGCGCAGGATGGCGCCGACGCCGGTGGCATCGTCGTATCCGGTAATCATCTGCCCGCAAAAGAGAAAGGCGGGCACGCTGGTGGCCTCCTGGCCCAGTTGCCTGGCCAGCGCGACGTACAAGCGGGCCGCTTCTGGTGCCTGGGTGAGTTCGTGATCATTGAGTTCCAGCCAGGGTAGCTCTCGGTCGAGTTCGTGAACGAAAGGTTGCGCACGCAGACAGTGTGGACAGGTCCGTGACCAGAAGAAGTAAAGGGTTACCCGCACACCGCCCTGATCTCGAGTGATCCACGACGAGTCTGCCGCCGGCAGCTCAACAACCGGCTCGGCTGCGAACGCCGAACCCGCAAGAGCCAGCCAGAAGGCTGCGATCAGCGTGCCCGGCTGCATCCGTCTATAGATCCTCGAAGCGTTGATGTCCCAATCTTACCCTGCACCCGCACCAGATCGGGCCCCGATCGCGATGGACCATCAGCGCCTAGACGCTGTATTGCTGGAACCCACTCACAGCGTTTTGACGTTGCGGTGTGGAAAGTGCGGGCTCTGATCAGGGTAACGTAATGGATCTGAGCAACGCCGTCCGCGGCAGCATCTTCTTTCCTCGCTTCCTGCCAAGCTTCTCGAGGCTTGGCTACTGCAGTCGGCGGTGGCTCTGGGATGCGGAGCTGCCGGACTTCGCCGGCCAGGAATGGGTCGTCACCGGGGCGTCGAGCGGCATTGGTCGAGCGATCGCCCTGCGCGCTGCCGGAGCGGGAGCACGAGTGCATGTGGTCGCCCGCAGCGAGGCACGTCTCGCCGCTCTGACGAACGAGGTGCCGGAGTACCTGCGGGCATGGCCGGCCGATCTGTCGAGCATGGCATCCGTAAGCGCCCTGGCGGAAGGTCTTGCTGCCGAGCTGAAAAAGGTCGATGTGCTGGTGAACAATGTCGGTCTCATGCTTCAGCAACGTGAGGAGACGCCGGATGGCCTGGAGAAGTCGTTTGCCACCAACCTGCTTGGGCATTATCTGCTGACAGAGCAGCTCCGCGAGGCTGGAGCCCTTGGCGACGCGGTGGTCATCAACATGAGTTCTGGCGGCATGTACAACGTGTCGCTCGACCTCGATCAGCTGCAGGGAGGACGCGCTTTCGACGGCACGTTCACCTACGCCTATCAGAAACGAGCGCAGGTCGCGCTGAACCAATGGTGGCGGGAGCGGGGCATGAACAGCTATGTCATGCATCCCGGCTGGGTCGATACGCCGGGCGTTCAGACGGCCATGCCGGAGTTCTACCTGGCCACCAGACCGCTGCTCCGAGATGCCGAGGAGGGCGCCGATACTGCCATCTGGCTGGCTGCTAAGCGACCGGAACAGCCCTCCGCTGACGGTATCTGGTTCGACCGGATGCTGCGCTCGGCGCACTATCTGCCCGGCACCCGGGCAGGCGCGAACGGCGCGGCGCTCGTTGGCTATCTGGAAGGCGCGCTGAAGGCCGTGCGCGATCGAAGCGAGCAGGCAGTGTCGAATACCAGCAACTCGGAATCGATGGGCTCTAGTGCGCTATAGTCGCGCGTCGTTTCGCGGATCACCAGATGAACAGATGAACGCCATGCCATTCCAACATGAGCTGAGCCTCGCCGGTTCGCTGCTTTCCACGCTCGCGAGGGCAGGCCAGGGCATCGCCACCACCCCTGCTGCCGAGCGCCCGTCGCTTCTGTTCGAGCTCTTCGAGTTCGAAGCGTGTCCGTACTGCAGGCTGGTGCGCGAAGCTCTGACCGAGCTGGATCTGGATGCGTTGATCTATCCTTGCCCGAAAGATGGCCAACGCTTCCGGCCCAGGGCTGCCGAGCTCGGAGGCAGGCTGCAGTTCCCTCTCCTGGTGGATCCGAATCGTGGCGAGCAACTCTACGAGTCGACCGATATCGTCGCTTATCTGTACCGTAACTACGGACAGCGGAACGTGCCTCTGCGCTGGGAGGTGATGCCGCTGCAGAAGTTTGGCTCGTCACTCGCCGGACTGTCGCGGTTCGGCGCCGGGCTGCGTGCCCGACCGTCGCGCGCCGCGGATCAGCCCCTTGAGCTGTACAGCTTCGAGTCGAGCCCTTTCGCGCGCCTGGTGCGAGAGTGCCTATGTGAGTTGGAGTTGCCCTACATACTCCGCTCCGTCGGTCGCAGCGCCGCTGCTGACTGGGTGCCGCCAGCCGTGCGTGACGCTCTGGGAATTACGTCTGAGCCTGCGACGGTGAACCGGCGGGCGCTGCTCGAACGAGCCGGGCGCATCTCGATCCCCTATCTGGTGGACCCCAATACCGGCACTGAGCTTGCCGAGTCAGGCGATATCCTCGACTACCTGCGTGCGACCTACGCACAGTAGCAACCACCAGAGAATCAGGTGTTCTCTGCGCCTCTGAGAAAGGAATTAATTCGTCTCGCCAACGAACGCCCGGACCGCCTGCCAGATCTCATGACGGGTCAGCGGCACGTTGTGACCGCCTCGGAACTGCACGATCTGTGGGGCGTTGGGGAACAGCTCGAGCAGGGCCTGGGTTTCCTTCGCCGGCACGATCCTGTCCTGCGGTGAGTAGAGCACCAGCGTTTTGTCCGGAAGCGAGTCAAGCATCGCGACGACGTCGATTCTGTGTCTCAGCAGCCATCGTGTGGGCAACCAGGGCATGATCCGATCTGCTAGATGATTCAGGCTCCGAAAGGGACTCATCAGGATTATCCCATCCACCGGCACAGAAGCCGCCACGGATGCCGCGACGCCGCTGCCGAGGCTGCGCCCGAACAGCAGCAGCGGCCGGTCTGCCCGGTAGCGATCCGCCAGATCGCCAACCACGGCGCGCGCGTCATCGATCAGCGCCGATGCAGTAGGCGTGCCCTCGCTCAGCCCGTAGCCGCGGTAGTTGATGAGCAGTGTTGTTGCGTTCAGTTTTGCGAAGACATCCACGAGGTAGGACAGTTCCTCGGCGTTGCCGCCGAAGTAGACCAGCAAGGGACCCTCGGAGTTCGAATTGACGATCCAGCCGTGCAGGGTCACGTCGGCGCGCGGCAGGGATACTGGCTGCACGTGTCCTCCGTGTGGCTCCTGCCAGATTTCTCTGGGGTAAAAAATTATTCGGTCCTGCAGTAAATAAACCGTGAGGGTGAGCGCGGCATAGGTGGCACCCAGGAAAAGCAGAAGACGGAGCAATGATTCCACGGACTGAACTTAGCATATGGCCTGCGGGGTAGATTTGCGGGATTTAACGTAGGGGATTCCACGAATATTCTGCAGCCCGTGACCGCATGATCATAAGCGAATAAACACCACCAGCTATGGCTTGGAAGAGAAAGCATGAAGACATTGCACAGTGGAAGTAATGATTTTCCGTTCACAAGAACCGAGATGATTGCTTTTGACTGGAAGCTCGAAGACGCAGAAGATCACGAGCACCCATATATCCTGACCGTGACCGTCGCTGGTCATACGCATAGCGAAGGGTACCCGCAGGCAATCGGCAAAGAAGATGCCGCGGCGAAAGCCGAGCAACTGGCCCGTGAGGTCTACACTTCTGCTCAGGGTCAGTCCTGAGGCAGCTCAGACGCGCCGCCTGACGTTTCGACGCTCGAAAGCTGACCAGGCCGGCAAAGGTATGATTCTTTACAACGCAGATGGAGGAAGTGACCCGTGTCCAATACGGCTGATCTGATTGAGCAGAATGTAGCGCTGCACGAGAGTCATCTGAAGCGCATAGATGAGCTTTTCAGCAAGGCCCGTGAGGCTGGCGAAAGCGCCAAAGAGCCGGATCCGCTGCTGGTGGCGCTCGAAAGCGAGCGCGAGCAGTTGGCGACGTTGCTGCACCAGATGCGCGGCGACGCACCGGAGAGCTGGCAGGAGGCCGCAGAGCAACACTTCGGGCCGCTTGCTATCTGGGAAGCGATTGCCCGGGTTCTGGAACGGGTGATCGAAGAGCGTGAGAAGCGCGCTACCGGCTGAGCGGGGTGGTGCTTTTCGGTCGATGATTCCTCGGAGTGCGTATCACGCTACCACTTCGGATAGATCACCACGTCAATCCTGCGATTGCGCTTGCGGCCTTCTTCGGTTTCGTTGTTTGCCACCGGTCGTGATTCACCGTAACCAAGCGCGGTCAGATTCCCAGGAGAGACGGGCGTATTGTCGAGCAGATACTGCTGCAGAGCATCGGCGCGTCGTTGTGAGAGAACCAGGTTGTCGGTATCCGAACCGAATGAATCAGTGTGCCCTTCCACGACGATGCTGCTTTCGGGGAACATGTTGATGGCGTGGCGCACGTTGCCCAGCAGCACGTTATGGTCCGGCTTGAGATCTGCCTTCCCGAAATCGAAGTTCAAACCGATCATGCGCAGAATGATGCCGTTCCCCTGACGCAGCACGATGGCTTCCTTCTCGCTGAACAGTGCTTCTACCGCTGCCAGCCGCTCCTTCTGGCGTTCCTGCCGTGCCACGAGCCTGGACAGACGCTCCATGGAAGCGGTTTCCTCGATGAGGGTGTTCAGCTGGGCCTCGCGATCCTCGAGCGTCGCAGCCAGGGCCGCGTTTTCGGAAAGGGTTTCCGCAATCAATCCACCGATCTGACTGATAGCCTGTTCCTCACCGTTGTCGAAGTGCACGGCAAGATCGAACAGGTCGGCAAGGCTGGAGATGGATCCCTCCCACTGAAGCAGGATGTCTTCCAGTGTCAGGTCTCTGGATCGAATAGACTGTTCGAGCTCTGCCACGTAGATCGCGTGCAGCGCATTGTGCTTCGCATCTCTCGCCAGGCTTCTTGGCCGGTCCGTATCGTAGCGGTTCGTCTCCAGCGTATTTTCGGCCTCGGCCAGTAATTCCGAGGCTCTGGTGTAAGACTTTGGTGCGTAGCGCGGCGCCTTTTCTTTCTCGGCCCGGGCGAGTAGTGCCCGCGTTTCGTTCAGGTAGTTATCCTTGATGGCGATGAGCTCGGCGGTTCGGAACTGGCTTTCCGCCTTGTTGCCTTCCCGCTGCGCACGTTCGAGGCTACCCCGCTCGAGACGCACCGTGGCGTCGCGAAAGGTCTCTTCTGCCATTTCCCATTCTTCGCCGGCGTAGCCTTCGGCATCGGCGTTGATGGCATCGTCGCGCGCGCTGATCGCCGTCTGGAAGGTTGTCGCGGCAAGCTCTGCCTGCTCCGCAGCCTGTAAAAAGGTTTCCGTTGCCCCTTCCAGGTCGCGGCGTATCGACTCGATGTTGCCGCCCCGGGCCAGCGTTGCCTCCGCGCTGCGGTAGAACTCCGCAGCCTTCGCGTAGTTGGTGGGAGAGAGCAGGCTGGCCTTGGCTTCATTTGCCCGATTCACAGCCGCGTTCGCCGATTCGAAGAGCGATGAACGCAGCTCCTGCATCACCTCGCCAGGCTGCGCTGCGATGGCGGTGGGGGGCAGGCTGATTGCCAGCCCGGCTGAAGCGATCAGGGCGAAGGTGAATAGCGTCCTTGTCAGACCGTTGTGCATGAGATGTCCCGTTACAATTGGAGGTCTGGTGACCGTGTGGCTAGCCGTTCAATGTCGCCCATCCGCCCGCTGAAGTCCCAGCTGGTCAGCCAACTGATTTCGATTTCTATCAGGGCTTCCGGACCTTCACGGTTCAGCAACCAGCTGGCGAGCTGATTGTCGGTCCCGGCGAGATACTTCCTCAGCAGATCTGACAGCCTTGCATCGTCTGTGGCGACCTCGCAGCTGACCTGTCCTCTGCCCCGGACACCCCGATAGGGCAGGTCGTTGGTCGAGATATCGAACGCCACTTCCGATTGCTTGCCAAGCGAGCTGACCAGCAGGGAGTCGACCGGGCTGCAGGACAGCAGGCGCCCCGCCTGATACTCGAACCAGAGCGGCACGATGAGCGGACCGGAGGCGCCGGATACTGAGATGCGCATCGGGATGGGCGTCTCGCGGAGAAACGTCTCGATTTCGGCCCCGGACCAGCTGCCGTATTTTCTGGAAGACTCTATGTTCACGGGGTTTCAAGCGCCGGCGCGATGATCAGCGTCGTCGAGTTCGCCAGCTCGTCCTGTCTGGCTTTGCGGAAAGGCGCATACTCCTCCGAGTTGTAAAGTGATCGTGCGATCTCGGCGCTCGGCACCTTGACGACGACCGTCCAGTTGCCCGGCCACTCACCTTCGAGCACTTCTACCTGCGGTGTGGCGACGACGATCTCGGCGCCCACTTCCGCGAACATTTCACCGACCGGCATGCCGTACTGCTCAGCGTAGGTCTGAAAATCCTTCACGTCGATCATGCCGATCATATAGACAGGATTGCTCATCTGTTGTGCTTCCTTCTGGTTGAGCGGTGTGTTGCTGTCTGAACGTTCATTCTTTGTCTGACCATCGCTCCCAGTGCGTGCAGTTCTGCCATTGCTCGCGCCAGGGCCGGCCCCAGCGTCCATCCGGATATCCCAGCGGAATCAGCGTCACGGCGCGTACGTGTTCCGGAAGTTCCAGGATCTCGCGCACGGAGTCAGTCTCGAGCTGGCCTGCCGCAGGACAGTAGTCAGTCCCCAGCGTCAGCAGCGTGCTGCCCAGCCCTCGTGCGCGTGCGGCCAGCATGAGGTTCTGGATGGCTGGATAGATTGAGCCGAACAGGCCCGAGCTTGCGGCCGCATTGTCAGGGCAGGGAACGGTCAGGCAGCCGACGATGATCGCCGGCGCTTCATCTAGGTGTTCCACGTTGTGCATCGACTTCTCATAGACGCGGCGGCGATCATCATCCGTGTTCGGATCTTTCAGAACGCCATCGCGAATGTACATCCGGCCAGCCTCACGGTAAGCCGATGCGATGCGGCTGCGCACTTCCGGGTCAGTGACCACGACGAAAGCCCACAACTGGAGATTACCGGCACTTGGCGCCATGGTCGCGGCCTCAATGACGTACTCGAGATCCTCACGAGGCACGGGGTCGGGCTTCAGGTGGCGCATGGCGCGCGTGGTAAAGATAGCGTCGTGCAGGGAGACTTCGGTCATGGCGATTCCTTCTGGTGGTTGAGCCTGGATCGGTCAGCGGGCGGTGTACCCGCCGTCCACCGGCAGCACCACACCGGTAATGAAGCTGGCATCGTCGCTGGCGAGAAAGGCTGCTGCTGCGGCCACTTCTTCCGGCTGGCCCATCCGCCCCATCGGATGCAGCGATTCCAGGTAGGCGACACCGCCCTCGATATCCCGTGACGGCTCGGTCATGGGTGTGACGATGTATCCAGGTGCGATGGCGTTCACCCGGACGCCTTGCGCGCCGAAGGTCACCGCATACTGTTTCGTCAGCCCGACCACACCGTGCTTCGCGGCCACGTAGGCGCCAGCGCCGGGTTGCAGCTCGTCCGCCGGCGCGGGTCCGGTGAGGCCGACGAGGCCTGCGACGGAGGCGGTG
>Ga0316194_10001290_pt1 | contig 17204 bp, 17 predicted proteins | sample CroRivsedime1_MG_FD_204936 | JGI IMG/M metagenome (GOLD analysis project Ga0316194, IMG submission 204936) | Coastal sediment microbial communities from Maine, United States - Cross River sediment 1 | ecosystem: Environmental > Aquatic > Marine > Coastal > Sediment | place: USA: Maine...
GACGGCTCCGATGTGGTGAAACTCTACTTCGAGGACGGTTCGATCTTCGGCGAATCGTGGAATGTGATGACCACCGAAGAGGCGCGGATGATCGTCAAGGTCGCGCACGGCAGGGGCAAAACCGTCACCGTCCACGTGCAGGAGGCCTATCTGGTCGAGAAAGCGCTCGACGCCGGCGTCGACGACATTTGCCATTCGCAGGTCGACGAGCCCGTCCCCGACCATCTGATCGAGCGGATGGCCGAGCAGGGTGTCTCCCTCGTCCCGACACTCGAAATGTCGAATACGTGGCGGCCCTACCTCCAGATATCATGGGTCAACCTGAGGAGGATGGTCGAGCTCGGCGTCGACGTTGCCATGGGAACCGACTATTCCTACACCTTCAACATCGAGTTCGAGATAGGGATGCCTCTCCGTGAAATGCAACTCATGGAAGACGGTGGGATGACCCCCATGCAGATCATCGTGGCCGGCACCAGAAACAGCGCCCACGTGTGCGGCCTGGAACACGAACTCGGCACGATAGAGAAAGGCAAGATCGCCGACCTCATCGTGGTTGATGGTGATCCACTCGAGGATCTCGCAGTCCTCAAACATGACCTCATGATGGTGATTCACAGCGGCGTGGTCATACGTGACGATCGTCCGGTCGTGCAAACCGTCCGCCGCGGAACCGGGCGCAGGGTATCTGGAGGCCGATAACCTTTCGAGCGCCTCCTGCCAGCCATCATGAGTGACGTCCCCGGACGTTCCCCATGCAACGAGGTCCGACAATTTGTGCTATTTTGTCGCAACGGTAATACATTGCGGCGTTGGAACTTCTCATTCAGATAGCAGTTTCGCATTGGCCATTGGGGGTCACCGATGAGACGTTGTATTTCGAGCTTCTGTATTGGAGCGGTCCTTCTCCTTTCTTCTTCGTTGGCGCCGGGCGCCTCGCCCGATGAGGAGATGCACACCACGATCACCATCAAGATGGAGTGGGACAAACAGTTTGATCGCACCCACGAAACCGGATCGGCCTCGGTCAGCATCACCGGCAAGATCAAGCTTGCAGAAGAGGATGGCGAGTTCCTCCAGTACGAGCCAAAGGGTTTGAACGCAACCTACGATTTCGAGTTCGAACGGGTGATGACCGACCCAGGTGACGAGTGCTACGGCAAGACCATTCTCGAGGAGAGCGGTTCCGGCAGCGCCACCCCTGAGTTTGATTTTCAGGCAATGCTCGGGTCGATCGGTCAGATGCACAACATCCAATATCAGGCAACCTCCGGTGGCGCCTTCGACGTCGGCAAGATGATGGGGATGGCAAGCGGGGATGGCTTTGATGCCTACACCTTCATGCTCGTCCTGCCGGGTGGAGTGAATACCACGCAAAACCGTATGTGCCCGGGGTCGGAAACGCGTGCGGTTCCCCGCACCATGGTCTTCCAGATGCGCTGCAAAGAACTGACTGCGAGTGCGCCCTCGGGGAGCTACCAGTGGTCTTCAAACGTCGACTGGTCGAGCGGGCAAACGCCGCCGATGGAGGTGTTCATCGGCAGCTGCGACGGAACCGAATTCCTTGGTCCTCAGAGGGGCGGTGGCGAAGTGAGCTACTCGGTCGACTGGGATTTCGGAGACCCCAAACCAATCGTCGTCATCGAGTACGAGGAGGACAACATCACCGACGATGAGGTCGACGTCATGATCGGGCGTAAGGTCAAGCTCAAAGCGAAGGCGCTTCCCGAGGGCCTGTCCATCACGAACCCGTCCTGGGAAATCGATCGCGACCTGATTGTTGCGGGGTATGAATCGAGACTCACTGGCGCCAGGATTGTGCCGTTCGAACAAGGGGCATTTGAGAAGCCCGAGCTCGAGTTTTTCTACAAAAAGGGATCCTTTGGAGGCCTCGAGTCAAAGATCAAGTTCACCGGCGGGATCGACAGCACGGAAGTCGAGGCCGAGGCGACCATGAAAGTTTTCCAGCCTGAAATTGGGAGGGCGGATGTCCTGCCCTGGGGCAGCGTCACGGTCGGTCCGCACAGCGATGGTGCCTGCCACGTCTATCTGGGTTCGGTGCCGGCGAATCGGGATGGGATGGAAATCCAGCACGAGATTGTCATGCCCTGGGTCGATGAGGACCAGCACCTCCTGCAGCACGTGCAGCGGATCAAGGAAGAGTTGCTCGAGTACCGCGGCGAGACCTACATCAGCCAATCGAACAGCGAGTGGTGCCTCGATACCCACTACCCGGCGGGCAATCGGCCGCCGGCCCCGCGAGAAGCCTGGTTCATCGACTCACCGGGCCCCTCCATTCTTCCGCGTTCGACCAAGGAGATTCACGTCCACGACCAGTTCGAGACCTACCTGATGTTCAAACCCTCCGCCAACCAGGAGGATCCCGACGCCATCTGGGTACCGATGGAGGTCCAACGGTGGGACTGGGCCGTGGGGGTCCAGTGTTCCACGAGTCAGGATGACCCGCCGTGCAGCTCGGCTACCTGCGCCCAGATCTACGCAATCGTTCCGGACCCCGCCCCCGAGCGGTGGCCGGCGCACCCGGAGTGGGACTGCAATGTCACCAGCAATCAGCGCGTCAAAGTCGGTTTCGACTATAGGGAAGCGGACAAGGAAAAGTGGGACGAGGAAATGAACCGCCGGCGCGAGGGAGGCCGCAAGGGTCTGGATCGCTGAGTAGTCTCATTAACCCATGACCGTGTTCGACGAGTCCTGATTGACCTCCCGCAGCCGGCTGAAGAATCCAATGTCGAGGGTGCGTCGGGTGTAGATGAAGTCGAACTGGACCGGGTCGTTGTCGTGATCCTGACCGGCTTCGACCTTGGCGATCAGCTCCGCCATGAGCTTGCCCACAACCGGCCCATTCTTGAACTGGTTGCCTGACGTTCCGACCGCCATATAAAAACCGGAAAGGTCGGAGACATCGTAGATCGGCAGCCAGTCGTCCGACACGTCGTAGAGGTCCACCACGCCGCGCTGTTGCTCTGGAATCGGCAGCGACGGGATGCGTTGCGCCTTGCGCATGACCTGGGTCTTCCACTGGTCAGTAAAGCTCTGATCGTAGTCGTCGGGGTCCACCCACTCCTGGTTATCGCACTCCGGATCCTGGGATCCCACTAGGAGATTGTTACCTACCTCGGGACGCGCATAGCTGCCGGTGTCGCCGTCGGAGATCATCGTCCCCAGGACGTTGAAGTCGAGTCCCTTTGGCGCCGGGACGTGACAGACCTCTCGTTTGAGGGCCCGGGTCCTGATCCGCATGCCCTCCTCGACCCCCGCCATGCGGTTGATCTTGAAGGAGTGGGGACCGGCCGCATTGACGACGACCGGCGCCAGTATTTCGGTGCCGTCGGCGAGCTTGATGCCGGCGACGTGCCCGTCCTCCGTCAGGATCTCCACGACTTCGGCGTTGAACAGAAACTGACCGCCGCGCGCTTCGCACCCACGCTGCTGGTTGTGGCAGGCCAGCTGCGGATCATTGATAAAGCCCGACTCGGGGATGTAGATCGCGCCGGCGACGGCTTCGCCCGTCGGTTGGCCGAATCGAGGGTCCCCCGCGAGCACCGGTGGACCGAACTGGCGGGTGTCGACATAGGGCAGGAGCTCCTTCAGCTCCTCTGGTCGGAGGTCCTCATACACAACCTTGAGATCGTCCAGGTGGGGCAGGACGTGCTCGAGGTATTGATTTTCCTCGTTTTTGATCACCATACAGCCGGTGTTGATGTAGTGCGCCATCCCGCTCTCATCCGGCGTACCGATGTGCTTTGGCCAGTCGAGCCAGTAGTAATACGACTCGCGGGCCATCGCGATGCCTTCGGCTGTCGAGTAGTGGAAGCGGATGATGGCGCAGGTGTTGGAGGTCGAGCCGTAGCCAGCGGCAGGCAGCTTGTCGACGTTCAGGGTCCTTGAGCCCCTCTTTGCCAACTCCAGCCCGATGGCTCCTCCGATGATGCCGGTGCCGATAATGATCGCGTCATACTGCTTGGACATCCGTTCTCCTCCACGCTCGAGGGGTGTCCGCGCAATGATAATCGAAACGTGGGTGCCGTATGGGCGGGAGGGTTGTGGTTTCGGGGTGGAACTCTTGGTGAGCTAGAGGTAGGTCACTATTGCCGCGAGGGCCAGCGCCAAAAGGGTGATGGCGAAAAAGGCACGCACGTGGCCCCTGTAATGATGGGAAAAGTCTTTGTAGTCCGCCTCGACCGACCCCGGGATGATCACAAAACTCGGTGTCATTCTGCTGACAATCAGCCAGTCAAGAACCACCAGATCCACCAGTGAGGCCAGCTGGAACATGGCGAAGAAATGAAGAAATGCGATGGCGTACGTGAAATCATCACCCAGGCCCGCCTTCATCCGGTGGGAGGCGACAAACGGGTACGCCAGCACAAACGCGATCCATGGAAGACCTACCAACCCCGCCGTCCACTTTTCCTTTCGGGTAGGTGGGGTGACCTTGTCTTTGACCACATCGGGATAGTCGGAGTAACCCCACACGCGAGGACTGGTGGTGATCATCATCAAGAACAGATAAAGATTTGCGATCGCGGCAAATACCAGGCTGTCTATGACCACCGTTTTGAAAATCACGGGAAAACCTCTCAGGGGGCGGTCTGCTTCACGTCAATGCGACAAAAAGGGCGTAGGTGATCAGCCCGATGGTCAGACCGAAGAATGTGCCGACGAGTAGAACCGCCTTCCAGTTGCCGTAGTTGAATGTGTAGCCGAGGCCGAAACGCTTCTCGACCATGATCGATGGGTCCATTCTGTCGACGAAGAAGAGCCCGCCGAACCAGTGAGTGTTGTCGGCCAGCCCGTTCGTCAACGGCGCCTCGGCAGTGTCGGTTTCCATCAAGGCGCCGCCCTGGCCAAATTTCTTCACGAACCGAATCAAGCAGACCAGGGCGAAGACCACAATGGCCGCGGCCATGAAGCCCAATATCAGGAGATCGCCGGGTTTGAATGTGCCGACACCAGAGAGTCGCATCCGGATAATCTGCACCGATAGGACGGTCATGAAAACACAAACCAGCAGGGCCATCCAACTCATGATTCTGGTCGATGCGGTGCGGAAGGCGCGCTGTGCTTCGATCGAACGACCACCCGGGCCGCCGCGGACCGAGAGCTTTGCGTCCGCCGTGAGCACCGCGATGAGAGCGAGGAATGGACTGAATAAAAGGTTCATACCGGGGACGATCACTGTCGGTACGAACGACGTGTCCGACCACGACCCCTCGGCGTTGTAGATCGCATAGACGAATGTCACGACACTCATGAGCAGACAGATGCCGAGAGCCAGCTTGGCAAAGCCTATTCCCGTCGGCTCCCCGCCAACAAGCGGGGCGACCGAGGTGTGGGCCTGGCGGTCGGCAGCGGGTGACGCAAGTGCACGGGCCCTGGGATAGATTCGAAGGTAGAGAACCAGGGCGCCGATCAGCAGGACCGAAGTGCCGGTGAGATTGCCGACCAAAGGCATTCCTGCCAGGCTCAGGACGTAGCCGACGAAGAGAGACGACACCATCACGTATACGCAACCGCGAGACCAGTCACTGAGAAGCAGCCGCACCGTCTCCCGATCGGTTGACCCCTCTCCGACGTAGGTCCCGAATAGGAGGCCCTTGCGGGAGATTCTCGGGAGGATGAGGAGGAATCCACCAACCAACAACACCCGGAATGTGAGGATAAGGCAGACAACGATCGCTTCACCCATTGCTGTTCTCCTTGCTCCCGCTCTCCATGGCCGACACCTCACTCCGCATGATCGCCATGAGTTCTTCAGCCGTCATACCCGCCTGCCGGAGGCGCGCAAGCGTCGCCCGCATCTGATCAAGCAATTTGGCGCGTTTCGTGTGATCGAATTGCCCCGCCGGTGCCGCCACTGCGACTCCGGCCCGATCTCGAATGGCGAGGAATCCCTCGCTTTCTAAAAGCCGGTACGCCCGCGCGACTGTGTTGAGGTTGACCCCGAGGTTTCCAGCAAGCTGACGTACGGACGGAAGGGGCGTCGCCGGTTTCAAATCGCCCGAGGCAATGAGCAAACGGATTTGGCCAGCGACTTGCTCGTAGACGGGGTCGTCGATACTCCGGTCGATGGTCACGGCCAGCATGAAAAGAACTGTACACTGATTCGTATACAGTTGTCAATCCAAGTTGAACCGCTGCGTTAGGTACCGCGAATCACACTGTGGATGGGGCGGAGGAGGGCGGAACTGACAATGCGAAGAGCGGCACCCATGTACCCACGACTTATCAGAGTTTGAACATGACGTCGAACCCGCCCCAGAACATCCGTTTTCCATCGCCCGGCATATCGTCCTGGTTCATGAGCTTTCGTGCACGCGGGTCTTCCATCACCTTGGCCATGACCATGTCACGGTGGGCGCGGCTTTTGAAAGTCACCCACGAGACCACGACAGTCTCGTTCCGCTTCAACTGAACGCTTCGCGGAAACGATGTCACCTTGCCCTTGGCGACGTCTTCGGCAACGGTCTCGACGACCTCGAGCGCGCCGTGCTCCTTCCAAAGCTTGGCGAACTTCCGCGCGGTTCGACGATAGAGATCTATTTTCTTCTTCTGCACCGGCATGACAAAGCTCGTGACGTACTTCACGTATACCTCCTCGGGGTCTCATTAATTGGATTGCAGTCTCTGTAGGTTCAACTGATGGCTACGCCACCACATTCCTGGAGTCGCTGGACTCCATCGAGCTTCAGTGTTGGTGCTCTCTTGCAGCCACGACACGATTGATCGTGCGGAAATCTTCGTTTCAGCCTTGCCGCCTTCGAGACACAACAGTGCGAAGGGCGACACCCATGAATATTGCTACACTCGCGCGCGTGCCGGATTCTGGCGGGCCTGCCACTTGAACCAGTCATCGAATTCCAAAGCTGAGGCACCGGGCTGCGGCGCCGTCGGTAGGCGGTTCGTATGGCTGATCGTCGGTTGTCTCTTCGTCATGTCTGTCCTTTTTCGTTGTGGCGTCGCCGACAGATCCGACTGGGGCATCGATGAAGCGGCCAACCTGTGGCTCGGAACACAGATGCTTTCCGGGCAGGAGGTCCCGTCCGGGCTGGTGAGCAGCCGCGGCATCCCGAATCTGGCTGGAGCGCCGATGATCGCTGTGCTCCTTTCGCTCCTTCCTGATCTGCTGACGGTGTCGAGAGTCCTGTCCCTTGTTCATCTGGTGACGGTGGCCGTCTTGGGTTTTGCGTTGTGGAAGAGGGGAGGATCTGCAATCGAAATTGCAGCGGTCCTATTTCTTTTTCCGGCCCTGTTGTTGGCTTCGATCAGCATGTGGAATCAGTACCTGACGGTACCGATCACGGCCCTTGTCTTGCCACTCCTCCTCTTTCTCGCAGACGGTCAACCAGGGAGGCTTTCGCGGGGATGCGCGCTGGTGGCTTTCGCTCTGCTGGCTTTCGCTCAACCGACCATCCACCTGGCGGCGTTCGTCGATCTCGCGGTCCATCTCGTGTTGCTGATCGTGGTTCTGGCCTTCCGGCCTCTCCGGGTAGCCTCAGCGGTCGTGGCCCCCGGTCTGATCCTGGTGGTATTGGCGTTGTCGTTCCTGTACGGACCGTGGTTGATCCGGATAGGCGAGCAGTTCGGAAGGCCTGCCAATTGGACGGTCATTGCAGTAGGTGTTGTGTTGGTGACGGCATCGGCCGTCGTCTACCTCCGCAGTCACCGGCCCACCCTCGACCGTCTCAGCTCTGTCGCACTCAACTCGCCATATGTCGGGTGGGCGATCCTGGCGGCGCTCGTGTTCTGTGTGGCCGCGAGCTCGGTCTTGTCGTTTCGTGGGGCGCAGGTGGGAAATCGTCTGCTTCGGGCTGGTGAAGTCACGGGGGGGCTTCTGTTCGCCGCTCAGATCGGACTGGTGGTTGCCGCCGTACCTCTTCTCTGGAACCTGCTCAAGGACTGCCGTCGCGGCGTGACGTTTTCAGAAACGATGAGCCGTCACTTTTCCTGCGGATCGGGTACGGCGGTCATTCTGGTTGTTTATCCAGTTCTTCTTTGCGGCGGAAGACTGGTGCTGGAACCGACACTTCTCTTGCCTTCGGGCCGCGCCGACCTGCTGCTGCCGCTCCTGCCGGCGATGCTCGCTCCGCTCCTGGTGCTCGGCCGGCCTGGAACGAGGGGTGCGACCTCAGTGATCGTGAGATCGGCGGCGGTGCTGGCCGCTGCGGCGTTCATCTGGCTTGGGACTGCTGGGGTGTCTCGTACCTTTGTCGAGCGTTTCTGGCACTCCATACCACCGAGCGAGATGCGGGAAGCCTCCGACTGGATCGCCGCCCGGCATCTCGAGCAGGGCGGCGGCAGTGTCATTGACGTCGGCTACGACCTCGAGCATGGAAGAGAGTGGATAAACGAGGTTGCGTGCCGGCCGTGGACATCGTGGTACTCGATCGGCCGGCCATACGATTGGCTGCTGAAACGACGCCACGGTCTCGACAACATTCGCGAGGGCACCTGCGAACGGACCGGTGGAACCGGCTTCCAGCTCGGTTATCGTCTACTCGAAGAGACGCCCGAGAACATGGTGGTCGTTCACACCCTCGAGCACCTGGAGATCAGCGTTCCGGCTTCGAAAGTGCCTTAGGACGCAGCAACAATTACAGCAGCAGGCCCTCGTCCTCGAGCTTCTTCAACACCGCCGACACGTCGTCCCGGGGCGTTTCGTCGAGGCCGAACTGGCCCTGGATCAACTCACCGATCTCGTCAATCGATCGTTTTCCATCGCACAACGAGAGCACGATTGCTGCGGTCTGGTTGAGATAATGAACGACTTCTCGGCCCACGTCGTGGACCACAAATCCTTCGTCGGACGCAATAACTTCGAGGTCGGCACGTGCTCTTGGAAATCCAGCCATCGGCTGCCGAATATTCCACAACTCCGCGGCCAATTCAAGCTGAGATACCCTTACGGGGCGGATTCGCGATGAGGTGACGAGTCGGAATGAATGGCGTTCGATACATCTCGGTGGCCGAGAACAGCGGCTACGGTATTTCAGCTCAGGGATATCTCCGAAGTTTTTTGAGGGCGGGCGCGAGGGTGGAGTGGTATCCCCTTGTGGATTCTCCACTCGGATACCAACCATGGAATTCGGTGGGGGGGGCGGTAGCCTGGATCGCCGGTCTGGCCGACGAAAGGTCAAACGACGGGTACTTTGGTGAGGCCGTCCGAAGGACGCTTGACCGGAATGTGGATCACGACACGATCATCATCCACTGCACACCCGAACACTGGCCCCGATATGTGGATCCGGGAAAACGTAACATCGGGTACACGGTCTGGGAAACCGACGCTCCACCCCCCCATTGGAAACCGCTGATGAACTCGGTGGACCAGGTGCTCGTACCGTGCCGTCTCAACAAACAGGTTTTTGAGAACGCGGGGATCGATGCGCCGGTGGATGTGGTGCCGCACATCGTGCGACCAATGGCGGCGGCACCATCCAACGAGCACGTCGACGGCTTTCGCGACGAACACGGGATTGACCACGAGCACTTTATTTTCTACTCGATCGAGGCCTGGACTCCGAGAAAGGCTCTCTGGAAAACAATCCATGCCTTCATGCAGGCCTTCGGCGCCGACGATCCAGTCTCGCTGGTCCTGAAGACCGGCCCAGAAGGACCACGATCGGGCGCGGCTGCGGACAACAGCCCGACCGAGAGGCTGGTGCGGGAGCTGATCTCGCACTACGAGCGGCCACCCTCCGTGACGCTGATCGATCACGAGTTGACCGCCGTCGAGATCGAGCTGCTGCACCACATAGGTGACTGCTATCTTTCACTGGCGCACTCGGAGGGATGGGGTCTCAGTATTTTCGACGCCGCCGCGTCCGGCAACCCGGCCGTCGTGACGGGCTGGGGTGGCCACCTGGATTACCTCGGCGACCAGTGGCCCTATCTGATTGATTTCGAGATGACTCCTGTCATGGATGCGCAGGGGAGGGGGTCGTATCTACCCACTCAGAATTGGGCCGCTCCTTCGATCGACCACGCCGTTCGGTTGATCCATGAGGTCTACCGGAATCCTGAGAGGGCTCGCGGGCGCGCCGCCGCGAGGGCCGAACGGATCGCTGTTGATTTCGGCGAAGAGGCGGTCGGCAAGAAGCTCGTCGATGTGATTCGTCGTGGGGCGTGACGGAGGCATCGTGGGCAGAATTCCAAACCGCTTCCACTTCGTTTTCGGCCTCAAGCCTCAGACCCAGGCGTTTCACATTGCGGAGTATCTCTGTCTTGAATCGTGTATCCAGGTGAACCGGCCCGACCGCGTCGATTTCTACTATCACTATGAACCGTACGGTGAGTGGTGGGATCGGATAAAACCAAAGCTCGAGCTCCACAAGGTCGAGCTGGAATCCTACGTCCGCAACCATCCGTCATATTTCACCCACGAAGAGGGTCGTTTCATCAAGGGCTGGAATCTCGACTACGCCCATCAGAGTGACTTTCTTCGGCTGAAAATCCTCCTCGAGCACGGTGGGATCTATACGGACGTGGACACGATCTTCGTCAACCCGCTGCCGCGAGAACTCTTCGACCAGGAATTCGTCATCGGTGAAGAGGACCCTGTCCAGGGGCCCGACGACGACGAACCCCACGCGTCGCTCTGCAACGCTTTTCTGATGTCGGCACCGGACGCCGAGTTCGGGCGGAATTGGCTGGAGAGAATGCATCGTGTCTTTGACGGCACGTGGAGCCGCCACTCCTGCGCGGAGGCGGCACTGCTGCAGGCGGAGGCACCACGGAGCGTGCATGTCGTATCGAAAAAGAACCACTACAAACATCCGTGCACGGCGGAGGGGATTCGAACCCTGCTCGAGGATATGGACTCGGACTTCGAAGGTGTTTACAGCATGCACCTTTGGGCGCATCTGTGGTGGAGCGCGTTACGGACGGACTTCTCTTCCTTTCACGCCGGGCGTCTCACCGAGGATTACATCCGAAATGTCGACACGACCTACAACGTTGTCGCCAGAAGGTTTCTGGATTGATCTTTATGCTTCCTGATCGCGGGCTGGAAGCTCGATGAACATCGCCCCGGCTTCGTGGGGCATCATCACCACCGGATCGAACAGCCGGTAATCGGCAAGGTGGGAGCGCAGGACTTCCTTGTGTTCGAGCAGGCGAGCCTTCGGCATGCGTTTCCAGGCAGAAATGGCGGCGTGGTGCTCGAGGCCCCACGCGTTCCTTCCGTTGAAAACGTAGACGAGGAGGTACCCCCGATCGCTGAGCTGGGCGACCCGGCATCCCCGCTCCACGAGATCGACGACCACTGGAGTGTCCTCTCCCTTCGGGAGATCGCCGTAGGAACCGAGGCGGTCCCGATATCCCATGAGGGTCCCCTGGATCAGACACATCGGATACTCCTCAACCGTCCAATCATCCCAGTACATCTCGCCGGTATGCTCGAAATAGTGGAGCTGATCGGTGAAGAAGCAGAAGTCCGCCTTTTCCCGCTGAAGCTCTCTCAGCTGCTCCTCGAGCCGCTTCGGGTGGTAAAGGTCATCGTCATCCCACTGGCAGATGATGTCGTGTGAGGCGAGCTCGACCGAGAGGTTTCTCAAGGCGCCGAGGCTGAGCCCCGGCTCCGCTCGCTCGATCCTGATCCGCGAACCCGAAAACTCTCCGGCGAGACCCTGGATGTCGTGATCGAGCTCGTCGCCACCGTCGTGGATGATCAACAGCTCCCGTTCGGGCACCGTCTGCTGATCAAAACACCGAATGGCCCGCCGCAGGTCTTCGACTTTGCCTTCGCGGGTGACGGTCAAACAGCTGATCATTTTCAACACCCCTGAAGATCCGCGAACCGGACCGCCTCGATCTTCCAGCTCTCCGGCCCATGCTATACAGGTACTCCGGAAAGCTGAACCAGAAATCGCTGATTGATGGCTAAAGAGACAAATCCGTCCGGCACTTTCGATCTGACCCTGCAGGGGAGTTACCGTCCCGGTATCCGGGTCCAGTTCTACGGTATGTTCGAGGGGTGCTTTTCGGTCGCCGCCATCTGCACCCAGATTGGTCGGGTACTGACAGAGCGGCTGAACGGTGTGGCGCTGCACAGCTACAACGGCGGTTTGTTCTTCGATACCAGCCTGGCCGGACACGCCGCCGTGGACCGTGCGGCCCCGGTCGGTTTCTTCTACGGCTTCCCACACGAAATCCCGGAGGAGTTTTACGAACACCCCTTTCGGATCGGAGGTTTCGTCTGCGAGACCGATCGCATCGCCTCGAGCTGGGTGGAGGCCTGCAACACGCTGAACCTGGTCATCGTGCCATCGGAATTCTGCCGGAGGGCGTTCCTCGATTCGGGCGTTACCGTCCCGGTGATCGTTGTGCCGCACGGGCTCGAACCCGAGTACCGGCCCATGGCGAAGGCACGACGATCCAAACCGCTGGTCTTCTACAACATCTTCAGTGCCGGGTCGCTCCTCGAACGGAAGAACGCCGAGGAATTGATCCGCTGCTTCCTCGAAGCTTTCGGTCCGAGCGGAGAAGATTGCGTGCTCCGTTTACGAACGGATCTCTCGTTGGGTCTGGTGGATATCCGTCAACGCTACGACTTCGGACGGGCGATCCTGCTCGATTTCCCCGATAGACGGGACACCGCATCTTTCGCCCGGATATACTCTGAGGTTCACTGCACTGTCCACCCTTCGAGAGGGGAGGGTTTCGGCCTGGTGCCCTTTCAGTCCATCGCGTGCGAGACGCCCGTCATCGCGCCGGCGGTCACCGGCATGGCCGACTACCTCAACGACGAGAACGCCATGTGCCTGCGCACGAGTGGCCGCACCGCGGGCGTTCTGGGCGGCAACCAGGCGGGTACCTACTTCACGATCGACGAGGCCCATCTGGTGGAGCTGCTGCACCACGCCCACACCAATTGGGAGGAGGAGTACCGGAAGGTGCGGACCGCCGGGCCCGAGCTCCGCGCTCGCTACGCCTGGGACGTCGTCCTCTCAGAGCTCATCGAGGTCATCGAGGAAGTGCTTGATTCGAAGAATCTCGATGATATGCGCCGATCCCTCGACGACCGATTCGGACCGTAGATTCCGATTCAGCGGGACTGTTCCACCAGGTGTTCGCACAGGAGGCGCTTGGTGCGGTACTCGATATTTTCCGGGTCGTGCTCTTCGGCCAGCGCAAAGTAACGGCGGCCGTCGCCATATCTTTCAAGCTGAAAACAACACGATGCGATGGTGGCGAACGTCGATGACGTGAACTGCCGTTCGTCGAAACCGAGGTCGGCGTCGACATGCCCGCTTTGGCGTTCGTGGAGGAGTTGTTCGAATATCTCAACCGCATCCTCCAGACGGTTGTCCCGGATCATCCGGTGGCCGTTCAGCCAGACGAGCTGTTGTTCTTCCGGGAAAAGGAGCCGTGCCTCGTCGAGCAGCCCGCCGAGCTTCTGCCCGGTCGCGAGCAGGTGCTGGATCAGCTCGACGAAGGGCAGGCTGTCGGTCGCCCACAGTTTCTCTTTCCTGCGGACCACCTCGATACCGGATAGCCACGCTTTGCGTGCGGACTTCGGCCTTCCCAGCCCGAGGTACACCATTCCCAGGTGGTACCAGCAGTAGACGTGATCGGGGTTCTCCGCGAGGGCCTTCTCGAGCAGCGGCAGGTTGCGCTCGTGCTTGTGGTCCTGGGGGCCGTCGTAGCCGACGTGATCGATCACCAGGCCGCACTCTCCGATCTCTCCACCCGTCTCCTCGAGATACCGACTGATCCCGGGCCAAATCGTCTCGTGCATCGGCCCTTTGAACCGGATCCTGGGATCATTTCGAAAGAGACGCATCTCCCGATACGGGGTGTAGCCGGTACGCGCGTGGAGGAGCACTGAGCAGCCTACGTTGGCGGGATTCGCGAGAGCCATTTCCAGTTCGGTCCGCGGGTAGGGTCGCGCCCGTTCGTCGGCGTCGATGTAGAGAATCCAGGCTCCGTGGCAGAGATCCAAACCATGGTTGCGGGCCGCCGCAAAGTCGTCGCACCACGCGAAATCGGAGATGCGGGCCCCGAGCCGCTTTGCGATCGCAACCGTTTCGTCCTTCGAACCGGTGTCGACGACTACAATCTCGTCGACGAGATCCTGGATCGAGAGCAGACACTCTTCGAGATGATGTTCCTCATCCCGCACGATCATCGCCGCCGACAGCATCACCTCATCTGATGCCATTTGACTCCATGTATTCGAAGGCTGTTCGTGTGAAACCGGTCGGGTGTGGCTACGCCCGTCGCCGTTGGTTGCTTCCGAGAGGGTGCCTTGCCATCCGCATGTTGCTGCCGAGCGGCTGGCCCATGTTGCTGCCGAGCGCCTGGCTCATGTTGCTGCTCAACGGATTGCCCATATTACTGCCGCTGGCCAGACCATCGTTCGCCATAACGGCGGACGGGTTCAGGTGAAAAGACGCGATCACGGGCGCCACATAGGCCGCGGTCCCACCGAGCAGGATCTTCTTGATCAGATCTCGCCGGCTCTCGTCGATCGCCTCGATCAACTCGTCGGTGTTGTTATTGGTGTTTTTTCGGGCTGCCATTTCCGCACCTCCAAGCGTTTCCGCCGTAAATGAATCGCTGTCGTCCCTCAGAATATATCATCGTTCTCCGAACGGGAGGCAATATCTGGGCGAGGCGACAACTCGACGTAGCTGATCAAGTTTGCCCTTGAAGGGGGAGTTCCCACGGCGCGCGGTCGGGATACATCGTCTCGAAGAAACGGTGCAGGACCGTCATCTGGCTACAGTACTCAGATGGATCAGTACTCCAGTCATCGTTCAAACAATATGTCTGGGGTCGCGTTTCCAGGATGGTTTGAAGAATGCGGCGGAAATCACCGACATTCGTGTCCCGGATCCAGGCCTGCGCATTTCGACGACTCGAGGTGACAACAAGCTCGGCTTTCATCAAGAGCGCACGGATCGACCTGATCGGGTCCGTGCGAGATACCCCTCCGGAACGTATTGAATCCACGAAATCCGACGGCAGCCTCCGCAGTCCGAGGTCAAAAAGCGTCTTTGTCCACGCGGTCGGCGCGTGCGACCCATGGAGATGCAGGGCCTCCGAGTGGATCGGCACATCACCATCGGCATAGAAATCCCTTTCTGAGGTCTCGTCACCAAAAAACCAGTCATCATCGGAGTAGATGAACTTCTCGGACAGACCTGAGACAGCTGTGAAGTACAGCTTCTGCGTTTCCGAGTTCGGCTGAGGTTCTTGCCCGCACCTCTTCATAAGAGCCACCGAGTCGACCCACGAGATTCTGCCGCCGATGCGCAGCCATTCCGGCGGATCACCCTCGCCGAGGATGTGGATGCGTCGAATCCATGGAGCGTAACGCCGCACTGATCGAAGCGAGTACCTCAGTTCACCGTTGTCCCGGTACCTCTGGACGCAGTTCATTTCCATGGTGGTCGGGTTCGGATTCACGAGCAGGCACTGGATCAGTTTTTTCGCGCCGGCGACAGGGTTGATCCAGCGATACAGAATGTCGACATCCGCCTCCATGGCGCTACCTCCTTGAGGTGCCAGGCCAAATGATATTACCGATTTTTTGAATCGGACCTGGTTATAGGCGGCACCCATGCAACGGGCGAATGTCAGAAAGCTGTCAAAGCCGGCGACGAAGTGTTGCGCGAGGACGGGTCTCCGACTCACGTTGGTAGAAGCATCACGGAAGGAGAGCGTTCAAATGATCCAAAGGCCAGCCGCGTGGTTCGTCCTATTATTCTTCGTCACATATCCCGCCTTTGCCGGGTGCGACGGCGATAGTGAGCAGTCCGTGTCGCAGGCCCCGCCGAAAAAGATCGAGGATGTCGATGGCGTGAAGGCGGGGAACTTGTACCTGGACGGTCGAGTCTATATTTCGGGGCAGCCGACCGAGTCGGCAATTGCGGAACTGGAAAACCGTGGCCTGACCGTCGTGGTGAACGCGAGAACGCCGGCGGAGGTCGAAGATCGAGAGGAGGTGCCGTTTGATGAAGAGCGCTTCGTCCGGGACCTCGGGATGTCCTACATTTCTATTCCTCTTGGTGGTGAAGACCATCCCTACAAGCCGGCGGCGGTCGAACAACTCGCTGAGGTCCTCTCCTCGAACGACGGCCCTGTTTTGATTCACTGTACCTACGGTGGACGCGCAGCCTATCTCTGGCTGGCTTATCTGGTTCAGAACGAGGGGCTCCCGCTCGAGCAAGCAATGGCTCGAGGCGAAGCCATGATGCTCAAACCCCATCCAGTGGGAAGGCTGCTGGGCCGGTCGACGAAGTTGGTTTTTGAACAATAAGAACGCGTTGGGTTCGGCCTGGCACCCCATGTGACGCCCCTGGGAATATGTACCCCTCTTGTCTCGACCTCGTGCGAACCGGCGCGCTGAAATTCCGTTTATCGTGTGCAGGGACTGAGAACACACAGCGGAATTCGTACGAGGAGGTTTTCCATGACACGATCCTGGGTCCGGGTGGGTGCCTTTTCCGGCCTCGCCGCATCGATCGCTTACCCCGTCGCCGTATTCTTGCCATTGCCGCTGACTGCCGTCGTGATCTTGGCGTCCGTTTTCGGTGTCGGCATCAGTCTGGCAGCCATCGGTCTTTACTTCCTGCTCGCGCTTCATCAAAAGACGGTGACATTACAGATTGGCACCCTGTGCAATGCGATGGCGGGGGTCATGCTCCTCTGTATGCTCATCATCCAATTGAGTGTGAACTCGATGATCCTACCGCTGTTCGACCAACCACCGCCCGGGACCTCAGAGCAGATCGTGCAGCTGGTATGGGATGTGGTGGGTCATGTTCAACTCGGTCTCGACGTCGTATGGGATATCTACCTCTGTTTGGGTACCTTGCTCATCGCGTGGAATATGCGAAAACACCCACGTTTTGGGAATGCCTTCTTTTGGACGGGGACTCTCATCGCCCTGCCGCTCACGGTTTTCAACCTGTGGACCTTCCCGACGCCGCCCGGTGAAACAAGTCTCGTCGATCTGGGACCAGTCCTCGGGCTCTGGTACCTGATTGTCTCGATTCAGGCCATTCGGTCTCTACGATGGGCGGACAGTGTAATCGGTTAGGTTGCACCAGCCAGGCGCCCTTACAATGCAACAATGCGAAGGGTGGAACCCACAAACAAATTTGAGACGGCGCCGTAAGCAGTTGCATGAACAAGCTCAGAGTCCTCCGGAAGGTCGCCAAGGTTGCCGTTATTGT
>Ga0316194_10001291_pt1 | contig 17192 bp, 14 predicted proteins | sample CroRivsedime1_MG_FD_204936 | JGI IMG/M metagenome (GOLD analysis project Ga0316194, IMG submission 204936) | Coastal sediment microbial communities from Maine, United States - Cross River sediment 1 | ecosystem: Environmental > Aquatic > Marine > Coastal > Sediment | place: USA: Maine...
CCGAGATGACGCGCGAAGGGACGATTCTCGGGACCGCTCCCTATCTGAGCCCGGAGCAGGCGCTGGGAAAGGCGGTGGACCGTCGAACCGACATCTGGGCTTTTGGTTGTGTCCTTTACGAAATGCTTACTGGGAAACGGGCGTTCCCAGGGAGCACCTCGACGGAGATCATGGCCCTGATCCTGGAGCGCGATCCGGATTGGAGCGCATTGGCACCAACCACGCCCTCAGCGCTCCGTCGTCTCCTCGGCCGATGTCTGGAGAAGGATCCAAAACGCCGGATTCGTGACGCGGGAGACATCGCCCTCGCGCTCGAGGATCTGGATCTCGAGGAATCGACTCAGACAGTCGATTTGAGCCGATCAGGATCCAGCCTGGCGCTCAAGACTCTGCCGTGGCTTCTTGTCACCGCGGCGGCGATCCTCGCCCTTGTCGGCTGGATCGGCAAACCCTCTCCAACTCATTCGGAAGCCTCGCCGGTGTTGCGGTTTACCCAATCGTCTCCCGCCCCACTCGACATCGGTCAGATCGGCCATTTCGGCCCGGCCGTTGCCGTCTCACCCGATGGCCACGTTCTGGCTTGGGTTGGCCTGGTGGGCGAGAGCACACAGCTCTACATGCGCCATCTCGACGAGGATGCTGTGCATCCTATCTCGGGCACCGAAGGTGGGTTCGCCCCATTTTTCTCTCCGGACAGTGAATGGATCGGCTTCTTCGCGGGCGGTAGGTTGAAAAAGGTGTCCGTGGGTGGCGGGGTGCCACAGACCATTCGTAAGCTCGGGCACCTGCACGGCGCCTCCTGGGGAGACGGGATCATCGTCCTGGAGGGCGTCGGAGACGGCATATTATTTCAAGTCGACCCAAGCAGCGGCGAAATGGAAAGAATCGAGATCTCGAATCAACCCGACTATCTGGGGGGTTACCCGACGCTGCTGCCCGGCTCGAATGCCATTTTTGTGACGGCGCAGGGGCGGGACAACGTCGACCTCGTGTCACTCGATACCGGAGAGGTCACGACCCTCGTCACCGAGGGATCCCACGGCAGCTATCTGCCGTCCGGTCACCTCGTGTGGACTCAAGAGGACAACCTCCTGGCGGCTCCATTCGATCTGGCGCGCCGCGAAATAACGGGGGAAGCAAATACTGTGGTCGAGGGCATCATTTCCGAGACCCACGTAGGGTTGATTTCCCACTACGCGGTTTCGAATGCAGGCACCCTGGCTTATCTGCCGGGTACGGTCGCTACCAGCGGGGTCCGCCCGACCTGGGTGAATCTCGATGGGAGCATGAAGCCCCTCCCGCTGCCGCCCGAGGCCACCTACCTCTCTCCTCGGCTTTCTCCCGACGGACAGATGTTGCTCATTTCCAGCCAAATCGAAGGCCGAAGCCTTTGGCTCTACGATCTCGGCCGCGGCGTTGCCGGCCCGGTCACGGGTGACGACAGCAACGAGTTTTGGGCGATCTGGACTCCAGACGGTAAAGAAATTGTATTCAACTCGCAGCGAGGCGGTAATGCGGCCAACCTCTGGAGGCAGCCCGTCGATCGCAGCTTATCGCCGACTCAACTCACCACCGTCGCATCGACCCATCAACTTCCGATGGATATGACTCGCGACGGACGTACCGTGATTTTCATAAGGAATTCAGGAATCGAGGGCAGCTTCGACATCCACATTCTTCACCTCGATGGTGAGCCGACGATCTCCCCGCTGTTGGAGACGAGCGCCGACGAAATACACCCGAAGCTTTCCCCGGATGAACGCTGGCTTGCCTATTCGTCGAATGTCTCCGGCAGGCTCGAAATTTACGTGCAGCCATTTCCGGGGTTGGGTGCGAGGGTCCGCGTTTCCCCGAACGGCGGCGTGGAACCGTTGTGGTCACCCTCGGGCGATCGACTTTTCTACCGCTCCGAAAACGGTCGCCGGGCGTTTGCGGTCGACGTTCTGGCTGACGATCCTCTCCAGTTCGGTAGGGAAGCGCTGCTTTTCGACGGCAGCTTCACCGCCAGTATCAATTGGGCCCGCAAGTGGGATATCCACCCCGACGGCGACCGATTCCTAATGCTACGGCACGAAACCACGGATCCTGTAGAGGGTATCCGCGTCGTCACCAACTGGTTCGCCGAGCTCGAGCGGTTGGTGCCCACGGCCGACTGATCGCTCCTACTGGGGCCGACGGCCCGAGGATCGCCGCGGAGCACTCGTCAAACCCTTGCACGGGAAGTTCATGTAGTAGTCCAACTCGTTTTCAATCTCGCCCGGTGCCGGGTCTCGACCCTGCCAGGACTCGAGGAAATGTCGAAAGTGATCGCTGGCCGCCTCAAATGTGACATCCTGGAAGAGTGGAAACACATCGCCGGATAATGGTGTTTGGACATCCAACATTTGAACCGTTTCTCTACAGGATACGCCGAAATCTCTGAGGTCAAAAAATTTGATTCCCGGATGAGAATAGGTTTTGAAATATATGCGTTTTCTTCGCGTATCGAAAACGAAACTCCATTCTGTTGTGTTCGGATAACCGTAGATATATTCACTCCGTATTTCGTGCAGAGTTTTGAATGCATATTCAACTGCAGAATCGGCATCTGTCGAAGAAAACTCTTCAATATTCTCTGCCGCAATACAGAATCGTTCAAGGCTCCCATTGGCGGGGGCAAAGCCATATTGGTTGTATCTGTCCCAGGATCGGATAGAGTCACTGTATGTTGAATTGGTCAATACACTTACAGGGAAATCTTCGCCTTGATAGAAGATTTCCTCACCTCTGAGACACTCAAAGGCCGCGCTGGTGCCAAATCTATCAGCGATGTGATAGTGATCGACGGTCAGAATCCTTAGATCTTTCGCCGCTTCAAGGACCTCCTCGACTGTCTCGCATGTGTCGAGCATATATTGGATCCAAAGTCCGTCTTGAAGAGGTGGTCTTTCATCGGGTGGGGGTCCGACGATTTCTGGTATCCCCATCATGCTGATGACAAGACCTTTTTCGTTCATTCCAGTCCAAACATATCCAACGTGAACAAATGAGAAGTTGACACTGGCATACTGAGAAATCCAACGAGCTCTTGCTCCTGTAGTACTGACATATGGAGCTGTTCTTTCAACTCCCCTTTTGTTGATGAGAATAAGGCCCTCAGTTGTGTAGGTATTGTCGAGGTTTTTTCCGAAAACTGAGTAACCGTGGTTGACCAGGTTGATGGAAGAACAGCCGTGCCTCGGAGGTTTTCCCTCTCGAGTGGATTCGTCCGCTCTTTCTGTAAAACCGCAGGCGCCTGCACACAGTAGAAACCCAACCATACGAATGTAGGTGAGGTAGTTGTGAAGATTCTTCATTGCCTCATTCTTTCTCGACCAGCCATGCCTTCGTGTCATCGTTGGAAATCAAGGTATGCCTCGCAATTCCGTTTGTCATGAACATATGCAAGGGAACCCGAACGAGCCCCCTCCATTCAGTAACGCGCAAGAACCTCGCTCGAAGTGCAGTTGATCGCTAGGCTTTTCAACAGGCCCGGGTACACTGGCCGTCGATGAGAGGCCGACGGTGACCGTCGAAAGCGTGACCCCAAGCCTGGTCGAAGAACAGGCCCTTGAGTACTTGCGGCGCCTCGGAGAAGAGGTGAAATTCGCCGAGGGCGACACCGTTCTCCGCCAAGGTGAGACCGGTGCCGCCTTCTGGGTCATCCTCAATGGCGAGGTCGAGGTTGTTCTGCGTTCTGCAGAAGAGGCCGATCACAGCCTGCTGCGTCTCGGCCCTGGTGAGACCTTCGGCGAACTGGCGATACTTCGATCGGCGCCGATCGCCGCCGACGTCGTGGCTGTGACTCCGGTGACCCTGCTGCGCTATCCGGGCGAGTACCTGCCGACGGCCCTCGCCGAAAGCGAACCGCTTCGGCGCTTGTTGTTGGCGCGAATGGCCAACAGCGTCCTCCGGAGAACGAGCGAAGCGGTGGGCCTCTACAAGCAGACCCGGGCGCTTGCCGATCTCCACCAGGGCCACCTTCCAGCCGACATCATGATCGGTACCTCGGCGCGGATGCGGGCGGTGGTGGCGCGGATGGAGCGGGCCGCTGTATCTCGCGATCCGGTGTTGATAACTGGCGAGTCCGGTACCGGCAAGCTGCTTGCTGCGCGGAGGATCCACGCCGAATCGGAAAGGGAGCCCGAGCCATTGATCGCGGTGGACTGTCGCGAACTCTCTGCCCGCGACGCCAACACCCTGATCTTCGGGACGGCCGCCGCCTCGAATGCCGATTTGTCGGCTGAACGCTACGGTGCCCTTCACCTGGCGCACGGTGGCACCCTGGTACTCCGGGGGATCGAGGCCCTCAACGAAGAGAGCCAGCGAGAGCTTGCGCGCCATCTGCAATCCGATCGCGAGGTGGAGTCGACACCTTTCCCCGATGTGCGCATCATCGCGACCATCGATACCAACGCGAGCGGGCACGACCAATCGGAACTGGTCGATCAGCTTGCGAACCAGTTCCGAACCGCGATTGAGATGCCCACACTCGCCGAGCGGCCGCGAGACATCGTGCCGTTGGCCCAGGTATTCCTTCGCGAGATCGACCCTGCCGACCGGCTGCAATTGACACCGTCGGCCGAACGGGCCCTGGTCTCGCTCAAGTACCGCCATCGAAACGTCGAGGAGCTGCGGTCGGTGGTGGAGCTCGCAGCTCGCGTTGCCGACGGCGACGAGCTTCGCGCCGAGCATATCTTCAGTGGTTTTGACGGCGAACGACCGATTGGTCTCGACATCAGCCGATTCTGGTTTGTGCGTTGGCTGGTCGACGGGGGAGGCCTTCGATTCTCGCGGTCTGCGGTGGCGTTGGGCTTCATAGCTGCCGCAGTCGTTTGTATTGCTGCGGGCGAGTCCCTTGTCGCTCGCATAGCGAACGGCGCGGTTTGGCAACTCTGGGAGCCAGTCGTATTCGGACTTTTCCTTCTCGTAGGTTCCTTGTGGTGCACGGTCTGCCCGCTGTCGAGTGGCGGTTGGGCGGTCCAGCGGTGGTTTTCCCTCGACCGGCCTCCACCACCCTGGATCCTCCGTGCCGGGACCATGCTCTCCGCTGCCGGTCTGGTGCTGATCCTGTGGTCGGAAGAGTTTTTTCACATGTTCACGACTCCCTTCGCGACCGGGATCCTGCTCATCGCTCTGATCGGGTCGGCGGTCGTGTGCTGCGTTGTCTGGCAGCGCGAGGTCTGGTGCCGCCATCTCTGTCCGCTGGGACGGCTCGGGGTCGCGCTGTCGCCGGTGGCGCCGTTGACGGTGGCCGCCCGACGCTCGGTCTGTGCTTCCACCTGCACAACACATGATTGTTATAAGGGCAACGAACGTATTCCTGGTTGCCCGGTTTGGCACCACCCGCAGTTGGTCAGTGAAGCCCACCGCTGCAAGACCTGTTTGACCTGCCTCCAGAGCTGTCCACACGATTCTGCTGGGCTCTACCTGCGGCCTCGGCTGCTTTCGGCCTGGCGGCTTGATAGCACCGAGAGCTACATCGTGCCGTTCGCACTCACGGTGTTCTTCCTCTCGCCTGTGCTGATCCTGGTTCAGAAGGGCGGATTGCTGGCCGAACCTCTCTGGATGACAGTCGCCTGCTGGCTGACGCTCGCCCTGGCCGCACTGGTCGCCCCGGTGCTGTCGCCGATGGTTCAGGACGGAGGCCGGAGCACCGCGTTGGCCGCAGCGACGGCGTGCGCACTCCTGGTGCTGGGCTGGGGTCCATTGATGGCCTACCAGATGGGTCACATTCCGTTCTTCGATTCGCTGGTTGTGGTCTCTCAGCCCGGGACGTGGTGGGCCCGCTGGCCTGGCCCCGCCGTAACCGCGATGACCCTGATACGGGTCGCCTGGGTGGTCTTTGCCGCGATCCTGTCCGCCACCATCCTCTGGAATGCCAACGGGACGGCCAGAAAATCGGGCGTCAGGATCCGCACCGCGGGGTGGACCGCGCTGATCGTCTTGTGCACCGTCTACACCTTCGGCGCTCTGTGGCTGGTGGCGAAGTAATCCCAGCCTGCATATCTCACCGAGCGTCTACTGCGGGCAACGAATCGCGGCGTCCCGTCATGCTCGTCTCGGATCGTGCTCCTCGACGTAGCGCAACTACGACTGCGTCGCCCAATCCGAGACAAGCCTAACGGATACTTGCGCTTCGCTGCCCTCGTCACGAAACCCGGTGAGATATGCAGGTTAGCGCTCAGGGACCTGATCGAGAGCCGGTGTCGTTTGCGGCGGATGGCGATGGCGGGTCGCTTGTTCGTATGCGTAGGCCACGGCGATGAGACGGGGTTCGGACCAGGCGTCGCTGAAGAACTGCAGACCGACCGGAAGGTCGCCCAACACGTAACCCATTGGGACTGTGATGGCGGGAAAACCCGTTCCGGGGGCCAGGTCCTGGCTGTTGTCGCCGTGAGGGGTGTTGAGATCGCCGATGAGTCGTGGAGGGTTGGCCCACGTCGGATAAACCATGGCATCGAGCCGATGCTCCTCGAGCTGCCCTCGAACAGCAGCTCGTAACAACTCACGGTTCTCGATCGATCGGATACAACTGGGATTGGAGTCTGGTGGTTCCTCAACCGCCTGTCCTCGCTCCATCCGGGGCCGAATCTGAGGATGGAACTGACGGGAGGCGATGATCGCTTTCAGGCTCGAGTACGGCGCTGCGAGACCTCGGCTTGCAAGGTACTGGTTGAGGTCCCACTTGAAACGCGGGCACCAGAGGCCGCTTTCCCGGAGATCGTCCATCTCCGGAATCGTCACAGGGTCGATGACGGTGGCCCCCGCCTTTCTAAGATCGGCGAGCGCCTCCTCGAACCGGGCGATGACTTCTGTGTCGGCACCCTCCCGGTTCGACCACTGGCGCATCACTCCGATCCGCGCACCGCGCAGGGCCTTTGGATCGAGGTATTGGGTGTAGTCGGCAGCACGGTGTTCAAGGCTCGCCGCGGTAACCCCGTCGGCGGGATCGTGACCGGCGAGGACGTCGAAGACAATCACCGCATCTTCGACTGATCGTGCCATCGGTCCGCCGATGTCCTTGTCGAGATAGAGAGGCACGATGCCGTCGCGGCTGGTGAGGCCCATCGTCGAGCGGATCCCGACCAACGCGTTGTGGGACGACGGACCCCGGATGGAGTTGCCGGTGTCGGTGCCGAGCCCGACGGCGCCGAAGCTCGCGGCGACCGCTGCCGCCGTCCCGCCACTCGACCCGGCCGGGACCCGATTGAGCGCGTATGGGTTGCGCGTGTGTCCTGGAAGGGCGGAACCCACGGTTTCATACGGCGTGAAGGCAAACTCGGCCATGTTGGATTTGGCGAGGATGATGGCGCCGGCGTCTCGGAGCCTTTGTACCTGAAAGGCGTCATCGGGTGGGAACGTGCCGGCGAGGGACAGGGATCCCGCACTAGTAGGGAGGTCGCCTGTGTCGTAATTGTCTTTGACAATGACGGGGATTCCGTGAAGCGGACCGACCATCCCGGTGTCGTTGAATACATTGTCGAGTTCATCCGCGCGAGCCGGGGCATTCGGATTGATCGTGATGATCGAATTGAGAGCTGGCCCCTGCTTGTCGTAAGCCTCGATGCGGTCGAGATAGAGCTGGACAAGTTCTCTCGCGGTGAGCGATCCCGTCCTCATGGCATCGTGAATTTCTGAGATCGAGGCCTCTAGGACATCGAATCGAGGTCGCAGCTCCGAACCGGCATCTTCGGTCTTGTTCTGTGCGGACACGTAATTCACCACACACAAACAAAAGGAGATGCGCAACATAATCCTGAGCACTCGCCCCATCGGCCACCCCCGCCTCGCGATGATGAGGACAGCGTACCAGCATCGAAGTATCGGGAAACCTGTGAAGCGGCGGACCGTATCCACGGAACACAAGGGGGAATTCGAAAATGAGGGCGGGAACCACGGTCCTGACGACGGTTTTTTGATCTCTTTAGCGGTGAATTCGGCCGCGAATTCGCCGTACGGTGAAGGCGATCTCTTCGTGTCGCCGGATGGGAGCTTTCTCATCGTGAGCTGCTACGACCACCCCGAGAATATCGGCGGCGAGTCACTCGATCTGTGGGTGATTTTTCGCACCGTGGACGATTCCTGGACGGAGCCGGCCAACCTGGGGCCTCCGATCAACACCGTGTACGGCGAAAATTGTCCGGCCGTTTCCCCCGACGGAAGATTCCTATTCTTCAATCGTTATACCGGCGAAGAGGGGAATGATGAGAATGGGACCTACTGGGTCGATGCACGTATCCTCGACCAGTTCCGGCCGGAGGCCGACGAACCCGCGGGTTAGCTGCTGCGAGCCCCGGTAATGACCGCGGTCAGTTGCGCTGAGCAGATACCTCGTCCGAGACCTCGGCGATCGCGATGAAGGTTGCTTTCGCCATTTCGATAATGGCCTCCTCCTGATCGGCGCTGAAGGACGCCTCGTCCATGTCACGTTTGAACGAAGCCCATTTTTGAGGTTGTTCGTCGCCGTAGGGATCGAAGTAGGCCAGACCCTTTCCGTCGAGATCCCAGCTCTTGCGCAGTGCCCGTGCGAGAAAACGACCGCCGTTGGTGCTGCCTTCGAGCACGTAAAGGGCACCCAACAAAGCGACCGGAGCGGTTGTCGTGATCTCCTCGACCTGGGATGCGAATCGTTTGGCGGCACCACCGGTCGCGATTTGGTCGCGATCCACGCCATAGAACGCCAGGTCTCTATCGAGGTCCGGGATTCGCATCCGATCCGCGGTGGCGAGGGCACCGACGGCGGCGTGTTTGTCGCAGCTGTTCTCGAGGGCGGACTCCAGGCAGTCGTGCACCCTGTAAAGCTGGCCGAGGTAGGCGCTGAATGTCGTCTGGTCCACGTCTCCGACCGCGATGGCGCGTTGCAGGGTGCGCGACTCGGCATGGGAGTGGAGGTCGCTGGTCTCGGCTTTGAGCCGTTTCATGATGGAGGTCCGGTCGTCAGTCATGGTTCTTCCTTTGTCGGTTTCGATTCTGGAGGATGATCACCGAAAGAAAAGCGTGGCCACTCCCGCTGCCGCCAGCCAGATCAGGCCCTTGGCGAGGAAGAAGAGGAAGCCGATCACGCCGGCCTTTTCGATCCAGGTTTTGAATTTTTTCTCTGTCATCGAAAACCCAATTGGGGTGAGATTCGTTCTCAGAAAATGAACATATCGACTTATGGAGCCGGGGTCAAGGACCAGCCCGTCGAGTCAGCGCAGATTCCGACTTCCATCACAGGCATTTTGTTCCGCGTCAAGCTCTCGGCTACTATCGAAACTATCGGGGGGCCGATGGGTTTACGGAAGCGGTTCAACATTTGGGTGATGCTCGCGGTGATGGTGGTGTTATCGATGCCGGCTTACGGACAGTCGGAGTCTGACGAAGAAATACCACTCCGGATGGCCCGGCAATCGAAGTGGAACCTCTTCATCGCTCCCTATGGCTGGCTGACAGGGGTATCCGGGACCGTCGTCACGGACGGTGAAGAAACACAGATCGATGTTCCATTCGAAGACTTCCTCGAGAACGTGAATGCAGGTCTGATGCTTTACTTCGAGGCCCGCCGCAACAAGCTCATTCTGGCCTTCGATGGCACATGGGCCAACCTCGGTACCGAGGTGGACGGCAGGCTCGTCGATCTCGATATCGAGATCAAGCAGAGGATCTACGACATCCGCATCGGCTACGAGGTCTACAGAACCGAGATCGGAGAAGTGATCCACAAACCCAAATTTGATTGGCAACGGCGCGGTGTGATCGATCTCTTCATCGGTGGGCGTTACTTCAAGACCGAGCCGATCATCACGGTCATACCGATCATCGGAGATGAACGTGTGATTTCAAACGCTAAATCACGAGTCGATCCGTTTGTGGGCATGCGAATCGCATGGGACATGAGCTATCGCTGGGGGTTCGCTTTCTGGGGCGACGTGGGTGGCTTCGGCATCGGCAACGCGGCTCAGTTTTCGTGGCAGGCGACCGCGGAATTCGGATTCCGCGTGTCGAAACGGGTCACCATCTTCGGCGGCTACCGGGCCCTCGACTACGACACGATCGAGGGCCACGGACTGGACCGCAACGGCACCGACCTCCGCCAGAACGGCCCGATAATCGGCGCCGGGATCCGGTTGTAGATTTTATCGACGCAGGAAGGCCAGGGCCTCGACCTGCCGGGTCTGGGGCATCATGTCGATCGCCTGCAGCGTGACCAGTTGGAAGCCGCCTTCGATCAGCGCCGCCAGATCGCGGACCAGCGTGCTCGGGTCGCACGAGAGGTAGGCAACCGATCGCGCCGGTGAGTCGACGATCATCTCGAGCGTCGGCGGGTCGGCCCCGGTCGCGGAGGGGTTGAGGATGATGGCGTCGGGTTTTTCCGATCGAAGACGGCGCTGCGCGCGGTGAATCGGATTCGCCAGGATTTCGACGTTGTCTACGTGACCCGCCTTGAGGGACGCCTTGGCGTCCGCCACCGAACTCCTGACGCCCTCGACACAGACCACGCGACGGAATCTCCGGCGCAGGGCGAGGCCGTGGGTCCCGACGCCGGCGTAAAGATCGACGAGCAACTTGCCGCCATCGAGGAATTCAGCCATCCGTGCATGAATCTCCGGCAGGAGTCCAAGGTTGACCTGGAAGAAGGACCCGGGGGAGACCCTCAGCGAGAGGCCGGCCGAGTCCACATAGACTTCGCGCGCTCCATAAACAGGCTCGATAGGTCCCTTGATGACCTGAGGTCCGCGCCCGGGGTTGACGTTGACTCCAATTCCCGAGACATGGGGGCAGGCGTCCGCGACGGCGTTGATCGGGAGTTTGGGCAGTGTTTCGGAATTGACCACCAGGGTCAGGTGCTGCTGTGTCGGATCGCTCCCGCAGCGCAGATCGATGTGACGCAGGACGAAGGGGAAGCGGGTCGACGAGTTCAACAACTTGCGGAGGCTCCGGGTCGTCTCGAGCAAGTCGGGAACAAGCACCCCACATTCAGGTGCGTCCACGACCTCGCGGCTGCCACGTTGAAAGTAGCCGAGTGCGGACCGGCGGTCGCGATCGGTGGAGATCGCCATCTTGGCCCGACTCCGATAGCCCGCGATCTGCGGGGAGGGCAGGGTCGGCAGTATCTTGTCCTTCTTGAAGCGGCTCTTTTTGGAAATCGCATCCATGAGCCAGCGCCGCTTGCTCTCGAGCTGCTGCTCGTAGGGTTGGCGCAACAATGAGCACGCCCCGCATTCGACGCGGTGGGGACAATCGACGGTTTGGTCGGCAGTGGCTGACATCATCGACGTGCAGCCTACCTCAAATGAGGCAGTCAGACCTCAAAATCGATAGGTATCACCCAAATCGAAGCTTACGAAGCTCTCTCCCCATCGATCGCGGAAGATATTGACAGCCGGTCCCCCAGTGCAATGGGACGGACCGATCTTCCGGACTCCAAGGCGCTCGAGCGCGTTGGCGATCTCTAGGATCTCCACTTCGCCAGTTGATCTGAGGTGAAAGCCGCCGCCAACAAAGGCAATCGGAGTGTCCGGGAACATTTCCCGCACGCGCTCAACGATCGCCACGATCCCGGGATGGGAGCACCCGACAACGACGTGGAGACCATCCGGGTCCTCGATGACAAGGGCCTGCTCGGAGAGGGGAGCGCCCATGAACTCGATCTCGAGCGGCCCCGTCACCCAAATGTGGGGAGCGATCTTTTTCGGGCCATCAACCGCAATCACGTCGGCACGCGGGAACTGCTGCTTGACGCCGTCCGCGGCAGTAGCGGCGACATAGACCGGGTGAGTGTTCCGCGTACCGCTCATGACGCCGGGCAGCCCGAAGACGTGGTCCCAGTGATTATGCGAGATCACGAGGGCATCCAACTCAACCTTGTCGAAGCCGAGGCTGTGGAGGTTTTCGAGGATCACCGTTGCCTCACCACCGGCGTCGAATGCTAAAGACCGATCCTCGAGCTGAACGAAAGCGCTGAATCCACCCCGTTTCACCAAATCTGCCGCTGCTGCCCCCTCGTGGTTGTAAACAACCGTGATCGAATTGGCCGATTTTTCTTTGGCCTGCGCCAACTCTCCAGCAGAGATTCCCGCGGCCGCCGTCGCGATGACGGCGATCTGAATGAACAAAGTTCTTCGCATTTTCGTCTTTCTCCTTGTTGAGGCTCTACGGCAGCGGCGCAGCGATGTTGCGGGACTGTCAATTTTCAAAAAACCTCAAAAGAGACGACACCTTTCAACCGATGGTGAGGATCTGGAAATCATGAAATTCAAGAATACCGTTATTGCTGTGGCTGTGATGTCCCTTCTTGTGGGCGTGGCGCTGCTCCCCGCAATATCGAGGGACAGGTCCCCAGTCCCGTTGGCCGGCCCGGATCTCTCGACCTTGGAATACGAAGAGGTGGAGTTCTTCAGCGGGAACCTGCGGCTGGCCGGCATGATCTTCATTCCGGAAGGGGAGGGCCCTTTTCCGGTAGCGGTGATCATCCACGGATCGGGAACCAGCCGAAGAACCAGCAAGTGGTATCTGTCGGTCACCCGGTACCTGCAGGACAACGATATTGCCGTGCTGTTGCCTGATAAGCGGGGCTGCGAGAAATCGGAAGGCAATTGGGTCGGGGCCGATTTCGACGACCTTGCCGGGGACACGCTGGCCGCGGTCGAATTTGTCCGCAACCGGAAGGAAATTGACTCCTCGAAGATAGGCATTGTCGGAATGAGCCAGGGAGGATGGATTGCCCCCGTCGTCGCAGCCGAAGATGATGCCTTTGCCTTCGTTGTGAGCATGTCCGGATCCGCCGTAACGACGGACCAGCAGTTGCTGTACGAAGAGATCCACAACATTTCCGAGTTCACCTGGCCGTTCATTGCCCGGAAACTGGCTCCCATCACGACGAAGCGGATTCAGAATATGGACCACTTCAGACCGATTTCAGGTTTCGATCCAATCCCTTACTGGAAACGGGTTCGGGCGCCGGTATTCATCGCCTTTGGAGCCAACGACCCGAATGTCCCGGTCCACGACAGCATCGAGGTGTTGCGTGCGAACTCGATTGATGCGCGGATCGAGATATACCCGGACGGAGGTCATGCGATCAGGGACAGTGAAACGAACAGAGTCCAGACCGCTTTCCTCGACGATCTGGTGGATTTCATCAACCGATAGAGGAATCGACCGCGACGAGGAGACGGTGAGATATTCGGGACGAAGTGCTACCGTCTTCGCATGACACTACACATCGCTGACCACCCCCTCTTGCACGACATTATGGCCCGGCTCCGCGATCGCGGCACATCCTCGGACGACTACCGGGCACTTACCTACCGGGTCTCGACATTCCTGATTGCCGAGGCGACCCGCGACCTGCCGACCCGCGAGGAAAAGGTCGAGACGCCCCTCGAGTCGACCACTGCGCGGCGCCTCGATTCCCGTGTTGTGGCCGTGCCCGTTCTGCGCGCCGGCATCGGTATGCTGCAGGCCTTCGTCGACCTTGTACCCGGGACCGAGGTCGGCTATTTCGGCCTCGAGCGGGACGAGGAGACTGCAGAGGCCCGGTGCTATTACGAAAAGGTCCCGCAGGATCTCGGTGAGGCGGTTGTCTATCTGCTCGATCCGATGCTCGCGACCGGAGGCTCGGCGGCGATGGCGGTCGAGGGTCTGCTGGCGAGGGGGGCGAAGGATGTGCGGCTCGTAGTGATCGTGGCGGCGCCGGAAGGCGTCGAGTTGATGTCGCAGCGCACACCGGGCACCGAGATCTATACCGCGGCTCTCGATCGCGGCCTCAGTGACCGCAAGTACATCCTGCCCGGGCTCGGAGATTTCGGTGATCGATTGTACGGAACCTGAGCCGAGTCCGCAGATCTCGTGCACTCAGTTTCGTGTAAGTCCCGTTTCAGCGGAAGAGACGTCCTCCTGGGCGTGTTATTTTGATCGGCACAATCAACCAATGAAAGAGAGGACTCATTACCGTGAATGATCACAAGGCGGGCGAGGCGCGGAGCGGAACTCCTGTTCATCTTTGGATTGTCGGTATCTTGTCGCTTCTTTGGAATGCAGTAGGCGCCTTCGATTACCTGGCTACCCAGTTGAAGCTCGAGTCGTATATGAGCCAGTTCAACGAAGCACAGCTCGAGTACTTCTACAGCTTTCCGAAATTGATAACTGCTTGTTGGGCGTTTGCGATCTGGGGAGCGGTTGTGGGGTCAATTGGCCTCCTCCTGAGGAAGAAGTGGGCAGTATGGGCCTTTGTCGTTTCGTGTGCGGGGATGGTCCTGACCACCATCTACAACTACGGGATAACCAACGGCGCCGAGATCATGGGTTCGACCGGCGTGATCTTCTCAATCGTCATCTGGATCATCGCGCTCTTCCTGCTCTGGTACTCCTGGTCGCAGGAGAAAAAGGGCGTTCTCGTCTGAGGGCGAGCCGGAGCCAATAGACTGCGCCTCGAACAAAACGAGTGATTGCCTCGGGACTCCAGACGCCAGAAATGTCTGAGTCCCTGAAGCCGCCAGGATTCTTGTTCTTCTTCCGCAGTTTGAATCTCACGGTCGCTTCAACGAAGAGACTGTCCAACCGGTCTTCGCACGGCGCCAAAGAATCCGCTACAGGCGGCGGTTATCCGTCCCGCCAGGAAAGGCATGAGTGCCGCCGTCGAGGGCACGGATCTTTTCCTGGCCGACCAAATCCTGATTTTGATTCTCTCCCTCACCGCCCCGAGATGACGGGGCTCATGCGCTGATTCGCCTTCCCTTCCGGGGCTCGGCCTGTGGGTGTCGATCCATCTCGCAGCAGAACGATGAGATGCGGCCATTTTTCTGATTCAGAGCACACAGACCGAGGTTGATGGATTGTGCATATATACTAATTGGAGCAGGTGTGATTCAACTATCGGAGATGTTTTCTCAAAATGAAACACAAAAATTGGGTCAGGTGGTGGCTGAACCTCGTTTCGCTTTTGGCGATCTGTGCTCTTTGGCCGATTGTCGCAGGCTCTCCGGGCTACGCCCAGGAGAGCGACGGGTTCAAGTTGATCGTCAATGCTTCGAACCCGACGGCCGAGATGCCCCGAAAACAAGTGGAACGGATATTCCTCAAAAAGCTCGAGAAGTGGCCGAACGGATTCGGAATTACGGTTGTCGATCAGAACGTCAACGAGCCGGCGCGGAAGGCTTTCTCGGAAGAGGTTCTGCGCAAGGAGTCGTCGGCGGTCGAGGCCTACTGGACCAAACTGATCTTCTCCGGCATGGGGAGTCCTCCGCTCAAGCTGGCATCTGACGCCGAGATCATGAACTTTGTTGGAAACAACGTCGGGTCCATCGGCTACGTGTCCGGCAACACGAGGCTTGACGCGGCAGTGAAGGAGCTGGAGGTGACTCCATGAATTCGATGACACAGACCCGGCAACCGTTCTTGGCGGCGATCATTGTCTTCGTTTTCATTTTGGTCGGAGGATTGGTTGGCTCGATCGGATCGCAGACCATCCCCGCGGACGAGGCCGAAACCGAGCAGGTGCAGAGCTGTCTGGCCGCCAATTGTCATGCCTACCGGATGGCCTTCAAACAGAGTCCTCACTCCGCCCTCGACACCGAGCACATCGCCGAAGAAATAGGTGCCTCGACAAGCTGCGCCGCGTGTCACGGCGAACCGGTTCCGAAAGAAAAGGTGCCTGGTGTGTGGTCGTGTGATTTCGAGGTGTTTGCGTTTGACGATGAGGATCTTCCCGGGGTGAAATCTCTGCGCTGTATGGAGTGCCATGCGGGCGAGCACGGCGGGTTTCCGTCCAGCGAACACGCTCGGGCCGGCATCGCCTGCACAGATTGCCACGACGTCCACGGTAGGGATCGCGGCCGTTGGCCGTTGCAGAAGGAAATCACAGTTCACGACGGTTCGGCCCTTCAATCCGAGACGCCGTCGGCAACCTGTGCCCTGTGTCATGCCGATGTGTTCTCAGAGTTCGAGTTCAACGATCGACACCGCCTTCGGGAGGGGATCATCCAGTGCACCTCCTGCCACGATCCGCATCAACGTCAGCGTCGGATGGCCCTCGGCGGATTCAAACAAGAGACCTGCATGGGTTGCCACCCGGACAAGGACGGCCCATTCGTCTTCGAACACGGGTCTTCCAGGGTCGAAGGTTGCGCGGCCTGTCACACGCCGCACGGCTCACCGAACCGTCACATGCTCACTTTTCAGGCGGTCGCCGAGCTCTGTTACAGCTGCCACGTCGCGGTGCCGGGTTTTCACGCGAGTTACACGCTGGATACCCAGTGCACCAACTGTCACTCCTCAATCCACGGGTCGCACCTCGACCCCTACTTCTTGAAATGAGGGGGGTGTCATGAACAACACGAAACTCCTCAGAGTAACCCTCATGTTCGTGGCGTCCATTTGTCTGGCGATGACCGCCTCGGCGCAGACCTACGATGACTGGAGCTTCTTCGGTGGTTTCCAGGTCGGCTACCGCGGCGTGAGCGTGGATGGCAGCGAGGATAAGTACCGCCAACACCTCAACCTCGAAGATGGTCCAAGGCTCTTCAACCTCAACTTCGAGCTCACGCCAACCGGCGAGATGCGAGGTCTCTTCGACCGCGTCGAGCTCGATATGACGAACCTCGGCGGCGATCCTTTCGAGACCCTGCGCTTTTCGATTCAGAAGTTCGGCCGCTTCTCACTGAAGTACGATCGACTCAAATCCACCTACTTTTACGACGACATCATTCTCCCGGTCCCACTCAGCGATCCGGCGCTCTCTAACGCGGGCGATCTCCACGCATTTAATTTCGACCGTGTGCACGACAGGGTCAACTTCAATCTTCGCCTCAGCAATGCCGCACAGCTCGACTTCGGCTTCGACCGCTTCACCAAAAAAGGTCATAGCACCACCACCCTCGACATCGAACGCGACGAGTTCGAGCTCGACAAGCCGATTGACGAATCCATGAGCGAGTACTCGGTGGCGTTTCAGTACTCCTGGCCGCGGGTGACCCTGGTCCTCGAGGGTCGGATGCGCGACTACGAGAACGCGGTCGAGATCTTCCTGCCGGGCTTCTCGGAAGGCGAGAATCCGGACAACGACACTGAGCTCGGCTACTACTTCCTCGACCAGCCGTATGATCTCCAGGCGGTGGTTCCGAGTTTGAAACTGGTGGCCCGGCCTACCGACCGTTTCAACATCAAGTTCTATGCTGCCGTCGAAGACCTGA
>Ga0316194_10001297_pt1 | contig 17125 bp, 18 predicted proteins | sample CroRivsedime1_MG_FD_204936 | JGI IMG/M metagenome (GOLD analysis project Ga0316194, IMG submission 204936) | Coastal sediment microbial communities from Maine, United States - Cross River sediment 1 | ecosystem: Environmental > Aquatic > Marine > Coastal > Sediment | place: USA: Maine...
TGATCAATGAGTGATCAATGGATCAATCGAGTCTGACCCCATTGATCCCTTTTGGTATCATGCTGCCCCGGATCAGGGGGTCCGATTTAACCGGAGAAAACCAATGAAATTAGTAACAGCCATTATCAAACCTTTCAAACTCGAAGATGTGCGCGAGGCATTGCACGAAATCGGGGTGCAAGGCATCACTGTGACCGAAGTGAAAGGCTTTGGCCGCCAGAAGGGGCATACAGAACTCTATCGTGGTGCAGAGTACGTGGTGGATTTCCTGCCCAAGGTCAAGATTGAAATTGGTATTGAGGCCGATAAGGCGGAGCAAGTCATTGATGCCATAAGAAATTCTGCCAACACCGGCAAGATCGGTGACGGCAAGATCTTTGTTTCCAGTCTTGAGCAGACCATCCGCATCCGTACCGGTGAAACCGGGGTTGATGCACTTTAAAATGAATCTAAAAGAATAAACTGCGGGAGAAGCCAAATGAATCTTCTTAAATCTAAGGGCTATGCAGTGGTGATGTTCGCAGTCCTGGCTGGCCTGTTGCCGTCTCTGGCGCTGGCGGATGATTTGAATGGTGCAGATACTGCATGGATCCTGACATCCACTGTGCTGGTGCTGTTTATGACCATCCCGGGGCTGGCATTGTTTTATGGTGGCCTGGTGCGCAGCAAGAACGTGCTGTCGGTATTAATGCAGTGTTTTGCCATTACCTGCATGGTCTCGATCCTGTGGCTGGTGTTTGTCTACGGACTGGCATTTGGTGACGGCGGCGACATGAATAAATGGATAGGTGGTTTTGACCAGTTTCTGTATGGCGGGATTGACCGTGACAGTCTGAGCGGCACCATCCCGGAAACCGTGTTTTCAATGTTCCAGATGACCTTTGCCATCATTACGCCGGCATTGATCGTGGGCGCCTTTGCCGAGCGCATGAAATTTTCGGCCATGCTGTGGTTCTCGGCCATCTGGCTGATTGTGGTCTATGCCCCGGTTACCCACTGGGTCTGGGGTGGCGGCTGGCTGCAGGATATGGGGCTGCTGGATTTCGCCGGCGGTACTGTCGTACATGTCAATGCCGGTGCAGCAGCACTGGTGGCGGCACTGGTGCTTGGACCACGCAAGGGCTTTGGGAAAACCGCGATGCCACCGCACAACCTCACCATGACCGTGGCTGGCGCCGCCATGCTCTGGGTTGGCTGGTTCGGGTTTAACGCGGGCAGTGCGCTGGCGGCCAACGGTGATGCCGGCATGGCCATGCTGGTGACACATATCAGTGCTGCGGCCGGTTCACTGGCGTGGATGTTTATGGAGTGGGTCCGGCATGGCAAGCCCAGTGTGCTCGGTATTGTTACCGGTATGGTTGCAGGGCTCGGTACCATTACCCCGGCCTCCGGTTTTGTTGGCCCGGTTGGGGCGCTGATTATCGGCCTGAGTGCCGGTGTGATCTGTTACCTCGCGACCGCCTACATCAAGCGGGTACTCAAGATTGACGACTCGCTTGATGTGTTCCCGGTGCACGGTGTTGGCGGCATTCTCGGTACCCTGCTCGCCGGTATCTTTGTTGGCACATTGGGTGGCGCGGGTCTTGCCGAGGGTATGACCATGGGTAGCCAGGTCTGGGTGCAGTTTGTTGGTGTAATCGTGACCTTTGTGTATTGCGCTGTCCTCAGCTGGATTATCCTCAAGCTGGTCGATGCCGTCATTGGCCTGCGTGTCAGTGCAGATCAAGAGACCGAGGGTCTGGATATCGCACTGCATGACGAGACGGGTTATAACCTCTAGTTCAGTGGGTCATGTGGTCGTGAAGACGGGCGCTGTGGCGCCCGTCTTCTGTTGTTTGTCAGGTTTCGCACTGACGTATGGGGTACTTTTCAGTTTCTTGTTTCGCCTTGATGGCGAGATACTTTTCTTTGCTCCGGGTTTCGCCCTGCGGGGCGAGGTACTTTCTCTTGCTTGCCCAAATGTTTATGTACTTTTCTTTGCGTTGCCAAAGAAAAGTACCAAAAGAAAGGCGAACCCGGAGGCTGACCCGCTACGCAGGTTCCCTGTGCTTCTCGTGAAGCCCGGCACTTGCGCAACTCGCGGTCTCGCTATGCTCGACTCGCTCAAACAGGGCGCAAGCGTCATCCGGACTTCACTGCGATGCTCGGCTGCGCCAACGGGATCAAGGTCAAAACAAAAAACCAAACCCCAAATCTGCCACCCCCGACCCGTCTGCACTCACCGAGTACCGCAGACAATCAGGGATCAGGGGCGCAGTTGTTTGAGCGTAGCGAGTTCTGCGCACCCCCTGATTGGCGAGGAACGCAGGGCATCGGCGTGAGCCGATGAGTGCACCGGGTGCCCTTCTCTTTGGGTACTTTCTCTTGGGCAAGCAAGAGAAAGTGCCTCGCCCCGCAGGGCGAAGCATGAATCATAAAGAACACATCATCTGAATGGACGAAACCCTGATATACAGTCCTGATTCCGTGCGGCCGGTTTCGGTAATTACCACAGAAGAACCACCAGTAGGTATCTGGTTCCAGTTCCTCGGTATTCGGTCCTTTTTGTGCGATTATCAGTTCTGATCAATACCTGGACAGCCCGTGAGTAAAGCGCGACCGCTACTGGAAATCAAAAAGCTGCGCCGCCTGATGGTCGGGCCAGTCACGTTGAGCGTGGATGTGGGTGACTGCCTGTGTATTTCAGGTCCGTCCGGTAGCGGTAAATCACTGTTGTTGAGGGCCATGGCAGACATGGATCCACACGCGGGCAATCTCTGGCTAAGCGGAAAGCCTGCGGTGGATATTCTTCCGCAAGTATGGCGCACCCGGGTGGGTATGCTGCCACCGGAAAGTGCCTGGTGGTTGCCGCTGGTGGGTGACCACTTCCGCAATGGTGTGGTGATACCGCTGGAACAAATCGGTTTGCAGGATGCAATTATGGAACAGCCGGTGATGCGTCTTTCAAGTGGAGAAAAACAGCGCCTGGCATTAATGCGGTTGCTGTCAAACCGGCCCCGGGTATTACTGCTGGATGAACCCACAGCCAATCTTGATCCCGAAAACACGCAACGGCTTGAAGCCGTGATTAGCGACTACATGCGTGAATACGAGGCTGCCGTTATCTGGATCAGTCATGAGATGGCGCAAATCGAACGGGTCGCCAATCGATATTATGAACTCAGTGATGGTACTCTGCTTTCACGATCCATACCGGGGCAGCAATGATTGAGTTGAGTGTTATCGATCTGGCGCTGGCCGCTTCACTGGTGCTGTTACTGGCACTGGTATCCATGCGCTTGCATTCAAACATCAGCCGCCAGCTGATCATTGCCTCGATCCGCACGGCACTGCAGCTGACATTGATCGGCCTGGTGCTGAAGGTTATTTTTGAAAATGTCAATTTCGGCTGGATAATGCTGCTGTCAATATTGATGCTGTTGATTGCCGGACGGGAGGTCATGGTCCGCCAGGAGCGGCGTTTCAAGGGGTGGTGGGGTTATGCCGTCGGCACCTTTTCCATGTTCCTGTCATCGTTTGCAGTGACAGTGTTTGCACTCATCGTGATCCTCGGAGAAGATCCCTGGTATACACCGCAATATGCCATTCCGTTGCTGGGTATGCTTCTGGGCAATACCATGAACGGGATTTCTGTTGCCATGGACCGTCTGACGCACGCGGCATGGGAGCAACGTAATATTATCGAGGCGCGGCTGATGCTTGGTGAGCGCTGGGATGCGGCGATCGCAGATTACCGCCAGCAAGCAATACGCAGCGGCATGATTCCCATCATCAATGCCATGGCCGCAGCCGGTATTGTCAGCCTGCCGGGTATGATGACCGGGCAAATCCTGGCCGGTGCGGCACCGGTTGAGGCAGTGAAGTATCAAATAATGATCATGTTCCTGATAGCGGCCGGCACCGGACTGGGGACAGTGGCAGCCGTGACCCTTGGCTCAAGGCATTTATTCGATGAACGGCAGCGTTTATGCCTGGACAGGTTGAGACAACCATGAAAAGACACCTGCTACTGGTTGTTGTACTGCTCGGTAGCACGCCGCTGCAGGCGGAGATTTACAAGTGCACTGATGCACAGGGTGATACACAGTACAGTGATGAGCCGTGTGGCAGCAACGCGACAGTGTTTATTCCCAGGGTGGCACCAGCACCAGCCGGAGATGCAGCTGAACGGATGGATAAAACACAGCGTCTGTTGCGGGCATACGATGTGGAGAATGCAGAGCGGCAGCGTCAGGTAACAGCAGCGCAGGCTGCCAGGGAAGAGGCTGAAAAAAACTGCACCCATGCACAGGACCGTTTACGCGGTGTCACGCAGGCACGCGCAGTCTACCGCCTGGATAAGGACGGTAATCGTGTCGCATTATCGTTTGAGGAGCGTGCTGCATCGGAAGAAAAGGCACGTGCCCAGGTGGAGCGCTGGTGTCATTGATCCCTTTTCACTCCAGGATAGGGGATCCTAATCCAGTGCGCTGGAAAAAAATTCCGGTGGCGTGAGCGCGGCACGGTGGATAGCTGCATTGTAATAGCGGGTCTCAAAACCCTTGTCCCGGGCATCCGCCTCCCGAAACTGGCCCTCCAGTGACTGTTTGCCTGCCATGGTTGCCGTCCACCAGCCGGACGGGTAGCAGGGTTGCGGAAAAAACAGTGTCTGCGTATCACTAAAACCTGCTGCTCTCATGGCCTTGTGCATCGGCTTGATGATGTTCATATGATATAGCGGCGATTCACTCTGCTGTACCAGGATGCCACTGTCCCCCAGGGCACGGTAGCAGTCACGGTAGAAATCCGCCGTGAACAAACCTTCTGCGGGACCGATCGGATCAGTGCTGTCGACAATAATCATGTCTACCCTGCTGGGTTCGGCATCCTTCATCCACTGAATACCATCACCGAACAGAAATTCGGCGCGTGTATCATTGTTTGACGTGCACAGTTCCGGGAAAAATTCTTCTGCCAGACGCGTGACGTGCTCATCAATCTCAACCTGCAGTACGCGCGTCAGTTCGGCATGTTTCAGCACCTCGCGCAGCGTACCGCAGTCACCACCGCCGATAATAACAGCCGTCCTCGGTGAGGGGTGAGTGAACAGTGCCGGGTGTGACAGCATTTCGTGATAGATAAAATTATCCCGTGCCGTCAGCATGACAAAGCCGTCGATAACCATCAGGTTGCCAAACAGCTCCGTGGCATAGATCTCGATGTGCTGAAACACTGTCTGCTCGTCGTGCAGTTTCTCTCTGACCTTTAATGAAAAGGCAGAGCCCCCCTCTGTGCAGATTTCAGTAAACCATGTGTCCTCGTCCAGCATAAAGATTTCCCCGGTCGTTTGTTTTGAGTGCAGGAGCGGATCGCATCCGCGAATGAAGATATTAATACATCTTCGCGGATGCGATCCGCTCCTGCAGGGTATTAACTGCTTGTGTTGGAGGAAATCTGTCTTTATCGTTTCCCTTATGACCTGGAGCCACAATGACGCCCGTCAGCAGTACAATATTTCCGGCTGGAGTGCCGGTTATTTTGACGTGGACGAGGGCGGTCACCTGATGGCACAACCGACCGGTAGTCCGGGCGGCCCAACGGTGGATCTGCATGCACTGGCACACGCGGTTCGCGATGCCGGTCTGTCCTGGCCGGTGTTGCTGCGCTTTACCGATATCCTGCACCGGCAGGTCGACCGGCTCTGTGATGCCTTCGCGGTGGCGATCAAGGCAGCGCATTACGCTGCGGGTTATACCGCCATCTATCCCGTCAAGGTCAACCAGCAGCAACACGTGGTGGATGCGATTGTGCAACACGGCGGTGAACGTGTGGGCCTTGAAGCCGGCAGCAAGCCGGAGTTAATGGCCGTCATCGGCATTGCAGCAGCTGGCAGTACGATTATATGTAATGGCTACAAGGATGCGGAATACATCCGCCTGGCGTTGATCGCGCAACACCTTGGTCATCACGTCGTCATCGTAATTGAAAGGCAGGCCGAGCTGGCACTGATTATAAAAATCTCAACAGAGATGGATATACAACCCCGGCTGGGTGTGCGGGTGCGTCTTTCCTCGGTGACCAGCGGCAATTGGCAGAACACCGGTGGCGATCGATCCAAGTTCGGCTTTACTGCGGCCGCTATGCTGGCGCTGAGCGCACGGCTGCGGGATGCGGGAATGACCGGGTGCCTGCAGTTGCTGCATTGTCATCCGGGTTCCCAGATTTCAAGTATCGATGTTCTGCGTGCCTCGCTGCAGGAGGTGGCATATACCTGGGTAGCGTTAATGGAGGCCGGTTTCCCGGTCAATACGGTTAATGTCGGGGGCGGCCTGGGTGTGGATTACGAGGGTACGATGTCCATGCAGGGCTGTTCCATCAACTACGACATGCAGGCATACGCCCGTACGGTGGTTGACTGTTTTGCAGACGTCTGTCGTGAGCGGCAATTGCCTGAACCACAGCTGATGAGTGAATCCGGGCGTGCGCTGACGGCACATCACGCAGTGCTGATTACCAATGTGATTGATACCGAGCAGGTGATCATTGGCGGCGAGGTCAGTCTGGATTCCGGCATAGATCCGCTATCCGCTTACGCGCAGGCCAATGATACCCTTGAGCAGTTGCGTGCCCGTTTTTCCCGTGGTGAGGTGACGCTGGCACAGCGTGCCCATGGCGAGTCACTGTACTATGCACTCTGTAACAGGCTGCAGGGCCTGCTGGCCGATATGCCCGAGCCGCCTGCGGAGTTTGACATTATTAAGCGCCAGTTGGCAGACAAGTATTTTTGTAATCTGTCAGTGTTCCAGTCCATGCCGGATGTCTGGGGTATCGATCAGGTGTTTCCGGCCATGCCCCTGCAGCGTCTGCATGAACGGCCGCAGCGGCGTGCTATTCTGCATGATCTGACCTGTGATTCAGATGGACATATTGAGCATTACGTGGACAGTGCTGGAATAGAATCGAGTTTGCCTGTACACGACGTCAAGGTGGATGAACCGTATCTGCTGGGCTTTTTTCTGCTGGGAGCCTACCAGGAGATACTCGGTGACATGCATAACCTGTTTGGTGATACCGATGCCGTCAACGTGGAACTGACCATGGATGGCGGCTACCGGCTGGTCGAGCCGCGACACGGTGACAGCATCGATGAATTGTTGTGTTATGTTGAAATCAAACCATCACGGCTGCTGGCAAGTTACCGTCGAAAGATTGCAGCAGCCGGCCTGGATGAAGCGGCAGCAAGTAAATGCTTGCAGGCACTGGAAGGTGTGCTCAGTGGCACCACCTACCTGAAAAGAACGAATGAGTAGGACCTTGAAATGACAGCACCCTCCCCCTCCGGGAGAGGGCCGGGGAGAGGGGCTAAATATGAAAACCGGTGTTATCGGTCTGGGTGCCATGGGTGCCCCCATGGCACGCAACCTGCACAAGGCAGGTTATCTCGAGGTGGTCTGGAACCGAACTGTGGAAAAAGCCAGTGAGCTATCCGGTGAGCTGGGTGTCCGTGTGGCAGATGCTCCGGCAGCCCTGGCCGCGCAGTGTGACCTGGTGATGTTGTCCGTGTCAGCTGACGATGATTTGCTGGAAGTCATGCGGGCGCTGGTACCCGGGCTGCATGCCGACAGCGTGGTCCTCGATACCTCCACCGTCAGCCGGGAAACCGCCATCCAGGCAGCTATACTGGCACAGTCGACGGGTGCAGATTTCCTCGATGCGCCCGTATCCGGCGGGATTGAAGGCGCTCGCCGGGGTGCACTGGCAATGATGATTGGCGGTGAGGTTGACAGTATCAAGCGCATCACACCGGTACTCAATAGCATCGCCAGGCGCATAGAGCACATGGGGCCGGTTGGTGCCGGCCAGGCGACCAAGGCCGTGAATCAGATCATGGCTGCCGGAATTAATCAGGCTGTGACAGAAGCGCTGGCGTTTGCAGTGGCACTTGAACTGCCAATGGACAAGGTGATCGAGGTTGTCGGGTCCGGTGCAGCAGGAAACTGGTTTCTCAACCATCGCGGTACAACCATGACACAGGGAAGGTTTGATCCCGGTTTTCGTGTGAGCCTGCATCACAAGGATCTCACCATCTGCAAGCAGATGGTGGAGCAGTTCGATGTGGCACTACCGGTAATTGAGATGACGCTGATTCACTACCGCCGTCTGATGGAAGCGGGGTTTGGTGATGAAGATATCTCTGCATTGTTTCGAGAAAAAATGAAGCTGTTTGATCAGGGGGAAGGTCACCCGAAAGGACCCTGAGCCTGTCTTAACTCTCCGGCAGGTGGCCGGTCTTGACCAGTATCTCCTCACCGCCCCGGTGCTGATGCGGTTAGAACTTTTCGTTCTCCGGCGGTTAAGGATGTAGATGAAACCGTAAAGTTCTGTGAATCAGTAATGGGCAGGGTCAAAAAATCCTGTGTAGAAGGAGGAATGTCCTTGAAGTCTGGAAGTCAAAAAATCAATCTCCAAGAATACAAAAAAGGGCTCTTCCCTAAATGGTGTGGGTAGATTAACGTAATGCCCATTGAGAGACAAAGATCTATATGCCCAGATTCTGGGTATCAAGAGTTCAATGAATGAAGGGGCTTTGGCCTCTTACGAACTGACCTATACCGGAGATTAATAATGAAAGCAAAAGCGGCCGTTGCCTGGGCACCTAAAAAACCTTTAGTGATTGAAATGATTGATGTTGAGGGCCCCGGAGAAGGTGAGGTGCTGGTTAAAGTCATTGCGTCTGGAGTTTGTCATACCGATGCCTTTACGCTATCAGGAGATGATCCTGAAGGTGCTTTTCCCTGTGTGCTTGGACACGAGGGCGGTTGTGAAGTCATTGAATGCGGTGCTGGCGTTAAAGACCTGAAGCCGGGCGACCACGTCATTCCGCTTTATATTCCCGAGTGTGGAGAATGCGAGTATTGCCAGTCCACCAAAACAAATCTTTGTCAGTCAATTGCTGCAACCGTCTGGACCGGTTATATGCCGGACGGGACCCGTCGTTTCTCCATGAATGGAAAATCTATCTATCACTATATGGGGTGTTCCACATTTTCTGAATATACCGTGGTGCCGGAAATTGCACTGGCAAAAATCAATCAGGCGGCACCTCTGGACAAGGTATGTTTGCTTGGTTGTGGTGTGACCACAGGTATTGGTGCGGTCTTTAATACAGCGAAGGTTGAGCCGGGTTCAACTGTTGCGGTATTCGGCCTGGGAGGTATTGGTCTTTCCTGTATTCAGGGCGCAGTCATGGCGAAAGCGGCCCGTATTATCGCGATTGATATCAACCCGGATAAATGGGATATGGCAAAGGCACTGGGTGCAACAGATTTTATTAATCCTGACCAGCTTTCAGTGAGTACGACCGAAGCAATTGTAGAAATGACCAATGGTGGTGTCGATTATTCTTTTGAGTGTATCGGGAATGTTCATGTGATGCGTGAAGCACTCGAGTGTTGCCGCATGGGTTGGGGGGTTGCCACCATTATTGGTGTGGCCGGGGGAGGCCAGGAAATCAGTACACGGCCGTTTCAGCTGGTCACCGGGCGCACCTGGAAAGGATCAGCATTCGGCGGGGTAAAGGGCCGTAGTGAATTACCCGGATACGTTGAACGCTATATGAACGGTGAAATCGAGCTGGACAAAATGGTCACGCATACGATGCCGCTGGAAGATATCAACAAGGCCTTTGATCTGATGCATGAAGGGAAAAGTATTCGCTCGGTTATTATCTTTTAATGAAGCTCTGATCCATTGCACAGTCATGAATAAATTCAAGCTGATCGAATCTGTAAGGGAGTTTGGTGGATACCTGAATCGGTACGAGCATGAATCAAGCAGTTGTAACTGCATGATGACATTCTCTGTCTATCTCCCGCCCGGGGCGCAACATGGTAATGTCCCATCGGTATACTGGCTCTCCGGCCTGACCTGCACAGATGATAATGTACGTACCAAGGCGGGTGCACAACGCTATGCTTCTGAGCTGGGAATTGCTTTGGTCATGCCAGATACCAGTCCAAGAGGTGATAATGTACCCGATGCCAAAGATCGCTATGATCTGGGGAAGGGGGCCGGATTCTATGTCAATGCCACTCGAATGCCCTGGGCAAAGCATTATCAGATGTATGATTATGTGACGAAGGAATTACCTTTGTTGATTGAACAGGAGTTACCGCTTGTCCCTGGACAGAAATCCATCACCGGGCACTCCATGGGCGGGCATGGTGCCCTGGTCTGTGCGCTCAGGGAAGCGGGGGTCTATCAATCGGTATCAGCCTTTGCGCCGATTAACCATCCCTCTCGTTGTGACTGGGGAAAAGGCTGCTTTGGTGTTTATCTGGGTGAAAACAGGGAAGCCTGGAAGGCCTATGATGCGACAGAGCTGGTGCTGGCCGGGGCAGAAAAGCTGCCTCTGCTGATCGACCATGGCACCTCCGATGAATTTCTTGAGGATCAGTTGTATCCTCAGGATTTGATTGCTGCCTGTGAGGCTATGGATTTCCCGATAAACCTGAGAATGCAGAAAGGTTATGATCATAGCTACCACTTCGTGGCGACATTCATAGGTGAGCATTTGAGCTATCACGCCAAAGCACTGCTGCAGGATTAAGCCATTGGTGTTACTAACGTGAGCCCAGCAACTCCAGTACAGGAGAAAGCTAATGAAAACTATCATCCATGCCATGGTGATGCTGACTCTCATTGCAGTGAGCGCACCTGTATTTTCAGTCAATCCCCCTCCCGCCTATGAGGGGAGAAGGCTGTATGTTTCCTACTGTCTGTTGTGTCACGGAATTGATGGCAAGGGGGATGGTCCTCTTGCAAAGGCAATGCAGATCAGTCCTGCTGATCTGACCACCACCGTACGTTCCAGGAGTGACACCATCCTCATGAAGATTATCACCGGAGAGGGCAGGCAGACCATAACGGGCCGTGACCGTCATAACCTGCTCAGTGAGGCCATGCCGGAATGGAGTGAAGTCTTCAGTGAGTCCCAGGTCAAGGCATTGATCGCTTACCTGCGCTTTCTGGGTAGCACCAAACATGATCTGATGGGGGATCCCGAGGTTGGCCTGCAGCTCTACCAAAAGTATTGTCAGGTTTGTCATGGTGTGGAGGGTGATGGCGATGGCATTATGACGAATCTCATGGGAATCATGCCGATGGACCACACCAACCCCAATGAGACCAACAGTCTCGATAATGAGGAACTGGTCGAGAGCATCCTTGATGGCAAGGGGCGATATATGCCAGCCTGGCGCGGCATCCTCAGTCAGGGTGATGTCGAGGCCCTGGTCAGTTATATTCGACTGCTTTCCCACTGAACCGGCGTGTCTCAGAAAGAGAAAAATCGGAGGTGTTAAAGATGACAAACACAGCAATGCCTGACGAGAATGGATACTTTGGTGAGTATGGTGGACAAATAATTCCGCCGCCACTGATTGATATCATGAATGAAATCAATGACGCCTATGACCAAGTCGTCAAGACGGAATCATTTCAGACCGAATTGCAGCAACTGTATGCTGATTATGTGGGGCGTCCAAGCCCTGTTTACTATGCGCAACGACTCAGTGAAAAACAGGGTGGTGCGCGCATATTCCTGAAGCGTGAAGATCTGAATCACACGGGAGCTCATAAAATCAATCATTGTCTGGGTGAAGCATTGCTGGCCAAGCACATGGGTAAAACAAAAGTGCTGGCAGAGACCGGTGCGGGACAGCATGGTGTGGCGCTGGCAACAGCATGTGCACTGGTTGGTATTGAGTGTGAAATACATATGGGTGAGATCGATATTGAAAAAGAGCACCCTAATGTAACCAAAATGAAAATACTGGGGTGCAAGCTCGTTCCCGTGTCTCGTGGCACAAAAACACTTAAAGATGCGGTTGACAGTGCATTTGAAGAATATTTAAAAGACCCCGTTAATTATCTATATGCAATAGGCTCGGTGGTTGGGCCACACCCATTCCCTAAAATTGTGCGTGATTTCCAGAGCATTGTTGGCCGGGAGGCGAGAGAGCAATTCCTGGCAAGGGAAAACAAATTACCCGATGTTCTCATGGCCTGTGTCGGTGGCGGTTCCAATGCCATCGGTTTGTTTACTGCCTTTCTGGAGGATGAAGGGGTCAGGATGATTGGTGTCGAACCTGCCGGAAAAGGCCTGGATACAGCTGATAATGCAGCCACTCTTACCCTGGGGACCAAGGGGGCCATTCACGGATTTGAGTGCTATAACCTGCAAGACAAGGAAGGCAATCCATTGCCCGTTTATTCGATTGCTTCCGGTCTGGATTATCCCGGGGTCGGGCCACAGCATTGTTATCTAAAAGATATCAAGCGTGTTGATTATGTCACTATTGATGACCAGGAATGCATGGATGCCTTTATGCTGCTCTCTCGTCTGGAGGGCATTATCCCTGCCCTGGAGAGTGCGCACGCCATTGCCCATGCCATGAAAATAGCAAAAGACATGTCCAGTGATGAAACGATTCTCGTCAATCTTTCGGGTCGCGGGGACAAGGATGCAGACTTTGTCGCTGACTATTTGTCGCTTTGAGGTAGTTTATGCCCATTGGTCAAGGATGACTTCTTATGTGAACCACAAGGAGTGGTGAACGTGAAAGGTAAAGGTGAGATGGAAGTATGGTACGTAACCGGACAGAAGAATAATCCGGCGAAAATTAATACAAGTGTTAGCCCGCAAATACAAGTACCAGGTCTAAATACAAGAGAAACAAAATAGTGTCAACGATCAAGCAGGAAGTAACACCACAACCTGTGCCATTTATGGAAGCCCTTGTCTATTGGCTCAAGCTGGGATTTATCAGTTTTGGCGGGCCCGCAGGCCAGATAAGCATGATGCACCAGGAGTTGGTAGAAAAGCGGAGATGGATTTCAGAGCATCGTTTTTTACATGCGCTTAATTACACCATGGTTCTTCCGGGACCAGAGGCGCAGCAACTGGCGACCTACATCGGCTGGTTGATGCACGGTGCATGGGGCGGCATTGTCGCCGGTATACTGTTTGTGATGCCGTCACTCTTCATTCTTTCCGGACTGACATGGGTCTATCTGGTATTTGGCGATGTACCGGCAGTAGAAGGTATTTTGTACGGTATTAAGCCAGCCGTCACGGCAATTGTTGTGTTTGCGGCTTACCGCATTGGCTCCAGGGCCTTGAAGAATAATGTACTGCGCACCATGGCAGTACTGGCATTTATAGCCATTTTTGCCTTTGATATTCCTTTTCCCTATATCGTATTGATGGCCGGTGTTATCGGTTATGTCGGTTCGCACATTGCACCTGACAAGTTCCGGGCGGGTGGACATCATGGGGAGTCGAAAGACTCCTACGGTCCCGCGCTCATTGATGATGATACTCCCGCTCCAGCGCATGCAAGGTTTAAATGGAGCCGCTTGATTGTATTCACTGTAATCGGGCTTTTTATCTGGGGTGCGGTGATGGCTGCGCTTTCTGCGTCCCATGGTTGGCAAGGCACGCTCACCCAGATGGGCTGGTTCTTTACCAAGGCAGCGCTGGTTACCTTTGGCGGAGCCTATGCGGTTCTGCCCTATGTTTACCAGGGTGGTGTCGAACAATATGCATGGCTGAGCGGTGCACAAATGATTGATGGTCTTGCCCTGGGTGAAACAACCCCCGGGCCACTGATTATGGTAGTCGCATTTGTTGGTTTCGTAGGCGGCTGGACCAAAGAGATATTTGGACCTGACATGCTGCCCCTGGCGGGTGTGGCAGGTGCAAGTGTTGCCACACTATTCACGTTTTTACCGTCCTTTCTTTTTATCTTGCTTGGTGGGCCTGCGGTTGAAGCGACGCGGGGGGATGTAAAATTTACGGCACCGTTAACTGGCATAACTGCTGCTGTTGTCGGTGTCGTTCTCAATCTGGCGGTCTTTTTTGCCTACCATGTACTTTGGCCACAAGGTTTTGAGGGCAGATTTGAATGGTTCTCCGCCGTGATAGGGGCTGTTGCGTTTATTGCCCTGTTCAAATATAAGGTGGGCATTGTGCAGGTGATTGGTGCATGTGCTGTAGTCGGTTTGGGTTACTCCTTGTTGCTGTAGGTAATAAAGTGCTGACTTCCGTGAAGGACTGATGTCAGGCACATGATTGTATTTCGCAATAATTCTAGTTACAGGAGAAAGTATTATGTCTGTAGAGCGAACACTATTTGCCTTTGGGGGAATCATGGTCATGCTGACGTGTTTACTGGCTCTGTTCCATCACCCGAACTGGACATGGTTTACCCTTTTTATAGGTTTTAACTGTTTCCAGAGTTCATTTACCGGTTTCTGCCCGCCAAGCTGGCTGATGCAGAAGTTTGGTATGAAAACCGAAGCGCAGCTGGCCCTGGAAAATAAATAGTTGCTGATGAACGCTGTATAAAATGGTCTACACTTTACATTAAAAAGGCGCCCTGAAAGAGGCGCCTTTTTTTCCGGGCAGAAGCCCCGGTCTTGCTATTGACTGCTTATTTATTTGCCTCGCGTTCTTTCGTTTCCTTGATTACTTCCTCGGCTACATTCCTTGGGCAGGGCATGTAGTGCAGGAATTCCATGGTGAACTGCCCACGACCGGAGGTCATGGTACGCAGGTCACCGATGTAGCCGAACATCTCGCTCAACGGACACTCGGCCTTGATGCGCACGTTGGTGGCACCCGGTTCCTGTGACTTGATCATGCCACGGCGGCGGTTGAGATCGCCGATGACATCACCGACCTGTTCATCCGGGGTGAACACGTCAACCTTCATGATCGGTTCCATCAACTGTGGTCCGGCCTTCGGCATGGTCTGGCGATAGGCCGCGGCAGATGCCAGTTCGTAGGCGACGGCCGATGAGTCGACCGGGTGATAGCTACCGTCCGTCAGGGTGACCTTGAAGTCGAGGCAGGGGAAGCCGGCGAGTACACCTTTATCCATGCTCTTCTTGAAGCCCTTGTCCACGGCCGGCCAGAATTCCCGCGGCACTCTACCGCCGGTCACGGCGGATTCGAATTCATAACCGCTGCCCGGTTCACCCGGTTCGATGACGTAGTCGATCTTCGCGAACTGACCGGAACCACCGGTCTGCTTCTTGTGTGTGTAGCTGTCTTCGATCCGCTGGGTGATGGTTTCACGGTAAGCCACCTGCGGCTTGCCAACGGTCACGTCGATGCCGTGGGTACGGCGCAGGATATCGATCTTGATATCGAGGTGCAGTTCTCCCATGCCTTTCAGGATGATCTCGCCACTGTCCTCGTCGGTCTCCATGTGGAACGACGGGTCTTCCTTGATCATCTTGCCAAGTGCAATGCCCATCTTTTCGGATGCGGCCTTGTCGTTGGGTGTGACCGCAATGGAGATCACCGGGTCCGGGAACACCATTGGTTCCAGCGTGGCAGGATTTTTGGGGTCGCACAGGGTGTGGCCGGTCTGTACGTTCTTCATGCCGATGACGGCAACGATATCGCCGGCCTGGGCACTGTCGAGTTCCTCACGGGAATCGGCGTGCATCTCTACGATGCGGCCAATACGCTCGGTCTTGCCGGTAAAGGTATTCAGTACTGTCATGCCCTTCTCGAGCTTGCCGGAGTAGATGCGGATAAAGGTCAACGCGCCAAAGCGGTCATCCATGATCTTGAATGCCAGTGCACGCAGCGGCCGGTCGGGATCAACGATTGCCAGTTCGCCGGTCTCAGTACCCTCGAGGTCGACTTCCGGTTGGGGAATGACCTCGGTCGGATCGGGGAGGTAGTCCACGGTGGCATCCAGTACCAGCTGGATACCCTTGTTCTTGAAAGCGGATCCACAATAGGTCGGGAAGAAATCCAGGGCAATGGTGCCCTTGCGAATACAACGCTTGATATCCTCGATGGGCGGTTCGTTACCTTCCAGGTATTGCTCCAGCAGGTCGTCATCCTGTTCGACAGCGGTCTCGATGAGTTTTTCACGCCATTCCTCGACGGCGTCAGCCATGTCTGCTGGCGGGTCCTGGAGCTCATAGGCGGCGGGATCACCGGAGTTATCCCAGATCCATGCCTTGCGTGTCAGCAGGTCAACGGCGCCAGTGAAGTCATCCTCGATCCCGATTGGCAGCACCATGACCAGTGGATTGGCGTCGAGTACATCCTCGACCTGTTTCACGACGCGATAGAAATCGGCACCCATACGATCCATCTTGTTGACGAAAATCACGCGCGCGACTTTGGATTCGTTGGCATAGCGCCAGTTGGTCTCGGACTGCGGTTCCACACCACCGGATCCACAGAACACACCGACACCGCCATCAAGCACCTTGAGCGAACGGTAGACTTCAATGGTGAAGTCAACGTGTCCGGGGGTATCAATAATATTCAGGCGATGATCATCCCATTCGCAACTGGTGGCAGCGGACTGGATGGTAATGCCACGCTCCTGTTCCTGTTCCATGAAGTCAGTGGTGGCTTCGCCATCGTGTACTTCACCGGTTTTATGAATTTTACCGGTCAACTTCAGGATTCGCTCCGTGGTGGTGGTCTTGCCGGCATCCACGTGGGCAAAGATTCCGATATTTCTGTACTTGCTTAAATCAGTCATAGTCCTGCTACTCTTTTGTAGGGTTCAGTCGTCAATTGCATGGGTGTGATCAGAGCCGGCGGATTATAAACCAGAATGGGACGTTTATGAATCACAGAAACTAATACAGGCATCAGGCGACAACCGGGAGGCCAGGATCGCCAGGAATACACCCAATCCGGCATAATTCTCCTGTTTGGGTGTCAGGTTATAATGCGCCCATGCATGATATACCGAACCGTATCGCCGATATCCTGCTGGAGGTAGAGGCTACCCTGCGCAGTAATGGCCTGTGGGACGCTTGCGAGCCTGGCTGCAGTGCGCTGAATAGCGCCCAGCCCTTTTGCCTGGATACCCTGCGGTTTGAGCAATGGCTGCAGTGGGTATTCCTGCCCCGCATGCGGCATATGCTTGAAAATACCGGTCCATTGCCGGTCAAAAGCGGAATATTTGTCTATGCCCGTGAATATCTCCGCAAAAATGACCCGTCCACGAACAGTTTATTGACGCTGATGAAGCGCTTTGACGACTTGATCAGCATACAGTCCGGTGTTGCCCGGCATTGAGCGGAAGACGTCGCCATAACC
>Ga0316194_10001298_pt1 | contig 17125 bp, 15 predicted proteins | sample CroRivsedime1_MG_FD_204936 | JGI IMG/M metagenome (GOLD analysis project Ga0316194, IMG submission 204936) | Coastal sediment microbial communities from Maine, United States - Cross River sediment 1 | ecosystem: Environmental > Aquatic > Marine > Coastal > Sediment | place: USA: Maine...
GCCTAAGGGAATGTAAAAATGTTGTTACTTTGGGTGTTCGGCCCAATTTCTCAGACTACACCTCCGAGGAGGCGGATTTAATTCGCCATGCCAATAAAATATACTACCCGTCATTGTTTTATGCTGATTTATTCGATGCAATTGGCAAAGACACCTTTCCCAGTTACCATACCTATAAGTGTGTGCAGGATAAAATCAAACAAACCGCACTGTTTGAAATGCTGAACATTTCACACCCGAGGACACGGGTATTCTACGGTAAACGACAGAAAAAGATGATAACCGAACACTTTAAACCTCCCTTTGTCGGCAAGATCCCTCGAGGTTCCGCCATGGGCCGCGGGGTTTATCTCATCCGAAACCAAGGTGAACTTAATGATTATCTGAAACTCACCGATGTGGCTTACATTCAGGAATATCTACCGGTAGATCGGGATATCAGAGTGGTGGTTATCGGCCGCCGGATCGTACACGCCTATTGGCGGATTGCAATGCAAAACGAATTCCGCAGCAATCTCGCACAGGGCGGCAGCCTTAGCCTGGACGCCGTTCCGCAGGAAGCTCTGGAACTGGCGTTGAATACCGCACGTTCATGTCGCTGGGACGATGTGGGTATCGATATTTGTCGGCATGCAGGGCGCTATTATGTTTTGGAAGCCAATATGAAATATGGCAAAGAAGGTTTTCGGCAAGCAGGCATTGACTACTCCCAGCTGATGGAAGCAATGATTCAAAATGAAGATATTTGATAATAAAACCCTTGATGAACTGAAAGGGTTGCTGATTCGTCGGGAAAATAAAATACTGTCTCCACTGGCAGCACGCAATGAAGACGGTGTCCGGCGGATACCGGATGAACGCCTGGAGTCCGATTACCGTCAAGCGTTCTCGGTAGATGTTGATCGCATCCTGCACTCACTGGCATATGCCCGCTACATCGATAAAACTCAGGTGTTCTATCTGGTGAAAAATGACCATATTACCCACCGTGTACTCCATGTTCAGCTCGTTTCAAAAATTGCCCGCACCATCGGCCGTTTTTTAAGTCTCAATGAGGATTTGATTGAAGCCATTGCCCTGGGACACGACATCGGCCACACCCCGTTCGGGCATGATGGGGAATATTTTCTATCAGAAATTTGCCGAGACCACGGCATCGGATACTTTCGTCACAATCTGCAAAGCGTTCAATTTCTGGAAAAAGTGGAGCGCAAAGGAGAAGGCTGGAATCTGTGCCTTCAGACCTTGGATGGTATTCTGAGTCATGACGGCGAAATCCATAGCGAAAAATTGCTGCCGGTTGCCGATAAAACATTCGCCGCTATGGATAGCAAGATGACTGCCAAAAAAAATGATCCGATGACTGCCCTTTTACCGATGACCTTAGAGGGATGTCTGGTTCGGATGGCCGATACCATCAGCTATATCGGACGGGATATTGAGGATGCCATTCGACTGAAACTAATCCATCGTTCCGATCTCCCCCGCGAAAGCGTCAGCCTGCTTGGAGATACCAATGGTACCATCGTATTTAACCTGGTAACGGACATTATTTGCAACAGCCATGGAAAACCATACATTGCTTTCAGCCCTGATGTGTCTCAAGCTTTAAAACAGTTGAAGTGCTTTAATTTTGAGCACATCTATATGAATTCTCGAATTAAAAAGCACGCCGGTCGTATAAAAGAGCTTTTCGAAGAGCTTTTCGAAACCTTTTTCGAGGACATGACTCACCAGCGAAAGTCCAGTGTGATTTTCAAGCAATTTTTAAAAGACATGAACCAACACTATATCGAATGTCACCAACCGGCGGAAATCGTAAGGGATTTTATTTCCGGTATGACCGATCAGTATTTTCTGGGCCAATGCCCGGAATCAATGAGACCAGTGGTAAATGACGAATGATGAGAGCGGAAGGTCAAATGACGAAGTACGCTTGACATCTCATATCGGTCGTCGTTTGTTTTCTACCATCAGTCCGTTGACCACTGTCATCGGGCCTCTGGAGAATAGATGTATCCGGAACGCACTTATAGAAATTTAGTATCCACTGAAAAATTAGCAACTTTTCAGGTGGTTGTGAAAGAAACCGATCTACTGGTGCATGCCGACAAAAAACTGGAAGCTGAAACCAGGGAGCTGGTCCTCGAACAGCGGGGTTATGTCGAAGCCTTTATCAATACGCATCCTGATTTTGCCACCGCTCTGACGCCATGGCGACTTAATGGCCCGGTCCCGACGATCGTTGCAGATATGGTAAAAGCCGGCGAAAATGCCGGTGTCGGCCCCATGGCAGCCATTGCCGGTGCAGTGGCAGAGCATGCCGGGCTAGGTCTTCTGAAATCCACGGATGAGGTCATTGTCGAAAATGGCGGCGACGTTTTTATCAAGACGGCCACACCTTTAACGGTGGGCATATTTGCCGGACAATCCCCCTTGAGTCTGCGCATCGGTATTCGGGTGAGTGGCGGACCAAGGCCGATGGGTGTTTGCACATCTTCGGGAACCGTGGGACATTCGCTAAGCCTCGGTAAGGCGGATGCAGTTTGCGTGGTGGCAGAATCTTGCGCTATTGCGGATGCCGCCGCCACCGCCATCGGCAATTTGGTTCAGTCAATTGCGGATATTGAATTCGCTATCGCCAAGGGAAAATGTATTGATAAAATCCGAGGGATCATTATTATCGTCGGGGAAAAAATGGGAATCTGGGGCGATCTGGAAGTTGTACCGTTGAAAGGAAAAAATGCTTGAATTTTGATTATAAACAGCGTAGGTTAGAAATCAAAAAAACGGCGGTCATAAATAGTCAATATTCAATCATTTGGAGAGGGAATCTATTTGTTTAACACCAAATGCCGTATATCCGCCTAGGAGGGCAAAAAAGCAACTGTTAAGGTACTAATCAGAAATTGGTGATAGAGGTTATATCGACGTGAAAACAATGTGGGCCCCATGGCGTATGGAATACATTCTGTCCGAAAAGGCAGAGGTATGTGTATTCTGCGATGGCTTTGCGAAAAACGATGATCTGACGCTCTTAAAGGGCGATGATACCATGGTGATGATGAATAAATATCCCTATATCAACGGTCATCTATTGGTTGCGCCTGTCCGGCATATATCCTGTTTAGATCAACTCAGCAAAACTGAAATGGGTGAACTGCTGGCTTCGGTGGATCGGTCGGTTCGGATTTTAAAAGAGGTCATGAAACCCGATGGATTCAATGTTGGGCTTAACCTGGGAAAAGTGGCGGGGGCGGGTGTTGAAGAACACCTCCACTTTCACATTGTTCCCAGGTGGTTCGGAGATACCAACGCGCTGACTGTATTTGCAGATGTAAGGGTCATTCCCGAGCACATCAAGGCAACCTATAATAATTTAAAACCATATTTCAACAAATTGGGTTTAACCATAAAAAATTAATGGAGAAAATTCATGAAGAAAGCTACGCTGATTGTCTGGGTGATTATTTTAGGATTTATCGCATTGGTAATTTTTCAGAATCAGACCTTTTTTATGACCAACCATTCCCTCCGGCTCAACCTCGGGGTCATTAATGAATACCATACGCCGGAAATGCCCATCGCAGTTGTTTTTATATTTTTCTTTTTCTCCGGTATTGTCATTGCCTATCTTTTTGGCTTATCAACCCGATTCAAGGCTAGACGAACAGCCAAAAAGCTCAATGCCGCGATTATCTCCCACAAAGATGAAGCGGCCAAATTAAAGAGCGAGCTCAATACGTTAAAAGGACAGGATACGCCGGCGCCATCGTCACAGCAGGCAGCAGAGACCAAAACCGGTGCTGACGAAATTATAGAGCTTACCGGTGACCGCCTGGTCGAAAACCCCACCGAGCAGCAGGAAGCAAACCCCACCAAGGATTCAAAGGATAAAAAGAGTAAAACGAAATCATAAAGTCTTAGATGTATTAACAATTAAAACAAATTAGTGCGAGTTCACTCCATCATACCAGGATTCCAATTGGTGCGAAACCCTGACATTCTGTCTTTAGTTCCTCTGTTGATTCATGAGCCCACCTAAGTCCACTCCGATGTTAAAACAGTACCTGTCGATTAAGGAACAGTATCCGGATGCGATACTGTTCTATCGAATGGGCGACTTTTATGAAATGTTTTTCGAGGATGCTCAGGTGGCATCGCCTGTTCTCGAGATCACCTTGACATCGCGCAATAAAAATGACGAATCTCCGGTCCCCATGTGCGGATTTCCTCATCGGGCGGCCCAGGGCTATATTGCCAAATTGATCCGCCATGGATATAAAGTTGCCATTTGTGATCAGGTCGAAGATCCGGCCAAGGCCAAAGGCCTTGTTAAACGGGATGTCGTCCGGGTAATCACCCCCGGTATGATCGTAGAAAATGAATTGTTGGATGAACGCGCCAACAATTTTGTCCTCGCTGTGGACTGCAAAGACGATGTTGTCGGCATCGCCTATCTGGATATATCCACCGGAGCCTTCCGGGTGGCTGAGTCAAGGGATACGGCCGCCGTCGTTGAAGAAATTCGGCGGGTGGCGCCGAGTGAGGTCCTTTTCGCGGAGTCATCGAAGAACGACACAATTTTTTCCCCTATGACAAGGGTTTTGTCGGAGGTATCCATTTCTTATCTGGACGACAAAGCCTTTGAACACCAAAGAGGATATAAGCGACTCACCGGTCAATTCAAAACCGTCACACTTGAGGGGTTTGGCTGCGAGAACATGAAAGCGGCGGTTTGCGCCGCCGCTGCAGTGGTTTATTATGTTCGAGAAACCCAAAAAAAAGGGATAGAACATCTCACTCGAATTGAAACATATTGGCTGGACAACTACCTTCTGGTCGATGACTTGAGCCGGCAGAATCTTGAATTGTTTAAAAACATCCGCACGGGTACCCGGAAGGCAACGTTGCTGGGCGTCATCGATCGTACCGCCACCGCAATGGGGGCGCGCTTGCTGGCAAATTGGCTGCGCTATCCCCTGGTAGACCCGGATGCAATCCGTTTGCGCCATGATGCGGTTCATGAAGTCAAGGAAAATATTCAGCTACGCCGCGGTATTCGCGAAAAACTGAAGTCAGTTTATGACATCGAGCGAATCGGTAGTAAAATCGTGATGGGACAAGCGACTGCAAGAGATCTGACAGCGCTGAAGCGTTCATTGGAAATGCTTCCGGGCATGTGGTCATTGTTGGCAGAATTAAACACCAGCCTATTTCTTCCGCCCGCAGGTCTTGACCTACTCCGGAGTCTGGTGGAACTCATCGAGCGATCGATTCGGGAGGATGCACCGCCGACGATTCATGAAGGTGGTATCATCAAAACCGGATATCAGAAAGAACTGGACGAGCTGGTGCAGATCAGCCGTGATGCCAAAGACTGGCTCGCACGTTTGGAAAGTCGCGAAAAGGAAGCCACGGGAATCAGCACGCTTAAGGTCCGATTTAACAAGGTCTTCGGATATTTTCTGGAAGTGTCCAAAGCCCGTTCGGACGCCGTTCCCGACCACTACATTCGAAAGCAGACCCTCGTCAACTCAGAGCGCTATATCACCGAAGAGCTAAAATCATTTGAGATGAAAGTGCTCGGTGCGGATGAACAACGGGCTGCCCTTGAATACCGGATATTTTGTGAAATTCGCGACGAAGTTGTTGACAACCACCAGCATATACAGAAAGCCGCCCGGTTTTTAGCACGGATTGATTGCCTGATGAATCTGGCCGAAGTAGCCGATCATAATGATTTTCACCGACCGGATATGACCACGGACGGCTGTATCAATATTGAAGATGGCCGCCACCCGGTGGTGGAAAAGATGATTACCGGTGAACGGTTTGTCCCCAATACCGTAAAGTTGGATGATCAGGACAACCAGATATTGATTATAACGGGTCCGAACATGGCCGGAAAATCAACTGTGCTACGGCAAGTGGCGCTGGTGGTCATCATGGCCCAAATGGGGTCGTTCGTTCCTGCCGCCAACGCTTCGATCAGTATCACCGACAGGATTTTTACCCGTGTCGGCGCACTGGACAATCTTTCCCATGGACAAAGCACCTTCATGGTCGAGATGGAGGAAACGGCCAACATACTCAACAATGCCACTGAAAAAAGTCTGATCATCATGGACGAAATCGGTCGCGGCACCAGCACCTTCGATGGACTGAGCATTGCCTGGGCGGTGGCGGAGTATCTGCACGACTTAAACAATCGGGGAGTCAAAACCCTTTTTGCCACCCATTACCACGAACTAACCGAACTTGCTCAAACAAAGCCGAGGGTAAAAAACTTTAACATTGTGGTCAAAGAGTGGAACGATGAAATTATCTTTTTACGAAAACTCGTGGAAGGTGGCACCAACCGCAGCTACGGCATTCAGGTGGCCCGGCTTGCCGGAATCCCGCCGGCAGTGATCCTGCGTGCGAAAAAGATCCTTTACAATATCGAGCAGGGGGAATACGATTCTATCGGGTCAGCCTGTTTATTTCGAAAGGAGGCAGACGTTAACCGCGGTCCGGTGCAGCTTGATCTTTTTCGCAAACCCGAGAACCCGGTCCTTGATAAGTTGAGTAACGCCGACATATCAAGAATGACGCCGCTGGAAGCATTGAATTTTTTAAATGAATTGCAGGAGAAATTGAAAAGCTGACGGCTGTGAAACAGTTCTTAAGTATGTTTCCAAAACCACTCAACATAACATTCATCCTATTGTTGTGTATCCCAACCCATCTCTTCTGGTGCGACACTTCCCAGGCATTGACACCCCGACAGGTGTATGGTCAAGCAGAAGTCTGCTATAAGGAACTGCGTCAGTCTCCTCACAAAATGAAATATCGTCACAACTGGCTGGGCTGCATCGATAAATTTCAGCGGGTCCATCGTCTGGATCCTTCCGGTGCCTGGGCTGCAGCCGGACTTTATAGATCCGCAAAGCTCTACCGGGAGTTGGCGAAACGATCCGGTAAAAAATCGGATTTTCGGGAAGCCCGCGATATTTTTGAACGTATTGTCAGGCGATTTCCAGGTAGCCGTTATCGGGGTAAAGCCGCCGCTGAAATTCAAAAAATGTCATCGGTCGGGATGTTGAAAAAGAAGACTGCCACGAAGAAATCCATCAAAGACGCCGGGGACGCGTCTGAAGATGAATATCTCAAGGCCGAATCCTGTTACAGAAAATTACGTCAAAGCCGCCGCAAAATAAAATACCGTGACAACTGGCTGCGGTGTATCGATAAATTTCATTCTGTTTATCGCAAGCACCCCGATAGTGGGCATGCAGCCGCCGGTTTGTTTATGGCAGGTAAATTGTATGCCGACCTTTACCAATACTCGAATCGAAAATCCGATCTGCGCAACGGCTATGATAGGTATCTGCAAGTCATCGATCAATTTCCGCAAAGCCGCTATAAAATGAAAGCGTCATTGCTCATCGACGCCATGCCCCATTGGGTCAAAACCGAACCGACCCAGAGAAAAGATGATATTGCGAAAATGATCGATGCCGCAGCCAAAACAACGCCAACTGATGGACAAGTCCAGTCCCAAAAGAATCGTTCCTACAAAACCGGCCTGGGAAAAATCCATGATTTACGTTTCTGGTCCAATCCGAATTACACCCGTCTCGTCATCGATTCAAGCCAGGAAATATCGTACGATCACCACCTCTTAAAAAAGGATCCCTCCCTCAAAAAACCCCAACGCCTATACGTTGACTTAAAAGAAAGCCGGTTGGGAAAGAACATAAAAAAAATAATTCCGATTAATGACGATTTGCTGATGGACGCGCGTGCCGGACAATATACCAATGACTCCGTCAGAGTGGTGGTCGATATCAAATCCTTTAAATCCTATAAAATATTTTCGCTAAAGGATCCATTCCGAATAGTCATTGATGTCTGGGGTGCCGTCGCCGAGAAAACGCCGAGGCAACAAAAACCCAATGTGGTTTTGAAAAAGAATGGCAAGCTTCCCGCCAGTGCGCTGGCCAAGCAGTTGGCCCTCGGGATCAGCCGGATCATTATTGATCCCGGCCATGGCGGTCGAGATTACGGTGCCCCCGGATACTTGAAAGGTATCCATGAAAAAGATATTGCACTTCAAATTTCCCGCAGACTGGCCAAAATGATTCGTCTTGAATTGAAGTGCCAGGTTTTCATGACCCGCAACAGCGATAAGTTCCTAACCTTGGAGGAGCGCACGGCGATTGCCAATACCAAAAGCGCCGATTTATTTATTTCAATTCATACCAATTCGCACCGGGACCGCAACGTTTTTGGCATCGAAACCTATTTTCTGAACCTGGCCACGGATGATGAGGCCATCCGGGTGGCGGCCATAGAGAATGCCACATCCACCAAGAATATCAGTGATCTTCAAAATATACTGTTTGACTTGGTTCAAAATGCTAAAATCAATGAATCCAGCCGCCTGGCCGGCCATGTTCAGGGGGCCATGATCAGTGTTTTAAAAAGCCGCCGCTACAGCCGTATTAACGACAAAGGCGTCAAACAGGCGCCGTTCTATGTGCTTCTCGGCGCCCAAATGCCGGCCGTCTTGGTCGAGACTTCCTTTATCAGCAATCCAAGAGAGTGCAAAAGATTGATTAATCCCAAATACCAGGAACGATTGTGCGAAGCCATTGTTGACGGCATCAAAAAATATATCAGGGAAACAATCCCGACTGCTTATCTAAAACCCCCTCCGGATTCAGCAAACAATGGGTGAGCCCCACAGTGATGAAATTGACCTTGAGCGTGACGTTTAACTTTCATCCCATTTTATTCCCTTAAATCAACGTTTAGGTAGTTTCATTTCACTCAATCTTACTGTAAATTATTGATAAAATCCAATTAGTTAAATGCGTATGATTGTAAATAAGAAAAACAGCGCCCCCGCGCTGAATCCCTATACGGTGCTGATATTAGGCATCGTCGCTGTTTCCATGGGTTTGATTTTTGCGCGTCGCTATATCGGCTGCGGATTACCTTCTCTACGGGCGAAATTTACGCCGCAAACTTTCCCTATTACCATATGTTGCCATCTGCTATAGCAGTGCGGCTGTCATTTTATGGCTGGGTGTGCTATTCTTAAATCTGCCGATGACGGGTTACAGTATGCAAACGGTTGCGGCCTTTTGGGCATGGCGCTGATATCTCAATTAATCGCTCACTCCAGCTACAACTGGTCGCTTAAGTTGTACAGTACCAGTTTGGTGGCAGTGTTTTTGCTGGGCGAACCGATCGGCAGCACCCTGCTGGCTTTCATTATATTCGACGAAGGACTGACTTGGATGAAATTTAGCGGTGGAATATTTGTTTTATCAGCAATATATATTGCGCCATCCGGAGAGAAACAGAGGAATGGAGGTTTAAAATGACATATGAAAACATCATGTATGACGTAAGAGAAGGGATCGCAACTATCACCTTTAACCGCCCCAAGGCGCTAAATGCACTCAACGGAGCGTTACTGGCGGAATTATCTCTGGCGCTTGACACCATTGCGGCCGACGAGGACATCCGTATTCTCATACTTACCGGGGCTGGCGATAAATCATTCGTGGCCGGTGCCGATATAGCCGAATTGGCCACTTTTGATTCGCTCAAGGCGAAATCTTTTGCCAGAAGCGGACACGATATTATCAATAAACTGCAGCTGCTGCCGATCACCGTCATCGCTGCGGTAAACGGATTTGCCTTGGGCGGTGGCACTGAAATCGCCATCGCCTGTGATTTTATCTACGCTTCGACGAACGCAAGATTCGGCCAACCTGAAATAAATCTGGGTGTAATCCCGGGTTTTGGCGGCACCCAGCGGCTGTCGCGATTAATTGGTACCGGCATGGCAAAAGAATTGATACTTACCGGCAAAATGATATCTGCCGAAGAAGCCCTTCGGATTGGATTGGTCAACAAGGTCGTCCCCCAGGACAAACTCATGGAAGAAGTTATGAAAACTGCCGGTATCATTGCTACCAAGGGCAAGGTCTCATTGAGAGAAGCGAAACAGGCGGTCAACAAGGGGATGAATGTGGATCTGTCAACCGGCTGTGGTATTGAAATTGATGCCTTTGCTCTTTGCTATGCCAGCCCGGATGCCAAAGAGGGTACCGCCGCCTTCCTCGAAAAGCGCAAGGCGGGGTTTAAGGGAAGCCTGAAGTAGTAGTCGGGGCGGATAGCAGGTTACTAACTAAAAGTCTAATCAGATCAATGGATAAAAACAAAATACATATTCAAATCGTCTGGGGTATTTTACTTGTATTGGCGGGTGTGGGTGTCTTTTTTCGGATCCCCCAGGTCATACCGAAAATTAAAACCATCGAACACTTTGCTTCCGCGATCGGGTTCGTTTATTTTTGTTTTTATTTACTTGGATTTTTATTGATACTAGGCGGCGCCAGAAAAATTTTCGCCAATTACAAGAAATTGACCTCCCGAGAAACCAATAATGAATAACAGGCAAAAACAGAAAAAAATGGATTCAGCATCGCCGACATCCCAAAGAAACGACCGGCACATCCGAGAACTCACATATGAGGTGGCCTACCGAACCCGTTTGCAGAAAATTTGCAACAAGATAAACGCGGCGGCGAATTTAGATGAGATTTTAATTAACTTGAAAGATGATATCACGTCTCTTTTTGAGGCCGAGCGGATTACGGTCTATGTTGTAGATAAAAATAAGCGACAGCTGGTTTCACGATTGAAATCCGGCAACGACATAGAGGAGATTCGGATCCCCATCTCAGCGGGTAGCATTGCCGGCTGGTGTGCCCTGAAAAATAATACCATCAATATTAAGGATGCCTACAATGCTAGCGAATTGGCTTCGATCGATCCCGCCTTAAGATTCGACGATCGTTGGGATCTGAAAACCGGATTTAAGACACGCCAAATCCTGGCCCGTCCGATCGGCTTTCGAAATCGCCTGCTCGGTGTCATTCAATTGATGAACCGCAAGACGGGAAAGTCCTTTGTCAAGGTTGACGAAATATCCCTTGAAGAAGTCGCCGGTATCCTCGGGATTGCTTTGCATACGCAGAAAAAGCTGACTGAAAGATATACCATGGGCAAATTTGATTTTCTGTTGGAAAATCATTTGCTGACCCATCAGGAACTGGACAAGGGAATCGCGCTTGCCCGGCAAAGTCAATTGCCGATCGAAACGGTATTGATGTCGGATATCAAGATTTCTAAAAAAGATCTATTGTCCTCCCTCGCGAAGTATTATGATACGGAAGCCGTCGAATTCACCCACGACCTGATGATACCCGAAACGCTGCTGGCCGGTTTGAAGATACCCTTTATGCGTACCAATTGTTGGGTCCCTTTGCGTGAAGAAGAAGCAGGCCTCGTCATTGCCATCGACAATCCTCACGACCAGCAGAAGACCAGTGAAATTAAATCCCTTTTTCCGACCAAGAATCTCAGGTTCTGCGTCGCTTTGAAGCGCGATATTCTTGGAATGATAGATTTTTTCTTTAGAGATGCTCAGCAGCCGGGTGGGATTGAAGAAATCTTGTCTGCAATGCAGGAAGAAACGGAAGAAATTGAAGAAGACGAGACTGAAATCGGCGAAGAAGACAGTATGGTTGTAAAATTGGTCAACAAAATGATCTTAGATGCCCATACCCGAGGTGCTTCCGACATCCACATAGAGCCTTTCCCCGGAAAGGAGAATACTCAGGTTCGAACCCGCATTGACGGCGATTGTGTGGTCTATCAAACCATTCCTTTCAGTTATCGCAATGCCGTTGTATCCCGGATTAAAATTATGTCCGATCTTGATATTGCCGAACGTCGCAAACCCCAGGACGGTAAAATTAAATTTAAAACTGGCGATGGTGGAGACATCGAATTGCGGGTTGCCACGCTTCCCACCCAGGGCGGGTTGGAGGACGTTGTCATGCGCCTGCTGGATGCCGGCGAACCGCTGCCGCTCGATAAAATTGGGTTTGCCAAAAGGAATTACGAGAATTTTACCCGCGCGATATCCGCCCCATACGGTATCGTATTTGTCTGCGGACCGACTGGATCCGGTAAAACCACGACGCTTCATTCCGCTTTAAAATATCTCAATAAACCTGAAACCAAAATATGGACGGCTGAAGATCCGGTGGAGATCACCCAAAAAGGATTGCGGCAAGTTCAAGTTAAGCCCAAAATCGGTTTTGATTTTGCCGCCGCCATGCGCTCGTTTCTCAGGGCTGACCCGGATGTGATCATGGTCGGTGAAATGCGGGATAGAGAAACCGCATCCATCGGCATTCAGGCTTCCCTCACGGGACATCTGGTGTTATCCACACTGCATACCAACAGCGCACCCGAAAGCATTACTCGCCTTTTGGATATGGGGATGGATCCTTTCAATTTTTCAGATGCGATTCTTTGTGTTCTGGCCCAGCGGCTCGCAAGAACCCTTTGCAAAGAATGCAAGCAATCCTACCATCCCTCTGCGGAAGAGCATACTTCCCTGGTCCGGGAATATGGGCCTGATCGTTTCCAAGAGTACGTAAACATTCAGTATTCAGATTCGTTAATGCTAAACCGGCCGGTGGGGTGCAGAAATTGCAACAACAAAGGCTATCGCGGTCGAATGGCCCTGCACGAGTTACTGATGGGAACCGAAGAGATAAAATTACTGGTGCAAAACCGGGCCAAAGTTGATGTCATCAGGGCCCAGGCCGTAAAGGACGGCATGACAACCTTAAAACAGGATGGGATAGAGAAAATTTTTGCCGGACCTCTGGAACTGCAGCAGGTGCGCAAGGTCTGCATACGGTAGCTAATTTAGGGCAGCCCCGTTGAATTTTTTTAACTGATCTTCGTAATAAGTGCGCTTCTTTCCAGCCAGTGCCAGGGCCTGCCTGCCGGCTTCAACCGCCTCCCGGTGCATTCCGTTGACATAATAGCTTTCCGCCAGGGTATCCCAAACATGTGGCAGTCTCTCAAGCTGAATAGCCAATTTGGCCATCGCCAGGGCCCGTGCGGGATCTTGAAATTTTTCATCTTCACAGGTGGCGTAATGCCAAGCGAGGTTGTTGAGAACCTGGGCATTGTCCGGCTCCAATGCCAGTGATTTTTCCCAGGCATCCCGGACACCGAGCCAATCTTTATTGTTGTAATAGATATTACCCAGTAGGCTGTATAAATTCGGATTATCAGGGGTTTGTTCAATTTCACTCAGGATAACCTTTTTCAGAAAATGCCTGCTGATCTGATTCCCCATAGCACCGACATTTAACTGATATCCCAAGATTCCGAGAAGAATCAAGCACGCCAGATAAACCCCGATACTCTTTTTCACTTTACCGTCATGGCGGGTTATCCAGGATGAATTGGTTTCGCACTTTCTGAGGTAATCAATCCGTTGTCTGATGCTGAAGTGATGCCAGTTGGGTTTGTCCGCCGATTGGCCGCTGGTGGCGGCGATTTTTTCCAGGGTGGTAATTAAGGGGTTAGCGCTGTCAAACAATGCATATACATAAGTGTCCGCCTGGCGCTCGAAGTTACGCATGAAAAAGCCGAAAATAAATCGGAAATAGATTAAAAAGACACTGATGATAAGAATACTGGAGATCCCCGAAACAACGGTTGTCTGACTCAATCCGGTCTTGCTGATAAACCAAAATACTGGTTTGGTATAGATGATGGCAAAAATCATGATGTCAAATGTGACATATGAGAGAAACATGTAACCGACAAAAAACACCAGATAAAATACAAGATGCTTCTTTTTGATATGACCGATTTCATGGGCAATCACCGCATCGACCTCTGCGGGTTCCAGCAAATTCAGCAGGGACGGGGTGACCAGAATATAGCGAAAATTTTTGATGAGCCCCATGACGCCGGCGGTGATCATTTTGCCGCCGAAAATGGGCCAGTATAAAATATTGGCATAGGCCATTCCCGCGCGTTGACACAAATCCTCGATCCGACTTCGGTGATATCCGTCTTCAAGGGGTTTGCAGCGCCAGAATTTTTGTATCAGGGCCGGTCCAATGATGGCCACGCCAAAAAGGAAGAAGAGAAAGTAAGTGACTTCACCTTCGGTGGTGTTTAGAAATCGTTTGGGCGATTCAAAGGGCAAGGCATGGATTATATCTAAAATTCCGGATAAAAACAGCCAGGGTAGCAACACGGGAACCGAGAAGGAAATATTGGAAATGACATAGGTCCGTCTGGAAATTCCAGGCCTGTAGAGCAATTGATATGGTTGATAGGCAAACGTCCAGACAATGCCCAGGTAGAAAACAAACAACAGCAGAAAGAGCAGGGCCGAAAGGGTCGGTATCGTCTTAAACAGCGTTATGTCCATCAGAAAGGAGGGTAGATTCAGGGCGTAGATGTCAATGGCAAAAAGCAGAATGGCCATGATGGATTGCTGGAGAACTGCTGTGTTAAACTGATGGTCGATCCGCAGATATTGGCCCTTTGCAATCCGTCTTTCGATCCTTTGAAATTGAAAGCGGGTCAAAAAGGAAAAGAGAATGATGAGACAGAAAAAAAATATAATGGCGTCAAACGCAGTGAAAAATGTCTCCTCGGAAGGTTGATAGGTGAGATAAATGAGAAGGACGAGGATAAAATATATGAAATTTCCGAACATGGGTAGCCGCTTTGCAAATTCCTATTAGTGGATACTATTCAATCTTTTGATTTGGTTTCCCGGTAGAATCTTTCCTTTTCGCTGTACAAACAGCCGCAGTACTGCTGGCGATACAACCTCATGCTCTTTGACACTTCGATCCCCTCTTTCCATCCTGTGCGAAAATCTTCATAAAGAAACGGTATCCCCACGGATTTACCGATGGCATCCCCCATGGATTTTATGACCTCATGTTTTTGAAATTTGCTGTACAGCAAGGTTGAGGAAAAATAATCAAACTTGCCCCTTTTGGCCAGAAGTGCGGTGGATCGTAACCGATCATGATAACAATAATTGCAGCGATCCTTTTCGCGGTATACCACATTCTGAATAAATCCTTCCAGATCGTAACCTTCCTGGAAGATTACCCGCAGATCAATTTGATCGGCATAAGACTGCAAGGTCTCCTGGCGTTTGAGACACTCGCTGTAAGGGTGGATGTTGTAGCGGTAAAAAAAACCCATGACCTTCAGACCTTCCGCCCTCAGTGTTTTAACCGGATAAACGGCACAGGGTGCGCAACATGTATGGAGTAAAATTTTCAACGTCTGTCTCCGAAAATAGCCGTACCGATACGTACGATGGTGGCGCCTTCTTCGATGGCGGCTTCAAAATCCCCTGTCATTCCCATGGACAATTCATCCATGGAAATGTTGGGGATCGCTTCCATTTTGATTTGATCACGTAATTCCCGCAATGCCGTAAAATAAGGCCGGGCTTTCTCCGGCGCATTGAAAAAAGGCGGCATGGTCATGAGGCCTTTGACGGCGATATTTTCAAGCCGGCTGACTTCCTTTAAAAGCTGTAAAGTGTCCTCAACATAGACACCTGACTTTGAAACCTCTTTGGCGACATTGACCTGAATCAGTATGGCTTGAATCTTATCATTTTTTTTGGCATATTTGTTCAATTCTTGCGCCAACTTCAAGGAATCTACCGAGTGGATAAGATCAAACAACCGGACCGCGTATTTGGCCTTGTTGGACTGCAAGTGGCCGATAAAATGCCAGGTTACGGGATATGCCGCCAAGGCGTTAATCTTTTCCCTGGCTTCCTGGATATAATTTTCACCCAGATTTGATATGCCGGCCTCGATGGAATCTTGAACCACTTCTGCCGGCATGGTTTTGCTGACGGCCAGGAGGCGAATGGATGCCATCGGTCTCTTGCAGGCCTCGGCGGTGTCTTTGATTCGCTTTTTGACCTGTTCTATACGGTTTTTCAATTAAAGTCCCTTCTATATCGATAAGCATGAAAGGTGAAATGTTAAGTCAAACGATGATAAAATCGCTTGCAATCCGTAACTCGTCATTTGTCATTCGACATTCCTAAACCGTAATCCGTCATTCATCAACCTCCAATTCCACCACCCCTTCGTTGATTAAAAATTCGAAGACTTCACAAACCGGAAGTCCGACAACATTTGTGTAAGATCCATGGATATGCTTGACGAGAAATGCACCGATTCCCTGGATTCCATAAGCCCCGGCTTTGTCAAAAGGTTCTCCCGAATTGAGGTACCACTCGATTTGCAATTCCGTCAGTGTCTTAAAACAGACATCCGTTTTGATGGTTTCTGAAAAAAGGCGACCGATGGCCGCACAGCAAATGCAATAGCCCGTCAGCACCTGGTGTGTCTTTCCGCTCAAACTCCGAAGCATTTTGAGAGCCTCCGATCGCGATTCTGGTTTGCCCAGCATGGTATTGTTGATGATCACGATCGTGTCGGCACCGATAACCCAGCTGTCCGGATGTCGTTGTGAAATCTCCTTCGCCTTTGCTTCGGCCAACCGTTTGACATACGATTCAGGAGAGGACAGGGGTATCGAATTTTCAACGAGATTGCTGGGAATGACGGTAAATTCAAGCCCCGTTTGTTCTAAGAGATCACGTCGACGCGGCGATGTTGAGGCCAGTATTAACCTGGAATTTCTAACGGGTAGTTTCATGAAAGCTTATTACCAAAAGAAACGACATTTGACAAGGTTTAGAAAGACCAATTAAAGATTTAGAAATCGGAATAGGTTGCATAACCACGACAACCGCTGTATAATCATCAAATAATAGCCGACATCCCTAAGACTTTTATATAGTTAATCTTTTCTCGGTGATTCCGACCAGTAGGGTCTGCAATAAACCCGGCCAAAGTAGTTTTTTGAAATGATGTACACCCGTTCTTTCCGACTCAAATTTTGCATTCTGCCTGGGAGCTATTCAGGCTCGCAGATTTTTACCAAAGAGAAAAATGAGTGAATCAGCACATAACTGCTTCCGTATCCTCGTTGTTGATGACGACTCCGCCATACTGGATTTGTATCAAAATATCTTAGACCCGACCCATCCCTTACGATTCCTGCCAAAGTTTGATATAACTTGCTGTCGCCAAGGCGATGACGCTGTAAATAGCGTCAAACGTTCGACTGAAGAAAATGCGCCATACGCGGTTGCATTTCTGGATTTGAACATGCCGCCGGG
>Ga0316194_10001300_pt1 | contig 17107 bp, 13 predicted proteins | sample CroRivsedime1_MG_FD_204936 | JGI IMG/M metagenome (GOLD analysis project Ga0316194, IMG submission 204936) | Coastal sediment microbial communities from Maine, United States - Cross River sediment 1 | ecosystem: Environmental > Aquatic > Marine > Coastal > Sediment | place: USA: Maine...
CGAAAATACCAGCCTGTTCAACCTGCAGGACGCCATTGCGTTCGGCGCCGGGTTCTTCACCCCGTTGCTGCAGGTCTGAAGATCGCCCTGCATCATCCCGTCGCCATTATTGATACATAGCCACCGATCCAATGTTATCTGAACCGTGAGTGTGCCAGGTAGTTACTGCCTATACACGCAGGAGATCCTATCGATAAAAAAGCACCGAACCCGCAAAAGTGAGGGGTTCGGTGCATCGTTACAGAGTTGGACTGGTACTCAATCGTCCTGGCAATATCCGTCTGCTGTAGGCAGCATGTTGTAGCACACCTGTTTAGGTTCACTCAGCTCACCAAGATTGTCCAGTGCATAGCCCACAATGGTCTGCAGGTCTTCCAGCACCAGCGGTGGCAGTGCAGCGAACTCGTCCAGTTCTTCTTCGGACATCTGGTTAAATGCGTCCTTGAACAGGGCGTTGAACATGAAATGCGGATCCAGATAGCTGATCAGCAGTTTGCTGCCATCCTCGATTGCCGCTACCGAGACTTCGCAGGGTAACGCCGTCGCATGGTGCATGCCGGTGCTCATGGCCTTGATAGCGTTTGTCGGTGAACACATCTCGACCACCTGGTTACCGGGAATCGGCAGTGGCCCGGGGCGTGCAGAGCGCCAGTCGGTCTCGTTTAACTTTTCATCCAGCGCCAGGTCGTGACTGCCATCGGTTGACGCCGTGTCAATAATCGTTTCTGCAATGTGTTTAACGTATGTGCTATCTATCGGGGTAGTGGTATCCAGCTTAGTGTAGGTGAAATGTACGAACGGCGAGTCAAAAGGCGTATTGGCAACTTCTTCCACCACCTCGTCCAGCCACTGGTACTTGGGTCCCAGGGGCTTGTGTTTCTCCGTGAACGTGATTTCATCACCATCAAGCGCGGCATAAATGATAGTCATAATCTCGTCATTAACCTTGACAGGTAATTCCTGTATCTCCTGTGCAAATTCCGGGTCCTGCATCTGCTCACCAAATAATACGTCGGTAAAGAACAGAGTGAAAATGGCCACCGGATTCAAGGTATCGATCTGGATCTTTGTGCCGTCAAAATAAACGGCTGTCTCACAGGGCAGCGCCGGGGCATGGATGGTACCGTTCACAATTTTGGTATCATCCCGACCATCAACAACCGGGAGAATACCCAGTGCTTTCTGGGCAAAGACCTTGTTGCACATCTCTATGATGTTGACCTTCTTGCGGTTAGTTGTGGACATTGGCAGGTCCGGATTAATGACGAATGGCGTCGGGATATGCAGGATGGCCTCTGCAATGGCGTCGTCAGTCGGTTCGCCCTCGAGTCCACCCAGCACCCAGTTAGAGTCCGTCCCCAAGACTTCCTCGGTATCGGTCCTGGCAACATAGGTTGCGATGACAGTGGCTAGATCCTTCGCAAGCTTGTCGCTCTCCTCGTGGTTGATGCCGCCCGGCCCCATGACCGCGTTTATGGTTGCCACATTGGTAAATGGCGTTAATTTAATTTTCGGAAACTGCTTCTTGTCGGCATAGGTGTTACCGCCAAGAATAGCGACAATCATAAAAAGCAATGCTGTCAGAATGGTTTTTCTACAAAGTAGTTGGTGCATACCTGCTTCCTCCATAAGGCTTGACGTTAAAATACTGCAAGCCGTAAGTTTATTTAATGTACAGTCTTCCTCAGTTGTGGATGACCTCGTATACAATATTGAATCCAGGAAAACGACTGTTTCCGCTTGCCTGATTGAGGAAGATAGACAGGCTGATTAGCCCTTTCAAAGGGTTTGTTCGTCAGAATTCGTACATCTTGAAACCCCATATATAACTTATATTACAACAGGATAGGTGCGTACAAAGTGGCATTTTGACGAAAAGCAACGCGGCGTCCGTCGGCAGGACACCGGAGTTTTAATCAAATGAATTCTTGTCGCTGGGTCAGACCAGCCCTGGCGGGAAAAACGGGGTCCCTTGACTATTTTTTAGCTGTCTTCAGGCCTGATATCAGACCACGGAAGTCATCCAGGGCCTGCTGCAACTGCCTGCGACCCAGCGTGGTTCTTCGGTTCATCTGCCGCAATACAAACTCGGCCGTATCGATTACCCGCTGATTGCGGGGGTTTTTGGGGCAGCTGTCAGTATGGAGATATTTATCCAGGGTGCGGGTTGTTGGCGTGGACTTGTCGATGTAGACCGGCCAGATCTTGCTCTCCTCGGCCAGATCCAGCTTGGTTTTATTCAGGTCATGCTCCCAGCAAGCCAGCGCGGATTGCATGACCTGAACAACCTGCTCCCTTAACAGGCGCTTGTCATCATCTGTTTTCAGCCCGGGCAAGGCCGGGCGTTCGAGATCACCGACCCCGGATATCATCCCCGGGTTGTTTTTGGCAATCTCGAGTATGCTGTTGAGAGACTGCTCGACCGCATGCATGCGCTGCTCGTTTTGCTCGATGCTATTAACAAGATAGTTGGTCAATCCGTCATCTGTCTCATCCGACACCGGATTCAGGACTATCGTATAACCAAAACCACCCATCACATCCAGTGGATTGATCACAGCGTCACTTTGAAATGCATGGCCATCCTTGCGAATACAGCCGAGTTGAATGTGCAGTGCATTACCCTGCACGGCAGCATTTAGCCGGACAGCATCCTTCATTAACTGCACGATATCTTCGCTGAAGAGATCGCCCAGATCCAGATCGCTGATTTCATCATCCTGATATCCAAACAGTGCCGTGGCGCCCTTGTTGAAGTAAACGGCCTCACCATCATGCCCGAAACACAGGATTGCGCTGTTATCCAGATCCAGCAACCGTTCCAGGTCATTCGTGCGGATCTTTACCTGATTGGCCATCGACTCAAAGCTCTTTGCCAGCGTGGAAAACTCATGCAGGCCTTTTTTATTGACGGTGAGATTCAACTTTCCCTGTGCAATCTGTTTCATACCCTCAACCATCTGGCCTAGCGGCACAAAAAGAAAGCGGCTAAACAACCACAGGGCAAACAACAGGGTAATCAGGGTCAGCAGCAGGAAACCGCCCGTCGTGACCATTTGCGTATGTTCCATTGTTTTACTCAAGCGGCTAACATCCTCATAACCCACTATTCTGAATGCCGGCTCACCGGCAAATGTCAGCAGGATGAATTCAACCGGCAGAAGGCTGTCCGTATCAACCTGTTCATTGATATTTATGTGAGCACCCGCCATGGAAAAGACACTGATTGGCGTTTTGGTGATATTGCCGATATCCGGCAGATTAAAGACGGGATCAACAATGACTTCAAGATATCCGACCGCACGCAAGCCACCCACCGGAACCAGCGTTGAGTACATGGGTCCTTTTGCAGACAACCAGAGCGCATCAATCGCCTGCAAACGCTCTGTCTTGCTTCTTTGGGTTACCCGGGCCACCAGATATTCTGACAGATAATTTTCCAAGCCTGTAATGCCAGCACTACTTTCTGCTACCAGCGCCAGATCGGGGCTGTAGACCCGTAGTTTCACCAGGTTGATTTTTGCAAAGCCGACAAAACCGTTTATAAAGGGATCATCCAGCAACGTTGTGAGCCGCTCATGGGCGGCCTCGCCATCCGTTTCCTGCAATGTCTGAATCAGTTGCTTGTTGTGGCCCAGCTTCATACCCAGGTCGAAGGTCTGCTTGCTGACATCCCTGAGTATTTCCTGCGACGCCACCTCGATAACACGCGACAGACTGCCAACCTGCGCATCCATGGCTGCCTGCCTGAAGTAGGCACCCGCGAACAGGGAAAGAATGATCGCCACAATACCAACCATCAGAAAGATGGCGATAGTAACCGTCTTGATGGATAGCTTATCTATGCGCATGGGTTACATCGGCTATCCGGGTAACGGCTCTTAATCTGTCACCACCGGAAGTCTCTTTTCAGTCCATTCTTTCCAGCCGCCGCGGAACCAGAAAAGATTCGTGTAGCCCCAGCGTGCAGCCCTGGTAATGGAATCTGAACTTCTCAGACAGCGCACCCCGTTGCAATAGAAAAGCAGCGCCGTAGTCCTGTCGGGGACAATAAACTCCAGATCCTCCAGGACCAGTTCCGTATTCAGGATATTCATGGCACCCTCAATGTGGCCTTTGATATATTCTGTTTTCTTTCTGGAATCGATCACGACAAGTTCAGGATTTGCGAGAATCATCTCTATCACTTCTTCTGCCGAAACAATGGTTGTGCCCGGCATCTTTTCTGGCGCATAGGGTTTCTCACCCGCTATCAGAATGCCCGCAAATATTACTGAGAAAAATAATACGAAAAATTTCATTCTCGAGAAGTGACGATTAATTATTTGTACAGGACACCACACTAGGAAGTATATATAAGAATAGTGAGACAAACATCCGCTTGCTGCCTGGAAGCTCCCGATCATCAGTGTTCGTTGTTTTTCGTTAAATACCCTACCGGCAAGAATGCAAACACTTGATATTTTTGTATATTCTTCACCGTAAAAAAGCAACGAGAATGAACGAAGGAAATAATGGCAGCGCCTGTCCGGGCTTCATAATGCCGGCGCCTGAAACTGATATGCAGGCGCCGTTTGCTCCCGGATGCTACCTGGCCAGCAAGCGGTCCAGCTGATTGGCAAAGGCCTGGCGGTCGGCATGGCTGAACGATGCCGGTCCCCCGGTATCCACACCGCTGCCTCGCAGGGTATCCATAAAATCCCGCATATTCAGGCGTTGGCGGATATTATCCTCGGTGTAGAGTTCGCCGCGTGGATTCAGGGCCAGGCAGCCCTTGGTAATGACCTCGGCGGCCAGGGGGATATCCGCGGTGATGACCAGGTCACCGGCTTCCGCCTGCGGCACGATGTGATTATCTGCCACGTCAAAACCGGCTCCCACCTGAATCGTACGGATATAGCGGGACCCGGGCACCTGCAGAGGCTGGTTGGCAACCAGTATCAGCGGCATGCCCACCCTGTCAGCAGCCCGAAACAGGATCTCCTTGATCACTTTCGGACAGGCATCGGCATCGACCCAGATTTTTTTTGCACTCATTTTCTTCACGGCGGGACTATTTAATCATTAGGGATTATACTGCGCCGCCCGGTCATGCCCATGGCCGCGTCACATTTTCCCACCAGGTAACTCCGATGTCCGATACCAATCCTTCTGTCAGCAGCTTCCGCGAGCTGAACCTGCCGGCCACACTATTGAGCGTGCTCGATGAGGTCGGCTACGAAACCCCCTCCCCGATCCAGGCCCAGGCTATCCCCCTGCTGCTGGAAGGTCTGGATCTAGTGGGACATGCCCCTACCGGCACCGGCAAGACAGCCGCCTTTGCCTTGCCACTGCTGTCGCGCATTGACATCAAACGCAAGCACGTACAACTAATGGTCCTCACACCAACCCGCGAACTGGCGATTCAGGTGGCTGAGGCCTTGCAACGCTACGCCTCGCACATCAAAGGCTTTCATGTCCTGCCTGTGTATGGCGGCCAGGATTATACCCGGCAGATACAACAGCTGAAACGGGGGGTGCATGCAGTTGTCGGCACCCCGGGCAGGGTAATCGACCACATGCGCAAGGGCACGCTTAAACTGGGAAACCTGCAGGCGATGGTACTGGACGAGGCGGACGAGATGCTGCGCATGGGCTTCATCGACGATGTCGAATGGATCCTCGACCAAACACCGGAAAAACGTCAAATGGCACTGTTTTCGGCGACCATGCCAAAGGAAATCCGGCGTATCGCACAGCGTCATCTGCACGACCCGCGGGAGATCTCCATCAAAACCCTCACCGCCACCGCTGACACCATCCGTCAGCGTTACTGGCTGGTCAGTGGACTACACAAGCTGGATGCGCTGACGCGGATTCTGGAGGTGGAACCCTTCGACGCCATTCTCATGTTTGTGCGCACCAAAACTGCCACCACAGAACTGGCCGAGCGACTGGAGGCACGGGGTTATGCGGCCGCCGCGATGAACGGTGACATGGCACAAAAAAACCGCGAACAGATGGTTGAACGCCTGAAGCGAGGCTCACTGGATATTCTGGTTGCGACCGATGTCGCCGCACGTGGCCTGGATGTGGAACGCATCAGCCACGTAGTCAATTACGACATTCCCTATGACACCGAGGCCTATATTCATCGCATCGGTCGCACCGGACGTGCCGGTCGCAAGGGCGATGCCATTTTGTTCGTCGCCCCCCGGGAGCGACGCATGCTTGGCGCCATCGAAAAGGCAACCAGGCAAAAAATCGAGCCCTTGAAGCTGCCTTCAACCGAAATAGTCAATAACAAACGGATTGCCGATTTCAAACAAAGCATCAGTGACACCCTGGCTGCCGGTGAACTGGATTTCATGCAGAGCATGGTGGAACAGTACCAGCAGGAACATGATGTACCGGCACTGGAAATCGCCGCAGCACTGGCCAAGCTCTCCATTGGTGAGCGCCAGTTGTTGCTGCAACCGGATAAAAAGAAGGCCGCCCGACCCCGTGACAAGAGCAGAGCTGAATCAAAGTCTCTCAGGGAACGCAGTGAACCGCGTCAACGCAAGGAACGCGGTGACAAGCAGTCGCGCAAACCGCAGACCAATCTGCCCAAGGGCATGGAGCGGTTCCGCATCGAGGTGGGACATGAGCATGAAGTCAAACCCACTAATATTGTCGGGGCCATTGCCAATGAGGCGGGACTGGATGCCAGGCATATCGGTCATATCGATATCCACACAGACTACAGTCTGGTTGATCTGCCCAAGGGTATGCCAAGGGAGGTGTTCCAGGACCTCAGCAAGGCCCGGATATGCGGTCACCTCATGAAACTCTCACAGCAGGAGCAGCCTGACAAAAAGAAAAAGGCTGGCGAACACAAACCGAAAAAGAGGAAGAAACCGAACCGCTCGTAGGGTCGAATTCATTCGACCAACAGCACCAATGGCCGAATGAATTCGGCCCTACTATGTGTTGGTACCACCCACCGTCAATTCATCAATCAGCATGGTCGGCTGACCGACACCCACGGGCACACTCTGCCCTTCCTTGCCGCAGGTACCGACACCGGGGTCCAGTTGCAGGTCATTACCGAGCATGGAGACATGCTTCAGCACATCCGGACCATTACCGATCAGGGTCGCCCCCTTGACCGGGCGGGTGACCTTGCCGTTTTCAATCAAGTAGGCCTCACTGGCAGAGAAGACGAACTTGCCCGAGGTAATGTCAACCTGTCCACCGCCAAAGTTCACGGCGTACAGCCCCTTGTCAACAGACGCGATTATTTCCTGCGGGTCATGCTGGCCGGCGAGCATATAGGTGTTTGTCATGCGTGGCATCGGCAGGTGTGCGTAGGACTCACGACGACCGTTGCCGGTTGAGTTTACCCCCATCAAACCGCCATTCATGCGATCCTGCATGTAAGCCTTGAGGATACCGTTTTCAATCAACACCGTATTCTGTGCAGGGATACCTTCATCATCGACATTCAGTGAACCACGGCGACCGCTAATGGTACCGTCATCAACAACGGTACACAGCGGTGATGCCACTTGCTGGCCAATCATACCGCTGAAGGCCGAGGTGCCCTTGCGATTGAAATCACCCTCAAGGCCGTGCCCGATCGCCTCGTGCAACAGAATTCCGGGCCAACCGGGCCCCAGCACCACCGGCAGTGTTCCGGCTGGCGCATCCACCGCTTCAAGGTTGACCAGTGCCTGGCGCACGGCTTCCTGCGCATATCCCTTTGCCCGCTCATCCTCGACAAAGAACCCGTAATCAGAACGACCACCACCACCGGAACTGGCCTGCTCACGCCGCCCGTCCTGCTCAACGATAACGGTAACATTACAGCGTACCAGCGGGCGTACATCGGCCGCCAGCGTACCATCGCTGACAGCGACCATCATGACCTCGTGTACACCGGCAAGGCTGACAATGACTTCACTGACACGCGGGTCCTGTTGACGCGCCTCGGCATCCAGCTGCTTCAGCAGCGTCACCTTGTCATCCGCCGTCATGCTGTCCAGTGGGTCCAGTGCGGGATACAACAAATTCTCTTTTCCGGTGTGCCAGGCCTGCAGCTTGCCCTCTTTACCGTGCCTTGCAATCGCACGGGCAGCCGAGGAGGCCTGCAATAGTGCCGGCATCACGATTTCATCAGAATAGGCAAAACCGGTCTTGTCGCCGCTGATGGCGCGCACACCGGCACCCTGCTCGATACTGTGCGTACCTTCCTTGACGATACCGTCTTCCAGCACCCACGATTCAAATCGCGTGGATTGAAAATACAGGTCACCACTGTCCACGGCATGACCCAGCAATTGTCCAAAAACCTTATCCAGATCGCCTTCATCCAGCCCCGCCGGGGCCAGCAGCCGTTGTCGTGCTATATCAAGATTTGTGGTGTTCATGACTGCTCATTCAGGCATTGCAAGCGACGGTGCTCGATACTCGGGAAGTTACGCCGTGCACTGTTCAGCAGTCCCAGTTCGATATTAGCGCAGACAACGCCCGGTCCACGGGACAGCGTGTTCAGTACAGTTCCCCATGGATCTACAATCATGCTATGTCCATAGGTTTCGCGGCCATTCAGATGATAGCCACCCTGATCAGGTGCAATAACGTAACAGAGGTTCTCGATAGCGCGTGCGCGTACCAGCACTTCCCAGTGGGCACGTCCGGTGATGGCCGTAAAGGCAGATGGCAGCACCAGAATTTCCATGCCCGCTTCCAGCTGCTGTCTGAACAACTCCGGGAAACGCAGGTCGTAACAGACGGCCACACCCATGCGCCCGAAGGGTGTGTCAATCACGACCACCTGGTCGCCCGGCTCGATGGTTTCTGATTCCGTGTATTGCTCGTCACTGTCGACCAGTTCTACATCAAACAGGTGGATTTTGTCGTAGCGTGCCGCCTGTTCACCCTTGTCATTGAACACCAGGCAAGTGGCACGTATCTTGTTTTTATCGCTGGCCACCATCGGCAGGGTTCCACCAACCAGCCAGATCCCGTGACGTGAAGCCTGTTCGGCCAGAAAGGTCTGGATCGTCCCACTGCCTGCCTCCTCACGGTGCTCGACCTTGTCACACTCGGTCTTGCCCATGAGAGCAAAATTTTCAGGCAAGACCACCAGCCGAGCCTGCTGACTAACCGCTTCTTCAATCAGGCGTTCGGCTTCCAGCAGGTTCGCACCAATATTCGGCCCTGAAGCCATCTGTATACATGCAGCAATACTCATAGCAATAAACCATCAATCCCTGTATCAAAACCGAAGAATAACATAGTAGCGGCCACCCCCGTGTGCGGCAGGGTTATTCCAGATCAAAAGACAGCTCCGGCTCCGGCTCCGGGTCAGCTACATGCAGCTTTTCAATAACCGGGTCCTCCCAGGAACCCGTTACCGAATATTGTTTTTTTGCAATCCTGTTCAGGGGGCCGAACTCACCTTCCAGCAAAGTCTCGACCACCAGCAGTATGGCGCCCACTGCCGGCCCGCCCATGAGCGTCCCCGCCAGTGGTATACCTGTCTTGATATAGGGAATCACCGTCACCAGTTCATCGTAATCCTGGTCGGCGATCCCGATGCGCCCGGAAATCTCGATCGTTGCCGCGGGTCCATCGACAGTCAGGTCATTGGTATAGGCATTGCCATCATTAATTACGAAGCTGCCACTGATCTCGTCAAAGCTGAAACCTTCAGCAAAAATATCGGTGAAATCCAGTGACAGGCGACGCGGCAGATTATTCAGGCTGATCAACCCGAGCACACGACCGGCCGCGCCGGGTTCGACATCCAGCAGCTGGCCATCCGCCACCCGGAGCTTGATCTTGCCCTCTATAACGGGTGGAGAGTAGGCCCAGGGTGGGCCTGGCCAGGCAATGCGCATGGAACCTGACAACGTACCGCCGTTAATATTTTTCTGGTAGCCGAAGAACTCCATCAGCTCTTCCATGTCACCTTCACTGATCTCGAGGTCAATACTGGTTAACTGTTCGTTACGCTCCAGGCGCCAGTTGCCACTCATGCGTACCGTCAATAAATCCGACGACAATACCACGCGTTCAATGTAATACACCTCAGCCTGCTTGAAGGCCTTCACCTCGAATAACCCCAGGTCCCTCTCGTCGTATACAAGCTGCTGGACAATGACCTCCAGGTCAGGAAATTTTTCCGGTGTATGCTCAGTGGCATCCACCTGCCCCGGTTGCCCTGGTTGCCCCGGTTGCTCCGGGGGACTTTCAAGCACCAACCGCACCAGGTTCATCGTCACCTTGTCCAGTCCGGCAGCAGAAGTCGTCAGCTCGATGTCACCAGCCACGTCAGGTCCCGCGGCCTTGATTTGCCAGCGTGCGCCCGATGAGCGCATGGATATGGATACGTCATCCAGCTCATACCCCAGAACTTCCAGCTCACCGAAAGTAAACACAAATGCCAGCGGCAGACCGGCACTCCCCCCGCCCCCCAGGTACGGTTGCCAGTCAGTCAAGCGAAAACTGTCAAGATGGCCGCTAAACAGCAGCTCTTTCGAATCAGGCAGCACCGGTGTCTTGCCACCGGCCGTGATGGCACCCCGTTGCAGCTCGAAGCCCTGCTCTCCCGGGACGATAACCAGCAAGCCCTCGACCAGGTCGCTATAGTTCAACTGCAGGGTTTTCTCGTCAACATCCACCCTGTCCGCAACAATGGACAGTTGTCGAACCGACTCACTGCTTTTCCCGAAGGGTGCAGGCAGATCGATCGCCATCCCCACCAGGTTTGAGGTCACGGTGACACCCACATTGGCATTCTTACCCCGTTCCGGCATACCGCGAATGGTCACCAGCACCTGCCAGTCGCTGCTGCCCGACGTTACTACCCCGAGGAAACTTTTCTTGTCGATAAAACGGTCAAATAGCTGCAGCGGCCCATCCAGGCTGATATTGGTCACCTGCTTGCCGGCATCAGTCCATACACGTGCCGTGGCCGGATGACCAAACAAGTGTGCCTGCAGCTTGTCACCCTGTATGCCATTTGCATCAAAAGCAAGATGCCCTTTAATCTTCGTTAACTCGATATCAGAATCATTCACTTTCAGGGAATTGTTTTTCAGTGTAATCCGGCCTGCCACCTCGACCGGTGCCTGTTCATCTACCAGCGGCACCACGATATCGAGTCCCAGCTGCACCTCTCCGGAGGTGGTTACTCGATCCACAAAGCCGCCATAGGTCACACCCAACGGGCTGCTGCCAAGTTCTGCCAGCATCACCGGTAAAGGCCCCTGTACCTCACCTTTAATAGTCAGCAACGGGTTGGCCAGGTCCTTTATCTGTGCATGCACCGACTCGAGCACCGCGCTGCGAATGGCAGCCCGGCTGCTGACAACATCCAGTCCGCGACCATTAATATCGACCAGGGCATCAAGTCCCGTTACCGGCGACCAGTCCTCGTGAAAATCCAGCAGTGCATCAGTGACCGGCAGGTGCGCTTCAAGCACGCCGTCACCGTTATCAAAGGGAATCTGGTCAAGACGGCCATTGACAACAACACGTCCATCCGTGATGACACCGCTCTTGAGGCTGCGATCCAGCCACGCGACCCCACTCGGCGACATGACCTTTGCCGGCAGGTAATGGTGCACCCGACCAACATCAAATGTTTCAATGTCAACGGACAGATTGATGGAGGGTGAATCATCGTTAACCGGGACATACAAACCCAAACTGGCCCGCAATGAAAAATCATCATTGCGGATCGTCAGCGCATCTGTCGCGATCTCCATGGTCTCGTCATACAGTTGCCAATGGATATGACCCTGTACCACATCAATCGGCAGCAACTCGCGAAACAGCCGCTCATCATGCAGCCCGACATTATGGCTTGCCAGTGACAGGGTACCGGATTCCAGGTCACCGCTCAGTGTCCCGTCCAGACCAGCCAGCTTCGGGAATGCACCGGACTGTTCAATGCTCAGGCCGCTGAAACGTGACGAGAAATCGGTAACCCGGGTGACGTTTTCCTTGCTGGTGATACTGAAGACCAGGTCATTGACCAATCCGCGAGGCTGTAAACCTCCCAGCAGTTGACGCTGTTCGACCGTCAGTCCGGGAATGATGGGCAACAGAGCACCGAAACCATCCAGCACCACCAGTGAAGAGTTACCCTTGATGATGTGGCTATCCTGCTGCTGCCGTCCGGCCAGTGACAGGTTTTCTGTTTCCCAATATCCCTGCTGCTGCTTGACCACCAGGTTTTGCACGGCAAACTGCCAGCCATCCCCGTTGTACCGCCAGCCGAACTGGCCACGCAGGCTGTCAGCCTCGAAAGTGTAGACCCCCGTTTCATTATGCTGGCTGATTTTAAGATTCTCGGTATCAATTTCACCACTGACGGAATCAAGACCTGCTGCGCCAATATCGAGCCATAATCTGAGATCAGCAACACCCTGCAGGACCTGGTCCTCTGCCAGTAGCTGCCCCAGCACCTCGGTCAATGCCACCGACTGGCCCTTGATATACACGTGCCCCTGCCAGTCCTGAAACCGCCCGGTATCTCCATACAGTACCGCTTCTATATCTGCACGATAACCCACGTCGACCGGCAGCAGGATGTGGCCGGTCAGCGTATGCATGGCGCCCTGGTTACGCAGGGACAGTGAAATACTGGAGAAGCGCAGTGGCGCGTGGCCGGTCTGTTCATCCACATAGGTGACATTGACATCATGGACAGACAGGGCCATCTGCAACAGCTCTGTGAGCAGTTCGCTGTCGTCGTTTTCCGGACGGAACCCGTCGAGGTAGAAGGTCCCGTCTGCATCGCGCACCAGTGTGAAATCTGCGCCAATCACGTCGATGCCGGCCAGCTTGATTAGCTGTTGTGACAGGTACTGCTCTGCATCAACCGTCACCCAGATTTCCCGGATGGTCGTCGACTCGTCCGTACCCGCCGGATCAATCAGTTCGACATCCTTCAGCTTGATAACCGGGTTCAAGCCGCGCCAGGTGGCCTCCATCCGCCCGATACTCACCTGCTTGTTCAGCGCCTGGCTAGCGGCCTGTTCGATCTCCATGCGGTAGGTGCTCAGTTCAGAGACCCAGACACGGGCGACAGTCAGCGCTGTAGCGCTCAGCACCAGCAGCGCTACCAGCAACAACCAGAGGACGTGGACGGCTCTTTTCAGCATGCCACTACAGACAGCAAACTAGTTTCCATCCATAAACGCTATGATTTTTCTCGCAAAGGCGCAAAGGCGCCAAGTAAAGAATTTTAGTATGCATTTGATAACAATAAGTTATAACTTTGCGATCTTGGCGTCTTGGCGAGAGTTATTCTTTCTGGATATACACAAACCAGTTCGAATGACAGGATGCAGGCTTACACGGGAACAACGTCGTACTGCTCCTGCGTATACAGGGACTCCACCTGGAACCTGATGGGTTTCCCGATAAAGGCTTCCAGTTCTGCAAGACTTGTTGATTCCTCATCCAGCAGTAAGTCCACCACATCCTGTGAGGCCAGCACCAGTAGCTGCCGGGTATCAAACTGGCGTGACTCACGCATAATCTCGCGAAAGATCTCGTAGCAGGCCGTTTCGGCAGTCTTCAGTGATGCCCGCCCGCCACAGGCAGGACAGGTTTCACACATCACATGTTCCAGGCTTTCACGGGTGCGTTTACGCGTCATCTCCACCAGCCCCAGTGAGGACACTTCCGTGATCTGCGTCTTGACATGGTCCTTGTCCAGGCACTTCTGCAGGGCACGCAACACCTGACGCTTGTGTTCTTCGTCAGACATGTCAATAAAGTCGATAATAATAATGCCGCCAAGGTTACGCAGCCGCAGTTGCCGGGCAATCGCCTGCGCCGCCTCCAGGTTGGTCTTGAAAATGGTCTCTTCCAGATTGCGATGACCCACGTAACCGCCGGTATTCACATCTGCGGTCGTCATGGCCTCTGTCTGGTCAATGATCAGGTAGCCGCCCGACTTCAGTTGTACCTTGCGGTCCAGCGCCTTTTGTATTTCATCTTCGATACCGTAGATATCAAAGATCGGGCGTTCACCGGGGTAATACTCAAGCTCGGTAACCAGGTCAGGCATGAACTGGTTGCAAAATTCCTGCGCGCGCTGGTAGCTCTCCCTGGAGTCAATGCGGACCTTTTCTATCTGATCACCCAGCATGTCCCGCATGACGCGAAGAGTGAGAGGCAAATCATCGTAGATGACGGTACCGGGTTTTGCGTCCTTCTCGGCTTCACTCACGGACTGCCACAACTTGCTCAGAAACAACATGTCGGCACGCAGCGCATCACCACTCGTGCTCTCCGCGGCGGTACGGGCAATGTAGCCACCACCGTCCTGATCGGTCATAAACAGTTGAATCATATCACGCAGACGAACACGCTCCTGTTCATCTTCGATCTTTTGCGAGATACCCACGTTGGCAACGTTCGGGATAAACACCAGGTAACGGGACGGGATCGTGACTTGCATGGTCAGGCGTGCACCCTTGGTACCCAGCGGGTCCTTGATTACCTGCACGGAAATTACCTGTCCCTCTTGTAACAGTCGGGTAATATCGGCAACCGAGCCACCGTTTTCGGCTACAGCATCTGCGGTTCTGGGTGTGGCATCGGAGGCGTGTAAAAAGGCGGCCCGTTCCAGGCCGATGTCTACAAACGCCGCCTGCATGCCGGGCAACACCCGGCATACCTTGCCCCGGTAGACCTTGCCAACCAGACCACGACGCCCGGCCCGCTCGATATAGATTTCCTGCAGGGAGCCGTTTTCGACCAGCGCCACCCGTGTTTCCCGCGGTGTTACGTTTATCAGTATTTCTTCGCTCATGGTAGAGTAGTCATTCCAAATATCTTTAACAATTCAGCTGTTTCATAAAGGGGCAAACCCATTACACCTGAATAACTGCCCTCCAGCCGGGTGATAAAAATGGCCGCCAGTCCCTGGATTGCATAGGCGCCAGCCTTGTCCCGCGGCTCACCGGTTTCCCAGTATGCCTCACATTTCTGTCGGGTTAACGTGCAAAATGTCACACGGCTATGCTGGTTACGCACGACCTCGTGTTCACCCGCCAGCGCAACAGCCGTAATGACCTGGTGAGTGCTGCCTGACAACGCCAGTAACATCTCGATTGCCTGCTGACGATTTGCCGGTTTGCCCATGACCGTGTCAGCGGCGACCACAATGGTATCGGCCCCCAACACCGGCCGCCGCCGGTCAGGGTCTAGCGTACACCACCCCGCCCGCGCTTTTTCCAGTGCCAGCCGTTGCGCGTAGGTCTCGGGAGACTCACCAACCACCATTGTTTCATCAATATCAACGGACAATACATCAAAGCCGACACCGATTTGCTGTAACAGCTGCGCCCGGCGTGGTGATTGAGACGCCAGGTAGATGTGTGGAGGGTACGTCATAGCCATGACTTATACTATATAAAAACAATCAATTACAGGGTTTTTCTCATTACATCATCATGAGCGATGATAGGGGTGCCCCGTGTTCAGGGTCCAGGCCCTGTAAAGCTGTTCGGCTAGCACAATGCGCACCAGGGAATGGGGATAGGTGAGCGCAGACAAAGACCAGCGCTGGTCGGCTCGCTCAAGGCAGGACGGTGACAAACCATCCGGCCCGCCAACCAGTAGCGCCACATCCCGGCCGGACCCCAGCCAGTCACCGAGACGTCTGGCAAGGTCTTCCGTCCCCCAGGCTGTACCACCCACATCCAGCGCTATGACAGTACAGTCTTTTGGAAGTGCGGCAAGCATCGCCTGCCCTTCCTGCTGTTTCGCCTGCGCGGCGGTCAGGGACTTGTGTCGCTTGCTGAGTGGAACCTCGGTCAGCTGCAAGCGGCATTCACGAGGCAGTCGTTTCGCGTATTCCTGGTAACCCTCGACCACCCAGGACGGCATACGGGTCCCGACGGCAATCAGGTGAATACGCATGAGCGGGAAAAGCATTCAGTCGAATAGATCAGGCAAAAGCAGGTCATCCATTCTCGGACAGGCTAGTGTGGTGGCCACCCACAGACCATAGTTTTTCCAGTGCATAGAATTCCCTGATCTCGGGCATCATGATGTGAACAACAACATCGGCGAGATCGACCAGAACCCAGTCGGAACCATTCTCCCCTTCAACACCCAATGCAGGGAAACCGTTCCGCTTTGTTTCAAGCACGACATTATCGGCCATCGCCTTGATATGCCGCGAGGAGGTTCCGCTGACAATGACCATACGATCGGTTATCGACGTCATGTCGCGGACATCGATCACCTTGATATCCACACCCTTGATGTCATCCAGCGCCGCCAGCACAATTTCAAGCAAGCGGTCGCCCTGATCATCATCAATTGTGTGCTGTTTATCCGTCATGCTCTGTTCCTGCCGTATATAGCCCTTCACTGTGAATGAACTCCAGCACACTTCCTGGCAACAGGAAGTCAGCACGTTTGCCAGTAGCCAGTAATTTGCGTATTTGTGTACCGGATATTTCCAGTTGACTGACCGGATGAAACAGCAACAGATCCGAGGCCCGGGTTTTCAGCGTCTCTGCATCCTTTACCCGATGCAGGGGAATAAAATCTGCCAGCTCGCCCTGCTCCGGCAGTGTCATACCCGGTCTGGTCATTACGATGATATGACAGTAACCCGAAATTTCGTGCCAGCGATGCCAGCTTGTAAATCCGAGAAAGGCATCCATACCGATCAGCAGGCACAAGTCTGTCCCGGCCAGGTCTGCGCGCAATGATTTCAGCGTATCCAGTGTGTATGAAGGACCTTCACGGTCATATTCCCTTGTATCCACTGTGAATGCGGGATCGTCGGCAACCGCGGCACGCAACATGGTCAGTCGCTGTTGCGGGGACGCTTGCGGCTTCGAACGGTGCGGTGGCATATGGCTGGGCACCAGGCGGATTTCATCCAGGCCAAGCGCTTGCTGTATTTCCAGCGCCGGACGCAGGTGTCCAAAATGCACCGGGTCAAACGTACCGCCAAGAATGCCTATCATGGATCTAGTGTGGTGTAACGAATAACGTGTACGTATCAGCGAGACGAGAAGCCGTTAGCTGCAAGGCGCGTCTCGCCGGGAATGGCGTGCCCTTTCCAAGAGACGCAACACCGCAGATGACGGCTTCTCGT
>Ga0316194_10001301_pt1 | contig 17092 bp, 18 predicted proteins | sample CroRivsedime1_MG_FD_204936 | JGI IMG/M metagenome (GOLD analysis project Ga0316194, IMG submission 204936) | Coastal sediment microbial communities from Maine, United States - Cross River sediment 1 | ecosystem: Environmental > Aquatic > Marine > Coastal > Sediment | place: USA: Maine...
GGGTCTCTTTTCCCCGTGCGTGGGCGGCTGTGACCAACTCGACAACGCTGTCGAGATGGTTCGTCGAGCTGACCAGAATTCCCAGAGTGTCGGCCATGATTCTTTTCCTCGTCTGCCATCGAATGTCGTTCAGTCGACGACGGTCCGGATTTTTTCGAAGATCAACTCGCGGGTCCGTTTGTCCTCGGCATACTTGAGGAAGAGCAGATAGATGCCCTCGCGTACGAGCTCGGCGCTGCTCTTGCTCTCGTTCCCCTCGATTCGCTTGAGCGCCTCGAGGATCTCGTAGACGTCCTCGTTGACCTGTGTCGTCACGGTGATCGTGTCGGGCCCGAAATCGGTGAAGACCGAAGGTGGACTCTCCGGTTCCGGGCAGACCTCCACCCCCAGTGCCGATGGATCGATCTCCGGCGGCCGGTGCTCGACCAACAGCTGGTAGCACTCCATGGCCTTATCCATGAAGCGCTGGCTCACAAAGGCCTCGCCCAGCGACTTGATGATCCGCCGAGCCCACATCACTTCGTTGATGTCGACGTCCTCTTTGTCGAGCACCTTGCGGGCGGACGCCAGCGATTTGTTGTAGCACTGGCAACGTTCGAGCAGGATGGCGGAAGCGAGGTCCTTGTCCATGTCACTCTCCCTGATGCGCTATGCGATCGGCGGCGATCCGCCCGGAAAGGCTCGTCCGCCGCAGACCTACCACCAGCAGATCACCTTGTCCGCGGCGAAGATTTCGTCCACGAGGCCGGTCCAATCCACGTCCCCTTCGAACAGGGGCACCGTTGTTGCCTCCTCGTCGGCAGTCGCCTCCATGAGTTCTCTCACGGTTTCGTCGGGCTCGGTCTTCAGAATGTGCAGGATTTTCATGTCGTTGAGCCCTCCCTCTAGAATGGGATCACGTGGTCGGCGTCCCGGAGCATCGCCGCGATTTCATCCGGACCGGCGTGCTTGAAACCCCACTCGTCCACGTTTCGTTGATTGTTCGAGTAGCGCTCGCCCTCCATCTCGTCGATGAACTCCATATTGTCGAGGTAGGCCTCATATGCGTGTTCGTCGTCGTCCTTGCCGGCGAGCGCGGCGATCTCGTGGTGGAGCACGATCATCTTGACCTCCACCGACTCGAGGAGCAGACCCAGGCTGGTCCGCAGACCCTCGTACTGCTGCTCCTGATCCCTGATCAGAACCACGGCTTTCTTCATGGCGCCTCCTGTGCCGCTCGTCATCCCTTGCGGATGAAGTACCTGGTGTAACCCTCGTCGTCATCGACGAAACCGAGGAAGGCGTTGCCCTTCTTGGCGCCGAAGTGGGGGATGTCGTTCTTCGAACCGGGGTCGGTGCCCCAGATCTCGAGGATCTCCCCGATCGGCACGTCCTTGAGGGTCTTCTTGGTTTTCAGAAGCGGCATCGGACAGGTCAGTCCGCGCGCGTCAAGGATGGAATAGGGCTCGATGCTTTGCAGGTCCATTTTGGATTCCTCTCTAGAACACGACGAATTTTTCGGACTTCTCGTTCCAGATGGCGACAAATGCCCAAAAGACGAAGAAGAGCAAGAACGACGGCACGGTCACGTACCACGTGAGCGTGTCGGGGATGAACAGGCCCTGGCCCATTTTGTCGTAGAGGTCGTGATTTTTGAGGAATGAAGCCAGTGCCGAGTTGGTGAGGGCGAATGCGAGGAGGGTGAGGACCATCTTGGTCTGGCCCTCACCGATCCGCCACAAGGTGCTGCTGGCGCAACCGCCGGCAAGCAGCATTCCTATGCCGAAGATCACGCCGCCGAAGAGGCTGCCGATCCAGAAGTTGTGAGTGACCCCCATTGAGGGTTCCTGGATCCAAGCCCACTTGATCACCGCCGTTCCCATGCCGTAGATCATCAGGCTCATTGCGACCACCTTGACCATTTCCGCGTCGCCGGTCATGAAGGGACAGCGGAAGGCGCGGACAAAGCAGAACCGCGAGCGATGCATGATGAGGCCGATGAGGAGCCCGAAGAAGAGAAGCCCGCCGAGATCGGTCTTGTCGAGCAATGAATAGCCGTAGAACGCCGCGATGACCAGGATTAGGACGGTGCCCCCGAGGTAGGGCTGGATCTTGACCCACGCATCGTTGGAGGGACGTTGCTCGACCCCTTTCTGTTGCAGATGCTCCATCTCCCACAGGAGATAGCGCAGACCGATCCAGGCGCCGGCGATGAGCCCCGCCATCATGGCCAATCCGCCCATGTCGAACATGGCCGCCGCAGTGTAGAAACCACCGACGTTGCAGCCCGCGGCGAGGACGGCGCCGGCGCCCATGAAGACCCCGCCGATCAGAGATTTTGCGTACTCCAGCGGGGGTGCGCGGTGGATCTTGAACTGGCGGCTCAACATGGCCGACACCAGGGCGCCGACAACCAGACCGGTATTGGTCAGAGCGATGGGGTGGAGCCACGGAGAGAAGGGTCTGTCCCCGCCGCCGCCGGCGCCGTAGACGATCCAGTCACCGAGGTTGCGGTAGCCCGCGGCCACCCCCCAGGGGCCCTGCCACAGAAAGATCAGCAGAGCGACGATGGCAAGGAAGATCCCGGCCAGCCACGTCGGCCACTCCTGCTCGAAAACGGCGATGTAGTTCCGTCGCGCCTCTTCCTTCAGGCTGCTCCAAAATGATGTTGATGCCAACTTACGCGACCTTCCTGCGAGCGGTTACTCGAATAGATACAAAGTCGGGCGTGCGCCGAGCTCTGTCAACGGCGCAGACATCGATTTTTCTCGTATCGCTGCGGCCGGCAACATGACCCCGGCGGAACAGTGCGGCGATCATATTTATCGATCTCGACGTTGACTTGCTCACAGTATATTACACTTGGATGAGTACTTTCTCAATCGCTCATATATGTATCGGACCGACCGGTTTCGCTGTATCCTGGTCGGGTCAACCAGAGAAGAATGCCAGAAGGAGGAAGGCATGTGGACCAAGACCATGATCCGTCTCTTTTGTATCGCCTTGGTGGGCGTCTGGATCGCCGCGATTGCGAGTGCCGCCTCAGCGCCCAATGCGCGCAAGGGCAAGGCGTACTACAAGAAGAACTGCCGAGTGTGTCACGACGGGAAGACCGAGGGGATTCCAGCCCTGCAACCGTCGGATCTGATCATGGATCAGTGGGACAAGGCGTTCGAGGATGAAGAGGACGTCGCCGAGTGTGTGCCGCGAGTCAAGGAGAAGACCGGTGTCGAGCTCACCGAGCAGGATCTGCTCGACATCCAGAAATACCTTGTCGATGGCGCCGCGGATGGCGAGAGGCCCATGACCTGCGGCTGACGTTGGCCTCTACCGCCGGTGGTGGCCAGAATACCCCGCGATAGAGCTAACAGTTAACGGCTAACGGCGAATAGCTCCCTACTCCGGCAGATCGATCGCCGCGCGTCCGACGCCGTAGTAGTCGAAACCGTGGTCGGCCATACGGTCCGGACTGCAGACGTTGCGCAGATCGACGACGACGTTTCCCGCGAGCGCTGATTTGATCCGTTCCATGTCCAATGAGCGAAACTGGTTCCACTCGGTGACGATGACCAGGGCGTCGGCGGCGGAAGCCGCGTCGTAGGCATCCTCACAGTAGACGACCTCGGCGGGAAGCATGGTCTTCGCGTTGTCCATGGCCACCGGGTCGAAGGCGCGCACCTTGGCGCCCTCGGCGATGAGAGTCTCGGCGATGGGAACCGAGGCCGATTCGCGCATGTCGTCGGTCTCCGGTTTGAACGAGAGGCCCAGCAGGGCGACCGTCTTGCCGGCGAGATCGTTGTTCAACGCCGCGCGGACCTTTTCCACCGCCCGCAGCTTCATGCGTTCGTTGACTGCGACCACCGTTTCGATGATGTCGAAGGGTCGACCGGCTTCGCGGGCGATCTCGGTGAGAGCCTGGGTGTCCTTGGGGAAGCACGAGCCGCCGTAGCCGGGGCCGGGGTGGAGGAACTTCGGTCCGATGCGGTTGTCGAGACCCATCCCCTTGGCCACGTGGTGGACATCGGCGCCGATGAGCTCGCAGAGTTCGGCGACCTCGTTGATGAAGGTGATCTTGGTGGCGAGAAAGGCGTTCGAGGCGTACTTGATGAGCTCGGACGACTCGACGTTGGTGATCACAAAAGGCGTGTCGCGAAGGAAGAGCGGCGAGTAGATGTCCTTCATGATGGCGATGGCCTGGGGGTCGCGGGCGCCGATGACCACTCGGTCCGGGCGCATGAAATCCCCGATGGCCGACCCCTCGCGAAGAAACTCGGGGTTGGAGACCACCGAGAACGGGTGTCTGCTGGTGGTTCGCTGGGAGATGGTTCTTTCGATGAGTTGGCCCGTGCCTGTCGGCACCGTGGACTTGGTGATCACGACCTTGTAGCCGTCGAGATTGTCGGCGATGGACTCGGCGACCTGGATGACGTATGAGAGATCGGCCGAGCCGTCTTCCTTGGGCGGGGTGCCGACGGCGATGAAGACCGCGAGGGCGCTCCGGATCGCCGGTTCGAGGTCGGTGGTGAAGTGGAGCCGGCCGGCCTTGAAGTTCTTGTCCACCAGTGCGTCGAGGCCCGGTTCGTAGATGGGCATCTCACCGCGCAAGAGCATGTCGATCTTGCGCTCATCCTTGTCGACGCAGGTGACATTGATGCCGAAGTCGGCGAGACACGCTCCGGTCACCAGTCCCACGTAGCCCGTACCTACCACGCAAATATGCATCCCTTACCTCCGGCCGCGCTGAGGCGCGATTCTAGCAGAGCGACGGGTGATGAGGATTCGTGTAACCTGTCCGAGTCGTCCGGATGAGACGGCTGACCTGCAAGTCCCCACAGGGGTTTCCCAACGGGGGCAGGCTAAGATTGACCGAGAAATTCACACCGGGAGTTCCGACATGTCCGTGCCCTTGCTCGATCTCAAGCGTCAATACGAACCCATGCGCGACGACATGGAGAGGGTCCTTGCCGAAGTCGCTGACAGCCAGTACTTCATCCTCGGGCCCCAGGTCGAGAAATTCGAGCGTGCCGCGGCCACCTGGCTCGGGGTCGATCACGCCGTCGGAGTGGCGTCGGGAACCGATGCCTTGTTGGTCGCCCTGATGGCCCTCGACGTGGGTCCCGGTGACGAAATCATTCTGCCGACCTTCAGCTTCTTCGCCACCGCCGGAGTTGTGGCGCGTCTTGGTGCGACGCCGGTCTTCGCCGATATCGACCCGGTTGACTTCAACATGGATCCAGCGGCCCTCCGCGATCGGATCTCGGACCGGACCAAGGCCGTCATTCCGGTCCACCTCTTCGGCCAGTCGGCCGATCTCACCGCCATCGCCGAAGCCGCGGGAGAGGTGCCGGTTCTCGAAGACTGCGCCCAGGCATGGGGTGCCGACTTCAAGGGGAAATACGTCGGTGGCTACGGCGTGATGGGCGCCTTCTCGTTCTTCCCCTCGAAGAATCTCGGGGGCTTCGGCGATGGCGGTCTGGTGACCACCAACGACGGCGACACGGCGGCCGCGCTGCGCGAGCTCAGGGTCCACGGCCAGTCCGGGCCCTATCTTCACCCGAGGGTGGGTGGGAACTTCCGGCTCGACGCCATCCAGGCCGCCGTGCTCCGCGTGAAGTTGCCTCATGTGCAGGGCTGGATCCAGGGGCGGCGTGCGAACGCCATGCGCCTGGTGGATCTCTTCACTCAAGAGGGCCTGGACGAGGTCATCGGTCTGCCGGCCGCCCTTTCGGGCCGCGGTCACACCTTCAATCAATTCGTCATCCGTGCGCCCGAGCGCGACGATCTGCGGCAGTTCCTCAACGATCGTGGGATCGGATGCGCCGTCTACTATCCCCTTCCGCTGCACCTGCAGCCCTGCTTCAGCGGGTTCGGCTACTCCGAAGGGGATCTGCCGGAGGCGGAGCAGGCGAGCCGAGAGGTGCTCGCGCTGCCGGTCTTCCCGGAGCTCACCCAGGACGAGATCGGAGAAGTGGTGGGCACCATCGCGGAGTTCTACAAGGTCTGAGTGAAGAATGCGGGTTCTGCTGGTCTCGAGCCGATATCCCTGGCCACCATGGCGAGGAAACCAGCTGCGAACCCTCCAGTGGCTCGACGCGCTCGTCGATGACCAACGCCTCCTGATCTGCCCGGCCTCGAGCGCCGATGATCCTCCGCTCGAAACGGGGGTCGAGTTTCGCCGTCTGCCAAGGGGTGGACTGGCCTCGACGATGGGTCTGGCGGCGGCCGTTCTGAACGGACGACCGGCGCAGGAGGGCATCTACGCAACGGCCTCAGCGCGGCGAAGTCTCATCGAGGCCGTTGATGAATGGCGACCCGATGTGGCCGTGATCCAGATGGTGCGGTGCGGCTGGGCGGCGGACGCCATCCGCGAGTTCAGGCCCGATCTGCCGCTGCTCTTCGACGCCATCGATTGTATGGCCCTCCACTACGGGAGAGGGGCTGCCTCGGCCCATCCTCTCGTCAGGTGGATGGTCCGTTCTGAAGCCGAGAGGTGTCGTCTTCGGGAAGGCCGGCTTGTTCGGAGCGCCGCGTTGACCACCGCCGTGAGTGGACGAGATCTGCGGGCCCTGGGTGCGGGACCGCGGGGAATGGTCATCCCGGTGACGGGGGGCACCCAGGCGCTGGGCAGCGCCGGATCAGCCGATCGACCGACCGCACTCTTGTCCGGGAATCTGGGCTACAGACCCACCGTTCGAGCCGCGCTCTGGTTCGCAGACCGGGTCTGGCCGAAGGTGCGGGATCGCTCGCCGTCGGCGATCTGGGTCCTCGCCGGCGCCCGCCCAGCCGCGGGAGTTCGACGGCTCGCACGGCGCCCGGGGATCGAGGTTCACGGTGATGTGGATGATCTCGGGTCCTTCCTGGGTCGGGCGACCGTGGCCGTCGCTCCCATGGCGAGTGGGTCGGGGGTCCCCATCAAAATCCTCGAAGCCATGGCGGCCGGAGTGCCGGTCGTCGCAGATCCATGGTCGGCCGACGGGCTCGAGGACCCGGGTGCGGTGATGGTGGCCGATGGGGAGACCGCGTGGATTGACGGTCTCAGCCGCTTGCTCGGTGATCCGGCAGCGGCGCGCGAACAGGCAGCGCGAGGAACCCACGTCTGGCGAACTCACTATGAGCCGAATCGCATCAGGATCGGTATCCGCAACGCCGTGGATTCAGCCGTGTCGCGGATCGGGGAACCCCCCCGAGTTGTTCCCGGGCACCCCCGGCGATGATTGAGTTTCTCAGTCTCTTTGTCGGTCTGGTCGTCGGTGTCCACGATGTCGAGGTGACGGTTTCCGGGCCGGTGGCGCGGGTCGAGATCCGCGTCGACCACCAGGTTCTGGCCGAGATCCATGGGGCGCCGTGGGTGACGCAGTGCGACTTCGGTCATGAGCTGGCTCCGGCGGAGCTCGAGGCCGTGGCCTTCGCCGCGGATGGTCTCGAGCTCGGGCGCGACCGTCAACAGCTCAACCTCCCCGGTCAGCGGGCGGAGGCCGAGATTGTCGCCCTCCGGGACGCATCGGGAGCGGTGACGGCGGCGCGGCTCACCTGGTCGAGCCCCGAGTTCGACCGGCCCAAGAAGATCCTCGTCGAGCTCGACGGGAAGCAGCTCGATGTGAAGAAACCCTTTCGAATCGACCTGACCGACATCCCCGAACGCCGACTCCACGTGCTCACCGCTGAGTTCCAGTTCGCGCCCGGGGTCATTGTTCGACGCGAACTCGTCTTCGGCTCGGAGTTCGAGGGTGCGCACGACTCGGGGCTCACCGCGGTCGCGGTTGTGCTCGAGGACCTCGATGAGCTGCCGGCGGTGGCCGCAATGGCCGGCTGGTTCGTGAAAGACGGGACCGAGTTGCGGGTCGCGGCGGTGGAGAAGCCGGACGCGCAAGTGATCCTGGTGCGGGATCCCACCGTTGTCCACCGGCTGGCGGCCATGGATCCCGAGCTCGAACGCCGCCGAAAGATGGCGCGCAGAGATCCTGAGAGGAGCCGCCCGCTCGACACATTTGACGACGACGTGAAACTGTTGACCCTGTCGCCGGAACCGGTTCGACACGACAACAGACCCGTATCGGCGCTGTTGTTTCCGCTTTCCGACAAGCCGACTCCCGGTTCCATGGGGGTCGTAGCCGGGGCCGTGGGGACCTCGCCGGCGTCACTCCTCGCGGGACCGTTGATGATGTCCGATGCGGTGGCGGTGGCCGGAATGCGATCGGCCGAAGGAAACGGCCGGCGCGCCGTGATTCTTCTGCTCGGTGAAACGAGGGAGGACGGGAGTCGATTCTCGGTCGAGGCGGCGAGGCGGTTTCTCAGTGATCTCATGGTTCCGCTCTTTGTGTGGGATCTCTCGGGGCAGGCGTCGGAGGTACCGCCGGGGTGGGGCGATTCGCGCCCGGTGGACAACGTGGATGATCTCGTGCGGGCCGTGCGACGGGTGCGCTATCAGCTCGACGAGCAGCGAGTCGTCTGGGTCAACGGCCGCCATCTGCCGCAGGAAATTCAACTCTCGGAGAAGGCCAAAGGAATCCGGTTGGCGAGGTGAGGGGTCCGGGGGGCGTGAGAAAGTTAGAAAGTGAGACGGTTAGAAGGTGGGACGCGCAGCACACCACGGAAAAAATCTCTCCAACCCTCTAACTTTCTGTCCTTCTCACTCCTCACCCTCAGAAGATCTCGAGAGCGTCGACGTCGCCCTTGCCCTCTCGCACGAGGACGGGCTCGGCCCCCGTGAGGTCGACCACGGTGGAGGGTTGGGCGACCAACGGACCACCGTCCACCACCACATCGACCCGGTCGTCGAGGGTCGATTCGACCTCGACGGGTTCGATGACCCACTGGTCGTCGGGGGTGCGGACCGAGGTGGTCAACAGCGGTTCATCGAGCTCCTCGAGGAGCGCCAGCGTGATGGGGTTATCCGGCATTCGCACGCCGATGGTCGGGCGCTTGCGAAGCATGATCTTCGGCACTTCGGAGGTCGCTTCGAAGATGAAGGTGTAGGGTCCCGGCAAGACCCGTTTGAGCAGCCGGAAGTAGGGGGTTGTCACCCCTCGGGCGTACTGACCGACGGTGGTCATGTCACCGACCAGAATGGCCAGGGGTTTCTTGGGGTCCATGTCCTTGAGGGCATAGATCCGCTTGATCGCCTTGGCGTGGCTGATGCCGCAGGCTAGGCCGTAGACGGTGTCGGTGGGGATGATCGCGACGCCACCCTTTCGCAGCACGCCGGCGGCGCGGGCGACGAGCCAAGGCTCCGGTGATAAGGGATCGATTTCGACGATCACGGTGTCACTCCTCCCAGTGTGTATAGCCGGGGATGGCCTTGGCGTCAACACTCGGCTCGCACATCTCGTCGGGTGTCTGGTTCGGGGGGCTTATCGCGGCGTTCCTCCGCACCTGGCGCAAATGTACTCCTGAAAGTAGCCGGGTCGACAGAGTACAATCCTCGTGCGCTGCCGCGCTGCCGCGATGCGGCGAGACGGCGCCAACGAACGCGACGGAGGCAAGGAATGAGTGAGAGCGGACTCAAGAAAATCGGTGTGATCGGGATCGGCACCATGGGCAACGGCATCGCCCAGGTCGCCGCCCAGAGCGGATTCGAAACAGTGGTCATGGATGTGGACGCGAGCGTCCTCGAGAAGGGTCTCGACTCCATCTCCCGAAGCCTGGACCGGTTGGTCAAGGCCTTCGAAAAATCGGGTGGGGAAAAGGGCATCGACGGAGCAGCCAAGGACGAGGCGGTGAACCGTCTGTCCACCACCACCCGGTGCGACCTCATCATCGAGGCCGTGCCCGAGAGACCGGAACTCAAGGAGAAGATCAACCGCAAGCTGGCCGAGCTCGGCTACGACAATCTCCTTGTCTCCAACACCTCGGGGATCTCCATCACCCGGCTCGGCGCCGCCTACGGCAAGCCCGAGAAGTTCATGGGCATGCATTTCATGAACCCGGTCCCCATGCAGAAGGGCGTCGAGATCATCCGCGGACTCGCGACGTCAGATGAGACCTACGCGACCGTGGTCGCGCTCTGTCATGATCTCGGCAAGATCGAGATCGCGGCCGAAGACAAGGCCGGATTCGCCATCAACCGGATGTTCGTGCCCTTTGTCAACGAGGCCGTTCGGGTCATTGAAGAGGGCATTGCATCGGTGGATGATGTCGACAAGTGCACCTATTGCCTCGGGCACAAGATGGGTCCGCTCATGACCGCCGACTACGTCGGGCTCGACACCATGCTCTTCATCTGCGAGGTCCTCGAAGAGGAGCTCGGCAGCTTCTACAAGCCGAGCCCGCTGCTCAAGCGCCTGGTGGAGTCGGGTCAACTCGGCGCCAAGACCGGAAGCGGTTTCTATGTCTGGGAGAAGTACAAGGCGTCAGGGATCAATCCCGACATCGCGCGGTATCGGATTGGCTGACCGCCGAACCTCTCCTTCTCCCTCTCCCCCTCCTTCTCCCTTGTGACGTTTGCATCAGGGAGAGGGACTGGGAGTGGGAGAGGGAAAGCGCTCGACCCGGCAACAGTTCGATACTCGATCCGCCCCCTCACCCCGCCAGGGCCGGGTGGGTAGCTTTCCACGCCGGGAGCTCGGCGATGGCCGCGTACCAGCGCTGGATGTTGGGAAACTCGTCCATGGGCAGCTCGGTCGCTTCGGCATAGGTGAGGTTGGCGGCGACGGCGAGATCGGCGAGGGTCATGGCGTCGCCCACCAGCCACTCGCGGCCCTTGAGGTGGTCATCGAGGGCCTGAGCGTGGCGGCGGAACTTGGCCACGGCCTCCGTGACTCGAGCCTCGTCGGGCTCCTGGCCGAGCAGCGGTTTGAGGAGCTTCTGGAAGAAGACCATCCCTGCGGCGTACATGAAGTGCGACTGTTCCCAGAACATCCAGCGGAGGATCTCGAGCTGATGCGCCTCGGGCCAGAGGTCGGAGCCGGTCTTCTCGGCGAGATAGATGACGATGCAGTTGGACTCGAGCACGGTGGTGTCGCCGTCGACCAGGGCCGGTACCATCCCGTTTGGGTTGATGGCCAGAAACTCGGGCTGCGCCTGCTTGCCTTTGGGCAGATCGACGAACTCGTATTCGGCGTCCACGCCGAGCATCTCGATCACGGCGCTGACTTTGCGACAGTTGGGCGATCCGGGGTGGTAGTAGTACTTCATGGCAGCTCCCTCAGTGTCTTGAAGAGGATACAGGACCTCAGCGCGAGTCGTGTCTGCACCCGCCACTGTGACCGAAGCGCCAACCGGGAGCTCTCAGGAATTCCCGTGGTAGTCGCTTCGCTCCTCCCCCGTGAGTTCCTGAGACATGGGTTGAGTTGTTTGATGTTCCCATCCAGGATCCAGCACCCGTCTATTGAGATAGCCGGATTGCGGTGCCGACTTTGTCCCTCGAATTTGAAACACGAAGATCACGAAGCGCCACGAAGAAACCACGAAGAGCCATTTCTTGCTCCTCGCAAAGACCCAGTGGAGGGTCCGCGTTTCGGGTGAGAAGGGGCCCGGGTCAATATTGCGATGCTTTGTGGCATCCTCGTGGATCTTCGTGCCCTTTGTGTTTCAACCCGGAAGCGTATGGTTTCGGGAGGGATGTGGACTCTGCGTCGATCTGCGTGATCTGTGGGCTTCCTTGGGTCCGCGGGTGCTATAAAACCCACGCATAGCCGACCTTGGCGAAGATCGTCCGGTCGGTCTGGGTGAACCCGTAGTCCTGGGTCGCGGCCGAGTTGTCGGAGTAGCCGACGAAGAGCACAGTGCGCGGGTTGAGTTTGTAGGAGAAGAGGAACTGGGCGAAGAGTCCCTGGTCATGCGAATCACGCCCGTCGCTGTAGAGTTCCGGGTTGAAATGATTGTCCACATGTTGGAGGATCGCCCGAATGAAGCACCGCGGGTTGAACTGCCAGGAGGCCTGAAGTTGACCGATGGCGGTGGTGTAGAGCCAGCCCTCGTCCACTTCCATCCGTTCGCGGGTGTACTTGGGTTCGATATAGAAGTGGCTGCCGAATCGGTACCAGAACCCGCCGTCGAAGTTGAAGAAGTCTCCGGGGCGTGTGTTGGCGTAGTCGACCTGGCCGCCGGCGGTGAAGTTGAGCCAGAGGTGGCTGTGACCGTTGGGTTTGCCGCAGACATGAAGACGGATTCGGTTGAAGTCGAAGATCTGCCCGTTGTATCCCTCGCGCACCCGGCTCGGTCGGATCACCGAGTGCGATTGCAGCGGTCCCTCGAGGGTGAACTGGACGACGTCCTCGTGGAAGAGGAGGAACCCGGTCTGGTCGACGACGTGGGCAATCTTGCTCTTGAGGTTGAGGCTCGAGTACCAACTGGTATCGGTTGCGTTCCAGGTATAGCCGAGGCCCGCTTCGTAGATGATGCGATTGACCCATGGCATGAAACCGAGATCGGCCCGGAAATCGGTGCCGATGTCCGAGTACACCGCCCACCACTCCCAGGTGCGGGTGTCGTGCGTGTAGATCATCTCGGCGGCCCAGTCGTCAAAATCACCTTCGGGCTGGTCGAAGTCCTCCACGACCTCTTCCGGGTACTCGGTGGTCGAATGGAGCACTTGGACGACGATGCGGTCGCGCGGCGACAGTCTGAGATCGCCGTCGATACCTGCGACTCGGTTGAGGTAGTCCTTTCCATCGCGGTTGGTCACCAGCGCACCCAGGGTGAAGCGATTGCCCAGGTCGTATTTATAGCGAACCACGGTGGAGAGATTCGACTGATCAAGGGAGGTGAAATCCGAGCTCTCGCTGCCCGGGATGATGATATTCGTCTGATCGTCCTCAACCACGTAGACACCGATGGTGTGGTCGCCGTCTTTGCCGGTGACCTTCAGGCCCCACGCCGGGTCGCGCATCATCCGGGTGTAGACCGCATTCATTGTCGTGTCGAAGAAGTCGGCGCCCTCCATGAAAAAGGGACGGAGTTCGGGAAAGAAGATGGCGAACGGGCGGTTGACGCTCAACTGAAGCGCATCGGCCTCGATCTGGGAGAAATCGGGGTTGAGAGCTGCGCTCAAGGTCAGGTTGGGGGTGAATCCCCACCGGACCGTGGCGCCGAGTTCGATCTCGGGATCGCCGGACTCCAGGGGACCATCCGGGAGTTCCTCTCGGCTGTCGGTACGCGATGCGGTCAGGGTTGGCACAATCTCCAGGTTGCGTCCGGGTGAGACCCCGGCAAAGCCCTCGATCTTGTGCGCCTGGCAACGATAGCAGTTGTTGCTACGGTCTCGTGCGAATGAACCCATCTGATGGGAGAGGTTGCGAGGATACATGCGGATGGCGTCGAACCCCCATATCTGGGGACCCTCGCTGCGCTGGAATCTCAGTGTGGAGAATGGGATTTCGAGCTCGGCCGACCAGCCCCACTCGGTGATCGTTGCCGCCGACGCCCATATTCCGTCCCAGGGCGTGTTGCCGTTCGTGGTCTCGATGACGTCGAGCTGAACACCCATGGGATTGACCATGAAGAGGTAGTTGCGGCGCTCGTCGTTGAACGTGTCGAGAACGATTCCGATGGCGTCATCGGGGCCGAAGTTGTCGCGATCGGAGAGGTGGGCTCGGATGGCCGGGGGTTCCGGGTCCCGGGACCGGAAGCCGACATAGAGACGGGATTCATCGTGGTAGACGAAGACCTCGGTCTCGGCAAGGGCGGGGGTGTTCTCGCCGGGCCTGACCTCGTAGTCGAGGGTCATGGACCAGGCCGAATCCCACACCGCCTCGTCGACCAGGCCGTCGACGGTGATCCGGGTGTCGATCCGGGGGATTTGGTGGGGAATTTTGTCCATCGCGCCGAGGTATGGGGCCAACAATAATAGGGCCCCGAGAACGGCACATTCCCGAGACCTCTTCCGCGCGTGCTGATTGTCGTGAACGCCCACCAACTCCTCCATCGCATCTTTCTACGACGACGAAGGACAAGTGTTTCGGTTTTCTGAGATTTACCTTATGTTTACACCCTTTTTGGTGCAATGGCATCCAACGATGATGGAGGGGTCGGCTCACTCGCTCCAATACACGGGGGAGTCCCCCCAGTCCTCCGTGAGACCGTCAGCGGAGATGCCGTCGGGGTGGACTGTGCTTTCGATGGTGTGAGCGGCTGACGCGGGAATCGCCGTGGCGAGGATGAGGCAGACAGGAAGCAGCGGTAGACCTGCAGGGTTCATGGAGTCCTCCGGGCAAAAAGGAGCGGCGGCCCCGCGTGGGGCCGCCATTCAAGGGGGAAGAAGGACCTAGTGGACGCCGTGCCGCTTGCCGCCGCCGTTACGCGGTCCGCCGCGGCCGTCCCTGAACAGCTCCATCAGATCGAGAAGCTCTTGCTGCTGCTCGGGGGTGAGCACCGCAAAGGCCTGGGAGGCCATCTCGGCGCCGATGAGCTGCATTTCTACGTGAAGCTGCGCTTGGGACTCGAAGTGGGAGCGGAAGGCCGTCTCGTTAAAGTCGCCGATGGAATAGAGCTCGCGAAACTCGTCGCGGGCTGTCTGTGCCTGCTCCCTGAGAGCATCCAGCTCGGGCTTGCCGGCATCGACGATCGCTTGAATCTGGTCCTGCTGGTCCTGGGTGAGATCGAGCTTGTCGGCAAGACGCGGCAGCATTCGCAGCAGTCCGTGTCCGCCCTGGTTGCCGAATGCTCCGCCGCCGCCCGGTCCGCCCATACGGCCGTGGGGCCCGCTGCCGTCGCAGTCGCCTGGTCCCTGCTGTGCGAAGACGACACCGGCTGCAGCGATGATGGCACCTGCGGCGATGGTGAGGATGATGTTTCTGGCTTTCATGTCGAACCTCCGTGGGTTTTTGCCGGTGCGGCGAGCGTTCTGGATCGAACGGCGGGCCGCCGGTGCGGCGTTGTCTCGGTCGAGGAATGTACGCCGCCGGCACCTTCATTGTTGACCGGGATCGTCTTAGGAAGCGTGGTGAAAGCTTAAGAAACGTCAACCTCTTCAGCCCCGGGCCTTGTGGTGGGTTAGGATCGGTGCATGGGCGGAATCCTGTTGATCGATGACGATGTCGAGCTCTGTGAGCTGGTCTCCGAATATCTTGCCGGCGAGGGCTTCGACGTCGAGGTTGCCTATGACGGCAATGCCGGGCTGACCCGGGCGCAGGAGAATCTCCACGATCTCGTCATTCTCGATGTCATGCTGCCCGGTCTCACCGGGTTCGAGGTCCTACGCAGGCTTCGAGAGAGCTCTTCGATTCCGGTGCTCATGCTGACGGCCCGGGGCGAGGATGTGGACCGCATTGTCGGACTCGAAATGGGCGCCGACGACTATCTGCCCAAACCGTTCAATCCACGCGAGCTGGCGGCGCGAATACGGGCGGTTCTCCGGCGGGCTTCGGCCGAGCCGGCGACCGGTGACCGGCTCAGCCTCGACGACGTGGTCGTGGATCTCGGAACTCGAACCGTCACCGTGGCGAGCGAGGAGATCGACCTGACAGGTGTCGAGTTTTCACTCCTCGAGTCTCTGGTCCGTTCGGCCGGGAACGTGGTGAGCCGGGACGAGCTGTCCAGGGCGGCTCTGTTTCGGCGGGCGAGCGCGTTCGACCGGTCCCTCGATGTCCACATCTCGAATCTACGGCGCAAGCTCGGTCCCACCGAGGGGGGCGGCGACCGGATCAAGACCATTCGCGGTTCGGGCTATCAGTACGTGCGTCGGACCGGGGGCCGCTGATGCGGAGCCTCTTTCTCCGCATCTTTCTTTGGTTCTGGCTCGCCATGGCGCTTGTCGCAGCTGTGCTGGTTGTCACCTCACCATTCTTCACCCGGTCTCGGCCGGCTCTCGAACGCTGGCACGAAGATGCGGAAGAGTGGGCGAGGCACCGCGTCGACGGCGCTTCGACGCAGATCGGGGCACACGGTCTCGATGAGTTTCAAATGGGACGCGGCCACGGTCGCCGTGGACGAGGCGGCGAGAAGGCCCCAGCGCGGCTTTTCGTGATCGGCGAAGACGGCGCCGAGCTGCGTGGAGGTGGCGCGCCGCCGGAGGTCCACCACGTCGCGGAGCGGGCCCTCGTCGAGCAACGCGAGCAAACCGAGCGTATCGGCGCACTCTATCTCATCGCCCGGCCGGTGGCGGACCCGGGCGGACGCCGGGTCGCGGTGGTGGCGGCGCACCACAGCCCTCCCCGGTTGGTTCACTTGTTGGATCCCAAGGCTCTGTCGTGGCGTTTGGGGGTACTGGTTCTGGTGGTGGGAGCTCTGAGCTTCTGGCTCGCCCGGTATCTCAGCTCGCCGGTGGCGCCTCTGCGCAGCGCCACCCGACGCTTGAGCGGCGGCGATCTGACCGCCAGGGTCGAGGGCAAGGTTGCGCGCCGCCGCGATGAAATCGGTGAGCTGGCGCGCGATTTCGACGCCATGGCCGAGCGCATCGAGGCCCTCGTGGGCTCGCAGCAACGGCTATTGCGCGATGTGTCCCACGAGCTGCGCTCGCCGTTGGCGCGGCTCGTGGTGGCGCTCGAGTTGGCGCGGTCCCGAGCCGGGGATGACGCAGCCGGGCCCCTGGACCGCATCGAGCGCGAGGCGGCGCGGCTCGAGGAGCTCATCGGCCGGCTCCTGCTCCTGGAACGCCTCGAAGCGGGTGGCGCCAAAGATGTGGCAGGCGAGGTCGATCTGGCGGCGCTCCTCGTCGAAGTGGTCGCAGATGCCGGGTTCGAAGCCGGGGCCGATGGGATCGACGTCCGTTTCGACTCGAACGACGAATGTCGGATCACCGGCCGATCGACGCTGCTGCGCAGCGCTTTCGACAACGTGATCCGTAATGCGGTCCACCATACCGAGCCGGGCTCCACGGTAGACGTCGAGCTCGCCACCAATGACCGTGATGCGATCGTCACCATCGGTGACCACGGCCCTGGCGTGCCTGAAGCCGAGCTCGATAGGATCTTCGAGCCCTTCTACCGCGTCGATGAGGCCCGCGACCGGGTCAGCGGCGGAGTCGGACTCGGCCTCGCCATCGCCGCCAGGGCGGTGCGGGTTCACGGGGGGACCATCGAAGCTGAGAACCACCCCGACGGGGGGTTGGTGGTGACGGTTCGCCTTCCGGCGTGAGAAGAAAGTGAGCAGTAAGAGGTAGGCAGCAAGCAGAGCGGGGGTGTACGGTCTGCTCACCCCTCACCCCACACCCCTCACCCCTCACTCCTCACTCCAC
>Ga0316194_10001302_pt1 | contig 17091 bp, 9 predicted proteins | sample CroRivsedime1_MG_FD_204936 | JGI IMG/M metagenome (GOLD analysis project Ga0316194, IMG submission 204936) | Coastal sediment microbial communities from Maine, United States - Cross River sediment 1 | ecosystem: Environmental > Aquatic > Marine > Coastal > Sediment | place: USA: Maine...
CGGATGGATCCGGGCAGCGAGATCCTCGCGCTCGGCACGGGTCAGGTAGAAATCATCCAGGGACAGGGATAGCGCACGCAGGCCAGCGTGTTCTTCCACAAAGCAGCGCAGGTAGTCACAGACGGTGGTCTTGCCGGAGCCCTGGGAGCCATTGAGGGCGACCAGCACGGGGCGCGCCGCACTATTTTGGTGCGCAGCGAGACGCTCTGCCAGTGGCATGAACCATTGCTGTGCATAAGACAGGTAGGATTCCGGCAGGCGATGCCGCCGCAGAAAAGCCTGCTGCCAGTGTGGCGACCCCATTACTAGTGATATCTCCTGCAAATCCGATCCCGGAAGAAATTGTCACCAATGGACAGAGCAGAAAACGTGCCAATCGCCCCCAGCGTAACGATTGCAATCCTATCCGTTACATCACCAACTTGCGAATATCACCCAGCAACGCCAGTAACCGGGCAAAAAAGCGTCCTCCGTCTCCACCATTGATGACCCGGTGGTCATAAGACAGTGCGAGGGGTAACATTTTACGCGGCACGAAGGCTTGCCCATCCCATACCTGGCGCATTGAGGCCCGGGACACACCCAGAATGCCCACTTCCGGTGCATTGACGATGGGGGTAAAACCATTGCCGCCGATATTGCCCAGGCTGGAAATGGTAAAGCAGCCGCCCTGCATCTCTCCCGGGGTCAGCTTGCGCTCGCGCGCCTTCGCAGAAAGGTTCAGCACCTCCTCAGCCAATTGCCATATGGTTTTCTGGTCTACATCCCGGATCACCGGCACGACCAGCCCGGCGGGCGTATCCACCGCCATACCGATATGCAGGTATTTCTTGTACACCAGCTGTTCCCCTGCGGCGGCCAGTGAAGTGCAGAATTTGGGGTTATCGCGCAGGGCCACCGCGCAGGCCTTCAACAGGAACGGCATGGGGGTAAGCCGGGTACCGCGCTGCTCCGCCTCTGCCTTGAGTGACGCGCGGAACGCCTCCAGTTCGGTGATATCGGCCTCGTCAAACTGGGTAACGTGGGGCACGTTGAGCCAGCTGCGCTGCATATTGGCTGCCGTGAGTTTATCCAGCTTGCTGCGCTCGGTGACCTCTACTTCGCCGAAGGCGGAGAAATCCACCTCGGGAATCTGTGGCAGTGCACCGCCCTGTGCCGCTCCGGCAGTAGACTGCCCACGCAAGGACTGCTGCACGAATTGCTGCAGATCTTCCTTCAACACCCTGCCGCGGGGTCCAGAGCCAGTCACTCGACCCAGATCCACACCAAATTCCCTGGCCAGTTTGCGCACCGCCGGCCCGGCATAAACGCCGGCGGCGGAGTCTGTGTCGGCTGGACTTGCGGGAGCGGCAACCGCGGCCTGGGTTGTCGGCGGCGCAGCAGCTGCCTGCGCAGGCGCAGGTATCTCTGCGGGCGCGGCTGCGGATGCTGGCTCAGTGGCCGGTGCAGGCGTGGCTGCGGCAGGCGCCGCGCCACGCATTACTAACAGATCATCACCCTGCCGGACGCTATCACCCTCACTGACCAGCAACTTGAGGACTTCTCCCGCTGCGGGTGCAGGGACCTCCATCGAGGCCTTGTCCGATTCCAGCACCACCAGCGAATCGCCCTCTGCCACGCTGTCGCCCGGTTGCACACAAATCTCTATCAGCTCCACCGCCTCATCCGTGCCTATATCCGGCACGGTAACGGTCTGCTCTGCACTGGTCGCCGCGGCAGCTTGGGGCTCAGCCGGGGGGGCTTCCTGCTGCCGCGCCTCTGTCTGGGGCTGCTCCTGGGGTTGTGCCGGCATGTCGGGCTCCGATGAGGCAGCGGGCTCCTCCTCGCCGGCAGTTTCAATAATTGCGATAGGCGCGCCTTCTGCCAGTTGCTGCCCCTCGCCCACCAATAATTCCACCAGTGTTCCCGCCACACTGGAGGGTATCTCCATGGACGCCTTGTCCGACTCCAGCACGATGAGACTCTGGTCCAGCGCTATTTCATCACCCACCGCTACCAGCAGTTCGATCACCTCAGCGCCTTCGGCGCCACCAATATCCGGTACAGTTACCTGTTCTTTGGCCACGTCTATTTCCTTATTTTTAAACCGTTAACGGGTCGACTTTATCCGGGTCTATACCCAGCGCCGCAACCGCCGCACTCACCCGGGCAATCTCAATGCTGCCCTCCTGGGCCAGTGCGGTGAGCGCCGCCAGCACGACGAACTCACGGCTGACCTCGAAAAACTCCCGCAGCTTGCCCCGCGTATCCGAACGACCATAGCCATCAGTACCCAACACCATAAAATTCCCGGGAATAAACTCCCGAATCTGGTCCGTGTAGGCCTTCACATAATCGGTGGCCGCCACACAGGGCCCGGTTTCACCCTGCAACAGCCCGGTAACATAGGGCACGCGTGGCGTTTCGCCGGGGTGCAGCATGTTCCAACGCTGCGCGGCCTTGCCATCGCGCTGCAGCTCATTGATGCTGGTAAGACTCCAGATATCGGCTGCCACACCATAATCATTTTCCAGGATGGATGCCGCAGCCTCCACTTCGCGCAATATGGTGCCGGAGCCCATTAGCTGCACGCGCAATGGCGCGTCGCTGGCAGATTGCCGCAGCCGGTACATGCCCCGGATAATGCCGTCCTCCACACCCTCGGGCATATCCGGCTGCACGTAGTTCTCATTCATGGTGGTGATGTAATAAAAGCGGTTCTCGCCTTCCTGATACATACGTCGCATACCGTCCTGGATAATCACCGCGAGCTCATACGCGTACGTGGGGTCGTAGCTGACGCAATTGGGAATAGTGTTTGCCTGCAGATGGCTGTGGCCGTCCTGGTGCTGCAGGCCCTCGCCATTGAGTGTGGTGCGCCCGGCGGTCGCACCAATCAGGAAACCTCGCGCCTGGCAGTCCCCGGCCGCCCAGGCCAGGTCGCCGATACGCTGGAAACCAAACATGGAATAGTAAATATAGAATGGCACCATGGTGTAACCACTGGTGCTGTAAGAAGTGGCTGCCGCCAGCCAGGCCGAAAATGCACCGGCTTCATTGATGCCCTCTTCGAGAATCTGGCCCTTTTCATCTTCCTTGTAGAACATGATCTGGCCGGAATCATGAGGCGTGTAGCGCTGCCCTACCGACGAATAAATACCCAGTTGGCGAAACATGCCCTCCATGCCAAACGTGCGCGCCTCGTCCGGCACGATGGGCACCACGCGCTCCCCGATTTCTTTGTCTTTCGCCAGGCTGGACAGCATGCGCACGAACGCCATCGTGGTAGAGATGGAGCGCTTGCCACTGCTCTTGAGGTGATTGGCATAGGTGGACAGGGGCGGCGTGTTCAACCGCTCTATCGCACTGCGACGCGATGGAATGGGTCCGCCAAGTTCGGTTCTGCGCTCGCGCATATAACGCATTTCCGGGCTTTCCGGATCCGGCTTGTAATAAGGTACGTTCGCCAGTTCATCGTCGTTGATCGGTATGGCGAAACGGTCGCGAAAGGCTTTCAGGCTCTCCAGGTCCAGTTTCTTCAGCGAGTGAGTTTCATTATTGGCCTCTCCCGCCTCACCGGTCCCGTACCCTTTTACCGTCATGGCCAGTATGGCCGTGGGGCGCTGTGTCTCAGCGACTGCTTCAGCGTAGGCTGCGTAGACCTTGTAGGGGTCGTGCCCGCCGCGATTGAGGTACATAATGTCTTCGTCGGAAAGATCTGCCACCAGTTCCAGCAGTTCCGGGTACTTGCCAAAGAAATGTTCCCGGGTATACGCCCCGCCGTTGTATTTGTAGTTCTGCAACTCGCCGTCGCAGACCTCGTCCATACGTTGCTGTAACAAACCGGTTTTGTCCTTCTCCAGCAGCGGATCCCACTTGCGGCCCCAGATCACCTTGATGACGTTCCAGCCGGCGCCGCGAAACACCCCTTCGAGTTCCTGAATAATCTTGCCGTTGCCGCGAACCGGGCCGTCCAGGCGCTGCAAATTGCAGTTGATCACGAAATTCAGGTTGCCCATCTTTTCGCGGCCGGCCAGGGAGATGGCGCCCAGGGACTCGGGTTCATCGCATTCGCCGTCACCCATGAAGCACCAGACATTGCGGTCACCGTGGTCCACCAGACCCCTGCTCTGCTGGTAATTCATTACCCTGGCCTGGTAGATCGCCTGGATAGGCCCCAGACCCATCGACACCGTGGGGAACTGCCAGTAATCGGGCATCAACCAGGGGTGCGGATAGGAGGACAGTCCGTCACCATCCACTTCGCGGCGGAATTTGTTGAGCTGCGACTCGTCCAGCCGGCCCTCCAGGAAGGAACGTGCATACATGCCCGGTGCGCTGTGACCCTGGTAGAACACCACATCACCGGGGTGACCGCCCTCGGTACCGCGGAAGAAATAATTGAAGCCCACATCATAGAGCGTGGCACTGGAGGAAAAGCTGGAAATGTGTCCGCCCAGGCCCTCGTCGTTGTCATTGGCGCGCATCACCATCGCCAGCGCATTCCAGCGCACCAGGGAGCGGATGCGGCGCTCCATAAACAGGTCGCCGGGCATCATTTTCTCATCCGCCGGAGCGATGGTGTTGCGAAAGGGTGATGTAATCGCCGGAGGCAGCCGCAGACCCGCATCGATCGCATGCTTGGCCAACTGCAGTAATAGGAAGGAAGCTCTCTGGGAACCCCCGTGCTTGACGACCTCGTCCAGGGCTTCCAGCCACTCCCGGGTTTCCACCGGGTCTTTATCTTCCACCATCTCCATCAGCTCTCCAGTCTGTCTATTTGCTATTCGCAGAACGCATTACCCCATTGAGTACCAATATAGAACTATTCGGGCGGTGTCGTGCAGTAAGTATAGGCGCAGTTTATCGCTTCTGCTGTAGCTTCGGAGCAACATAAATCACCTTCCTGTAAAAATACTACACTATAGAGTCCGGCAAAGGAATATGAGTTCTTTTTTGGAATGCAATATAACCCTGATTTTGGCGAAATTAGCCGAAATTAAACAAAAAAAGGCGCGCTATCAGGCGCGCCTTTTGTAAATTTACTACTGATAAACTACTGGTCGATGATGTAGGCCGGGTGGTCCGCTTTTATCGCCTCGGCACTGTCATAGCGGCGCATATCACCCTGGGGCAGCTTTCCGGATTTACCTGGTGCCACCACCTGCAGTGCATATCGCTGCGCCAGGAATACGCGCTGATAGTAATCTCGCCAGGACTCCAGAGTCAGTTTTTCTACTGCGGCCGCCAGCGACTGGCGCCCATCGAAGTCCCATTGCTTACGGGCGATGGACTGCCAGTAGAATTCTGCCCGTTCCCACATATTCTTGTCCGGCCGCAGTATTTCGTTCACCAGAGCCTTCCTGTGCCGGACAAACTGCGCCTCATCCAGGTCGGGGACAACTCCTTGCATGAACTGCTCCATGGCACTGGCAACCGCGCCGGCATCGGCCACCGGCGACTGCACCAGCATTACCAGCCCGGGCACATCATACTGCGGCCAGGAGAACGCGCTGACCACGTAACCCAGTTGCTGCTCGGTGCGCAGTTGCTGGAAAAACCCGGACTTCATGATCTGCCCGGTCAACGCGGTGGCCGCCTGGTCTTCCCAGGTATCGCCGGCTCCCTGCAAATACCAGGCAACCACGGCATCGTCGTGTGGTACATCAACCGCGTATTGCAGCTGCTCGTTCGCGGCGAGTTTAAGCACCTTCAGATCGGGCAGCGCGGGGGCCGTCGACTCGGGGATGATTTGCGCAACCATCGCCGCAATATCCGCCGCACTGTCATCGTCGTAGTTGCCATAGAGCATGATTTCGGCGCTGGCGGACTGCCAGAATCTGGCGACATAGCGCGTCAGGTATTCGCTATCGATTTTCTCCAGAGCCGCAATCAAGGCCTGTTCGCCCCACTCGCCATATAACAGCGCCTCGCGCAGGTCATCTATCACCTGGCTACTTGGGCGCTTGGCAACAGAGTTGCGCAGGCTGCGAATCATATCGTTGCGAATATTGGCGAAACGCTGCGGATCAAATGCCGGGTCAGACATTACTGCCAGCAACTGCGCCAGCAAGGTCGCCTGCTTATCGTTGTAACCGCTGATGCGCAGGCTGATGCCCTGTGCGTGCTTGTAGATATTGAATGTCAGGCCAGCCAGCATCGCCGGATAGGCCACCTCGTTAACCTGGTCCTTCAGCAGGGCCGTATATAACACCGCCGCAGCGGTTTGCTCTGCGCTCTGCCCTACCTCCGGGGAACGAAAATTGATGTAGGTGGCGCCGCGCGGTATGCGAAACTCGTCATCCTGCTGAAACCAGATTTTCTGGCGGCCGTTCTCCCAAATCACCTCTGGCACCGAAGGGTTGTCGGCATCGATTTTAACCAGGGAGACATCCTCGGCAATGAACTTGTTGGGAGCGGGCAGGTGCAGTGCATCCGCGTTATTCCCGCTCTGCCAGGCGCCGAGTTGCTGCTGGCCAATGATCTTCCGGGAATATGGCACCTGGTAGCGCTGGGAGACCCGGTCTGTATTCACATGTTTATCATTGAATACGACGATAGCATTGTCCGGGGTGATGAAATCGAACAACTCTCGCAAGGTGCTCTCCTGGTAATCGTTCATCAGGTAAGGACCGCGCAGTGCGTCTTGCGGGGGGTAATAATGCATGCCATTGGCCAGCCCGCTGACATAGTTTATCGGGCTGCCCTGCTCCTTGAAGCGAAAGCCAAGATCAGTAAGCTGTGCCTGTTCCTGGTACAACCATTGCTTCGGCCCCTCGTCGCGCAACATATCCGTATAGGCGAACAACAACTGCAACACTCGAGGGTAATCCCTGGCGCCAGCCTCAGTGAGATTGATACTTACGCTGAACAGGGAACCGCCCCGCCACCCCAGACCGGATCCCGCGGCCACACTCTCCGCCAGGCCCTCGGCCTTCAATTGGGACAGCAGGCTGCCCGCGCCCTCATGCCCCACCAGGTTACCCAGGTACACCAGCGGCTTGACCTCGTATAGCTCACGATAGTCGGGGATGGGGAATGACACCTCCAGCTGACGCAGCGTGGCCTGGGGTTGCACTTCCACCAGCATTGGCAGGCTACCGGGCTGGAACAGCGGCGCCTCGATCTCCTGCGGCACATAGGACTTATTCGGAATGGCGCTGAACATCGGCACCACCAGGCTCTCCAGGTCGTCCAGCGACTGGGAACCCATCACTACCAGGCGCATCGCGTTGGCGGAATAGTGCTTGTCATAAAAGCTGATCAGTTCGTCGCGAACCGACGAGCCCGGGCGATCCGCCAGGCTATCCAGGCTTCCGACGGCAAACTGGCTATAGGGGTGATCCGGGTTCATCACCTCCTGCAATACGTCCAGGCCGCGGCGGGGATCGCTTTTCAGACCCATCTGGTACTCGGCTTCTACCGCGTTCTTTTCCCGGTCAACATACTGGGCGTCGAAGCGCGGCGCGATAAAAAACTGGGCAAAACGATCCAGTGCTTCGGGCAGATACCGGGCGTTCACATCAAAAAAGTAGTTGGTGTGCTCGAAGCTGGTGTAGGCGTTACGGCTGCCACCGTGTTCGGTAATATACCGCTCGTACTCCGCGGCATCGGGGTACTTGTCCGTACCGAGAAACAGCATGTGCTCAAGAAAATGGGCGAGGCCGCCGCGACCGGGCGGGTTGTCACCACTACCGACCATAACATCCAGTGCAGCCGCTGCCTTGGTCGTATCCGGATCAGATATCAGCAATACCGGCAATGTATTTTCCAGCTCCAGATAACGATATTTGAAATCGTCGTTGGGGCTCTGCACCGGCTGCTTTGCTGCGAGCTGCGCCGCATCCCCTGCGTCTGATGGCTGGTAGCAAGCCACCAGCAAAGTGGTAACAGAAAGCGCAAGTATGGGTAGCAGAGGCCGCAGCCACCACCGGGAAAACAACACGGGCATTAATTACTCCATCAGATCTGCAGTTCAGGTTCAGAATTGCCAGCCTTCACCACCTGGGTGGGCCAGGCATTAATAATGGCCTTGATCAGGGTCGCCAGTGGAATCGCGAAAAACACGCCCCAAAGGCCCCATATGCCACCAAAAAACAGCACCGCCATGATAATCGCCACCGGGTGCAGGTTGACTGCCTCGGAGAACAACAACGGTACCAGCACATTCCCGTCAAGGGCCTGGATGACAAGATAGACAGCGAAAACAGCATAAAATTCACTGCCCACGCCCCATTGGAAAAAAGCCACCATCACCACCGGCACGGTCACCAGGGCGGCGCCAATATAGGGGATAATCACCGACAATCCCACCAATAAACCCAGCAGTGCAGCGTAGTTCAGGCCCAGCCAGGCGAAAGCGGTATAGGTGACCAGGCCAACGATAATCATCTCCAACACCTTGCCCCTGGCGTAATTGGCGAACTGCACATTCATCTCGCCCCAGATGCGCCGTAGCAAGGGGCGCTCCGGCGGCAAGAAACCGCCCACCCAGCCCATAATCTGCTCGCGATCCTTGAGAAAGAAAAATACCAGCAGCGGTATGAGGATCATATACACCATCACCGTCAGAAACCCGGGTATGGAGGCCAGGGAGCGTGTCACTATCGCCTGCCCCAAGCCGGCAAGCTCCACCTGGGCCGCATTCAACACCGCGCTCAGTTGTTGCTGGGTGACCAGTTCAGGATACTTTTCAGGTAACACCCCCAGGAAGTGCCTGGCCAACTCCAGCATGCGCGGTGCTTCGCTGGCCAGACTCATCAACTGCCGCCAAACCAGGGGCAACAGGCCGAGTGTGAAACCGAAAAAGCCACCAACAAAGAGAATGTATGCCACAGCCACGCCCAACACCTCGGGCACGCCATGCCGCTGCAGTTGCGATGCCACGCCCTGCATCAAATAGGCCAGCACAATAGCGGCAAGTACCGGCGTGAGAATATCGCCGATAGTCATCAACAGCACCACGGAAATGGTCAGGATGACCAACAACAGCACCGACTCCTCCTCAAAAAGGTAGCGTCGATACCACTTGTTAAAGATTTCCAGCATGGTGGCTTAAGCTCCGATAGTCAGCGTTTTTGCAGCAGGTGAGTATATACCCCGTCACCGTCACTGCTTTCCAGTAACAGGTGGCCTGATTGTTCCGCGAACACCCTGAAATCCCGCACGGAGCCCCGATCGGTTGCCAGTACCCGCAGACACTGGCCCGCCTGCATGGCGTTCAGCGCTCGCTTGGCTTTGAGTAATGGCATGGGGCACTGCAGGCCTGTCGCGTCCAGTTCAATAATATCCAGGGCACTCATACAACTGCGTTCCATCTCCGGGAGCGCGCCAGTATAAGCCATACGACCCCCGGGAATGAACTTTCAGCCGTCAAACAGTTCCAATTCAGCAGATTGTTACGATACTACCTGCATGCAGTACAATGCAGGACAACTCAATATGTAGATTAGTGGTTCCATCCTGTGCTTGATTTTCTGGAGATAGCGCCTCCGCTGCGCCGGTTTGCCGGCACCGCATTGCTATCGACTTTTCTGCTGCTTTGTTTGCTCCCGGCTGAAGCTGCCCGGGGCCAGGCAACACAGCCACCCCCCGAGGAGCTCAAGCTGCCCAAGCTTGGGGAATCCAGCACCAGCATGTTCTCTGCAGAATTCGAGCATCAACTGGGTCGCGCATGGCTGCGTTACTTTCGTGCCCAGGTGCCCACCATAGATGACCCCCTGTTGTTCGACTACCTGGAAAACCTGATCTACAACCTGGTGACCCACAGTAAACTGGAGGATCGCCGTATCGAGCTGGTGATCGTGAACAACCCGACCATCAACGCTTTCGCTGTGCCCGGTGGCGTAATCGGCATTCACAATGGGTTGCTGCTGTGGGCGCAAACCGAAGACGAGCTGGCCACAGTGCTGGCGCACGAAATTGCCCACCTCAGCCAGCGGCACTTCTCCCGCGGTGTGGAATTCCAGAAAAACCAGCAGCCCTTTACCACCGCCGCCATGCTGGCCAGTCTTATCCTGATGGCCACCACAGGCAGCGACGTCGGGATGGCGGCCATGTCAGCTACCCAGGCTGCCGCCCAGGATTCTGCTCTGCGCTACAGCCGGGGCAACGAACAGGAGGCGGACCGGGTGGGCATGCAAACCATGGTCGACGCCGGCATGGACCCCCATGCGGCACCGGCAATGTTCGAACGCATGCTGCAGGCTTCACGTTATTCCAGTGGCGACCGGATACCGGAATTCCTGCGCACCCACCCGCTGTCGGAAAGCCGTATCGCCGACACCCGCAACCGGGCCAGGCAATACCCCAAACAGGTGCGCTCCACCAGCCTCGATTACCAGCTGATGCGCGCCAGGGTAGTCAATGAACTGGCGGACACCCCGGAAGAAGCCATCGAGAAATTCCGCGGGGAGCTTGAGGGGAATCCGCGCTCCAGGGAAGCCGCTACTTACGGCCTGGTGCTGGCGTTGACCGCTGGAGGCCGCGCCGAAGAAGCAAGCCTGGAGCTGGACTCGGTGTGGTCCGGCAGTCCCGAAAGACTGGAATACATCATTGCGGATGCCGAGATCGACATCGCCCGCAATCAGCCGGATCGCGCTGTAAAGAAGCTGTCTGAGCAAGTGGAGTTATCGCCGGGCAACCATCCGCTGACCATGACCTACGCCAACGCACTGATGAAAAACCGGCAGCCGCATATAGCGGAGGAAGTACTCATCGAGCAAAGCAGAATACGGCCCAACGATCCCGGGCTGTGGTACCTGTTAGCTGAAGTGCAGGGCCTGTCTGGCCATATCGTGGGACTGCACCAGTCCCGCGCGGAGTATTTCATACTCAACGGCAATCTGAGCCAGGCGGAAAAACAATTGAACTATGCCCTGAAATTAACCGGCAATGACTACCTGGCAAATGCCAAGATCACCCAGCGCTTGCGTGACATCGGGGTGATGCGCGAACAAATGGAAAAAATGTAAAAGGCGGCCACGGCCTACCCGATCAGGCGTTTCCCTTGACCGCCACCTGCAGTGAAGCGGCAAAATCCAGCATGCGACGCAGCGGCACCATGGCCCGCTCGCCCAACGCCGGCTCCACGAAAACCTCGTTATCGCTGCGATCAAAAACGCTGGCCAGCGTTTCCAGTTCGTTCATCGCCATCCACGGGCAGTGCGCGCAGCTGCGACAGGCCGCTCCATTGCCCGCAGTGGGCGCGATAATAAATTCCTTATCCGGGGCCTGCTGCTGCAATTTATAGAAAATGCCCTGGTCCGTGGCCACGATAAAGCGCTGGTTATCCATTTCAGTGGCGGCACGGATGATCTGGGTGGTGGAACCCACCCTGTCAGCCAGCTCCAGCACAGCCGCCGGAGATTCAGGATGCACCAGCACGGCGGCGTCGGGATAGACCTGTTTGAGATCTGCAACGCCCCTGGCCTTGAATTCCTCGTGCACGATACAGGCGCCGTCCCACATGATGATATCTGCCCCGGTTTGACGGCGCACGTAATCCCCCAGGTGGCGATCCGGTGCCCAGATAATTTTTTCACCCTGATCTGCCAGGTGCTCGGCGACATCCAGTGCGATACTGGAGGTTACTACCCAGTCAGCCCTGGCCTTAACCGCTGCGGAGGTATTGGCATACACCACCACCTTGCGTTCGGGGTGCTGATCGCAAAATGCGGAGAACTCTTCCACCGGACAACCCAGGTCCAGGGAACAGGTAGCCTCGAGGGTGGGCATCAGCACACGCTTTTGCGGCGTCAGGATCTTGGCAGTCTCACCCATGAATTTGACGCCGGCCACCACCAGGGTCTCAGCCGGGTGATCATGGCCGAAACGCGCCATTTCCAGGGAGTCAGATACGCAACCGCCGGTTTCTTCAGCCAGTGCCTGAATGGCCGGCGAGGTGTAATAGTGCGCCACGATAACAGCGTTTTCCCGCTCCAGGCGCAGTTTGATCTGCTCCTTGAGGTCAGCTTCCTGTTGCGGATTGAGCTTTTTCTGCTCAGCATGGTCCAGATGGTACTGCACCTGCTGGCGAATAGTTTCCAGTTTATCTGTGGCTATACTCATGGCTGTTCAGGACGGCGGGATAAAACAAGCGCCGAGTCTACCACATATAATCGGGGCGTAAATTCTATTGCGCCCCTGCCTCTGCAGCATAAAAGTGATGGTAAATGTTGGCCGGGGCCACCATTTCCTAGCACTTTTATGCTTTGCACTGTCGAGTTCAAGCGCGATAAATGGTTAGCTAGAAAAGGCGGCGTGTAAATGTCGGTATTTTTAATAAAACATTCACTAGAAATTCTCTATATTATTCCGTATAACCTGCTGTTATATAAAGAATAAGCACCATTTACACGGCGACGAACGGAGGCTAGGGGCCCCTTTTGCAGCCGGGGTGCGCGGCAGGCGAGCGCAGCGCCGCTTTCAGGACCCATGGGCTGAGCATTCAGGAACCATTAGTGGAACAGCACAAGATACTCATCATCTCGGAGCGAGACACGGATCATACGATCCTGTCCGCCTGCCTGGAGCGAGCGCTACCGCCACGCTTTCTCCCGGCTTCCGCGGATGCCATGGACAGGCCACTCGAAGCCCTGATGGACCCGGAGATCGACGCGGTCATCATGGCGCACGGCCCGCAGACCGACTATTTGTTGCGCCTGGCACAAAAGAACGACACCCCGGTGCCGCTGCTGATACTGCTGGACGACGCTGATGATGCGACCATAACACGCCTGCGCGATTACGGCGCCCAGGATTATCTGGTGCGCGGCCAACTGCAGGACGCCATGGTGCACCGGGTGCTGGATTACAACATTCAGTTGAAGCAGGCCAGGGAGCAGATTCGGCAGCTGTCCAACCGCGACACCCTGACCGGCGCCCTCAACAGAGTAGGCTTTCGCGCCCACCTGGAACGCGCCATGGATCGCTCCCAGCGCTATGGCTTTAACACCGCGCTGCTCTATATCAATATCGACCAGTTTTCCAACGTCAATGATCACTACGGCGAGGCCGACGGTGATGTGATGATCAAGTCGATTTCCCGTCGCTTGATTAACAAAATGCGCAGCACCGACAGCATTGCCCGTCTGGGTGGTGATGAGTTTGCCGTGGTTCTTGAAGACGTGAGTTCACCGGCCGATGTGGAGCTGATCGCCACCAAAATGCTCAAGTCCATATCCGCCCCCATGATACTCAGTGACCAGCAGGTGGCCATTGAAGCCAGTATCGGCGCGGCCATTTTCCCGGACGACGGTCGCGGCTTCTCCGAGCTTGTGGACTGCTCTCGCAGCGCCATGCAACAGGCCAAGAGCGTTGGCGGCGGCAAATACATTCGCTACTCGGACCAGATCAGCTTTGACGTGGGCGGACCCACATCTTTGGCAGCAGAGCTGCGCAATGCGGTGCGCAAAAACCAGTTTGAGTTGCATTACCAGCCCAGGGTAGAACTGGAAACCGGCAAACTGGTCGGCATTGAAGCATTGCTGCGCTGGAATCACCCGGAGCGTGGCCTGGTTTCCCCGGCCGAGTTCCTGTCCGCTTGCGAGGACATGGGACTGATGAAAACCATCGGTTACCAGGTGATTCAACACGCCTGCGGTGCACAAATCTGGTTGGCAAAACAGCAGTTGGGCGACGTGGATGTTGCAGTAAACATCGCTTTCTCCCAGATTCAGGACGACCGCTTCGTCGAAATAGTGAAAGACATTATCGTGCGCAGCGGTGCCGATGCCAGCCGTCTCGAGTTCGAGCTGACCGAGTCGACCATCCTCAAGAGCCCCGGCGCGATCAAGGCACGCATGGACGAATTGCGCGAACTGGGGATCTCTTTCTCCCTGGATGATTTCGGCACCGGGTTCTCCCAACTGTCACACCTGACTGAACTGCCTATCTCTGCGCTGAAAATCGATGCCTGCTTCGTGCGCGATATACCCGGCAACCCTCACCAGGAGGCCGTTTGCATCATGATTATCGAAATGGCCCATCGCCTCGGTATCACCGTGGTCGCAGAGGGTGCCGAAACCCACGAGCAGATTGCCTTCCTGCGCCAGCAAAATTGCCAGCAGGTGCAGGGTTTCTATTACAGCCCGGCGATCCCGCTACAACAATTGCCGCGCTTTGTGCAGGAACAGCGCTTTAAACTCCGCGAAAAACTGCTTTCCTGAAGGCGCGCACTAGGCGCACGGTGCCAGTGATGGTAGCCTAGACGACCGATAACAAGCACTGACTTGGCAGCAAATGTCCAGCATAGATCTCACCCGTCAACACGCTAAAATCCTGGTCTGCGATGATGACCAGAATGTTCGCCTGCTTACCCGCCAGTGCCTGGAAGCTGACGATATGACCGTCGTGGAAGCGGCGGATGGATTAGAGGCCCTCGATGTCTTTGTGCGAGAGCGCCCGGACCTGGTCTTCCTGGATGTCGAAATGCCAGGCATGACCGGCCTGGAGGTCTGTGAGCGCATCAGAAAGATGCCCCAGGGCGAATCCATACCCATTATGATTGTCACCGGTTCAGATGACCGTCGCTCCATTGACCAGGGGTTTGAAGCCGGCGCCACGCAATACAAGACCAAGCCGGTCAACTGGTCACTGCTGGGGCGCGATGTCCAGTACATGTTGCGCGCCAGTAACGCCTTCAATGCGCTGAAACGACAGGAAGACAGGCTACGCTACCTGGCTTACTACGACCCGCTCACCAGCTTGCCCAATCGGCGCAGCTTCAACGAACAGCTGAACCGCATACTGAAACGCAGCCAGCGGCATAAAACCAACGCCGCACTGCTGTTTATTGACCTGGACCACTTCAAGCGTATCAATGATTCCATAGGGCACGCCCGAGGTGACAGATTGCTGGTAGAGATCGCCAAGCGACTTACCATGGAGCTGCGTGAAGACGACGCCATCAACTACTTCACCACTAACAGCGCCGATGACGAAGATGAGCCGGAAGGAGCTACCGAGATCGCCAGACTGGGAGGCGACGAATTCACTGTGGTGCTCTCCGATGTCGCCAACATGCATGACATTGAGATCGTGGCGAAGCGCATCCTCAATACACTGTCCGAGCCTATCGCCCTGCAGTCCCACAACCCGGTAGTAACCCCCAGTGTGGGCATCGCGGTCTTTCCCCAGGACGGCACTGATCCGGACACCCTGGTACGCAATGCAGACACCGCCATGTATGTGGCCAAGGCCGAAGGGCGTGCCTGCTATCGGTTTTACAATGAGCAGATGAACGCCAGGGCAGTGGAACAACTCAAGATGGAAGAAGAGTTGCGCCACGGCATGCGTAATAATGAACTGGAGCTGCGCTACCAGCCCCAGGTAGACAGCAAGAGCGGCGCCGTGGTCAGCATGGAGGCGCTGGTGCGGTGGAAGCACCCGCAAAGGGGCATGGTATCCCCCGCGGAGTTCATTCCCGTGGCTGAGCGCACAGGACAGATTATCGAGCTGGGTGAATGGGTGATGCAGGAGGCGGCAAGACACTGCCTGTACTGGGATTCATTGGGCCTGAACGGCTTTCGCATCGGGATTAACATATCTCCCCTGCAGTTCAACCAGAGCGGCTTGTCGAAATGGATTACCGAGTTCCTGAAGGAGTCTGGCCTGCGTCCCGAGCGCCTGGAACTGGAACTCACCGAAAGCGCGATCATGACCGACGCAGAAACCAATATCGCAAAACTGCGGGAGCTCAAGAGTATCGGCGTGGACCTGGCGGTGGACGATTTTGGTACCGGTTATTCCTCCCTCAGCTACCTCAAACGCTTCCCCATCGACACCTTGAAAATAGACCAGAGTTTTGTCGCTGACCTGGACAGCCCCGATGGCGCCGCTATCGTTGATGCCATCCTGGCGCTGGCGAAAACACTTAATCTGCGGGTAATCGCTGAAGGCATAGAAGAAGCGCACCAGCTGTCATATCTTGTCAGTAAGGACTGTGGCCTGCTGCAGGGCTATTTCTTTGCCCGGCCCATTTACCCCGAAGATGTCCCCGACATGCTGCGGCAAAACTTTTCCGAACAAATTCGCGAAGCAATGGCTGACTAGGCCCGCATCATCCCCTCGCAATGAGATCTCAAGCACTATTGCTGGCACTGCTGACGGGCCTTGCCCAAAGTACAGCGACATTAAGCGACCTCGACAAACTGCACGTCATGCTCCAGGGCGCCTCACCGGTAGACCTGGCCGCACTGGTGGAGAGCAAAGGCGGCAGCATCACCCATGAACTGCATATCATTGACGCTGTGGGCGCCACGGTAACGCAGGAACAACTGGACCAGGTTCTGACCTCTCCCCTGGTAAGCCGGCATATTGATGACCTGCTGGTTAAAGAGCACGAAGAGGATGCACAGCAAAAGAGCCCGGACTGTGATGTAGGTGCAGCTCTGGAATTGCAGTTCGATCATGCCAGCGTCAGTTGGCCGCTATATAACAAACTGGCGCAGCCGGCGTCACTGCAGACCCTGGTGTTTTCCTGGCCCGCCCTGCTGGGACCGGTCGCAAGCGTTGCGCTGGGGGATACTCAACTGGCCCCTTCAAGCTATGAACAGCCCTCAAGTGGCAACCTGCGCCTGACAGTGGACAAGCCACAAACGGTTTCCTTGGTCGGTACAGCCGATTTGCGTATCAAGTTCAGGCCCGCCGCGAATATCAATCCCGACCTGCCACTGCGCCAACGCGACTTTGCCATCACCGCTGAATTTTATGGCGATTGTTCTGCGAAACTCATTCCCGGTTACGAGAACAACGATGAGAACTTTCATTACACCGTGATTGCGGGTGCAGATGCGCTGCACACGCATGGCATCACCGGCAAGGGTGTGACAGTTGCCGTGGTGGACTCCGGACTCTGGGAACACCCCGCGCTGGCCAGGGACACCGCCGGCGCACCTCGCATCGTCGCGCGTTACGACGCTATCGCCAATAGCGCCAACGCGGAGGCCTTCGACGAGAGTGGTCACGGCACCCATATGACCAGCATCATCGCGCACAGTGGCGCCTTATCCCGGAACGGCTTGACCACCGGCAGCTTCAAAGGGGTAGCACCTGACGTTAGCCTGGTGGCGGTGAAAGCATTTGATGTTGAAGGCCAGGGCGACCTCCTCG
>Ga0316194_10001303_pt1 | contig 17087 bp, 17 predicted proteins | sample CroRivsedime1_MG_FD_204936 | JGI IMG/M metagenome (GOLD analysis project Ga0316194, IMG submission 204936) | Coastal sediment microbial communities from Maine, United States - Cross River sediment 1 | ecosystem: Environmental > Aquatic > Marine > Coastal > Sediment | place: USA: Maine...
ACGGGTTAGGACTTTCGTCGCTAACCCGTTATCGGTACTGATTTAAATTTGGTAGCGGGGGCAGGATTTGAACCTACGACCTTCGGGTTATGAGCCCGACGAGCTACCAGACTGCTCCACCCCGCATCAGGAAGCGCGCATTCTAAAGGGTTCGCGGCGTTCCCGCAAGGGGGGGGTCTGGTGCTTGTTTACTAATCCGGTTTACTCGCGTCCAGTGGTTTTCCACTTAAATATTTCCTGCCAGTAAACATTGCGGAAATAATCGCCCCGCCCTCACGTTTGTCAGTCACAATGACGGCTGCGATATGCACTATCAGCATGCCCAGCAACAGGAAAGCGGTGTACAAGTGTACCTCGCCAATCGGTGATTTGAAGGCTTTCAGCTGTTCTAACTTTTGTGGGTCGACCCCGGTTTCGTCATAGGGCTTCAGACTGGATGGTGGCACCTGCTCGGCGGCCAGGTAGTCCTGTACCCAGCCGCCGAATGGAGGAAAGTAGATATCTGTAGCTGCCCGCAGCAAGCCGGTCACAGACATTATAATCAGCAATGACAGCAGGGTTATCACCGCCAAACGGCCTGGTGGATTGTGCCCGAGGTACGGCTGAGGCCTGCCCTGCCGTAGCTCATCAATATAATGCCGGGTATCTGCAAGCAGTCCGCGGTAGGGTAAAAAAGCTGACCAGCGGGCGTATTGGTTGCCGACAAATGCCCACACCAGGCGGATCAGCAAATTCACAACAAAGACGTAACCGATTATGACGTGCACTTGCTTGAGTGCAATTTTTGCTTCCTGGCTGGTGATCCCCAGCTCTTTTTTGTACAGCATGATGAAGCCCATAAACAAGAGCGATATCACACTCACAAAGTTTACCCAGTGAAACAGGCGTACGGGTAAATCCCAGACCTGGCACACACGGATTGTGCCCTGTTGCATTCTATCCACCCTCGCGTTCTTCTGTCACAGAACAGCTTTCGGGTTCGTAGCCTGAATCAAATGGATAGGTCACGCATTGATGCCGGTCAATGATCTGCTTGCGCAGGAAGAGCGTTTTCCTCAGGGAATAACCTGACTGCAGAGCGCCATCAGGCTGCCCGGGAAAATCCCCAACAGCAGTATTGCCAGTCCGTTGGCGGTCAGGCCAAGGCGCAGGTCGAAATGTGGAGCCAGCGGCTGCTCGTCCTCTGCCTTGTCGAAGTACATGACCTTGATGATGCGTATGTAGTAATAGGCACCGATGACCGAGAAGAAGACAGCGACCGCCGCCAGCCATACCATGTCTATATCAACCACCGCCCGAAGCACGGACAGCTTGGCGTAGAAACCGACAGTCGGCGGCACACCTGCCATGGAAAACATCAGAATCAGCATCATGAAGGCGAACCACGAATTGCGCTGGTTCAGGCCCTTGAAGTCGTCGATTTCATCGGCCTCAAAGCCGGCCCGGCTGAGCAGGATAATCATGCCGAATGCACCGGCTGCCATCAGCGCATAGGTAATGATATAGAACATGGAAGCCGCGTAGCCCTGTTGGGTTCCTGACAGGATACCCAGCAACAGGAAACCGACGTGCGAAATGGTCGAATACGCCAGCATGCGCTTCAGGTTGGTCTGCGCAATCGCGACCACGTTACCAATGGCAAGCGATAGTATTGCCAGTGCGATCAGCATCCCCCCCCACTCGGACTGCAGCGCACCGATAGCCTCGACCAGTAATCGCATCACCATGGCAAACGCAGCGATCTTCGATGCACTGCCCAGGAACAGGGTGACCGGTGTCGGCGCGCCCTGGTAGACATCCGGTACCCACATGTGGAACGGCACGGCGCCCAGCTTGAAGGCCAGCCCGACCACGATGAAGCTCGTCGCGAATATAAGCGGGATATTCGCCTCCTGCTGACCCAGGGTATCCGCAATCAGACCAATATCCAGCGTACCGGTCAAACCGTAAATGATAGACATACCGTACAGCAGCATGCCGGACGCGAGCGCACCCAGCACAAAATACTTCATTGCCGCTTCGGAGCAGGGATAGGAATCCCGGTTAAAGGCGACCATGGCATACAGCGACAGCGACAGCAGTTCCAGACCCAGGTAAACCGTCAACAGGCTGTGTGCCGAGACCAGGATCATCATTCCCAGCATGGCGAACAGACCGAGCACGTAGTACTCGCCCTTGAACAGCTTGCGCTCTGTCAGATAGTGGCGTGAATACAGAAACGCGAGGAAGGTAACCAGGTAAATAAATACCTTCAACGTGGTGCCCATGGCATCGGCAATATAGGTTCCGAAGAACACCAGTTCGCTCTGCCCGTTACCCACGGACAGCGTTATCACGGCCGCAAAAACCAGTGTGAGCTGCGTCAGCCAGTAACTGATAGCCCGCTCTTTTTCGTGCAGGAACAGGTCCAGCAACAGGATCAGGCACGCCATCGAGAGCACGAAGATTTCGGGCAGAATCACCACAAATTCACTGGGATCAACTATCATGATTTTCCCTTATAACTTCGATACTGAAATGTGCGCGACCAGGTTTTCGATGCTGGTCTGCATCACTTCGACCAGCGGCGCGGGCCACAGGCCGAACAGCAGCACCATAAATACCAGGCTGCCGAGAATAACGGCTTCACGGCCGTTAATATCCTGCAGTGCGGCCACGTCGTCATTGGCGACCTCACCAAACATCACGCGCTTGACCATCCACAGGGTGTAGGCCGCACCCAGAATCAGGGTGGTCGCCGCCAGGAAGGCGATCCAGAAGCTGGCCTTGAAACTGGCCAGGATCACCATGAACTCGCCCACGAACCCGGAGGTGCCCGGCAGTCCGGCATTGGCCATAGCGAACAACATCATGAAGGCGGCAAAAACCGGCATGGTATTCGCTACCCCGCCGTAGTCTGCAATCTCGCGGCTGTGCATGCGGTCATACAGTACGCCGACACACAGGAACATGGCCGCTGATATGAATCCATGCGACACCATCTGCACCATGCCACCCTCCATCGCCATCACTGATCCCTGGCTGCTGCCGCCATTATTGTCCATGATGGTGAATATCAGGAAGAAGCCCAGCGTGGCGAACCCCATGTGGGCGATCGACGAATAGGCGATCAGTTTTTTCATGTCCTGCTGCACCAGCGCGACAAAGCCTATATACACGACCGCGGTTAAGGACATGAATATAATCAGCCAGTCGAGCTCGTTGCTGGCATCCGGTGTAATAGGCAGACTGAAGCGCAGGAAACCGTACCCACCGATTTTCAGCATGATGGCTGCCAGGATTACCGAACCGCCAGTGGGGGCTTCCACGTGCGCATCAGGCAGCCAGGTATGTACCGGCCACATGGGCACCTTGACCGCGAATGCCAGCAGGAAGGCAATGAAGATCAGAACCTGTTCGGTGAGTCCGAGCTTGAGCACATGGAAATCCAGGATCGCGAAACTGCCGGACTGCGTATACATGTAGATCAGCGCCACCAGCATGAATACCGAGCCCAGGAAGGTATACAGGAAAAACTTGATGGTCGCGTATACCCGGCGTGCCCCGCCCCATATACCGATGATGAGGAACATCGGGATCAGCATACCTTCCCAGAATACGTAGAACAGCATGGCGTCCAGCGCGGCAAACACGCCATTCATCAGGCCTTCCATGATCAGGAAGGCTGCCATGTACTGTGCCGGACGTTCCTTGATGACCTCCCAGCCGGACAGTATCACCAGCACCGTGGTGAAGGTGGTCAGGATAATCAGCGGCATGGAAATACCGTCGATACCAAGCTGATAGAAAATGTTGAACAGCGGTACCCAGGAAGCTTTTTCCTGGAACTGCATGTCGGCCGTGGTGACATCGAAACCCGTATACAACAGCAGGCTGGTCAAAAAGGTGATCATTGCAAACGCCAGCGCCAGCGGACGCGGATTCAGATTCGGCCAATGACTGCTGGCAAGCACCAGCAGGCCGCCGAGTATCGGCATCCAGATCACCAAACTGAGCAACGGAAAATCACTCATCAATAAACCCTTTTATTAAAACGCATCATGCGCCCGGTGCGAACCAGATGAACCAGCTCAACAGCACCAGCAAACCGACAATCATGCTGAACGCATAGTGATACAGGTAACCGGACTGTAGCTGGCGTACTTTACCGGACAGCCAGCCCACCACTCGCGCGCTGCCGTTAACCAGCAAGCCATCAATGACCAGCACGTCGCCCAGCTTCCAGAGTGTCCAGCCAGTGCCACGCGCGCCGCCGGCAAAGAAAATCTCGTTGAAGCGGTCAAAGCCGTACTTGCTAAGCAGCATGCGGTAGATCAGCTGGAAGCGTTGTGCCAGCCACTCCGCAATCGATGGCTTCTGCATATACACGTACCAAGCGGTACCCAGGCCCGCCATGGCCAGCCAGAACGCCGGACCCATCAGCCCGTGCAGGATGAACGCACCGGTGCCGTGAAACTCTTCCGCAAGATGCCCCACCACATCGTGCGCAGGGCTGACAAAAATTGCGCTGCCGAAGTAGTCGCCGAACACGACCGGATCAATCCAGTAACCGGCCACCAGGGACGGTATTGCCAGCATGACCAGGGGCATGGTTACAACGGCCGGTGTTTCGTGCAGGTGTGAACGGGTGTGGGCGTCAAAACGTTCTTCGGTATGGAACACCAGGAAGAACATGCGGAAACTGTAAAGGGCGGTAATGAATACCCCGGACAGCACGGCAAAGTAGGCGAAGCCCGACCCGGCAATGTGCGAGGCATGCACAGCCTCGATAATGGTGTCCTTGGAAAAGAATCCGGAAAAACCCGGGAATCCGATCAGTGCAAGGGAGCCCACCAGGGAGGTCCAGTAGGTAATGGGCATGTACTTCCTCAGGCCGCCCATCTTGCGTATGTCCTGTTCGTGGTGCATGGCGATAATGACTGAGCCCGCGGCCAGGAACAGCAGCGCCTTGAAGAAGGCATGCGTCATCAGGTGGAAAATACCTACTGAATAGGCCGACGCACCCAGTGCCACGGTCATGTAACCCAGCTGCGACAGGGTCGAATAGGCGATCACCCGCTTGATGTCATTCTGTACCAGGCCGAGGAAGCCCATGAACAAGGCGGTGATGGAACCGATAACCAGTACGAAACTCAGCGCCGTTTCCGAAAATTCAAACAACGGCGACATACGCGCCACCATAAAGATACCGGCCGTGACCATGGTGGCCGCGTGGATCAATGCTGAGATCGGTGTCGGGCCTTCCATGGAATCGGGCAGCCACACGTGCAGCGGCACCTGTGCCGACTTGCCCATGGCACCGATGAACAACAGGATGCAGATCACCGTCATCACTGACCAGTCGGCGCCGGGGAAGATCTGCATGGTACTGCCGGCCATGGCCGGCGCTGCAGCAAACACCTCGGCGTAATCCAGTGTATTGAAATACATAACGATGGCGGCAATACCCAGCAGGAAGCCGAAATCACCCACCCGGTTCACCAGGAACGCTTTCAGGTTGGCGTAGATCGCCGAAGGCCGCTTGTACCAGAAACCGATCAGCAGATAGGACACCAGTCCCACTGCCTCCCAGCCGAAGAACAGCTGCAGGAAGTTGTTGGACATCACCAGCATCAGCATCGAGAAAGTGAATAATGCGATGTAGCTGAAGAAGCGCTGGTAACCCGGGTCATCGCTCATGTAACCGATGGTATAGATATGCACCATCAGTGAGACAAAGGTGACAACAAGCAGCATCAGGGTGGTGAGGCGGTCGACCAGAAATCCGACCTGCATGTGAATGCCTTCGGACACCATCCAGGTGTAAACCGGTCCGTTGAACGGCTCGCCTCCATCGATGACCAGGTTCTTGAATACAACAACCGAAAGCACAAACGAAGTAGCGACGCCCAGGATAGTCACCCAGTGTGCACCGCTGCGGCCGATCACCTTGCCGAAAAGGCCGGCGAGGATGGCGCCGATCAGGGGCGCGAGGACGATGGTTAGGTAGACATTCTCCACGGCGCTTATCCTTTCATGCTATCCAGGTCGTCGACATTGATGGTCTGGCGGTTGCGGAACAGCACTACCAGGATCGCCAGACCAATGGCAGCTTCCGCCGCCGCCACCGTCAGTATGAAGAACACGAACACCTGGCCGGTTATATCGCCGAGGAAATGCGAGAAGGCGATAAAATTGGTGTTCACCGCCAGTAACATCAGTTCAATGCACATCAACAGGATGATGACGTTCTTGCGGTTGATGAAAATACCGGCCACGCTCAGCGCGAATAACACCGCACCCAGAATCAGATAGTCAGCAAGTACCATAGCGTTTTACGGAAGTGACCGGATCAGTCCTTCGTCTCCGCCTCCATTTTCACAATGCGTACGCGGTCCGCGCTGCGCACCTTGACCTGCTCGGCAGGATTCTGGGTTTTGGTTCCGACCCGCTTGCGCATGGTCAATACAATGGCCGCAATAATCGCCACCACCAGTATTACCGAGGCAATTTCGAACGGGTAGACATAATCGGTATACAGCGTGCTGCCGAGTTCGCGCGTGTTGCTGTAATCCGCCCCGCGTGCCGCCGGCATCGGCATGTGTTCAGCGTCGAAGTACTTGCTGCGCACCACCAGGTACATCTCGAAGAGCATCAGGCCGGCAACCGTCAATCCGACTGGCAGGTATTTGATAAAACCTTCCCTGATGGGAGAAGTATTGATATCAAGCATCATCACTACAAACAGGAACAGCACCATCACCGCTCCCACATACACCAGCACCAGCGTAATGGCCAGGAACTCGGCCTCCAGCAAAAGCCACAGGGCGGCGCAGGTAAAAAATGCCAGCACCAGGTGCAGGGCCGCGTGTACCGGGTTGCGTACGGTAATAACGCGCGTGGCGGCGTACACCAGGATCGCTGCAAAACTGTAAAAAACGATTTTATCAAAAGCCATCATGTCTACCTGAACATCGCATCGGCAGCCCGGTCCGCTGCAATCTGTTCTTCGTATTTGTCGCCCATGGCCAGGAGTTTGTCCTTGGTCATGATGTTCTCGCCACGATTTTCAAAGTGGTATTCGAACACGCGCGTTTCCACGATGGAGTCCACCGGGCAGGATTCCTCGCAGAAGCCGCAGAAAATACATTTAAACAGGTCTATGTCGTAGCGCGTGGTGCGGCGCGTGCCATCCTCGCGCGGCTCGGCTTCAATAGTGATTGCCAACGCCGGGCACACCGCCTCGCACAGCTTGCAGGCAATACAGCGTTCTTCACCATTCGGATAGCGGCGCAGGGCGTGCAGCCCGCGAAATCGATGCGACTGGGGGGTTTTCTCTTCCGGGTACTGAACGGTGATTTTTTTCGAGAACAGGTGCTTGCCGGTCAGGCGCATACCCTTCAACAGTTCCCAGAGAAACAGGCTTTTCACTTGGTGTTTGATGGCAGGAATCATTGCATTTGCCTCAATCGAACCAGGGGCCCAGACCGCCCACAACCGCAGCGCCCTCGACAGCCAGCCAGACAATAGTCAACGGTATAAACACTTTCCAGCCCAGACGCATGATCTGGTCATAGCGATAACGCGGGAAGGTGGCGCGGAACCAGAGATAACAGAACAGGAATAACGATGTTTTCGCCACCAACCAGACCATACCGGGCACCCAGTTGAACATGGGTTCAAGTAACGGGATACCTTCAAATGGCGACAGCCAGCCGCCCATGAACATCAGCGCGGCCAGCGTCGCGATAAGAATCATGTTGGCGTATTCGGCGAGGAAAAACACGGCAAACGCCATGCCCGAGTATTCAACGTGGAAACCGGCGACGATTTCCGACTCGCCCTCCGCTACGTCGAAGGGTGCACGGTTGGTCTCGGCGACACCGGAGATAAAGTAAATCACGAACAGCGGCAATAGCGGCAACCAGTACCAGTGCAGAAAACTCCCCTGCTGCGCCCGCACGATGTCGCCGAGGTTGATGCTGCCGGCCGCCATCAGCACGCCGACCAGTGCAAACCCCATGGAGATTTCATAGGACACGATCTGTGCCGCGCTGCGCATGGTACTGAGAAAAGCGTATTTCGAATTGGACGCCCAGCCGGCGATGATAACGCCATACACGCCGATCGAGGTCAGCGCCAGTATATATAAAAGACTGGCATCCACGTCTGCCAGCACCAGGCCATCCGAGAACGGGATCACGGCCCACGCCGCCAGTGCCGGCGCAATCACCAGGGTCGGCGCAATGATGAACAGATAGGGGTTGGATTTCGAAGGAACAATAATTTCCTTGAACATCAGCTTGACCGCATCGGCGATCGGCTGCAACCAGCCACGCGGCCCGACACGGTTGGGACCGATGCGCAGCTGCATGTAGCCGATGATCTTGCGCTCGGCGTAAGTCAGGTAGGCGACAGCAAGCATCAGCGGTAGGACGATGATGATAATCTTGGCGAGAATAATGCCGCCCGTGATAATCCAGTCGATGAGAGTTGTCTCAGCCATGGTCCGTTGTTATGCCTTTTTAACCTGTAGCGTTCCGAATGGCGCACCCAGTTCGAGGGTGGCGTCTATCGCCATCGATACCAGTGCCGCACCTTCGGCAATGCGATCATTGACGATGACATCGAGTTCGACCGCCTCACCGCCCTGTTGCACGGATGCCTTGTCACCATCGACCAGACCCAGCCTGGACGCATCGCCGGAATGCAGACACAACGCAGACACGTCGGCATCCGGTGTATGTTGCAGGGCTCCCGCGCGACGTACCAGGTTATCGACGGCATACATTGGCAAATAGCTGATGCGTTGCAGACCGCCGGCATCTGCTGCATCGTCAGCTGTTTCACCAGCCTGTTTGTTATCAACCGTAACTTCGCCAATCTGCTGACTCAAAGCATCCCGCACCTGTTCCGATGAAGTCTGGTCGAATCCCTCCAGCTCCAGCAGATTACCCAGCACGCGCAGCACTTTCCAGCCGGGCCGACTGCCAGCCGGCGCACGTGACGCAGCCGTAAAACTCTGCCAGCGGCCTTCGCAGTTCACAAAGGTGCCGGATGTTTCCGAAAAACAGTTCATGGGCAACAACACATCTGCGTAATCGCGCATGCGCCCGGTTGCATAGGGCGTCATCGCTACAACAAACTCGGCCTGCTGCATGGCCGACAGCGCCTGTGCGCCATTGGCGCAATCGAATTCGGGTTCGATTCCCAGCAGGAGATAATTCTTCAGCGGTTGATCGATCATCTGTGCAGCGCTCAGACCGGAACTTTCCCGGGCCTTGCCCGCTACACTCCGATGCGGCAAAACGCCGGCCAGACAGGCACCCGCACTGTTAGCACCATCCGACAAAAAGCCGATCGTGGCACCACTCAATTCGGCTACCAATACCGCCAGCGCACGCAAGGTGGAAAACGCCGGATGCATGCTTGCCTCGAGCCCCAGCAATACGGTGGCCTGCCCGGCATCACTGAGGGTGGTTGCCATAGCCTGCTCGGTAGCATCCGGCAGTGTACGTTCAATAACCGCCTGCAACGCCTGCGGCGCGCGTGCCTGTTTGCTCTGCAACAGTGCGGCTGCCACACCGGCCAGTGACTGAACCATGCGCGCTGGCGTGACTATCGCTTTGTGTGCAGTTGCAAAGGTGTACTCATAATCAACCGAATTAATAAACATCACGCTGGCGCCCGCCTGGGCCGCCTTGCGGATGCGGTGTCCGATGATCGGTTGATCCTTGCGTGGGTTGCCGCCGATTACCAGCGCCGCATTGACATTTTCCAGCTCTTCTACGGTCTGCCCGAGAAAGGGAAATACCGGCTGCTTCTGCTGGCCGCTGAAATCGGTCTGCCGCAGACGGTGATCGATGTTGCTGACACCCAGCCCCTCGGCGAGTTGATTCACCAGAGCATGTTCTTCCAGGGTTGCACTTGGTGATACCAGTACGCCCAGCTGATCAGCACCCTGATTGTCGACGCGTTCACGCAGGGCCTGGGCGACCACGTGCAGGGCCTCCTCCCAGTCCACCGCCTGCCAGCTGCCATCGGCCTTTTTGATCATGGGCTGATCAAGGCGATCGTCGCTGTTTACGCCCTGGTAGGAAAAACGATCGCGGTCCGATAACCAGACCTCATTAATGGCCTCGCATTCCTGTGGTACCACGCGCATCAGTTTTCCGTTGCGTGTATGCAGGAACAGATTGGAACCGACACAATCATGCGGCGCAACCGAAGGTGCCTGTGTCATCTCCCAGGCACGCGCGGTGAAACGGAACGGTTTGGACGTTAACGCACCCACCGGGCACACATCGATGATGTTACCCGACAGTTCCGAATCGATGTTGTTCTCGATATAGGTTCCGATCTCGACATTTTCGCCGCGTCCCATGCCGCCCATTTCCTTGAAACCGGCAACGTACTGCAGGAAACGCACACAACGCGTGCAATGAATACAGCGCGTCATGTCGGAGGAGATCAGCGCGCCGAAATTCTTGTCCTTGACCACGCGCTTCTTTTCCGTGAAACGGGAAATGCCGCTCCCGTACTGGAGTGCCACGTCCTGTAATTCACACTCACCACCCTGATCACAGATCGGGCAGTCCAGTGGATGGTTGATGAGCAGGAATTCCATAATCGCGCGCTGCGCTTGCTTGGCGAAATCAGAGTGCGTACTGATCTTCATGCCATCCATCACCGGTGTCGCGCAGGCCGGCAGGGGCTTGGGTGCCTTTTCGACTTCCACCATGCACATACGGCAGTTGGCAGCAACCGGCAGCTTCTTGTGATAGCAGAAGCGCGGCACACTGATGTCATTATCGTCGGTGACTTCGATAATCATGGCGCCTTTACGTGCCCGGTATTCGACGCCGTCGATTTCGACCGTCAGCATGTCCTCTGCCACCATGTCCGGCTTGGCACTCACGCCGCGACTCCCTTGCTGCCCGGGGCGCGGTGACTGCTGGTGCCCGGCATGCAGTTTTTGTGCTTGACGTGGTATTCGAATTCGTCACGGAAGTGCTTGATAAAGCTCTGCACCGGCCAGGCCGCGGCATCACCGAAAGCACAGATGGTATGGCCTTCAATCTGTCCCGCTGCGCTCTCCAGCAGGTCGATATCTTCCATCGTACCCCGCCCTTCCTCGATGCGCTTGATGACGCGGTACATCCAGCCACAGCCCTCACGGCAAGGCGTACACTGACCACAGGATTCCGCGTAATAGAAGCGTGAAATACGCATCAGCGCCTTGACCATGCAGGTTGTATCGTCCATGACGATCATCCCGGCAGAACCCAGCGCCGACCCTGCCTTGGACAGCGAGTCATAATCGAGGTCGGCTTGCATAATCAGGTCGGCGGGCATCACCGGCATGGAACAACCACCGGGAATGACTGCCTTGAGTTTGTGACCACTGCGCACGCCGCCGGCCAGTTCCAGCAGCTCACTGAACGGTGCTCCCAGGGGTATCTCGTAATTACCGGGCTTGTTAACGTGGCCGGACACACACCAGATCTTTTCACCACCGTTATTGGGACGGCCAAGGTTCAGGAACCATTCACCACCGTTACGCATTATGGCGGGGACTGATGCCAGGCTTTCGGTATTGTTGACGGTCGTCGGCTTGCCGTACAAACCGAAATTGGCCGGAAACGGCGGTTTGAAACGCGGCTGGCCTTTCTTGCCTTCCAGCGAATTGAGTAACGCGGTTTCTTCACCACAGATATAGGCACCCGCGCCCAGGTGGCTGTGCAGTTCGAAATCGATCCCGGAGCCCTTCAGGTTCTGACCCAGCAGACCGGCCTCGCGGGCTTCTTTCAGCGCCTGCTCGAAACGCTCGTAAGGTTCGTGGTGGAACTCGCCGCGCATGTAGTTGTAGCCGACAGTCGCGCCCATGGCATAGCCGGCAATCGCCATACCTTCGACCAGCGCGTGCGGATTGAAACGGAGGATGTCGCGGTCCTTGCAGGTGCCGGGCTCTGATTCATCGGAGTTGCAGATAATGTATTTCTGGCCCGGTGCATTGCGTGGCATAAAGCTCCACTTCAGACCGGTCGGGAACCCCGCACCGCCACGGCCGCGCAGGGCAGAGGTCTTTACGGTTTCTATAATATCTTCCTGCGGCGTCTTTTCCGCCAGGATTTTTTTCCAGGCATCATAGCCGCCAATGCTGAGATAGTTCTCAAGCGTCCATGGCTCGTCGAATTGCAGCGTTGTAAAACAGACCTGGTTGGTCATACCCTACTCCAGTCCGTCCAGAATCTGATCCACCTTTTCTATGGTCAGATTCTCGTGATAGTGGCCGTTCACGGTCATCATGGGTGCGCCGATACAGGCGGCCAGGCACTCTTCTTCCTTCTTCAGGGTAATGCGCCCGTCAGAGGTAGTTCCACCCCACTCGATACCCAGTTTGTTTTCAATGTGGGCGATGATGTCATCTGCGCCGCACAGCATGCAGGAAATGTTATTGCAGACAGCCACAATGTTGCGGCCCACCGGTTCCAGCTCCAGCATGGAATAAAAGGTTCCGACTTCGTAGACCGCCACCGGCGGCATCCCCAGGTAGTCCGCCACGCTGTCCATCATCTCCCTGGTCAGCCAGCCTTCGCCGTGCTCCTGCGCGGTAAACAGCGCTGTGATCACCGCGGATTGCTTTTGCTCCTGCGGGTATTTCTTCAGCCAGGTATCGATCACGTCGCGCACGGCCTGCGGCAACTGCCTGTCGTCTGTTACGGGTGTTGGCGTACTCATCAGCGGTCAATCTCACCAAATACAATATCCATGGTGCCAATGATGGCAACCACGTCGGCCAGCATGTGGCCACGTGCCATTTCGTCCATCGCGGACAGGTGCGCAAAACCGGGCGCGCGGATCTTCACGCGGTAGGGTTTGTTGGCGCCATCCGACACCAGGTACACGCCAAACTCGCCCTTGGGGTGTTCCAGGGCCGCATACACCTCACCTTCCGGCACACAGTAGCCTTCGGTAAACAGCTTGAAGTGATGGATCAACGCTTCCATGTCCTGCTTCATTTCTTCACGCGGCGGCGGTCCCACCTTGTGATCGCCCACCATCACCAGGCCGGGGTTGACGCGCAGCCAGTCGATACACTGCTTGATAATGCGGTTGGACTGGCGCATCTCCTCGATACGCACCAGGTAGCGGTCATAGCTGTCGCCATTGACGCCGACGGGAATATCGAAATCCATGCGGTCATACACTTCGTAGGGCTGCTTCTTGCGCAGGTCCCATTCGACGCCCGAACCACGCAGCATGGGTCCGGTGAGCCCGAGTTGCTTGGCGCGTTCCGGGGTGACTATACCGATATCGACAGTGCGCTGTTTCCAGATACGGTTGTCGGTCAACAGGGTTTCGTACTCGTCGACACAGGCCGGGAAACGTGCCACAAAATCGTCGAGGAAATCCAGCAAGGAACCCTGGCGATTACCGTTCATGCGATCGACGTCGCTCTGGTTGTGCCACCTGGAGGGCTGATACTGCGGCATGCGGTCGGGCAAGTCGCGGTACACGCCACCCGGCCGGTAATACGTCGCGTGCATGCGCGTGCCTGACACGGCCTCGTAGGCATCCATCAGGTCTTCACGTTCACGGAAGGTATACAGGAACGCCGTCATGGCACCGACATCCAGCCCGTGTGCACCCAGCCATAACAGGTGATTAAGGAGGCGGGTAATTTCGTCGAACATTACGCGGATGTACTGGGCGCGAATCGGCACTTCGACACCCAGCAGTTTTTCGATGGCCATGACGTAGCCGTGTTCGTTGCACATCATGGAGACATAATCGAGCCGGTCCATATACCCGATACTCTGGTTATACGGCTTGCTTTCCGCCAGCTTTTCAGTGGCACGATGCAACAGGCCGATATGCGGGTCGACACGTTGTACCGTTTCACCGTCCAGCTCCAGCACCATACGCAGCACACCGTGTGCAGCTGGGTGCTGGGGGCCGAAGTTTAACGTGTAGTTTCTTATCTCTGGCATAACAGCTAACAGACCCTATTCGTCCTTGCCCTCGCCAGCAGACTCTTCCACTACCGTTTCATCTACTGTCTCATTCTCACTGGCCTGGGTACGAATCACCTTCGGCACCAGCACACGCGGTTCGATACTGACCGGCTGATAGATCACCCGCTGCTGCTCGGGGTCATAGCGGACTTCCACATTACCGCTGAGTGGAAAATCCTTGCGGAACGGGTGGCCGATAAAACCGTAATCGGTAAGAATACGCCGCAAGTCAGGATGGCCTTCGAACAGGATGCCAAACAGGTCGAACGCCTCACGTTCGAACCAGTTGGCGACGCTCCAGATTTCCAGCACCGACGGAATTACCGGTAATTGCTCATCAGCGGCAAATGCCTTGATGCGCAGGCGTACATTATTTCTTATCGACAACAGGTGATACACCGCTGCAAAGCGCCGGTCTTTCTGCAGTGTCTCTGTCGACAGTTCCTCCTCCAACCCCGGCAGGCGTCCGGCCGTATTGGCGTCCACACCGCGACTGAACCCCGTTCCAGTGGTTTCTTCCGTCGCCCATTCGGTTTCACCCCAGGCGAGGTAATCGACACCGCAGATATCAGTCAATTGCTCAAAGCTGAATTCATTTTCGTCACGCAGCGCCGTACAGGTTGCCAGCAGGTCCACAGGGGCTATTTCAATTGTCACTTGACCTGTGCTGACGTTGGCGTCCTGCAGCGTTTCGCCGAAGCGTTCCTGTAAGCGGGTAAGAAGTGCCTTTGCCTGCATCAAGTGTCCCTGCCTAGCGCGCAATCGTGTTGGTACGGTGAATTTTATTCTGCAGTTGCAGAATGCCGTACAGCAGCGCTTCCGCTGTTGGCGGACAACCGGGCACATAGATGTCTACGGGAACAATGCGGTCACAGCCGCGCACCACCGAATAGGAGTAGTGGTAATAGCCTCCACCGTTGGCGCAGGAACCCATCGAGATCACCCAGCGCGGTTCCGACATCTGGTCATAGACCTTGCGCAGCGCCGGCGCCATCTTGTTGCACAGGGTACCGGCAACAATCATTACATCCGACTGCCTGGGACTGGGACGAAACACCACGCCAAAGCGGTCAAGGTCGTAACGCGCGGCACCCGCCTGCATCATCTCGACCGCACAACAGGCGAGACCAAAGGTCATCGGCCACATCGAACCGGTACGCGCCCAGTTAATCAGCTTGTCAGCCGATGTGGTAATAAAACCTTCTTCCAGGAGACCTTCTACTCCCACTCCAGTGCTCCCTTTTTCCACTCATATATAAAGCCGATCACCAGAATACCCAGGAAGATCATCATGGCGATGTACCCGAACCAGCCAATGTCATCGAGTACTACTGCCCAGGGGAACAGGAAGGCGATCTCCAGATCGAAGATAATAAAAAGGATAGCAACCAGGTAATAGCGCACGTCGAAACGCATGCGCGTATCTTCAAAGGCTTCGAAACCGCATTCGTAGGGGGAAAGTTTTTCGCTATCGGGCTTCTGGGTTCCGAGCAAATAGCCCAGCAGCGTCATCACCAGTCCGGTGCCAACACCGATAGCGATAAAAATCAGAACTGGTAAATAATTTTCCAGCATGCAAGCCTCTTCCGACATCCCCGGTCAGAGCCGGGTTGTTTTTTTTCGCGCGAACGCGAACCGCTCCGCAGTCTAGGCCAGTTGGCGGAAAAGAGTCAAGCACTGCTGATGAATGATTCCGGCACAAAATCAAGAGCTTAAGTTATGCTTCTGGGGTCATAAAAAAACCCCGTGCAAATATCGGAAATTTGACGCTTTAAGCCGGTGCGCTGCGTTCCTGCAGAGGGAAAGCTTGAATAAGATGCGGCCCACCGGTAGTCTGCACGCCTTCGTTTTCAGTGGTAAACCCGTGTCTCAGCTGATTTACTCTGCGCCCCAGGCGCTGCAGTCTTTTTGGAAAAAAGTCAGCCGACTGCTGCTGCGGACCCGTATGCTGTTTTCGCCCGAAGCAGACGTACTGAAAGCCGAACGCAAGTTGCGTGGCCGCGAGCAGGTTCGGAAGCTGGGGCTTGCTGATATCGTATTCGTATCGTTTGGCAAAAGTGGCCGCACCTGGTTGCGTGTTATGGTTTCACGCCTTTACCAGCAGATGTACGGTCTCCCCGAACGCGCCTTGATCGGTTTTGACAATTTTCACCGAATGAACAATGCCGTACCACGCATGTTTTTTACCCATGACAACTACATCGGTAATTTCACCGGACACACGGATTCCAAGGTCGATTTCTACGGCAAGAAAGTTGTGCTGCTGGCGCGTGACCCGAGAGATGTGGCCGTATCGCAGTTTTTTCAGTGGAAGTACCGGCTGAAGCCCAGCAAGGTGGCCATTAACAAATACCCCGAAGAAGGCTCGGATATCTCCATTTTTGACTTCGTTCTGAAATCCGACACCGGTCTGGAGTGGGTCATCGACTTCCTAAACGGGTGGGCGAAAGAAGCCGCAAATATCGAAGACTTTCACCTGGTGCGCTACGAGGATCTGAAAGCCAGGCCCGTTGAGACCCTGGAAAAGCTGGTGGAATTCATGGGCGCACCGGCAAATGCAGACCAGATCCGGGATGCTGTCGAGTTCTCCTCCTACGAAAACATGAAAAAGATGGAAGAGAAAAAGACCTTTTGGCTCAGTGGTGGGCGCATGGCGCCCAGAGACCGTTCCAACCCGAACAGCTTCAAGGTACGCCGCGCCAAAGTCGGCGGTTACCGGGATTATTTCGACGACCAGCAGGTGGAACAGATCGAGGCCCTGGTATCCGCCAGGCTGTTACCTTTCTTCGGCTATACGCGTGAAGAACAGACGGCGGAGGAAGCCGCCACCTCTGAATCCGGCTGAGCTGGACCCTTCCGTGTAGGAGCGGTCTCTTTATGCCCGACGGGTTGACGGGTACTGACCGCGATAAGCGTACCCTAACCATCGCGCCGAAGGCCGGCGCTCCTACACAACACCGCACCCTGTAGGAGCGGTCTCTTTATGCCCGACGGGTTGACGGGTACTGGCCGCGATAAGCGTACCCTAACCATCGCGCCGAAGGCCGGCGCTCCTACACAACACCGCACCCTGTAGGAGCGGTCTCTTTA
>Ga0316194_10001313_pt1 | contig 17038 bp, 12 predicted proteins | sample CroRivsedime1_MG_FD_204936 | JGI IMG/M metagenome (GOLD analysis project Ga0316194, IMG submission 204936) | Coastal sediment microbial communities from Maine, United States - Cross River sediment 1 | ecosystem: Environmental > Aquatic > Marine > Coastal > Sediment | place: USA: Maine...
ACCGACACGGGTTACGTCGGCACCTGGTCGCGGGGCAGCGACCGCCAGCGGTCCAACGTCTACATCGATCGCGTCGGCGACGACTACCGTTTCCGGATCGGGATGAGGTCGGACGACGGCGCGCGCCTGGTGACCTGCGACGAGGAATCCCACTGTGCCGAGAGCATCCGCGGCGAAAAGCAACTGGACTACCAGTTCTGGACCCGCGTCGAGCCCGGGACCGATCGCCTGATCGTCGAGTACGACGTCACCCCTGTCCGGCCGGACGCGCGGCCGTACCGTTACGTCGACGTGGTGACCGTGGAAGACGACGGCCTCACCCTGCGCGCCGCGACCATCGAGCGGGACGGTGTCAAGTTCGAGTCCGAGGGTGAGCAGCCCACGAGGATCTACCGCAAGATCTCGGACCGGATCCTCGAAGCGTCGCCGTGAAGAGGGTGGCGGGTTTGTGCCTCGCACTTGCCGCAAGCCCCGCATTCGCCGACGCAACCCTGCTCGCCGAGGAGACCCGCGGGGCTCTGGAGCCTTACGACGAGCACACCCTCCGGATCGAGGGAGTCCGTGGCGAGATCGCGGTGCGACCCGCCGACACGGAGATGCTCCGCTTCGCCAGCATGTCCCCGGGGGAGAGAGGCGAGGATCCGCCGCTGGCACTGTGGAGCGAGGGTGGCAGGCTCATCCTGCGCGCGCCGGAGGGTGAATCTGCCCGCCCGCGGACCTTGTGGGTCGCGGTACCCGACGGTCTCTCCGTGGAGATCGCGGTCGACCAGTCCAAGGTGGTCGTGGCCGGTCTCGAGGGCCGACTCGACGTCGAGGGGCGGGCGCTCGATCTGAGCACGTCTCGGATCGCCGACGACGTCGTGGTGAGAATGGAAGGGGGCACGGCGAAGCTGCAGGGCGGGGGCGGCAACCTCTCGTTGGAAGCCCGCGACGCTGCGGTGACCGTCTCCGGGCCCGCCGGCAGCCTGGACGCCGAGGTCGAGGAATCGACACTCGAGATCCGGAACTGCTCGGAGGTGGTCCGCGTCGAGGCGGAGGGTGGAACCGTGACGATCCGGGAGGCCCGGGGAGGGGCCGAGCTGCAACTACGAGGCGCATCCCTGACCCTCGAGAGCGTCGGCGGCATTGTTCGGATCGAGACCGACGGCGACGTCACGCTCGCCGACAACACGGCGCAGCTCCGGCTGGAGAGCTGGGGGGGAAGCATCGACGGAGCGCGCTTCGACGGCGCGCTGGACCTCAAGCTCGAGGGGGGAGTGGCGAAGCTCGCGACGCTCGCCGCGGCCTCTCGCATCGAGGCCAACGATGCCGAGGTCGACGTGGTCAATGTCGCGGAGCCGCTCGAGGTCGTGTTGTGGGGAAGCCGCCTGGGCGTGACGAACGCGGGGGGGCCGTTGAAGATCGAGGCCGAAGGGGGAGCGGTGACGGTGGCGGATCCGAAAAGCACGGTGGAGATCACCGCTCGCAACGCCGACGTCGCGGTGTCGGGCGCCAAGGGGGCGGTTCAAGTGGTGGCGGATAGCGCCAACGTCACCGTGGCCTGGACGTCCCTGCCTCCGGAGGCGAACAGCCGGATCGTGAACTCGGGAGGGGACGTCACCGTGAGCATCCCGGCGGGCCAGGGCTGCTGGCTCACCGGGCGCGCACGGCGCGGGTGGATCGAGAGCCAGCACCCCGAGATCCGGATCGGCGACGACGGATCCCAGGCCTCCGGCTCGATCGGCCGGCGCAGGCGTCCGACGCTCGACCTCGACGCGGAGGGGAGCCTCTACATTCTCTCCGGAACGCGGGCCCGGTAACCCCCGGCCTTTCAGGGCTGGGCGGGAGATACGGGGCGTGTCGGCGACGCGGAGAGCTCGGAAGCGCCGGGCTGCGGCCGGTCTTTTTCTCCCGGATCGTACTTGCGAGCCATCAGCGTCAGGTAGGCCGCGACGTCCTGAAGGCTGCGACTGCGGAGCACGACGTGCTTCAGCATGCGGAGCTTCATGCCGAGACCGGCGTAGAAGTCGGCGACCACAGACTCGCGGAACTCCCACAGGAAGCTCTGGGCGGGACGGTCGAGCGCGATGGTGTGGGCGGCATCGGCGTTGAAGGCGTCGTAGGACTGCATGACCAGGATCTGGGCGTCGTCGGACAGCTCGTAGACGTACCGCCAGAAGGTCGCTTCCGGCTCTTCCTGGTAGCGCGTCGCCTCGAGATCCCCCTCGAACTGGTCGAGCACGCGCTCGCGAATCTTTTCCAGGGCACCCGCCTCGGGGTGGTCGGCCGGCACGCAGCTGAGCAAGACCCGTAACTTCTCGCGGATGTCGAGGCAGCTCCACATGTCGGTGCCGGGCAGGGGGATCACCATGCTGAGGTTCATGATGTCGATCGCCCCTCGATCCCGCATCTCGAGGGTGAAGCGCCGGGTCTCCTCCATCTCCTCTTCCGTCTCGGCCGGGGCGGTCGCGCCGTGCTTGAGCGGCAGGCGCGGAAAGCCCGCCATCATGAAGCCGTTGACGTAGAAGTAGGCGCGTCGGCGCTTGGCGACTCGCTTGAGGTTCCGGAGATTGTCGATGATCTCGTCGTTGCCGAGGCGAGCGCCGCCCTTGCGCACCAGATCCCGTCGAACGCGCTCGGAGCCGGACTCGATCCCGACGGCGGTGCCCCGCCAGCCGGCGCGGATCATCAGGTCGATGAGCTCGTCGACGGTCTCGACGCCGCTGCGCTTCATGAAAGCGTCGAGCCGCTTGCCGCGTCCGAGGGTCTCGTAGCGGATGCCGTTGTCGGTCGTCCAATAGACCCGCAGGCCGCGCCGCAGGATCTCGCGGCAAAGCTCGACGACGTACTCGTAATTCTCGGTGAAGGCGTCGTCGACGAAGGTGAACTGTCGTCGGCCGTACTTCTCGAGATAGAACGCGAGGTCGTCCACGACGTACTGGACCTTGCGGTATCGGAGCTTCTTGCCCGACATCTGATAGGCCGCGCAGAACGTGCAGGCGTACGGGCAGCCCCGGACCAGTGCCACAGGCCAGTACTCGGCGCCGGCGGTGCCGTGGGCGCCGCGGTAGAGCCTGTACTGCCGGATCTCGTCGCGGGAGAAGTGGTAGCGCAGGAGAGCCTTGGCGTCGAAGGGCTCGAGGTCGATGAAGGCCGCCGGCACCCCCTCGATCTCCCGGCTTTCCCGGTTGTAACGGTAGACCCCGGGGATCTCCCCGGCGGCGGGAGTCCGGCCCGCCAGGATCTCCGACACCAGGCGTGGGAAGCTCTCCTCGGCCTCACCGCGGCAGACGTAGTCGACGAACCCGACTCCCATGAGGCTGAGGTACGACTCGGTAGGGTGAGGACCGCCCAGGACGATGACGAGATCCGGGCAGGCCGCCTTGACTCGCTGGAGGCCTTCGAGGGTGTGGCGGATCGCCTGACTGTAGGTCGAGACGCCCAGGATCCGGACTCCGAGCTCTCGGACGGCCTCGATCAGGTGGTCGAAAGGGTCCCGAGGATGAGTGACGGGCAGGTTGTAGTTGAGCACCTCGCACGGGACGCCGTCGTGGCGAAGGATCGTCTGCAGCACCCGCACGCCCGGATGGGGAAGCGCACCGTTGACGTCGCTCATCGGTGGGATCGCGAACAGCACCGGGACCGCACCCTCGCCACGTCCCCGCTCCCGCAGGTTGCGGCCGTCGTACATCCCGAACGAGACGCGCTTGGCGAGGGCCTCGGTCACGAGGCCGTGGACCTTGAGCCACGACCGCACCGCCATGGTGTCTAACGGCAACGCGATTACACCTTTCCCGAGATCGGATCGGAACGCGAGGGAGCCTCGTTGCGGGTGTCCGCCGAGGAAGCCAACCCCTATTCTACGGCGATCGACAGGGCCCGGCAATCGTGCGGCCGCTATCTCCATATCCTGGTGTGATTTAGGGGCCTGGGCGCGGAAGGTCCGGGGATGGCGATCGGGAGCGGCTCCGATGGGTTAGGCTTGGCGCGTGGGGACAATGGCACCGACGATCCGCTCAAGGCCCGTGACGTCGCGGGCCTTCACGATCATTCTCCTCGCCATGGTGGTCGCGGCGCTCCTCGGACGAATCGCCTACGTCGGCGCTCAACCCCCCGACGATCCGACGTTCTCCTCACCGGTGCTCGATGGCGCCCTTTACCTGGAGCGAGCCCACGCGATCCTGCGCAGCGAGGGTGCCGACGCCGGCGCGTTCTATCTGGCGCCCCTGTACGGCTACCTCCTGGCAGGGTTCCTGGGTGTGGCCGGAGAGCGCTTCGCCGCCCTCTACCTCCTGCAGCATCTCCTGGTCGTCGCGGCCGCGTGCTTGATCGCCCTGGCGGGACGCCGGTTGGTCGGGCCCGCCGAAGGCCTGTGGGCAGCCGCGCTTATGCTGCTCTATCACCCGGCGTTGTTCTTCGCCTCGCGGCCGGTGGGGGAATCCGTGGCGCTCGTTCTGCTGGGCGGTGCGCTCTACCTCTCATCCCTTCCCCGACTTCCCTCCGCGGGCGCGGCGGGCCTGCTCGCCGGCGCGGCGTCGCTGGCTCGCCCGAACCTCTTGCTGGTGCCGATGCTGTGGGCGGCGGGCGACCTCGCCCGACGTCGATGGCTGGCCGCCCTCGTGACCGTCGCGGGTCTGGTGATCGCGGTCTCCCCGGTCACGGTGCTGAACGCGATCCGCTCCGGCCATCTCGTTCCGATCTCGTCGAACGGCGGCATCACGCTCTATCACGGCAATGCCCCGGGAGCCGACGGGACCTTCACCTGGTCGCGAGGCTTCAGTGCCGATGTCAGAAGTCAGAAACGGGAGGCGACCCTCTTCGCGGCGCGACTCGCCGGGCGGCCGATGGACGCCGTCGAGGCGGATCGCTACTGGGCGACGCGGGCGGTCTCGGCGCGGGTCGCCGATCCCCTCGGAAGCGCCGTCCTGGCGGGGAGCAAGCTCGGGCTCTCGATCGCCAACGCCGAGATCGGTCTCGACTACTCGCCGTCGCTCGACGGCAACCCCTGGCGACACATCGCGCCGGTCCCCTTCGCGGTCGTTCTGGCGCTCGCATTGAGCGCGCTGGTCTTCCGGGGCGGGGAAGGCTCGGGCGGATGGAAGGCGTGGGGTGCGGTTCTCGCGTGCGCCGCCGCACCGTGGATCTTCTACGTCTCGAGTCGTTACCGTCTTCCAGCCGTGGCGATGCTGTGCGTCCCGGCCGGCGCCGGGGCGGCCACGATCGCCGCCAGCGTCCGTCGGGGATTCGCGGCGCGCAAGCGCGTTGCGATCCTGGCCACCGCCACGGCCTTCACCCTGGCGTCGTTGCTGATGCCGGTGGGAAGCTCGGTGCGGCGAACCGAGGCCTCGGCGGTGGCGTCGCGGGCCATCGCATGGAAGCGGGCCGGGGATCCGGCGCGGGGCATGCGTGAGCTCGAAACGGCCCTCACGCGCGATCCCGGGTCGGTGGTCGGGTGGTTCAACCTCGGCGTCCTCCAGCAAGATGCCGAACGGATCTCGGATGCCGAGGCGAGCTACCGGCGCGCGTTGGCGCTTCACCCCGGCCATCCGGAGAGCGCCGGGAACCTGGCCGCGTTGCTGATCCGGTCGGGGCAGGCCGGGGAGGCGGTGCCGATCCTCGCAACCGCCCTGGAGGTGCGACCCTTCGACGAGAACTGCTGGACGAACCTCGTGGTGGCGCTGGCGTTGACGGGCGACGTCCGGGGGGCCCGCGCCGCAGTAGAGGCGGCGACGGCCGAGGGTGTGACCGTCGAGGCCGGTCTGGTAGAGGCGGTTGCGGCCATCGCGTCACCGGGGCCCGGCGGAGACGGACCGTGAGCGGACTCCGGCGTGCCGTACCGTTTGACACCACGCGGAGACCCCGAGATAATGAGCTGTATCTTACAGCGCCCCAGAGGTTTACGTTGATTGCCAGGTGGTCATGAGCCCCAGCGTGGATATCTCTTTCGTGATCCCTGTCTACAACGGGAGCCGCACCGTCGGCGGGGTCGTTCGCGAGATCCACACGCTCTTTCGCGACCTCGAAATCGAGGTCGTTCTGGTGAATGACGGCTCGCAGGACGACACCGAGCGAACCTGCACCGACCTGCTCGAGGAGTTCCCCGAGAGCGTGGTCTTCGTGCATCTGGCGAGGAACTTCGGGGAGCACAACGCGGTGCTCGCCGGGCTCAACCAGTCGACGGGAAAGTACGCGGCCGTGCTCGACGACGACGGGCAAAACCCCCCGGCCGAGGTCCGCAAGATGTACGACGCCATCATCGCAAGCGGGGACGACGTCGTCTACGGACGCTACATCGTCAAGCGTCACGGCCGGATGCGTAATTTCGGGAGCTGGCTCAACGACCGGGTCGCCAACATCATGCTCAAGAAGCCCCGCGAGCTCTATCTTTCGAGCTTCAAGGTGATGAACCGCTTCGTGGTCGACGAGATCACCGGGTACAAGGGCCCGTTTCCGTACATCGACGGCCTCATCCTTCGAACCACCCAGAGGATCTCCCAGGTCGATGTCGAGCATCGCGAGAGATCGGGCTCGAGGTCGACCTACACGCTGCGCAAGCTGTTCAGCTTGTGGCTCAACATGTTTCTGAATTTCTCGATCACCCCGCTGCGGGTGGCGTCGTTGCTGGGCGCCGCCGCCTCGTCCGTCAGTCTCTTGCTGCTGGTCGGGGTGGTGGTCGACAAGCTCTACATCAATCCGGACGTCGCCGTCGGCCTGCCGACCGTGCTCGCGACGATCGTGTTCTTCGCCGGAGTGCAACTGCTCATCCTGGGGACCATCGGGGAGTACCTCGGGCGGCTGTTCCTCGACCACACCAAGAGCCCGCAGTTCGTCGTGCGCTACGTTCGGAGCGGAAGGCGTTCCCATGGCTGAGTTCTTTCGCGGCAAGCGCGTCCTGGTCACCGGGGGGATGGGGTTCATCGGCAGCAACCTCGCCATCCGGCTGGTCGACCTGGGTGCCGAGGTGGTTCTGGTGGACTCGATGTTGCCCAACTACGGGGCGTCCCTCGAGAACATCGAACCCGTACGGGATCGAGTCCACGTCAATTTCTCCGACGTCAGGGATCGCCACAGTCTCGAGTACATCATCGGCGGGCACGACGTGATCTTCAGCCTGGCGGGCCAGGTGAGTCACAGCGAGAGCATGGCCGATCCCTTCACCGACCTGGAGATCAACTGCCGCAGCCAGCTGTCGTTGCTGGAGGCCTGTCGGCACGGCAATCCCGCGGTGAAGATCGTCTTTGCCAGCACGCGACAGCTCTACGGTCGGCCGCAGTACCTGCCGGTAGACGAAGACCACCCGCAGGTCCCCGTCGACGTCAACGGCATCAACAAGCTCGCCGCCGAGATGTACTACACGCTCTACCATCGGGTCTACGGGATGCCGACGGTGAGCCTGCGTCTGACCAACACCTACGGTCCGCGCATGGATCTCGCCAGCGACCAGAAGGGCTTCGCGGGCATCTTCATCCGGAAGGCTCTGGCGGGAGAGGCGATCCGGCTGTTCGGCTCGGGGCAGCAGCGCCGCGACTTCAACCATGTCGACGACGTCGTGCATGCGCTGCTGCTGGCAGCCGAATGCAAGGATGTCGAGGGCGAGGTCTACAATCTCGGCCATCCGGAGCCCGCGAGTCTTCTGGAGTTCGTGGAGATCCTGCACCGCTTCGCCGAATTCGATCACGAGCTGGTTCCCTTCCCGCCCGATCTGGCAAAGATCGACATCGGCGATTACTTCGGAGACTTTGGCCGCTTCCACGCCGCCACGGGATGGACTCCCGAGACCGACCTCGAGCGCGGCCTCGAGAGCACCCTGAGCTTCTACCGGGAGCGTGCCCGGCCGTCGTCCAGATGATTCGCTACTTCGACTACCGGCCGGAGCTGGATCGATTCCGAGGCGAGATCCTGGACGCGATGCGGCGCGTGCTCGACTCCGGGCACCTCGTTCTCGGCCCCGAGGTCCACGCCTTCGAGCAGGAGTGCGCGAGCCGGATCGGCGTGTCGGGTGCCGTCGGCGTGGCCTCCGGTACGGATGCCCTGGCCCTGGCGCTTCGCGCGCTCGACGTCGGGCCCGGCCACGAGGTCCTGACCGTCGCCAACGCGGGCGTCCCGACGGTCGCGGCGATCCGGTCCGTCGGCGCCGTGCCGCGGTTCGTCGACGTCGAGCCGGGATCGCTGTTGATGGATCCGGCCGGCCTCGAAGCCGCCCTGACGCCGCGCAGCCGGTGCGTGATCCCGGTGCACCTCTACGGGCAGCCCCTGGACCTGGAGCCGATCCTGGAGCTCGCATCCCGGACGGGGTTGCGGGTGGTGGAAGACTGCGCGCAGGCGTTCGGCGCTTCCCGTCGCGGTCGCGCGGCGGGGAGTCTCTCCGACGTCGGGTGCTTCTCGTTCTATCCGACGAAACCGCTCGGTGCCTACGGCGACGGCGGGTTGTGCACCACCGACGACCCGGAGATCGAGGCTCGCTTGCGGGCCCTGCGCTTTTACGGCTTCCAGGCGGACCGCCACGCCCACATCGAGGGGCTCAACAGCCGGCTCGACGAGATCCAGGCCGCCATCCTGCGGGTCAAGCTGCGCCACGTGGACGACCTTCGGGCCGAGCGGGGTGAGATCGCCGGGAGGTACCGCGAGGCTCTGCGCGACACGGTCTTCCGCCTTCCGCAGTCGGTCAGGGAGACGATCGACACCCACCATCTCTTCGTCATCCGCGCGCCGGATCGGGGCCGCTCGATTCGAGCGCTCGAGGATGCGGGGATCGGTTACGGCATCCACTACGCCGAGCCGGTTCACCTGATGGAGGCCTACGCGTTTCTGGGTTACCGCGCCGGCGAGCTGCCGGTCACGGAACAGGCGTGCGCCGAGGTCCTGTCGCTACCGTGCTATGCGGGGCTCGCCGAGGATGCGGTGGACTCGGTGGTACGGACGCTGCGAGCGAGCGCGGACGAGCTGGCGACGTGAACCCGGGCGAGCACGCGCTGATGGCGCGTGTAGAGCAGGACCACTGGTGGTATCGGGGACTGCGGGACGTCGTGGCTCGCTGTCTCGGGCAGCCGGAGCTTTCTCCGGGGTCGAGCCCCCGGGTTCTCGACGCCGGATGCGGGACGGGCGCCAACCTCGCCTTTCTCACCGAGTTGCTCGCGCCCTCGTATCTGGGCGGCTTCGACAGCTCGGACGAGGCGGTGGCGTTGGCGCGTGCGAAGGCGGCGCGGGCCGATCTCTATCGCTCCGATGTCTGCGAGCCCGAGATTCACGGCGGCGAGCTCGATCTCGTGATCAGCCTGGACGTGATCTACATCCCGGGGGCGGAACGGGCCATGCCCGGTCTCCGCGCGCTGGTGCGCGCCCTGCGATCGGGTGGGTTGTTCGTGTTGCACCTTCCCGCCTACGCCTGGCTTTACGGCGAGCATGATCTCGCGGTGCACACCCGGGAGCGGTACACGGTCCCGCGGGTCGGGCGCCTGCTTGAGGCGCTGGGCCTCATGCCGGAGCGGCTGACCTATCGTCTGTGCCTGCCGTTTCCGGCGGTGGTGCTGGCGCGGCTTCCCGGGATCCTCAGGGCTCGTCGGGGCGCCGGGGTCGCGCGCTCCGACCTGCGCTCGCAGCCCGGAACCGCGGTCAGCGCGACGCTGTACCGCGTTCTCACCTGGGAGAACGCCGTGATTGCACGCGGTGGGCGGTGGCCTTTCGGAAGCTCGGTCTTCGCCATCGGGAGGAAGCCTTGAGAGCAGGCCTCTTCGGACCGGTGAAGTCTTCGCCGTTTTGGGGATGGATCGCCATCTACCTCGTCATCCGGCTGTGGCTCGCGATCCTCCCGGGCTACGCTCCCGATGTCGCCGACTACAAGGAATGGGCTCTGGGGGTCGCCACCGACGGCCTGCCCGCGGCCTACGGAGGACTGGGCGTCGACTACCCCCCAGTGCTTCTCTACCCGCTGGCCGTCGCAGGGGAGACCTACCTGCGAGTCGGCCCACGGGGTCCCGGCGGCGAGCCCGTCGATTCCGATCTGCTCACCGTCCTCGTGAAGATGCCGCCGCTGGTCTTCGACCTGATCATCGCGGCGATCCTGGGGTGGCTGGTGGGGCGAACCGGCCTGTGGGGGCCGAGGCGCCGTGATCCGGGGTGGGGGCGCCTTGCGGCCTTGCTCTACCTCTTCAATCCCGCCGTGCTGTGGCTGTCGGGCTACTGGGGACAGGCGGATGCGGTGCACACCGCCTTCGCTACCGCCGGTGTGGCCGCGCTGGCGGTCGGGCGACCGGGCGCGTCCGGTCTGTGGACCTCGGCGGCGTGTCTGTCGAAACCGCTGGCCGGGCCGCTGGTACCGCTGATGGTGGCAGGTGCCGCGACGGCGCGCGGGTTTCGCGGCGTGCTCGCCCTGGGCGTGGGCGGGATCGCGGCTGCACTGCTGATCTTCCTTCCGTTCGCCGTAGCCGGTCGGCTCGCCGACGCCCTGCGCCGGGTCTTCCTCGACGTCGGGGCCATGCCGGTCACTTCCGCCAACGCACACAACCTGTGGTGGCTTCTCGGACCCTGGCGCCGGGCCGACACCACGGTCCTGGGCTTTCTCACCCCCACCACGGTAGGCCTGGGGTTGTTCGCCGCGGCCTATCTGGCCCTGCTGGTGAGGATGGTGCAGTGGCGACAGCGCCCCCGAGACGACGACTACCGCGCCGAGATCTTCCTCATGGCGGCGGCGGTATCGGCTGTGTTCTTCTTTCTCTCGACCCACCTTCACGAGAACCACCTCTTCCTGGCGCTGCCCCTGTTGCTGGCGGTGGCGGGACGGAACCGCACTCTGGCTTGGCTCGCCGTGGGTTGCAGCGCCGTGATCTTCGTCAACTGCTTCCTGCACGACCTCGAGGTGCCCTACCTGCTCCCGGGTTTGCTGAGCGCATCTTCGAGCGTCACCGATCCGAACTTTCACCGGCCCTATACCTACCTCCAGCTGTTCGGCTCGCATGCAAACGCACTGGGCGCGGCGGTGGTGGCCGGCGGGGTTTGGCTGGCCGCCTGGCGGGGTAGGACCTGATGGCTCTCGGAGGTCGCACGCGACTCATCGAGCTGGCGATGGTCGGCGTCGGATCGATGCTCGTCGCCATCCTCGGATGGCAAACGGTTCATCGAAACCCGGACGTCGGCATCCTGATGCCGGAGCGCGGTGCACGGTGGATCCGGTACCCTCACGGCCCGCGGGTCGGCACCCGCGCCGCGGTGGACCTCGAGACGATCTTCGAGAGGTCCTTCGACCTTGCGTCGGCTCCGGACCGGGCCTCCCTCCATATCGTCGCCTTCCGTTCCGCCGCGGCGCGGATCAACGGTCGACCCCTCGATCTGCAGCTCTCCTCCACCGATTGGAAGCGCGGCTCCCGGATCGATGTGTCGCCCTTTTTGCAGGCAGGAACAAACCGCATCGAGGTCGCCGTGGTCAACGACCGTGGCCCGCCGGCCGTGTGGCTGCACCTCGACGCGGACGGAACGGTTGCGGCCTCCGACGAATCCTGGGAGTCGAGCCTGTCGGGTGCGACCCGACTCCATGCCGTGGCCGCCCGGGATCCCATGGATGCCGAACCGATCGATCCGGAGATCGCGCGGTACCGCCCGGGGACGGCACTCGCGCAACAGCGCGGGCTTCTCGCGGTCTTTGCGTTGCTCGCGGGGGCGCTGGTCGTGGGAGGGGAGGTCGTCGCCTGGCGTCTTCGCCTCGGGCCCGAGGAGCGCCGACGGCGAGTCGATCGGGCCGGCAGTGCCGCCGTCGCGGCGATCGTGGTCGTTGCGTGGGTCGGGATCGCGTGGAACAACGCGCCGTCGCTGACGGCCATCGACGGATTCGATGCGGAAGGACACTGGCAGTACGTGACCTTCGTCATGGAAGAACATGGACTGCCCACGGCCGACCAGGGCTGGTCGATGTTCCAGCCGCCGTTGTACTACCTCCTGTCGGCGATCAGCCTCGGGGTCGCGGGGGTGGCCACCCACCAGGCGACCGCCGCGCTGATCGTGAGAGCCACATCGATCGCGCTGGGCGCGCTGCACTTGCTCTTCCTGTTCGGGAGCCTTCGTCTGATCTTTCCCGATCGAAGAGGACCCGTTCTCGCGGGTCTCGTGATCGGTGCGTTCATCCCCGCGGTCCTCCTGCAGTTCCAATTCGTTGGAAACGACGCGCTGGCGATGACGCTGTCCGCAGGCGCCGTTTACTGCACTCTTCTCGCGCTTCGGAGGGAAACGACGTCGATCGCGCTCCACGCCGCCGTGGGCATCGTGCTCGGCCTCGCGATGCTGGCCAAGGCCTCCGCGGTGGTTCCGACGGCCGTGGTCTTCCTGGTCCTGGCGGCCCATGCGGTGGCGGGGGGGCGCGTGGCGAGGGACCGCCTGCGGGCCACGGCTGTAGCCGGGGTCACCTTCGTCGCGACCTGCGGCTGGCACTTCCTCGCCGTCTGGCAGCGCTTCGGCAATCCTCTTGCGGGAAACTGGGACCCCCGGGTGCTCCCGGCGTGGTGGCAGGATCCCGGTTATCTCACCCCATCGTTCTTCACGAGGTGGGGGGCGTCCCTTCGCGAGCCGTTGATGAGCGCCTACGGGAGCTTCTGGGACGGGATCTACACCACGCTGTGGGGGGACGGCCTGATCGCGGGAAGGAGCGGGCTGTGGATCGCGCCGCCGTGGGACTGGGAGCGCATGGCGGCCGGCTACGTGCTCGCGCTCGTGCCGACGGTCCTGATCGTGCTCGGGGCGATCGTCTTCGTCTCCCGGATGGTCCGGCGACCCGGTGCGGTGGAAGGATTGATCGTGGGGCTCGGATGCGTTTCCGGGTTCGCGCTCGCGACGTGGCCACTCCGGCTGCCGATCTACTCGGTCATCAAGGCCTCGTTCATCCTGCCGGCGACCCTGTCGCTGGCGGCGTTCGCCGGGGCGGGATTCGCCTGGGTGACCTCTCGCTCGCGGGTGCTACGGGCGGTGGTGCTCGTGGCAGTCGGCGTGTGGGTTCTGAACGTCGGGGGCACCTTCTGGATCCCGCGTGACGGCGGCGACGCGATGGCTCGCCTCGCGTGGCTCGAAGCCACGGGCGCACCCGGAAGCGGCGGGGCGGGGGAGCTCTTCGAGGGGGTCTTGCGAACCGATCCGGAACTTCCACTGTCGCGCCTGGCGGATGTGCGCCGCCTGGAGTCCGCGGGTCGTACGGAAGAGGCGACCGCGACCCTGCGTGATCTCGTCGCGGACCACCCCCACCACCTTCGAGCGCGACAGCGACTCGCGTTGTTGCTCGAATCGCAGGGGGCGACGGAAGAGGCCGAGGCGCAGTTCCGGCGGGTGGTCGAAGAGGTTCCGTCCGCGGCGGTCGCTCGATTCGCGCTCGGTCGCCTCCTCGCGGCCCGGGGAGCACACTCGGAGGCCGTGGTCGAGCTTCGCCGGTCCGTTGCCACCCTGCCGGAGCTCGCCGAGGCGCACCACGAGCTGGCCCTGGCGCTCGAAGGGCTCGGGCGGCATGAAGAGGCCGCGATCGAACGAGCCACCGCCGTGCGTCTCGCCCGGGGTCCGGCGGCGCGACGCGACGATGGATCGTGACGAACCCTTACAAGGGAAGATCCGAGACCTTTCGGAATCTGAGGATCGGCCTCGACGTGTCGTCGGGGGCGCCGTCGGTCGAGAGCGGATGGGCCTCCAGGGCTCGACCGCCGGGCTCGAGGACGAGACGATCGACGTAGCTCACCGGTGCCGTCGAGGCGTCCACCGGGTTGCCGTGAACCTCGAGCAGAAGCTCGCCGTCGGCTTCGCCGGCGCGCGCGGCAAACTTCCAGTCGCAGACCTTGTCGTTCCCAAAATACTCCTCGCAAAGCCCGTCGTCGTCGCAGCGAACGGTGGCGCGGCCGTCGACCTTCGCCCACCGAACTCGATAGCCTCCGTCGATGGGGTCGAACGACAGGCTGGAGAAGCCTTCACCCACCGGGCGCTCCCAGGTACCCGTGAATTCCTGCGGACTTCCACAGGCACCCACAAGGAGCGCACATCCCAGGACCATCGTCGCCACGCGGAAGCTCATGATGGTTTCAAAATAGCAGAATCCACGGGACGCACGCGCGCCGGGGATCTGTGTGGCACAATGCGGCGCAGGACCACGGTGCCGCGTGAATGAGCTCCAGCCCGAACCTTCCACCCCGCCCGTAGCCACGACGACTCCTGCGGAGGAGCCCGGTTGGGGCGGCGTGCGCCTCGCGGTGGCGCTGCTCTCGGCGGTGGTGATCCTGGCCGCGGTGGGGCTGTTCGTCCGAAACGCCGCGAACGACCTGCCGTGGGTCAATCACGACGTCGCCTACCTCTCCCTGGCGGCCTCCGAGATTCTCGGCGGCGACCGGCTGTACGTCGACTTCGACGAGGTGAATCCCCCGGGGGTCTTTTTCCTGCTCGCCGGACAGCTTGCCGTGGCGCGCGCGATAGGTCTCCCGGACATCTTGCCGGGGCACCTCTTCGTCCTGGCGCTCGGGGCCTGCGGGTTGATCGTGCTGTGGCGGTCCCTCAGGCGACCGGACGACGATTTGAGCTTCGTCCTCGTGGCCCTCGCCTACCTGCTGGTGCTGGTGCGAGGCAACTTCGCGAACAACGTCGTCCCGGCCGAGTCGGGAATCCCGTACGACTTCGGTCAGCGCGAGCATCTGTTCGCCGTCGTCTTCCTGCCGTACCTGGTATGGCGACTTCGCTCGGCGCGCGCGAGCGTCTGGGGCTATCTCGGCTTGATGATGCTCGGCTACGTCGCGTCGTTCAAACCGTACTGGGCAGTGATGGTGGGCGCGGTGGAGCTGTGGCGCCTCTTTCGAGACGATCGCCGCGCCCCTGGAGTCTACGTCGCACTGCTTGTCGGGTGGGGCCTGCCGTTTCTGATCCTGCTCGTGCATTCGCCCGCGGCCTTCGCGGCTTTCGCCTGGGATGTCTTGCCGCAGATGGTCGGAGGCATCTACGCCTACTACGAGCTGACCCCGGCGCAGTTCGCGATCACCGGGTTTCATCTCCGGATGATGCTGGGCGGCGCCGTCTTCGGGGCGCTGTGGCTGAGGTGCTTCTCGGATCGGCTCGTGGAACGATCGGCACTGGGCTTGCTGCTGATCGTGGAGGCAATCGCCTACGGCAGCTTCGTTCATCAGGGCAAGTTCTGGTCGTACCATGCGATGGTGTTCTTCGGGACGACCGTCGTATCGGCAGCCGTGCTGGCCGCCGCCGTGGCGAATGGACCGTTGCGCCGCTGGGGGCGGACGGCCATCGCGGTGGTAGGGTCGGTCCTTCTGGCGGTGGCGGTCGGCGGAAGCCTCGTCCAGCTACACCGCATGCTCGACCTTCATCTTCCGAAGGGGGCGGCTCTGGTTCCGCTCCTCCGGGGAGAACGCAACGTCATGGTTCTCTCGACCGCCGGCGATTACGCCTACGCACCCTTGGTGCTCGGGCTTCGGACCGTCGGGCCGTGGGGAGAGCACTACCGGGTCGCGCCGCTGCTGACGCTTCAGGATCCGAAACGTCGCCGCGCCGAGGTCGAGGACTACGCCGCCAAGATCGCGCGGCGGATCGCGGCCGACACGCCGGAGGTTCTCGTCTTTGCACCTTATCGACACGGACTTCCCCCGGGCGACAGCCTTCATGACATTCTCGTGTCGCACGGAGCGCTCCCTGACGGTATCTATCGACGGCTTCCCCAGGCCCTCCTCGAGGACCGTCACCCGGCGCTCGCAGGTTGGATCGTCTACACGCGGATCGAGAGCTCCGATCCGGGCCGGAAGCACCAGGAGGGCGTATGAGGCTCGATCTTCGCACCGTGGGCCTCTCGGCCGCATTGGCGGCCGCGATCGCGGTCCCCTTGATCGTCATTGCCAGCGAGCTTCGAAGGCAGCCGGCGGGCATGGTGCTCAGCAGCTCTTCGCCTGCCATCGCGACGCTACGCCATCCCGGTCTGGAGGCAGGTCTCGCGGCTGCCGAGGCGGGCAGGCTGGAGGATGCCGCGCGCTTGTTGGCCGAGGTCCCCCCGGGCCATCCGAGCTTCGTGCTCGCGCTCCAGAATCTCGCCGCGATCCGCGAGCGCTTCGGCGAGCTCGACGATGCCGAACGACTGTGGCGTGACGCCATGGCTCTGCGCCCGAACGATCCGATTCCTTACGTCCGCATCGCGGGACTGAGACACCGTGAAGGCGACGAGGTCAACGCCGAGCTGTGGGCTCTTCGGGGCGTCGAGGTCGCGCCGGGCGACCCCGCGGCGCGATACGCGGTCGCCCTCTATCGTCTGGCCGGAGGGCGCGCGGCGGAGTCGATCGAGGCCTTTGCCCGAGCCGTGGAGCGCGATCCCGGAGGCCGGCAGATCCCGCAGGTCGAGCAGCAGCTCGATCGGCTCGCGGCGACACGCCCGGATGCCTACTTCGCCCTGGCCTACTTCGCGAACCTGCGCCGGGACCGCGCCGCGGAGCGAGACGCGCTTGAACGCTACCTCTCCACGGAGGCCGAGGGGCCGCTTGCCGACGCCGCACGGGCGATGCTCGCGGCATCGATCGCCGATCCCGGCGGCGCGGACAACCCCTAGCCCGTCGTCACGGGTTCAGGGCGACAGGCAGGCGTCTGAAGGCGGCGAGCAGGTAGTACTGATCGGGATGCGCGTGCTCGAAGACGCGTTCGGCGCCGATCCTCTCCGCAATCTCCGAGGTCCAGTCCGTCGCCGCGGCATCGGTCGGCGGACGGCGGTAGTGGGCCTGGAACTGGGGATGGGCGAAGATCGAGCCCTCGATCGGGATCCAGGTCCCGATCTCGCGTCCTTCGGGGAGCGGCTCCCGGGAATCGCCCCAGGCCGAGATCACCAGGACGATGATCTCCGGCTCCCGATCGAGGATGTAAGCGGGGTCGTATTGCTTGGCCAGGAGCGGGCCGGGACTCTTCGCGATGTGCCGATCGGTGAGCCCGCTGATGTCGAGGATCCGAGCCTCGTCGCAGTAGTAGCCGACGATGCCGATGTCCATCAGGGCCACCGTGGCGTCGGGGCCTGTGGTTTCGGCAATCCACTCCGCAAGCGCACGATGACCCGTGGCATAGCCGTCGGCAC
>Ga0316194_10001316_pt1 | contig 17024 bp, 12 predicted proteins | sample CroRivsedime1_MG_FD_204936 | JGI IMG/M metagenome (GOLD analysis project Ga0316194, IMG submission 204936) | Coastal sediment microbial communities from Maine, United States - Cross River sediment 1 | ecosystem: Environmental > Aquatic > Marine > Coastal > Sediment | place: USA: Maine...
AAAAAAAATAAAAAAAAAAAAATTATGAAAGACATCAGAAACTTCGTTCTGCTTCTAGCAGTTATGTTTGCACTCTCCTCCTGCGCCGGTTCCAAGGTTGCCAAAGATCCACATGCCCAATACATGGGCAACTGGGAATATGTGGTTGAAGATCTTCCTGTAGATATTGATGGAACCATGATACTATCCAAAGTGGAAGGAGTCATAAAGACTGTACTGTCTAATCCCATGGGAGATATGGAGATAGAAGGAGCCACCATCGTGGATGGTGTATTTAAAGCCGAATTCGACGCACAGGGAAACCTTGTGGAGCTGGAAGGGACATTTGAGGGGGATAGCTACAACGGTGTCCTGGTGGTACAGGATACAGAGTTTGTGATGACAGCCAAAAAAGTACAATAGGCTAAACCAACAAGGATGAGAAGACGTACCTTTCTTCGGAATTCTACGGCTGCTGTAGCAGGGGTATCCCTGCTCAACACCGGATTTATCTCGCACAGGGCAGCCATTTCGAGGGATATTGGGATCCAGCTATACACCCTGGCTAAGCCCCTTTCCGATGATTTTCCCGGAGTGATTAAGAAACTGGCTGAATTCGGGTATAAGAACCTGGAATTTGCCGGTCCTTACTACTTCAGTTCGGAAGAGGAGATCAAAAACAATCCTTTGATCAGCATAATGGGACTGAAAGGATATGGATATCACGGCCATACCCCCAAAGAAATCCGGACCATGCTGGACGATCTGGGATTAAAGTCCAAATCGGTCCACATCGATGATTCCTCCCTGAAACACAGCATAGATGAGGCCATCGACGCTGCCAAGATCATCGGGCAGGAGTATATTTTGAGTCCCATGTTCATTGGACGCTCGGCTGATGACTACAAGGCAGCTGCCGAACTTTACAATAAGTTTGGCGAAAAATGCAAAGCTGCCGGTATCCAGTACGGCTACCATACCCACAGTCAGGAATTTGCCCTATATGATGGTAAAACCGCCTTTGATATCCTTGTGCAGAACACCGATCCTGAACTCTGCTGTTTTGAATTGGATCTTTTCTGGGCCGAGGTAGCCGGAGTGGATCCGGTGAAACTGATTAAGAAGTATCCGGGAAGGGTGAAATTGCTTCATCTCAAGGAAATGAAACAGAAGCTTGAAAAGGCCTATGCTTCCAATGAACCCTTTGATAACATGGCTGTTGCCATGGAACTCATGGGCAAGCAAACCATTATTGGGGAAGGTATTATCGATTTTAAAGGCATCATCGACCAGGTGGATGATACAGGAATTGACTACATGGTTGTTGAGAGCGATTTCCCTCCCGAACCCATAAAGTTTGCAGAGGAAAGCATCAAGAATTTAAAGAAGATCCTCTCTTAGTTAAAAGTTACGTCACCTGTGTTAAATTCCACAGGTGACGTAACATCTTTTCAGATTCTCCGTTTCATCAGGAAGGTGCAGCATTTATGCACCCTTTACTGCTTGGAAAGCGTGAGAAACCCTAAAATTATAGTAGCCTTCCTGCTGGCATTTTTGCTGAACTCAACAGCATGGTCGCAGGGAACCGGATTCCTGGACCATCTCAGGATTGGATTTGGGATAGGCGTCAACGCCTCTCAGATCGCAGTACTTCAAACCTACAATGTATTTGAGGACCTGACAGGGACCACCTACACAAACGAATACACTGGCATGTTAAAGAATATTGGCAACCAGTATTTCGTTCATGCCGAATGGTTCAACGACTATTTTATTGTCACTCTGAAGCCAGGTACCTACACCTACCGCTTCAAAAAAGTCAACGATGTCGTTTTCGCCAACGAAACTACTACCCAGGAAACACCCTACCTGTTACGCTATATCGCTGTTCCATTGGAAGTCAGGTACAGGTTCGATCTTCTGAGATTCCGGCCTTATGCAGGTGCAACAGTTTCTTACAGCCACATGCTTACCTCGCTCGATGCTTCCAACCAGACCTTTATCAGACCCAAGGTGACTGCCGGAGCTGTGGCAGGTACCTACATCGACCTGCGCTATGTAATCCTCGACCTGAATGTGGCCTATCTTGCGGGGATTCATAATATCACCAGCAAGTCCAATCGTTTCGCCACCGGCAATGGTAGCACTTTTGCCCAGGACGATATCCTTCTCAACGACCTTCAGATAAATCTCTCCCTCCTGTTTTCCCTGCAGAAGCAGAAGCATTATAGCAACGTAGAGTGTTTTTATTAGAACCATGATTAGAGAGCTAGGCCATATCCCCCTTTTCATCCTGCTTGTATTTGGAAGCAGTGCATGCGAAATAGATCAGAAGGAAATTCTTCCCGAGGACGGATTCCTGAAAATTTACAACCATCCCGAAGAGCAGCTTGCCTACTACCCGGAAAGTGTGGTAGAACTCCCGGGGGGTGGCTATGTTTTTCTTTCAGCAGTAAAGGATGAAAACGACGAGGTAGAATACCCATACACCAACCTGGTAAGGACAAGTGCTTCGGGCGAGGTAAGCTGGTCGCTCGACAACGATTGGAGGGCCCCCGCTTCAAAGCTTATGCTGATTAACGGTACTGTGGGTTTTGTGGCCATGAACCAGCAATTTGACGCCTACCTGATCCTGGTCAATCCTGCCACTGGCGATGTCACCGAACAGCACAATCTGGAAATGACCATGCCCCTTTATGCTCATATGGATAGTCAGGGCAGGCTGGTGGTGCTTGGCTACGATTTTGTGACCAGATCTTCGTGGATCTCCCAGTATAACGGCAGTTATCAGGTGCAGCGAAGCAATAAATTGCCTGTCAATACCGACCTGGAATACCTGGTCCAGCGTCACCTCAACAAAACAGGACAGGATTATCCCTTCTTTATTGGAGAGTACCGCAACGCTCCGGCTTCGGGATACTCTGTGAATTGCTTTTACAACTATACCCTGCGGACCGTCTTTCTCGATCAGGCCTCCCTGAGCGCCACCGGGGATATATACTCCTTTCAGACCGAAGAGGGGATCAGTTCAGTGATTCAGAAATCGGCTTCCCTTTTTGGTGTGACCAGCTATTATGAAGGGAACAACTACATCATGCCCGCTGCGGAAATCGATGTAAACTCCAGTTCCAACATCAAGGATCTTCCAGCCGATCCCCTGTATGAACTTACTTACCGGGCCGAGGTAATTGCCGGGAACCTGGTCCTCGATACAGCATCCTATTGCCTGTTTGTGTCCCAGACCAATGATAACTCCCTGGTAATCTATCAGTATGAAGATGGGACCGATGTTCTTATAAACACCCTGTACAGGGAATTTGACCAGGTTGTGGTAGTAAACGATGTGATACAAACCGCAGATAAGGGCATCGCCATACTTGGAGGAATCTATATCCTTGGAAAATACCAGCGACCCTTCCTGGTCAAGATGACCCAGGATCCCTTCCTCCCTGAAGAAGAGTAAGCCCTACTCCTCTTATAGTTTCAGGAACTTGCTGCTATAGCTTTTACCCAGATGAATCATCTGCAGGTGGTACATGCCATTCTCCAGATCAGACACATCCATGCCATAGCTGTTAGCACCAAAGACTCCTTCCCCGTTTATGGATTTTACCTTCCTGCCTGCTGCATCAATCACATGAAGTGTGACCTGTCCCCGGAGCTCCAGCAAGACCTGGATATGGAGCTGATCCTGAACCGGATTAGGATAGAGATGCAGGGAAGTTGCATTTTTCCCTGGCGTGTAGGGGGAATCTACTCCTGTGGTGTTCACAATAGGCAGTCTGTCATTTACCCAGTCGCTGAATCCGGTCTGAATTAATGCCTCATTATCTCCTTCAAACCAGTCCTGGATCACAGAGGTGTAGATCTGCCTGTAATCGATGTTGTAGACCAGGTTGTTTCGATTAGCCGCCATCGTATCCTCATCCAGAAGGGGATTTACCCCGTAGATGCCGTTATTGAGCTGGGTACCGAATACGAATACCGGGGTTGCGGTACCATGGTCCGTTCCGTAAGAGTCGTTGGACTTGGCCCGGCGCCCGAATTCGGTAAAGGTGAGAGACAAGACCTTGTCATCTATCTGCAGGTTGGCCAGGTCATCGTAAAAGGCCTTGACGGCGCCTGAAAGGTTGTGCAGCAGGGCAGCATGTAAGCCCAGGCTGGGATCGTGTTCATCCACCTGCTCGCCATGGGTATCAAATCCACCGATCCGGCAAAGGAAGATCTTTGTTTTTACCCCTCCTTTAATAAGTCTGGCAATAAGTTTAAGCTGAGAGCTCAGGTTGTTGGCCCGGATGGGTGAGGCATAAGGATATACCTCCGGGTATTCCACAGTGGAGTTGCTGCCAGCATCATATACCTCCTTCAGGCGTCCGGCATACTGGTTTGATTTTTTCTCAAACTCCATGATGTACCTGAGTTCATCTCCGGCATGACTATCCGGGAATGCAATGGGCGGATCCACGCCCACGCTATTAATCAGCTGGTAAAACTGCTCCGGACTTCCTATGTTTAGCCCGATGGGAATGCCATTCTCCCGGTGAAAAGCCAGGGAGAGGGTTCCGCTCAATTCGATGCCAATAGGATCCAGCATGGTAGCACTGGGATAGGCATCGGGATAACCTGGATATATGTTATCCAGGTAGCGTCCCATCCAACCCGACTCATAGCTGTTGGTTTGGGACTCATCGGTTCCCATAAATACCACGTCCCGGCCCCTGAAATGGGAAAGGTTCATATCGGGATAACCCACGTTCTGGATGATGGCTACCTTGTCCTGATCATACATCTCCTTGAAAGCCAGCATCTCGGGATGAAGACCGACCCTGGCGTTCTCATCCACTGTATTGTCCACCTCCAGGTAAGATCGGGTCCCAGTATGCCTGATCGCAATGTTGGGACGCAGGTTGTAATAATCGTCATACTGAGATATGGGAATCAGAGTATTGAGCCCGTCATTTCCTCCATGCATCTGGATAAATACCAGTACCTTATAGTTGACACTGTCCGCTGCCATTCGCTTCAATGCAGGATTGCCTGCAAGCAGGTTCAGCGGTACGCCACCCAGGGTAAGCCCTGCAGCGCTTCCGTAGGCCACGTTCCTAATAAAATTTCTTCTCTTCATAGCTCTTAGTAAAGTTGAAATTCAGGGGTTTCTATGAGCGAGGATAGCAGCAATTCAAGCAGGCCGCGTACCACGGTATCGTCTTTTGGGTTGGAAGCAAGATAGATGCTCCATTCCTGAGCCCAGAGACCTCTGGCATAAGTCAAATCTGTTCCCGTATAATCAAGAAAGACTGTGTAGAGGAAATAATCGTAGCGTTCCTGGGTGGGAGGTAGGGGAAAAAGATGTGCCACCAGCACATTCATAAGCTCGACAGCATCTCCGGGATCGGTGATGTTCCCCGAGTTTTGCACCCAATCCACTATGTCCAGTTCAAAGGTGCGTGTGGTGGACTCATCCACCTTCCCCATCAGGACTGCCCCGCTCTGGTAGCGGTGAGCCAGGGCATAGGTGGTGATCCAGTTCCGGTTGTAAGCAGGAATCTGATGATAGGCAGGATATCCGGCCACTTCGAAGGGCTCATAGAAATTCAGGCCCTGATCCACCAGTTTACTCACCACATAGCTCTGATCCTGGTAGAAAGTGGCCGTCTCCGTATCCCGGTCAGGAAACTGGATATCAAAAAGCCTGAATAGTCCGGTAAAGACATCCACCGGCGATTTGATAAGGGCGCCTATGTTGTCGTTTTCATTCACTGCATCGTCTGCATCATAAAAATGCTCGCTCTTCAACAATAGGCTAAGAGCATCGATGAGCACAAAACCATTGTTTATCAATTCTGTGGCCAGGGGTTCAATGATGTCTGTTTCGACTTCTGCTGAAATAAAATGATATACAAAGAAGCGATAGAGTTTTCTGGCAATGAAACGGGCCGTCTCCGCCTGGGCGAACATCATCTCAATCATCGCATCCAGTTCTGCGTAGGCTGCCTCTACCGTGGCAAAGCCCTCTACCAGGGGCGCCGGTTCAATGATGGCCCCTCCGAATTTGGAGGAAAAGACCTTCTGACCCGTGTCATGCTCGGTGGCCAGATCGGTCGTCCCATCCCCGGCCTTATGGGATTGCATTTTGCCAATGGGGAGACCTGTATCGGGATCCAGGAAAGAGAAGGTATCGTCCAGTTCCCAACCCGTGAGTACACGTGTAGCCGCCTTAATATCGTCCTCGGTGTAGTTGGTATAATCCCCTTCAGCAATCTGCGGCCCCTTCCCGATGCCATAGAGTTCAAACATCTCCCTGGCAAAGTTCTCGTTGGGGGAATTCTTTTTGTTGGAATATCCATCCAGGTACCTGAGCATGGCATTATCCACACAGATCTTCTTAAAAAGATCCTTGAAGCTGCCGTAGGCATAGTACCTGAAGAGTCCATTCTGGTAATAGATAGCCTCACTGGAGTTGATTTCTGTCCAACGGGCTGGGAGGTGAGTGTGCAAAAACCAGGTAAGACGCTCTTTGAGAGTGAGGGGTGCCTGCCGCATCACATCCAGGTGCCAGGCCTGGAAAAATCCAAACAGATCATCCTGTTCGCTATTGCTATCGCCTGCCAGCGGCGGACCAGCCACACCTGTGGGATCGACCCAGGTTAGTCCTGGAGTAGCCGGATCAAGAGGCGGTGAGGGGTCTGGAGCTGTATCGTCAAGCAACAGGGTCATGGCAGCACCTGCAGTTAGGCCTGCAAAAGAATCTATCTCACTGATGGAAGGTCCAAAAGTGGTTCTGCGCAGCAGATGGGCGGCCCGGGATCGACCCAGGGGACCTGTGATTTCGTTTAGGGAAGCCATTGGCTGTGGTTTTCTTTAGAAAACGAAAATGCGACCATTTGGTTGCACTTCAAATGTTAAAGCTTTGTTATATAGATAAGGTCCGGATTAATCCGGTTTCGGAGGAGACTCAGGTTACCTGGTCCCTGGAGCTGGGGTAACGCTCATAGGTCTTTTTCTCCATGATCTCCTTCAACTGTTTTACAGCCAGGAAAATTTCTTCGTAGGAAGTATATAAAGGAGTGATTCCCAGTCGAATATTATTTGGCTCACGAAAATCGGGTATGACCACATTCCCTCCTGAACCGGGATCGGTCAGGGCCTTGCAAATGCGATAGCCTTCGGCATGCTTCAGAGCGACGTGAGAGCCCCTCTTCTCGGAAAATTCGGGAGAGCCTATTCTGAATCCGTGCTTCAGCAGCCATTCATTGGCCAGTGAAATCAGGTATTCCCCCTGGGCCACGCTTTTTTGCCGGAGGGAGCCAATCCCGGCCTCCAGGACCATGTCGAGCGAGGGTTCAAGTCCCGATATGGAGATTACCGGCGGGGTGCCGGTCAGAAACTTCCGTATTCCCTTCGATTCCCTGTAATTCAGTTTAAATTCAAAGGGATTCTTCTCTCCAAACCATCCCTGGATGGGATTCACCATCTTTTCCTGCAGCTCCCTCTTCACGTACAAAAACGCGGGGGAACCGGGTCCGCCGTTCAAATACTTATATGTACAGCCGATGGCCAGATCCACATTGGCCCTGTTCAGGCTAACAGGCACCGCTCCTACCGAATGACTCAGATCCCAGAGCACCAGTGCTCCATGCATATGGGCCAGCTCGCTTACCCGTTCCATATCGTACATATAGGAACTTTTATATGCCACATGTGAAAGGGTAACCAGGGCCGTACGCTGAGAGATGATCCTCACAAACTCGGTCATGTCCGATGAGATCCCGTCGGGCGATTTCAAGAGCCTCAGGGTGTGGTTTCCACCAAACTGTTTGACAAGTCCCTGAAGAATGTAGAGGTCGGATGGAAAATTCATGTCATCCGAGAGAATCTCTGTGCGTTCCTCTTTGAGTTTCAGCGCTCCGTATGCAAGTTTGTAGAGATTGACTGAAGTAGAATCGGATACAATTACCTCATCGGGATGTGCTCCGATGATCTGGGCAATTTTCTTCCCAAGCCGGGCTGACTGCTGATACCATCCTTCGTTCCAGCTTCTGATGAGCCGGTCGCCCCATTGCTCCTTGATGGCTGTCTCCATATGGTCCGCCGTAAGAAGTGGCAGCCTGCCCAAAGAATTGCCATCCAGGTAGATGAGGGAAGGATCCTTAATCACAAAACGCTGCCTGAAGCGCTTCAGGGAATCATCCTGATCTAGCATCCTGGCATGTTGAAGCGTATTAGTGTCAGTCATATGTCAGAGCAGCTTGGTGGCCTCTTTGTCAAGGTACCATTCCAGGTAGTCAGAAACCGGATTCACATAAAAGGCCGGATAGTCCATAAACTTACCCTCCTTCATTAAAATATCTTTCACCACTTGAGCTTTCTCGGTCCCGGTGGTGATAAAAGAGACCCGTTTGGCAGCATTGATCACTCCTCCGGTAATGGAGATCCTCTGCTGTCCCGTCTCCGGATGGCTAGCTACCACGCATGCTTCTTCAGCCTTCCACAAAGCTATCTGGTTTGGAAAAATAGAGGCCGTATGACCGTCCTTACCCAGTCCCAGCCATATCCAGTCAAATTCAGGAAATCCATCCACCGCAGGAACTTGATCCATTAACAATTTAGCATAACGTTCAGCTTCCCTTTCGGGATCCTCCTCTCCCCTGATCTGGTGTACCTGGTCGCGGTGCAGCCCCAGGGGCTCAAGCATGGCCTTAAAGGCAGTTCCATAATTGCTTTCGGGGTGATCAGCCGGGACGCATCTTTCATCGACCCAGTAGAGATGAATCTGAGACCATTCTTCTCTCCTGGTTTCTGCGGCCAGGAGTCTGAATATGTTCAGGGGTGTGGATCCTCCCGACAGTGCAATGCGCAGCGGTAAGCCTGCACCGCTTAATTCCCCAAGGACGCGCTGAAATTCGCATACAAATGCAGCCGCCAGCGAATCCTTATCTGGATAAATATAATTTCTTTGTCGATGCATCACAATTCACAATAGAGTCCGTCATCGGCCAGGTTTTTACTGGGATTGCGCCAGCAATGATCCTTTCCATCGATCATCTGGTCTGCTGACTCCGGCCCCCAGGTGCCGCAAGGATATCCATGTAGTGGGATTTGAGGATTATCCTTCCAGGCTTTTAGTATTGGGTCCACAAAGTGCCATGCAGCTTCCACTGCATCGCCCCTTGCATAGAGAGTGCTATCTCCCTGCATGCAGTCGAGCAGCAGGCGTTGATAAGCTTGTGGTATATAACTATCTGTCAGATCTTTATAATGAAAGTCCATGTTTGCTTCCTGTACATTAAAACCCGCTCCCGGCACCTTCATTCCAAATTTCAAAAGAATCCCCTCATCGGGCTGTATCCTGATCACCAAAGCGTTTCCCCGCTCTGTAATGCCCTCATGCTGTACAAACAGGGTGTGTGGAGAAGGTTTAAAGTGGATCACGATTTCGCTTACCCGGTTGGGGAGTCGTTTGCCCGTACGAAGGTAAAAAGGCACTCCTCCCCATCTCCAGTTATCAATAAACAACTTCATGGCCACAAAAGTTTCCGTCCGGCTCTCTTCAGGGACTCCCTTTTCGGACCTGTAGCCCTCCATGAGTTCTCCCCGCACATGCGAAGCCACATACTGTCCCCTGATTACCTGTTTGGCAACCTGCTTCCCTTCAATAGGTCTAAGCGACTGAAAAACTTTCAGCACTTCGTTTCGAATGGCATCCGAACTGATCACTGTGGGAGGCTCCATGGCCACCAGTCCCAGGAGCTGAAGCAGGTGGTTTTGCAACATGTCCCTCAAGGCTCCACTATTATCGTAATATCCGCCCCTGGTGCCTACACCCAGGCTTTCAGCAGCAGTAATCTCCACATGGTGCACAAAGTTCCTGTTCCAGAGAGGCTCGAAAATCCCATTGGAAAAACGGGTCACCAATACATTCTGAACGGTCTCCTTGCCCAGATAATGGTCAATCCGGTACACCTGATGTTCACTGAGGTAAGAGAGCAGTGTCCGGTTCAAATCCGAAGCAGATGGATAGTCTGTTCCAAAGGGTTTTTCAATTATGATCCGTCTCCAGTTATCCTCTTCCCCTGTGAGTCCGGCTGCACACAGCAACTGGGGAATGGTTCCGTAAAGGGCAGGAGGAGTGGCCAGATAGAAAATATAGTTGGGAGGGATTTGCAGGTCCCTGGATAGCTCTTCAAGCCTTTGGGCCAAACCACTGTAAACGTCCTCCGCTTCAGGATCCATGCTGTGGTAATGCAGCAAGGGAAGTATGGCGGAAGGATCTTCCATATGCCCGGATATCATCTCCCTGTATGAATTGTCTTCATACTTGCTCCGCCCAATGCCAAGAACAGCAAAGTGGTCGGGAAGCAAATTCAGTTTAAGCAGCTCAGCCAGGGCGGGAATCAGTTTCCGCCGGGTCAGGTCGCCCGAAGCTCCAAAAATTACAAGTATATGGTCCTCTGTTTTCTGCATCTATCTTTCCATGCTTAAGCGGTAGATTGTCGATCGTGCTGTAATGAAGAGCTCCTTATCCTTGGGTCCGAAGGCCATGTTGGTGGCAGCAATGGGTAAGGAGATGGTTCCCAGATGAGTTCCATCCTTATCCAGTACCAGGATTCCCCCCGGGCCTGACACAAAGAGATTTCCCAGCTGATCTACCGACATTCCATCGGGTCCACCTGGCAAAGTAGTATCGGGAGCCCTGTAAAAAATACTCTTATCCTCTACCTCTCCTTCTGCATTTAGCTGGTAACGCATCCAGAACACATCGTACTGATCTTCTCCACCGGTGGGTATGATCTCCATGTTGGCCACATAAAGGTATCTCTCATCGGGCGAAAGGGCTATCCCGTTGGGCCAGCTAAGTGTGCTGTCGATCAATGTCGTCTCTCCATTGTACCACCTGAATACTCCATTATAGGGCAAATCCTTAGCCGTATCTGCGTTCAACTCGGGCAATCCCCAGGGGGGATCTGTAAAAAAGATGGCCCCCAGGGAGGATCTGCAAAGATCGTTGGGACTGTTCAGCCGCTTTCCCTGGTAAGAATCCACTATGGTGGTCAGTTTCCCATCGGGGGAAAGCCTGGTAATGCTCCGCGATCCATGCTCACAGGCCAGCAGGTTGCCCCCGGCTTGAAACAGAAGTCCGTTGGCCTGACTGCTGGGTTGTCGGACTACCACATAGTTTTTACCGGTCCACCGGTATATGGTATTCGCCGGAATGTCGCTAAACACAAGATATCCCTTAGGATGCCATGCGGGTCCCTCGGTAAATTCAAATTCAATTCCGATGCGCTCCAGGACCGCGGTCCGGGGTACCACATTCCAGAAGGCTTCGCTTTCCGGAAGAAACTCTCCTATGGGATGTACCTCTTCCTGGCGCTTACACCCCGAAAACAGCCAGGTCCCCGCCAACAATAGTCCGGCCAGACCCAGGCAGAAGATTTTCATCGCATTGTTCTTTCTCATCCTATTCAACAATTGTTGCGGGAAACTCCCGGTTAATCATATTGCGGTGATGCCCGTTGGTGGTCATCTCAATGGTGTGACAGACTGCACACTGTTCGTGGGTTCCAATGGTTCCAGCTATTCCCTGGTACTGCAGGGGCTGCTGATTATCGCGGTGTAAGCCGAATTTATTGATGGCTCCGTACACTGCATGGGTCGAACCATGACAGGCCGAACACATCACCCCATGCATATCTGTCCTGTTGCGGTACAGGGCCTCCTTTCCCGCAGCCCACAAATTAAACGCCGTTCCTGAGAACCCATCCTCAAAGATAGAATAATTGGTGTGACACGAGCGACAGTCAGGTTCCATGACCCAGGGCATGCGGGCCTTGATCTCCTCTTTGGAACTTACATGGACCGGCTCCAGTCCCCTGGAGAGTCTCTGGGCAGCATCCATGCCTGCCTGGCCGGCCAGCAAACTTAATGCATGGTCCTCCAGGGTACCGTGACATTCGGTACATCCCAAACCAATCTCGCTGTGCCTTCCCCGGAAAAAACTTGTATTGCCCTCGGCACTTCCCGGGTGACAAAGAATGCAGGCATCCTGGTCCAATCCTGACAGGTAATTGGCGTGGAATCCATGGATGGCCGCCGAGAGGTTGAGGACGCCAGGCTTGCCAGGAGCCATCACTGCCGGATCGGCGTGACAGGACTGACACAAACGGGGATGCCCATTCCGGGCCTCCTCCAGGAGGGTGGTTCCGTTCATCCGGTCATGGGCCAGAAGGATGTTGATGGCCGTACGATCGGCCATGCCCGAAACATTGTTCCAGGCCCATTCTCCTTCGTGGCAATTCCTGCACCCTAAAGCTGTGGAAGTGGGAGCCACTGCCTTGGTCACCGCCAGCACCTCGCCCGAACTTTCATCTCTGGCCGTTATGGTAAAAATGGGATAAGGATTGAAAGTATTGTCGTCCATGTATGGCATCACCGGTATCATGTGTGCTGCAAAAATACCTCCCTCCGCTTCCATGCTTCCTTCCACGCCCTTAGCCAATAAGCCTTGCCCCTCCGGCAGATTGACACCGAATATGAGGGAATCGTACTTCCAGAACATGGAGTGAGAGGAAGGATTCTTAAATCCCTCTTCCACAGAATATTCCATGATCACACCTGATGAGATCAAGCGGGGCAGAGGGCCCCTCTTAAACAATTGGGCATTGAGTGTATTGCCTGGCGGCTGAAAGGAAAAATACTTCTCATTGTCGGTGATGCTATGCATTCCCAGGTCGTTCCAGGCCAGCAGGACATATTCATTGGTATCGGGATGGAAGGAAGGTATTTCCAGGGGAAACTCATCGGCCGGATAAGGGCCGGTGGCAATGGTCATCTTGCCCTGGATCTCATAATATATCCAGGCTGCCACCGCCTTCTTTTCCTCCTCTGTTCCGGCAAAAGGAGGCATATAAGAATTCACCTTGCCCATCCCGGTCAGGAGGGCCTCCAGTCCCCGCTCGGTCAGTTTGTCCGATTTGTTTTTAATCCCGTTATAGCCATCAAGAGTATGACAGGAGAGACACTGAAGCCTGAAAATCTCGGCCCCGGCTTCCAGTTGATTGTCCCCCGTGAGTTCCTTAATCTTCGACCAACGGGCCGTGGCCAGGAAGCCTTCAGAATTAACTGCCTCCATGTCTGCCGGTGCGATTCCTGTGGAATACATATGACCGTACAACACATAGGGCTTTCGGGCAATCTCCCTCAAATATTCAAAACCTGCCATCCAGCCAAAGCAGATAAGTACCAGGACCAATGCTCCCAATTTCTGCAGGACTTGTGCGGATCTAAGCAGTGTAAACAATCCGGCCCCGAACAAGAGCACCGAGCTGACTATAAGCAGGGTGATAAAAGGTGAGCTCTCCCGGTTGAAGTGAAAAAGGTTTTGAAAAGAATCGGCACTGATTACCCGGGTATAATAGATCCCGGTGAGTACCAGCACCAGCAGGGGAAAATACATCCAACGGGCGCACAGCCTGAAAACCAGGCGTCTTGTATCTGCATCCTTAAGCCAGGACCCGGTGACCAGTCCGAATACCCCTGCAAAAATCAGGGCAATGCAGGTTCGGAAGATCACAGATGGCAGAAAGCTTGGATTGAAGAAACCATCCCAGAAAGAACCAGTTTCCATCCAATCGCCGGGAGTTAGCATAAAACCCAGGATTCCGTTGATGACAAAAAGGCTGAGCCAGGCAAAGATAAAATAGAGCCAGCCCAGAACCATATGCGGTTTGTGGTCCATCTTTCCAAAGCGGTAGTGGTAGATCAATAGTGCTACGATCTCCCCGATGAAAAAGACCCACTCGATGGCCCATCCAAACACAAAGGTGTGAATCAAGCTGGAGGTGGCAGCCGGATTTACCAGGGAGATGATGAACCAGATGCCCACGCCGCTTATTCCGCCAAACACCATGGTGAGCAGCAGGAAAAACCAGGTATGCTTCCTGACATATTCAAGCAATGCAGAATTCTTGGTCCTCACCGCTTTTCGCTCGGTCAGCACCAGGAAGAGTCCACCTCCCACAGCCAGGTGGGCGATAACTACGTGAAGTACCGCAATGATCGCGATTAATAATCCTCCTCCCAGGTTGGGGATGTACCAGGCTGGATAATTCATGATTGAGGAGATTTAGCTTTGAATATCAGACGGATCATATAGTAAAGGGCAAAGAGTCCTACCACAAAGACCAGTAAAAATGCGATCAGGGGAGAACTTTCACCCACGTTCTCAAGTTGGGAAGGACGGAATACTTCTTTCAGGTAAGCTGTCCTGACCAGGTCCCGGACCACCACCATAACAAGTACTTCAATTCCACCAAGTATCATGGCCGCGCTAAGCCTTCCGGTAAAAGAGCTGTGAAGGATGAGCAGAGCCACTATCCAGCCAATTACCATCATGGCGGTGGCAAACAGGGAACCTCCCATGAAGTTCTTCCAGATATCGGTAGGCATGGAAAGCCAGAACCAGGTTCCCACTCCAAACTGAATGAGGGTGATCCAGCCAAATATCTTCAGGTTCCGCTTGATCTGCAGTTCCTTTTCTTTCTTCTTGATTTTCGAGAAACGGTATAATATGGCCCGGCCCAGTGCCCCTATGGCCAGGGCTGCAAGAACGAAATGGGCATAGCGTGACCAGAGAGTGGGTTCCCCCAGGTTCAGGTTCCATCCTCCCGGATTTTCAAAGTATATTCCCCAGCGACCGGGTTGAATGGCCAGGGTGTTGTTATTGACAAATACAAAGGCAATGCATAGCAGGCTAAGGGAGGTAAATATCAGAGCTGCCTTGGATAGTACAGGCGCCTTATCTGTCTGTTTCACAAAAATATAAGCCCCGTAGTAAGCCAGAATCAACACAGGGATGACCAGGATCCACGGAACCGCCAGCATCACCGAAGAGGAATAGAAGAAGTGACCGTAGAGCACCTGGACGAAAAGCAGAGGGGGCACTCCAAAATTGACAGTGAGAGCCACCAGGGTGGGAATGCTGCCCGAGGCCTTCTTCTCCAGTTTCCCTGTAAGCAGATCCCAGACTGTAAGAATGCTTCCGCCCAGGAGGAAATTCATCAGGATCATGTGTATGAAGAAGGTAACAATCAGCAGCACTTGAAACCATAACCAGTGCACCGGTATGGAATCCGCTGTGGGAATGATTGAATCGTACATGGCGTGTCTTAGGGTTTCAACTAAGTTACTAAAAATAGAATGAACCCTTCTTGGGTCTGTCCGAAAACAGGCAAAGAGATGACAATGATCAGCCCAGGGCTCTGTCCAGGTTATAGGCAGCACTGATCAGGGCCAGGTGGGTGAATGCCTGAGGAGTATTTCCATGTGCATCCCCGTTGATTCCCAGTTCTTCGGAATAAATCCCCAGGTGGTTTGAATAATTCAGCATATGCTCAAACATGAGTCTGGCCTCTTCCAACAATTTAGGATCCGCCTTGCCTGCGCGGGTCAGGGCCTCCACCAGCCAGAAGGTACAGATATTGAAGGTTCCCTCCTCACCCTTTAATCCATCGGGCGCTTCGATGGCGTTGTAGCGGTATACCAGGCCATTTGTAACCAGGCCCCCCTGACTGGGTGAGCGGAGTGTAGCTTCCAGGGTTTTTATCATCATAGGATCGTTGGGGGAGAGAAAAAAGACCAGAGGCATCATCAGGTTGGCTGCATCCAGGGTCTGGCTTCCGTAAGATTGGACAAAGGATTGCCTCTCCTCGCTCCAACCGTGCTCCATGATATCCAGATAGATGGCATCCCGTGCAGTGATCCATTTTTCCAGATCAGCCGGAAAACTCCTTTTCCTGGACAAGCGGATGGCCCTGTCCAGCGCCACCCAGCACATGAGCCTGGAATACACAAAATGCTGCTGGCCGCCCCTCACCTCCCAGATTCCCTCATCCTTCCTGTCCCAATTGTTAATCACCCAGTTAACCAGCTTTACAATCACTTTCCACCCGCGGAAGCCAATAGGAACCACATGCTTGTCGAAGAGGTAGATTGAGTCGATCAATTCACCATAAATATCGAGCTGTAGCTGGTCATAGGCCCCGTTCCCAATGCGAACAGGGGAAGATTTCATATACCCTTCAAAATGATCCAGTACCTGCTCTTCCAGCTCGTGCCTTCCATCTATCCCGTACATGATTTGCAGAGGTTCATCGGCTGTACACTCGTCACAACGTTTCAGAATCCACTTCATAAATGCAGAGGCTTCCTCTGTGAATCCCAGCCGCAAAAAAGCGTAAACCGTAAAAGCTGCATCCCTGATCCAGGTATAGCGATAATCCCAGTTTCGTTCCCCCCCAATATCCTCAGGCAGGCTGCAGGTCAATGCAGCCACGATGGCTCCGGTGGGCTCAAAGGTCAACAATTTAAGGATCAGGGCCGAGCGGTTAACCATCTCTCGCCAGCGGCCTTTGTACTGGGAGCCTGCCAGCCAATTCCTCCAGAAATGAAGGGTGGCACTCTGTGCCTTTTCGGCTTCCTGGGGATCGGCAAGCTTCCTGGCCGGATCACCATTAGAGATTTGATGCAAGACAAAAATTATGGAATCATCAGGGTGTAAGGTAAACTCAACGGTGGCCCCCTTGCCGGCAGGTTCCAGTGGAATGGAGCTTGCCAGGCCCATGGATAGACTGGCCGAATGGAAGGCCGCCCCGCTTTCAGAGATGGCCACCTCATGAGTATCCCTGCCATAATTAAAGGCAGGACTGCACTCCATCCGCATTCGGATAGTTCCATTGATTCCGCTAACCTTTCTATAGATTAAATAATCCTTCTCCTTTTTCACTCCAGGTCCTGCGGGCATAAAGTCTGCTACTTCAACAATTCCATCCGTGGTCAGGAAACGGGAAATGAGTACGTTGGTGTCGGGCCAGTAAAATTGTTTAGTCTTATAAGTATCAACAGGACGAACAGAAAAACTGCCACCCTTCTGTTCGTCAAGGATGCTGGCAAAAATGCTGGGGGAATCGAAATGGGGAAAGCAGAACCAGTCAATGGATCCGTTGGTCCCAACCAGCGCAGCGGAACGCATGTTGCCAATGATCCCA
>Ga0316194_10001317_pt1 | contig 17020 bp, 16 predicted proteins | sample CroRivsedime1_MG_FD_204936 | JGI IMG/M metagenome (GOLD analysis project Ga0316194, IMG submission 204936) | Coastal sediment microbial communities from Maine, United States - Cross River sediment 1 | ecosystem: Environmental > Aquatic > Marine > Coastal > Sediment | place: USA: Maine...
CTGAACCGCAGATACCGCAGGCGACCGTTTTAACCAGCACCTCACCCGCCTGTGGCTCGGGGCTGTCCATATCTGCCACCAGAAGCTGGCGATCCCGCATTATTGCTGCACGCATTGAAGACTCCTCAGGTTCAAATCTGTGACCATGTTACCCGCCCACCAACAACATCCCATAATCTGCATTCCTAAGGTGATCCAACAGCATGTCAACGAGCACGACCGAAGAGTATTTTCAGCAACGGTTCACGGCCGATAATTTCGATGAGCGCGGTGACAAAACTCCACAACATCAGAAACAGCGCCATCACCAGATGTGTGACCCAGAACCGGGGGAAATCTACTTCTGACGCAAAACTCTGCAGCGCGGATACCAGATCGCCATGTTTGGATATCAGAGGAATGAGTTCCTCCAGAATCTGCAGCACCAACACGACATTGAGGTAAAGGAACATTCGCCAGACGATGTTGTAGATGAGCTTGGGCTCGCGATACCAGTTGAAGAGTGGCAGCGCATCGGCAATAAGGATGGATTTACCCACGACTAGCGCCCCCATCAGCGCAGCAGACGCTGTGGTCATGGTAAAATCTGATTCACTCACCAATACTGATCGCGCCAGTATCACCGCCTGAAATACCACCAGGAAGAAGATGGTTGGCGGCAGCATTTCGAAGAATTCTTTTTTCAGAAACGCCAGAAATTTACTCATGCCTGCCGGGCCCACTGATTGTATGTAGTAACTTTAACAGGCTATGTTAGCCGGTATGCACACCGAACCTTCTCAGATTGAACGGGACCTACGTGCCTGGGATGCTATCGAAGACCATCGCACCGGCAGCCCAGGGGATGCAGCGACAAACCTGTGGCTCTGTGAACAGATTGCACAGGCCGGGGCTCAAGCGGATACAGACTGGTTCGACTTTACGCAACGCTGCCCGGGGTCCGCATTCGTCAGCGACGGCGAACATCGGGTCGAAGGGCTGCCGTGTTTTGACGGGCCACAGCGAGATGCAACGCCACTCAGCGGTCCCGCAGGACCGTTAGGCAGCCACGCTGCCATTGCCATCTGTCGTTTCCCACCGGGTGGTTCAGCTGAACTTGAGGCTGCGCGTCGGCGCACTGATCATCAGGCGATTGTTGCAATCAGTGCTGCACAACAGATCCTCCCAGGTCTCGCAGTACAGAACGCAGAGAGCTTCCGCCAGCCATTTGGCCCACCGGTATTGCAGGTAGAATCTCAAGCTGCACGCTGGCTGCTGGATGCTGCAGACAACGGGGGAGATCTTGAGCTGACGGCGCAGCTGACAGCAGTCTCTGGCAAAGCTGCAAACATCCAGACGACCATCCCAGGCAAGCACCCCGAGCTGCCGACACTGATCATCATGACACCGAAAAGTGCCTGGTGGACGTGCACGGCTGAACGTGGCGGCGGTATCTGTGCCTGGCTCACCTGTTTACGACACTTCGCAGCAATCAGACCAGCGCGAAATGTGATGTTTACCGCCAATACCGGACACGAACTCAGCCACCTGGGTCTCGACCACCTGACCGACCAACATCCCGATCTTATAGCCGCCGCTCACGCCTGGGTGCACCTGGGTGCCAATTTTGCCGCCCGCGACGGACAGCTGTTGTGGCAGGCTTCTGATCCAGCCTGGCTGGCACGGGGCCAGCAACACATCGAACGTCTGACAGGAACCCCCATAGGCTTAACGGCTGTTGGACAGCGACCACTGGGTGAAGCTCGCAACATCTTCGATGCCGGAGGCAGATTTGTTTCGCTGCTCGGCAGCAATCAGTGGTTTCACCACCCTGAAGATCGACTGCGCACTTCTGTAGATGTTGATCGCACAGCCCGGCTATGCAACTTCGTGGTGGAGGTCGCTGATGAGCTCGCCGGTCCCTGAACTGCTCTACGACTGTGCGGACTTCGTTGCATTGAATAAGCCCGCCGGTATTTCATTCCTTCGGGACCGCAGTGGTGCCGATTGTTTGTGGGATGCGCTGCCGCAGATTCTTGGTGGCAAACCTTATCAGGTTCATCGACTGGACAAGGGTACCAGCGGTGTTCTGTTGGTGGCTCGCAATGCCGAGGCACAGAAATGGTTGAGCAACCAGTTTCTCACCCGAAGCGTTCGCAAATTCTATTTATGCTGGGTGGTCGGCAGCCTCACCCAGCGAGGGCTTATCAATCTGGCGCTGAAGAAAGGCCGGAAAAGCCGCTACCGTGTGGCGGGGAATCGCAGCGACATTGTCTGTAGCGAAGGAGGCTGGGCGCTTGCTGTGCCAGGAAGCGAAGGACTCGACAGCCAGACGCGGATACGCCCCCTGTTCTGCGACGATGAACGAACCCTGGTGCTGGTCCAGCCCAGGACCGGTCGAAGCCATCAGTTACGGGTGCATCTGTCGTGGATAGGCTATCCGATTATCGGCGATCACCTGTACGGCAAACCCACTGATCTCAACCAACAGGCCAGCCGATTGCAGCTGCACTGTCACCGACTGGTACTGCCGGGAATCGGCAGTTACCGGGCACCAGTTCCGGTCAGCGAATGGCTGCCAGTACCGGTGGCAGCGTCAGAACTTGTTTCCTAACGAACGTCCAAGCGCATAACCCGCCGCGGTGAGTGCCGGATGCCGAGTCAGAGCAAACGTCACCGCCCCTACCGCAATACCCGCTGCCCAGGATTTCAGCTGCGGGCTCTCTGCGCGACCATGGACGGTGCGGTGCGCCGTGTGTTCGCAGTTGTTGGTCAACAGATTGTAGCCACGGGGTTCATGCCGCTCAGCCTTGTGCAGGGCTCGTCGCCGGTTCTCCAGCGGAACACGGGACACATGCAGCCGCTTACCCGCGCGAAACTCTTCTTCACTGCAGGTGTGTTCGCCACGAAACGGTGTGTTGTGCAGAATGCGACCGTCTCGAAGTACGACGCCTTTATGCATCACAAACCCTTTTCGCCGGGACACAATGTCTCCGGGTAGATGTTGGGTCATGCAATCTCTCCTGTTATCCGCTGATCAGCTCCAGACTAGCCGCCAAAGACAACCAAACCAGACTTATCGTCACATATCAGATGTTTAGGAGCAATAATCAGGCCAGCCGTTTCATGCCGCTGAAGCCGCATAGCCGCTGGACTGCCGGTAAGCTGGCAGGATGGTTTCCAGTCTAGACCGGGTGTTTTGACCAACAATTGGTCTCACTGACAGTTCATATCACTCATCAGTATCCCAGAGCTGAAAATGCGCGGTTAACGCTGCAGCTCTAGAAAATCGGCCGCCTCGACCAGTCTGGTGAGGGAAGTACTGGGACAAAAAGAAAACGAGCCTGCCAGGTCGGGCCGAAGTCGTCGTCTTTTTCAACGTAGTAATAGAGTTCCAGCCCAATTTTGACCGGCATTGGGCCCAATTTGACAAGCGTATCGAAACCCATGCCAATCGGGAGGCTGAGCTGATCGGTCTCATGGTTATAACGCCAGTTTGGGGCCATGCCGATATTGGTTTTCGGGGACAGCCGGTATCGCAGGATGGGTTGGATATCAGTAAGGTTCACGTCCGCACGTTTGACTTTTACGTCACCCGCAGGCGTTTCTACTCTGATGTTGTCTTCCCCTGAATAGGACCACCAGTGTTGAGCCACCGCGCCAACAATCCACTTATCGGTGATCGCAACCCCGAGCGCCATTGGCCCCGCTGCGTTTTTACCGGTGCCAAGCTGTTCATCAGACGCGGTATTAAACATCAGCGTGGGGCCAAAGCCCCAGACAAAGGGCGGCTCATACTGGTTGGAAAGCGCCGTCCACAAGACTACGTCGCCCAAACCGGTTTCGCGATTAAAATCTAAGCCGGTGACCGATGGCGGACCTCCTGAGGTGTTGACGTCAACCCCGGCCACGGTGTCAAAACTGTTGATTGGCACGACGGGCCGGAAAATCGCCTTCCACTGCTCAGTCAACTGCACGGACAATACCGGCTGAACCAGCGTTGTGTTCTGCACACGGGCGTCCTGATTGAACTCATCTGCGAGGTCACCGTCAAACCAGGTGGTGTCATTCTGCGCAAACATCATCCACAGATAAGACAGCGGGTTAGCCATCGCTTCCCCGATCTGATCCATGCTGGGTTCAGCCGCGGGGGAATCGGCTGCCTCTGCGGCAACACCGGTAAAAATCAAAAAACATATAAGCGTGGAAAGGCGGGACATGGCTCTGGTCTCATTCATATTTCTGTTAATCAGCGCAGACGCAATTCAGATTATTCTCAGTCGATCTTTTCGATTTTGTTCATTGGGAAGCTCTGATCAAAGTAGGCCTGCTCAGGTCCATACAGTCTCAGATAGACGAAAAACGATTCGCCTGGATTGGTCTGTATCCAGTTCACTTCTTTGCCTTTCGGCGCCTTGGGGCCGAAGTACAGATCGACAGAACCGTCGGAGTTTTTGATCAGCCCTTCGGTGCGCGAAGAGCGGCCGGAGTTCTTCGTATCATTTCGAATGATCAGCCGGTTTTCGATGTCATACATAGTGACCGACCAGAAGTTGGCTGCAGGTGGACTGGGTTCGATACGCAGTTTGTAGCTGCCTGCACCCATCAGCGCATCGCCATCGGCATCGTAGTAGCTGCCCAGGTAAGCGGACCCTTTACCCGGAGTCCGCGAGACCATACCCGCTGAAGTCGTGGTGGCTTCAAAGCCGTAGGACGCCCGCTCATTGAACTGCGAATAGTCAGGCAGATCGATTTTCGGATTCATACCGGCCATCGCGTCTTCCCAGCCCGAATCTTTGCCATAAAGCGAAGTCGGGAACATCTCCCGGGTTTTGTTGAAGGAAATCGCCTGAGACATTGCCATGCCGACATCGAGTGCTTCCTGCAGAAGGGTTTTCTGCTCAGCCGTCGGCTGGAACGCTTCACCTTTTCTGATGCCCAAGTCTCTCATCCAAGCATAGAAGAACCGATCGCGATCGGCCATCGGTTCACGCTGGACATAGGCATTCACCAGTTCCCAGAAACGCATATCGCGGGGCTGGGTATTGAGCATGACCCTGTCACCCGGCTTGGGGGAATATTTCACAAAGCGGGTTTCCGGCGGGTTGGCCGCCTCGGAGAGTTTGTAGGCGCTCACCGCCGTTCTCAGCTTCGCTGCTTCTTCGCCAGTACCCAGCGCGCGGTAGAAGTAGAGCACCCGGAAAGTATCAGAGGCGATGATTTTGCCATCGAAGTTCGACGGCGCATCCTGCCCGGGGCCAAGCAGCAGAAGTTTGCCTGGACTCCCGCCAATCTCATGGATCGGCTGCATCCAGGCGTTGTTGATGACCCCATAAATTGCTCCGGGCGGGAGCTCAACAACCACGGGTCCGGTTTTCGACAGGTCTGAAATTGCAATCGTATAAGGTGTCGTGACGTTGGCAGTCATGAACGGATATACGCCGTCATAACCGTCATAAAGGCCAAAGAAAACATCATCCTCAGACGCTTTCGTGTTGCTGATCAACGCTGGATACAGCTGCTCGAAATTCATCATCGGCATTGCCCAGCTGACCAGCTGAGTCGCCCGCTGCAGCAGAATCTGGCGATGCAGCATGTCAGCGGTGTCTTTGGTGATGGTCTGGTTCTGAAATTTCAGGCTACCCAGGTAGGAATCCTGCGTAGTCTCAAGATCCTTACCGTAGGCAACACTTCCCAGCAGCATCGTGGCCAGACATGCGCTCAGTACTTTAGTTACGCTCAAAATCATTCAGCCTCCAGGTTTTGTTGATGTAGCCTTCCGTTGGTCCGTAGAAACGGAAAACCACAAAGAAGCCTTTGTCCGGGTCGGTTTTGATCCAGTTCTTTTCTTTCCCCGCCGGCGCTGTTTCGCCGAAATAAACGTCGACTGAGCCATCAGCGTTGATCTGCGGATCACTCATGCTGCCAATGGTCCGGTTACCGCCCGAGTCCAGCAGACTGCGGCTTTCCGGATCGTAGATGGTGACGGCCCAGAATCGTTTCACCGGCGCATCCGCGGGCACAGTCAGACGATAGCTGTTATCACCCATCAGGTAATCGCCGTTTTTGTCTTTCGACGAGGTGAGGTACGCGGTGCCCACACCTGGAGTAGTCGACAGCAGATTGGGAGAGACCACAATCGCCTGGTAATGCCAGAGGGTGCGGGCGTCAATCTGGGTATAGCCGTTGTGGGTGAATTCCGTGTTGTTCAGGAACATCTTCTCCCAGTGCCTATCAGCCCAATAGTTAATATCTGGCTCCCGGGAGGCATAGAGAATAGCACGGGACATGGCCACGGCCTGTTTCGCCGACTGATCAAGAATCTTCTGCATCCGTGCGTCCGGCGCGAAGGCTTTACCCTTTTCAATCCCAAGGGTTGCCAGCCGGCCAAGCTGCTCCGCTGAGAACAGACTGGACGGCTCATACTGAATGATTTCGTTGAGCATCTCGAAGGCTGAACCGTCTTCCGGTATCAGCGTGTTGGCGCCCATGCGCGATGCGTTGACGAAGCTGACATCGCGCGGACCCGTGCTCAATGGATAGACTTTCAACCGGTCTTCAAACCATTTGAGCGCATCGTCCCCGTTCCCAACGTTGAATCCTCGCATCATCGCCCAGACCCGATAGCCAGAACTGTGCATGACAAAGTAGCCGTCCGGCAGCTCACCTTCGTAGCCCGGCGGAACAAACAGGTACTTACCGCCTTTACCTTTGTCCGGGCCGGTTGTGCCCATATCGGTGATGTATTTGAAAGCGGCATCATTTGCGGTGCCATACATACCTGGCGGGATTTCCACGACCGTCGGTCCGTCAACGCCAAGATCAATGGTGGCAAACGCATAGACAGTGATGTCATTGCCAGTGAGATAGTTCTCGCTGGGGAACATGAAGTCCGCCTCAACCCCGGCGATGGAAGAATTGGTCAAGCCGAAATCACGAACCTGTGCTTTGACGATCGCATACAGCGACATGGCCGGCATGAAATCCATATAGGCCTGGGTCGCGCGCTGCCGATCCAGCTCATCAAAGATGGCCTGCGCAGACGAGGCATCCGGAAAGGCGCCGCCGGTGAATTCCAGCGTACCGAAATTGGTCTCCATCCTTTCAGGCGCAGGCCCAAAGTCTTTCGAAGTCTGCTTTTCGCCAGCAGTCTCATAGAGGTTTCGAGCCTCTCCACCGTCGGCGGCCCGAAGCGATGAGGACGTATTGGAAAGCAGCACCAACAAGGCAAAAACACGCAAAACAGATCTGTTTAACACTCTGGATATTCCTCTTGAGACTCAAAACTCTTACGAAACAAACCGGTTAATGCACCTGTTCGATTTCGCTCGGGCGCCAGGTTTTGTCATACCAGGCCTGAAGCGGACCGTAGATGCGCCACAGCAGATTCCAGCCTTTGCTGGGATCAGTCTGGATCCAGTTGACGTTGCCATCGGGTTTCTTCGGACCGATGTAGACATCGTAGGAGCCGTCGCTGTTCTGCACAGTGCTCTTATCGATACTGGTTACACCCGGGTAGGCAGTGTCCGTCTGCAGCAGGGAGCGGGTCTGGTTGTCATAGACCGTGATGTCCCAGAAGCGCTTGGCCGGGATCTTCGGCGGAATGTGAATGCGATAAGTTTTGCTGCCATCCAACGGTTTGCCTGTAGAATCGCGCAGGCCGATCACATAAGACGAACCCGCACCCACCGGCGGCTTGACCATCGCCGGGGTAATTCCGGTCGCGTAGTAGTGAAAGCGCGCCCGGGAATCAATCAGGCTGACCCCGGCGTTTTCGAATTCATAGCTGCCACCGGCAAAGCCAACCTCCCAGCTTTTACTGCCCGGCCACAGCACGGTGTTCTCATCGCGACTGTGGAACAGAATCGAACGCAGGGCAGCAGTACCGACTTTGGCGGCTTCATCGTAGATTTTCTGCATCCGCTCATCCGGCGCGAAGGCCTGACCTTTGCGGATACCAATAGAATGCAGCAGACCGAGGATTTCCGGATTCTCAGCGGACCCAGGTTCTTCCTGGACGGTCTGATTAACTTCAGCAAAGAACGTCGCATCCTGGGCATGCAGAGTGCTGAAATCCTGCATTGAGGTGTTCACCCAGTTAACTTCTTTTGGCGCACTGCCCAACGGATACAGACGGAAGTGGTCTTTCATGTTTTTGACCACCGGATCCGGGTCGAAATTGGTCATGAAGCCGCGCATCGCCAGCCAGTGACCATAGGTCTTTGATCGCTTGACGAAATATCCGTCCGGGATCTTGCCTTCGTAACCCGGGGGGACAAGCAGATATTTGCCGCCTTTACCTTTGTCATCCCCGGCATTGCCGAAATCAGTCAGGTAGTAGAACCAGGCATCGTCGATCAGTCCGAGCACATCGGGCGGGGTTTCCATCACCATCGGACCGTCTTTCAGGTCTATCCATATGAAGCTGTAGACGACGGTGGTGTTCCCGGTCAGCAACAGACCCTTTGAATCGAGTCGACCATCCCAGTAGATCATGGTCTCGTTGTCCGGACCCCACTTGCGGATGCCTTTGCGAAAACCCTGCAGCGAAGCTGCCGGTACCGTGCTGATCATAGCCTGCAAAGCCCGCGAGAAATCCAGCTGATCCCAGACCTTCTCGGCGGTGTCTCCTGTGGGCACACCATCTTTATAGTGAAGTGTGCCGATACGGCTTTCGACCTTGTCCGGCGTCGTGACATCCCCGGGGATATCAGTGCTCATCTTCATTTTTTCCGGCTGGGCTGCCTGCACCAGACCCGCGGACATCGCCAGTAGAGCGGCCAGCGCCAGTGTGCCGACGGATACAGTCTTCATCGTAGAGTTCCTTTCAATAGAGGCGTAGATACAAAAATTGTCACGAATATCGGTGCCGAAGGCTGACCATTTCACGACAGTGGTTGCCAACCGTGCCTCACCGGGCAACCGGAGTGTCGTCAGTGTTTGCCGCCAGCGATCGGCTGCCTCCACCAAGCACGTGAATCGGCGCTCCTCGCGCAGCCATCACTGCTCTGATCTCCCCGAAAACCTGGTGATATCGGTAGAAGGGTACTCGTGGAAACAGGTGATGGATGGAGTGGTAATTCTGCCCCAACCAGATCACCGTCATCGGCCAGTTCAGCCAGCTATCGACAATGAATGTCGAGGTGTTCTGATATCGCGCCTTGTTGTCATGCGGATAGTGGACCAGCCAGGCAAACCCGCAGGCGACCAGCACCACGCCGACCACATTCGGCACGATGCCGAGCAGCAGCACTTCCAGCGGAAAACCGGCAAGGATCGGGATCAATCGGCTGGCCAGGATCAGACTCAGCTCGAGCCCAATCAGCGAGCGCTCAGTGCGGCTGGCTTTCGGCCAGGCGACCCGGAAGTACCAGGCGTATTCGGAAACAACAATTTTCAGCGCCCCGGCAAGCACCTCTGAAGGCCGGCCATCAGCAAAGACCATATCCGGGTCGTGGTCAGGATCGTTGGTTTTACTGTGGTGAGCGAAGTGGGCGGCACGATGCATGGTGTAGGAGATACCCAGCGGCAGCGACACCAGCGTACCGACCAGATCATCCAGCCAGCCGAAGCCAGGCTGCTGACCGGAGACATTACGATGCACCGCTTCATGCAAGGGGGTGTAGAGCATGTAGATCAGGTAGCTGAGCAGCGGGACCACCAGCCAGTAGGACAATTCACCGACCGCGGCCAGCCAGACCAGCGCGGCAAACGCCGCCGGTGCTGCGATTCCGAGCAGCAGCGTCGGCCAGGCAACGCCACCTGAATTGGCTTTGGCTGCTGCCAGCGCCTGCTGGTCCTGTGCGCGTTGTGAATTCATCAGGGGCCTCCCGTGGGTCAGTCGTGTCTCTTCCAGCAACAGGTTAGATTGGCGCTCATGATTATTGAAATTGATTTTTATTCAAATATGATTAGATTTTCTTATTAATTGACGAGACCCATAGACCCTCATGTACCACCTTCGACAACTGGAATGCGCCCAAGCGCTGGCCCGCCACCAGCACGTGGGTCGGGCAGCTCAGAGCATCGGCATTACCCAGTCAGGTCTCACCCAGAGCATCAATCGGCTGGAAGACTATTACGGTGTGAAACTGTTCGCGCGGGAGCGCAAACCGGTGACCGCCACGGTCTTTGGCGAAGCGCTGCTGAAAGGCGCGGCTCAGGTTCTTGAGCGGATGGCCACGATCACTCGGGAAATCGCGCTACTGAATAATCTCGAATCCGGTCAGCTGGTGGTGGGCGTGGATCCAATGCTGGCTACCTCTCTGCTTGGACCTGCATTAACTGAACTGCTCCGCGCTCACCCGCAGCTACGCTTCAGTGTTCGTTCCGGGGGCTGGCAGGCGCTGGCGGCGGAACTGAGCACCGGCAGCATCGATGTGCTAGTGGGCTTTCCTGAACCGGAGATCCCTGCACAGTTCAGCACACTGCACTTTGACGTCGAAGCGCCGCTGATCGCCGGTGCGGCTGACCATCCACTGAGCACCAGAGACCCGCTTTCGCTGAGTGATTTTCTGGCCTATCCACTGGTGCAGGGCCCGATTGCGCGCTGGTATCTGGACTGGGCAGAGCAACAGCTCGGGCGGGAAAAGGTATCCATGGACCTGCTGGAACCCTACTTTCTGCATGCGGACGATACCGGTCTGCTGATATCGATTGCTCAGCGCAGCAACGCGCTGCTGGCGGCAATGCGCGCAGACCTGCAGGCGTCTTTAGACAATGGGCTACTGGTGGAAATCCTGCCACCACAATGGCCGGCAAGTGTGCCCGTTACCCTGGCCTGGTCGGCAGACGCCCCGCCGCCGGCTGCCGAGAGGTTGATTCAGGAACTACAGATTGTGATCGAAGCTGACCGAAACAGCTGACCGATCATCTTGCCTGCCAAAACGTTCGCCCGGCTGGCGGGAAAACCTCAGCGCCGCCGCCGTCCACCACCGCCGCGCCGCTGAGATCCGCCACGCTGCATGCCACCCGCGCGCCGCTGAAACTGACGACTGCCGCGTTGCCGCGCTGAGTGATCGCGGTTCAACTGCGACATATCGCGACTACCGCCATAGGATCCGCGTTGCTGCTGTGTACCTGCCTGCTGACGCTGCTGCATCTGCTGTTGGCGTTGACCCCAACTCTCGGTGCTGCGTTGCTGGGCCTGCGCACCACCCTGCTCCCGCTGCTTCTGATATTCAGAGAAACTCGCAGAGTTCTGCTGACGCCGCTCGGGTGTATCTACCGGATTCCAGTTGCCATTTTCATGCTGCTGCCAGCCGTCATCGGTTTTTTTATAGACGTTGCCGTTGTGTCCGGCGTAGAGATCGCCACTGCCACTTTGCCCGACCGTGGTTCGACCCGGACCCTGCCCGGAGATGGACTTGGCCTGCCCGCCTTCAGAACCTTCGATGTTTGTGACGCTGCGGCCATTGCTGCGCTGGGTATCGAGTTGCGCAGATCGGTCGTCACCGGTGATCGTGCTGCTGCCGCCCTGCCGATCGCGCTCACCTTCGACCTGATACTCATTACCATCGCCGGTCTTGATCGTGCCTGACGATGACACTGTGCCGTCGTTGTATTCGCGCTTGATATTACTTGAGCCGCCACCGGAGGTTTCCCGCTTGGTCTGGGAGGTACCTTCGCCCCAGTTAACATCGCGCTCGGTTTTGATCTCCTGATCGCCACGCTGAACCGTGCGATCCATTTCCGACTTGTTCTTGTCTTCGTCGTAGTAGCGATTGGTCTCTGTGCTGATGCCGGTGCGCGGGTTGTAGGTCTCTGAATGGCTGCCCCACTCATCGCCATCCCAGGCAGTTTCCACGTAACCGTAGCGACCGGTACTGGGGTTGTAACCCTGGGTGTAAGAGTAGCCGCCATAGGGTCCATACCAGACCGAACGGGAGCCGTACCCACCGGTATTCGGGTTATACCAGCTGCCATGGCCATAGGATCCCCAATAGGGATAGTAATAGCCGCCGTAGATATAGGGTGGGTAATACCAGCCAGTACCGTAATAGGGCACGCCGTAGACCACATACACACTGGATGTATAGGCCGGTGGATAGCTGTAAACCACCGTGGTCGGTGTGCTCTGCGCGACCGTGACCTGGGTGACGTTGTAGGCCGGTGAGCTGGGCGGAATGGCATAAATGGCATCGGGGACCGAGCCGGTTGCCGCCCAGGGCCCAAGCGGCGATTTCGACACATACCAGATGGCTGAATACAGCAGATAGTAGTCATCACCATATTGGATGATGTCAAAACCGGAGTTAACCGCGCGACTGACTTCGGTGTCCGGGATCGGTTCGAACTGCGGGTCCCCGGCGTAGGTGATGTCCACCGGAGGCTTGGCATCTACAGCCACTTCCTGGGTAGTCGGCAGCAGTGCTTCCAATGCCGCCATTTTGGCTTCGACCGTGCCCGGCACCGAAGAGAGCACGGAGGCCATCGCATGGTCTTCAGGAATCTGTGAAAACGCCTCTGGTAACTCCGGCGTGTATTTCCAGGGACCTTTGTTCAGATTGGTCGTGGTGAACCAGCGACCCGAAACCAGGAAGTACCAGGTCTGATCCAGCTGGAACATTGGGCTGATGGTATTAGAAACATAGCTCAATCCGTCTGTGCCCGGGATCGGCTCGAGCGCTGGCTTGCCTTCAGTGACAATCAGCTCTGCCGGTTTTTCCGTGTAGAGGATTTCCGGAACCGGCTCGGTAGACTTCAGGATCGGCAGCGCCGCACGCGTCGCCTTATATTCAGGCTCATCGGGAATTCGATTGAAAGATTCCGGCAACGAGTTGGCAGGCTGCCAGTTGCCATCCAGGCTCGCAGCGCTAAGCCACAGTGTCTTGTCCAGCAGGTAAAATGGACCGGTGCCGGACGCTTCCTGGTATACCGGCCAGTTGGCGTTGACCACCAGTTTAAGGCCCGAATCCGCGACATCGGTGAGTACTGGAGTGCCGTTTACCATCAGCAGTAGAGTTGGCGATGAGGCTACATGGATAACTGGCGGTGCAGTGTTGAAACCCGGTGGGGGTGGATCTGAAAGGACATCTTCGGCCAGCTGCGAGAGAAAGTAATCGAGCGGAATATCGAGCTGTTTGCGGGTTGCCAGCTTTTTGACTACCGCTTCGTATTCGTCAGCTGCGGTGCCTGAAAATCTGACGTCACTGATCTTGTGGCCGGTGACCACCACAATTCGCCGGGACATATCGACTTGTGTCGCACCGGCAATTGTCAGAGTCCCGAGCGCCTTGCCAGCGCCATCGGGAGTGGTGAGCTCTATCGCCATCTGTGCATCGAATGTCTTGAACTCAGGCCAGCTGCGGATCTGCGGTGCATGCAGTATCAGCGAATAGCCATCCTGTTCGCGCCGGTGCGGGTAGTCGTAACTGGGTGCGTCCGTGACAGAAACCAACGGCAGGTCGCTCCCATCAGCAACCGGCGTACTGCCGTCTTGTGCCCAGACGAGCGAAGAAACTAACACCGACAGCAGAAGCGTCGAATACCGGTACCACATCACTTGAACCTGACAGTTTGAACAGCGGCAATCCTAACGTGAATCAAACCCGGATACATTGCCGCAGCGCGAATCCAAAATCGCAATGAAGCCGGGTTCAATCGGTATATAGTTGAGCCGGAATTACCGGGAGATGAGTAATGAGCAGAGTCGAAGCTTTGAGAGAAGAACTGGGTGGGGTACACCCGGGTGCAGCCAAAAAGGTAAAGGATCATCTGGACGATTACCTGGCCGGTTTTATCAGCAACTCCCCCTTTGCGGTCCTGGCCACCAGCAATGCTACCGGTGACTGCGATGCTTCACCCAAGGGAGGTCTGCCGGGATTCATCAAGATAGTCGATGAGCGAACTCTGCTGATTCCGGACTTAGGCGGTAATCGACTGTTCCAGAGTTACGAGAACTTTGAGACCAATTCCAAGGCGGGTCTGATCTTCATGATCCCGGGAATGTCGGTCACCGTGCGCGTCAACGGAAAGGTGACGCTGGCGGATGAAGCCACCCTGGCAGATCACGCGATCGTGCCCGAGATCAATAACCCGGATGACAACTCCAACCTGGTTCAGGGCATTCTGTTGAGCATCGACGAGGCTTACTTCCACTGCCCGCGAGCCTTTCAGTTTGCAGACCTGTGGGATACCGAGACAATCGCAGCAAACAGCGAACGATCACTTTCATCGTTGCTGAGTAGCTGATTCGCCTGAACTTTGCCGGGAGTCCCTCCGGCTCTACTGATTAACTGGACACAAACAAAATGAAAATAGCCATGAACGGTACCGGCCTGGTACAGCGCGCGTCAGTGGATGCGATCGTCGAACACGCGCAGCGAGCAGCGCTGGACGGCTTTTCCAGCTACTGGTTGGCGGAGCATCCAACCGGTGGCCTGGACGCCCTCACCGTGCTGACAGTTGTTGGCCAGCAACTCCCGGAACTCGAACTGGGCACCGCCATAGTCCCGACTTTTCCGCGCCACCCAATGGCGCTGGCCGGTCAGACCCTGACCACTGCGAGTGTGATCGGCAATCGCCTGACATTGGGCATCGGCTTGTCACATGCAACGATGATGGCACAGCTCGGCATTCCATTTGAACGACCCATTGGCCATCTCAAAGACTATCTGTCGATTCTGATGCCGCTGCTGACCGAAGGCTCTGTTAGCTACGACGGTGAGCTGCTGTCCTGCCATGCCGAGATTTTCGCCCGCCCAGAGCAGGCCTGCCCGGTCATGGTCGCGGCTTTGGGTCCGCAGGCACTGGCCGTGGCGGGTCGATTGGCTGACGGGACCACGCTGGCCTGGGTCGGGCCAAAAACCGTACGTGAACACATCAAACCCAGAATCAGCGAGGCGGCAGCCACTGCAGGAAAAGCGCAACCCCGCATCATCGCGACACTTCCGGTGTGTGTGACTGACGAAGAAGATCGGGTGCGCGCGAGAATCTCGAAGACTCTGAAGATGTACGGTGAACTGCCGTCGTACAAAGCCATGTTCGAACGCGAAGGCATCAGCGAGCCAGGCGAGCTGGCGCTGATCGGCAGCGCCGCCAAGGTGAGCGATCAGATCGCCGAACTGGCAGACGCCGGCGTGACAGACTATGCCGCCTCAGAATTCACCACCAACGCCGACGAACGGGAACAGACCCGCGAACTGCTGAAAACATTCACTCAAAACCAACACACCAGACCAGCCGACTGAACCAGAGGAGATAGATCAATGTCTAGTTACTTAATCGCCAACTACAACATCACCAACCCGGAAGCCTATCGGGCTTATAGCGCAGCCGTGGGCCCGACAATTCTTGCTCACAAAGGCGAGATACTGGTAGCAGGCCCCGGCAGCGAAGTGGTCGAAGGTGAACCCGGTGCGGTCACCGTAGTCCTGAAATTTCCCTCCAGAGCAGCGCTGCGTGGCTGGTACGATTCACCCGAATATCAGGCAATCATTCACCTGCGCACAGACAATACCGAGGGCGGGCTGGTCTTTGCCGACGAATTCACGATGCCCGGCTCGTAAAACCGATAAAACCAGGGTCGAACCGAGGTTTTTGCGGAAACCGCGGCCGACTCAGATTCTCTGCGGTTACAAATTCTCTGCGGTTAACAGGCGTCGAATCGAGAATTTCGGAAACCCCGGTTCGGCCCCGGTGATACAAAACTTTTTCAACAATCGATAATATCCATCCATTCGAAACTCAGACAGGCAAACCCCTCATGAAGTCTCTAGCTGCCACATTCGCTACCGCAGCGCTGCTGGTCTGGGTCAGCCTGCCAGCCAACGCGGCCACCAACGAACTGGGCTGGACGCTCGATTCCGCTCTCACCCAACTAGAACGCCAGACCAAAGACTTCAAAACGGCACTCGCTGATGTCAACGCGAGCTGGACGGATAAAGCCGGAGCAGTTACCCGCACTGCCAAGGGTCGGATCTATATCAACGAAGAAGGTACGTTTCGCATCAATGTCAGCGATCCGGAAGAAAAGGTCATCCTCACCACCAAAAACCAGGTTTCGGAGTACGATCCGGTGCAAGCGCTGGTCGACGAGTACTCACTGCGTAAACACAAAGATCGTCTGGAACCCTTTATTCGACTGGGCTTCACCAATTCAGGTAAAAACCTGCGCGACGATTTTGTGCTGACCCTGATCGGCGAAGAACAGATCGGCACCCAGCGCACTCTGGGGCTGGAACTCACACCTACCCGTAACGAAGTTCGCGAGTCCGTGTCGCGCGTCCAGGTGTGGATCGACCAGGCTAGCTGGATGCCTGTTCGGCTTGTTATAGAACATGTCTCCTCGGGAGAAACGCTGACCATGAACTTCAATGGCTTGGCCCGTAACCTGAAGCTCAATCCCGAACTGTTCAAAGAAGACTGGCCGAAAGGGACCCAGAAGCTGAAACGCTGATAAGCCTATAACTAACAGGAGCTAACCATGAGCATTGCAGACCGCTACCAGGCTTACGTAGACGCTTTCGAAGCGACTTACGAAGACGACGATTGGAGCCGTATTGAAGGTTATTTTACAGAGAATGCCGTCTATGAAGCCGGCCCAGAGGATGCGATCGGTCGGGACGCGGTGATGGCCAAGCTGAAGGGCAGCATCAATGGCATGGACCGACAGATGGACAGCCGCACGCCCAATTTCCAGGCACCCGAAGTCGATGGTAATACCTTGAAGATGTCCTGGCAGGTCACCTACACCAAAGCAGGCTGTCCTGACCTGGTGATCTCTGGCAGCGAAACCGCGGTATTCGATGGTGATCGAATTTCCAGCCTGCGGGATGAATTCGATCCCAGCGCTGAGGCTGCGCTCGGGCAGTGGATGACAGCCCATGGCGATAAACTGACAGGTTAGAAAATCAGGGTCGAACCGAGATTTCAGGAAACTCCGGTTCGACCCCGGTTCATTGACTGGGTTCGAACAAGCCCAGACCATCCACTTTAGAATCAGTGTGATTAAAACGTATTGGCATATGCAATGAAGAATTTTTATCTTTCGCTGCGCGCGGCTGTACTGGCTCTGTTGCTCCTCGCCGGATGCAGTCCC
>Ga0316194_10001318_pt1 | contig 17018 bp, 13 predicted proteins | sample CroRivsedime1_MG_FD_204936 | JGI IMG/M metagenome (GOLD analysis project Ga0316194, IMG submission 204936) | Coastal sediment microbial communities from Maine, United States - Cross River sediment 1 | ecosystem: Environmental > Aquatic > Marine > Coastal > Sediment | place: USA: Maine...
GGACCACCGCGGTGGTCCGTCCTGTGTCGGCCCCCGAGGTGTTACCCATGTCCTGATACGATTCCGTTACCGATCTCCTGATACGGAACACGTGAGCCCCAGGATCAGGGCGAAAAAATAACAATTTGAGCCCCTGAAGGGGGCGACAGACCATGCGTATCCCGTAAAGCGCATTTGGAGTCGGGCTCATCTGTCGCCCCTTCAGGGCTGGCTTTTGGGAGGATTCGCATTCCCTGGGGCTGACGCCCCAGGCTATTCATCTTTCGCCGCTCCGCGGCTCTTAGACGAAGGTCGCGTCAACGCCTCCGCCGGCCGGTCTTGCGCGCGGCGCGCGCGTCAGGCTTCATGTCCACCGGTACCAGCTGCAGCTGCATGGCATCGAGGTCGACTCTCACCAACCGCACCTCGATCGGGTCACCGAGCCGCCACACCCGTCCCTTGCGCTCCCCCACCAACCGGTGACCGCTGTCGTCGTAGCTGTAGTAGTCGTCGTTCAGCTCCGAGATGTGAACCATGCCGTCGACCGAAAGCTCGTCGAGGCGGACAAAGAGCCCGAAATCCGTCACTCCCGAAATGTGCCCGGCAAAGACCTCACCCTGACGCTCGCGCAGGAAGATGACTGTCTTCCACTCGACCGCCGCACGTTCGGCTGCTTCGGCGCGCCGCTCGGCCGAAGAACAGGTCTCACCAAGCCCGACAAGCTCAGTCTCCAGCGCCTCGCGCTCCTCGCCCTCGGGCAGAGCTCCCTCCTCCCGCAACCGGCGCAGCATGCGGTGAACAACCAGGTCGGGATAGCGACGGATCGGTGAGGTGAAATGCAAGTACTCGTCGGTCGCCAGGGCGTAATGGCCGCGCGGTTCCGGGGTGTAGAGGGCACGGGCCAGGGTCCGCAGCACCAGCATGTCGACCAGCCGCTCCTCCGGCCGGCCGTCGGCCGCCTCGAGCAGCGCCTGCAACGCCTCGGGCGGCATAGATTTTGGATCCCCCTTCAACCGCAAACCGAGGTCGGCCACGACGCTCTTCAGCTCCTCGACCCGCGTCGCCTCCGGCTCATCGTGGACCCGGTAAAGCGCCGGTTGGTCGGCATCCATCAGGATCTCGGCCACCGAGCGGTTGGCTGCCACCATCAGCTCCTCGATCAGCCGGTGGGCGCGATTGCGGGCAGCGGGTTGGATCGACACCACCCGTCCTTCGGGATCGAGGAGCAACTCCGGCTCGGCGAGATCGAAATCCAGGCTCCCCTGCTCGCGTCGCTTCTCCCCGAGCCGATTCGCGGCCTCCGCCAACAGCTCCAGCGAATCTGCAAACGGCTCGACCTCTGCCGGCCATTTGTCACGGGGCAGCTCCAGCCACTCCGCAACCTCCAAATAGGTGCAGCGACGGCGAGAGCAGATCACCGTCGGCGCCGCCCTTCGACCCTTCAGCTTTCCATCCGGCGTCACCGAAAACCAGACAGTCCAGGTGAGACGGTCCTCGGCCTCGCGCAGCGAGCAGAGATCGTTCGATAGCCGCTCGGGCAACATCGGCACACACATTCCAGGCAGGTAGACCGACGTCCCACGCACTCTCGCCGCCGCGTCGAGAGTCGAGCCTGGGCGCACGTAATGGCTGACATCGGCGATGTGCACCGCAACCTCGATGGCATTCTGTTGACCCGGCTTCGCACTCACTGCATCGTCAAAATCGCGTGCCGTGCGGCCGTCGATCGTGATCGCCGGCTCCGATCGCAGGTCCTCTCGGCGGCCGATCTCCCGGTCTGAGATCTCACTCGGCAGCATGTCGGCCTCAGCCAACACTCCCTCGGGGAACTCGACCGGAATGCCGTGCGCCCTGAGCACCGCCTGCTCGACCACCCCGGGATCAGTGGGTTGTCCGAGTCGTTCGAGGAGCACACCCTTCGCGTGACGGCCGCGGCCGTCCACCGAGTCGATCGAAATCACAACCAGCTCGCCCTCCTCGGGCTCGCCTTCGACCTTGGACCCGGTCGGCACCACTGTGAATCGCAGCTTGCGTTCGAAGGGACGAACGTGGGGCCGGCCACCACCAACTATCCAACGGCCGAGGACCTCGCGCCGGGCGCGTTCGAGCACACGCACTACCACGCCCTCACGAACGCCGTCCGCCCGGGCGCGTTTGCGCGGCTTTTCCAACCGCACCAGCACGGTGTCCCCTTCGAGCCCTCCCCGAATCCCCTGCGGAGCCACCCGCACCGGAGCCTCGTGCGTGCCCTCCGCCACAACCTCGACCTTGCCGCCGGCCACACGACGCAATCGCCCGGTCACCAGATTCGAGGCCTCGGGCACGAAGTAGCGCTTGCCGCGACCAAGCACAAGTTGGCCGTCGCGCTGCAGCGCCTTCAGGACCGGGCGCAGCATATGTCTCACGTCCGATCTTCCGAGCTTGCGCTCCGCTGCCAGTTGGTTGACCAATTGTTGGATGGTCAGACCACGCGGCCCGCGTTTGCGGATCGCCGAGAGGAGGTCGGACGGATTCAGCTCGTTGTCGGGGGAATTCTTCGCCATAAGGGGTATTGAAGCACAGATCTCGAATTCGGAATTCGGAAGTCTGAATTCGGGATGCCCCACCACCCTCCCCCGGTGCCAGAGACAGAGGGGTGGGAATTCAGAATTCCGAATTCAAAATTCCGAATTCGGCGAGTCCTACTCGCCGCTGAGCTTGTTATAGAGCCAGGCGAAGACGAAGCCGCCGATCGCGCCATCGATAAAGCCCCAGATGCCACCAATGACCGCACCAACATAGGTGAAGCTGTAGCCGAAGTAGAAGTGGTCGAGGTTGCTCATCACCTGACCCTCGTAACCGAAGAGCAGCAACCACACGGTGGCCAGACAGACCGCCGCTCCCCAGAGAATTCCACAGGTCAACGCGAACGCCTTGGTGTTCAAACTCATCTTGATCCCTCCTCCGCATTTTCTTCTTCGTCTGTTTTCTCCGCGTCAGGTTACCACCGCAAGCAATTCGCCTTGACACCCGTCCGACCTGGATCTACCATTCTGCTCCCGCCTGTGTGCGAAAGTGGCGGAATTGGTAGACGCGCAAGACTCAGGATCTTGTGGGGTTCGCCCTGTGGGGGTTCGAGTCCCCCCTTTCGCACCATTAAAAAGCTCCCAATCTATCGGAGGGTCTCCAGTGCGCTCGTGACGAGAGCGCCAGGGGACTCGTCTCGACTCCACCAGCGAGTGGCCGATAGACGACCTCCACCCACCCTACCTTTTCGTCTGTCGGCCACGGGCCGCTGCCGTAGCCGAGGTCGAGCCCCCCTTTCGCACCAATAACTTACTCTAATACTCGGTGGTCGCGGTATATCTTGTCGCGCCGGCTAATCGTCCCGGACGTAACGGGTCACAGGCCGACCTCGGCATGCAGGAACGCAGGCGTTGAGCATGTGTGTACCGGAGCTCTTCGCTTGACAGTACTAAGGCAGGCAGCCATTTTGTTGAGTACAATCGAAACTAGGAGGTTCCCATGAACAAGACCGAAATGGCGATGAAGCTAGCAAAAAGGGTTGGCATCAGTCAGGGGAAGGCTGCGGAGATCATCGACACGATGTTCTCGGCCCACCCGGGCAAGGGTCTCATTGCCACCGCGTTGGATGCAGGTGAGAAGGTGACGATTCCTGGCTTCGGGACGTTTACCACCAAGCAACGTGGTGCGCGTCGGGGTCGCAACCCGGCGACCGGCGCGACCATCTTCATCCCGGCCAAGAAGTACGCCCACTTCAAGCCGGGCAAAACCCTCCGCGAGCGCGTTGAACGGTAAACGACGCCGCGCCAGAACCTCAAATCGGTGCCGACGATCAAAACCTCACTAAACTAGGCGCCCTCGGCTTTTTTGTGAGGTGAGTGGCGCCCAAGAAGACGAATCGGCCCTACCCTGGCGAGCCGGGGTGGGACTGGTCGACCGCGTCCGCGACGAACGCCTCGATCGCCGTGTGGCGGTGCTCCGACTAATCCACCGCAATACGAGTTGCCAATGAAATGTCGGCCGGTCTGACGGCGTGAGATAATCACTTGAGAACGCGTTTATGGCGGTGGGCCTGTAGAGATTCGAACCCCCCTCCCCCCTCCGCGACCACCCGCGCTTCCAGGCGCTGCTCGAAAAGTACGACGCCAACTGACCGACCCCCTCCATGGTGCACTCCTGGTGCACTTGAACTCAACAAACGCCATTTTTCCAATCACCGACAACAACGATGACCGTGCGAGTCCGTCAGTAAGGCACTTCTTTTATTGATGTTAGATCACGTGGATTACTGGAGTCTGTTGCCGCCGATAGACCGTCTGCGTGACTCAGGATCTTGTCGGGTTCGCCCGGGGGGGTTGACCCCGGCCTGCGGCCCCCCCTTTTTCGCTCCACTTAATTTTCTTACCCACTTTCTGTGCATCTGGTGGTTGAAATCAGGCTGTCCCGGATCTACCTTTTCTACAGAACAAGCACGGCACAGAACGAGAGGGAGGCAGGTTTCTCGAGACCTGCCGGCTGGAATGAGAGTGAACGCTGTTCGGTCAAGGAGGTTGACGTCATGCTTCCCTTTACTGTTGAGGATCTGTTGGGTGTCTTCGAGGCCTACAACCTGGCTATCTGGCCGATGCAGGTGGTCGCCTACGTTCTAGGAGTGGCGGCTGTTCTGCTGGTGGTTCGCAAAACCGCCCATTCGAGCAAGATAATCGTGGCGACTCTCTCTTTCCTGTGGCTGTTTTCATCGGGTTTCTTCATCTTTGCCCTCGTCCCGATTTACAGAACCGCGTACGTGTTTGGTGTGGCGTTCATCGTCCAGGCGGCGATATTCTTCGCCTGCATTATCAAGCCGCGCTTGTCTTTCGCGTTCGGGCGAGACGTGTACACCGTCGTGGGCCTCCTGTTCATCGCCTTTGCAATGATCGGCTACCCAGTGATGGGGTACTTCATCGGCCACCGGTACCCTCAGTCACCGCCGTTCGGCCTCACCCCGTGCCCTCTGTCTGTTTTCACGTTCGGCCTGCTGTTGCTCACCGACAGCAGGGTGCCGAAATGGATACTCGCCATACCCTTCCTTTACGCCATCGGTGGCATCCTTCCGGTGTCCATCGGCGTGCTCGAGGACCTGGCCATGATCGTTGCAGGTGTGGTCGGCACCGCGATGATCCTGTACCGGGACGCGAACAAACCAGCAACGGCATAGGGGCCAAATTCGCACCGGTGCCGTTCAAGAAAACGGTAAAAAAGGTGCCTGGTCCGGGCTTGACCCGGTGTAGCGTAGAATAATCGCAACAACCGGGGGTGTTCAATGCGTCGAATTTTTGTGCTTGCGTGTCTTCTCGTCATCGCCATAGCAGTATTCGCTGCCAACGCGAAAACGCCGGAGGCGTCGCCCGGGCTCGAGGTCAACGGTGTAACGCCAACAGCGACCCCGGCGCCGACGCAGATACCTACGCCGCCAGCTCGCTAGTTACACCCTGTTTGGGTGTCTCCTCATCTGCGTTAGAAGTCTTCGAACACAACTCCTCCAGCGACTACGGTCGCCAGAATGCGGCCATCAAGGAGCCGACCGGGTTCGGTTTCGCCCACAGCAAGGGGGTCGACGTCCATGACCGTTATGTCGGCCCACATTCCGGGCTGCAACACCCCGGCCCAGTCCTCCCAACCTGCAGCATAGGCCGACCAGTTGGTGTAACCGCGGAGGGCCTCCTCTGCGGTCATCGCTTCATCGGGGTACCAGCCTCCCGGCGGTTGTCGATCCTTGTCGCGCCGTGTGATGGCTGCGTGCAGACCATAGAAGATGTCATGGTCGGAGCCCGAGAGGTCTGCGCTGAACGTCAAAGGCACGCCGGCGCGTCGGAGAGTCCTCCATGCGTAGGCCCCTTTGACGCGATCGGGCCCTAACCGGTCCTCCGCCCAGGTCTTGTCCTCGACGCAGTGGGGCGGCTGCATCGCCGCGATGAGGCCAGCCGGCGCAAACCGACCGAAGTCGTCCGGGTGAACCACCTGGGCGTGCTCGATGCGGTGGCGAAGCGCTCTGGTTTCGGGATTCGATCGGATCACTGATTCGAGAAAAGCCAGGGTCTCCCGGTTTCCTGCGTCGCCGATGGCGTGAATCCCGATCTGGAATCCTGCCCGCATCATCTCCGCCGCAAGTTCCTGGTCAAATCCATAATCCGCTCCACTGACGCCGCGGTGGCCCGGCCGGTCGGAGTAATCCTCGAGCAGCCTCGCGCCGCGCGACCCGAGCGCCGCGTCGTAGTACGCCTTGACCGAGCGCACCGTGAGCATGGAGCCGTCGATCTTCGGACCGCGCTCGATCCAGCGCCGGCAGAGGGGCTCGTCCCGCAGGCTAATCATGGCGTACACGCGGACTGGCAACCGGTCCTCTGCCTCGAGCTCTTCGAAGGCGCGCATGATCTGGGTATCGGCGCCAGCCTGGTGGACCGCCACGTAGCCGTCCCGCGCCACGGTCTCGAGACCGGCGAGGACGAATTCCTTCATCTGCTGGTCTGTGGTCTCGGGAATGGCTGCGGTCAAAAGTGTGGTAGCGCGATCGATGAGGACGCCGGTCGGGTTGCCCGCATCGTCACGCAGAATCCTGCCGCCCTCGGGGTCGGGTGTATCGCGGTCTATCCCCGCCTCGGCGAGCGCCAAACCATTGGCCCAGACGGCAAACCCGTGCAGGCTCCTCAGTACGACGGGGTTGTCGGAAAAGCGTTCGCTCAACCGCGACTGCGTGGGATAACGATTGGCCCACGCACCCTCGTCCCAGCCCCAGCCGATGATCCACTCCCCCGGCGCGACATCGGCCGCGTGTTCGACAACCCGGTCGATGGCCTCCTCCTCGGTCTGGACACCAACCAGGTTCACCTGGACCTTTTCGCGGCCCAGCTCCTGGATATGGGCGTGGGAATCCACCAGCCCGGGCACGATGACGGCGCCGCCCACATCGATGACGCGGGTCGTGCCGCCGATGTGCGGCTGGGCTTCGGTGGTGGTACCAACGAAGACTATGCGGCCGTCGGTCACGGCCACCGCCTCGGCATCGGGGTGCCACCCGGCGGCATCGTGCGGCGCATCGGCGGCGATGGCGCCGTCCAACGAGGATTCCCCCCAGGCAAGGGTGTAGACCGAGCCGTTGACCAGCACGAGATCGGCGCCCGGCTCGGGGTCGTGTCCGCAGCCGGCAGAGGCGGCGAATAAGAGAAGTAACCCGGTTGTAAGACCCGCGGCAGAAATTCGGTTCATGTGGACCTCCACGGCACTGGATCGGGGTGCTTCCTCGGTGTCCCGATCACTCAAACGGGGGAACGGCGTGCACTATCGAAGAAAATGTGGGCACGAGCTCGGCACAGCGCGCTGCAACTTCATATTCTTCAAACTCGTGGCAGGGCCGGCAGGTGGCCGGGTCGTTGTTGGCCGCGACCTTCATATTGTGGTAGCGCTCGTTGCGGCCCGACTCGGTGATGTTGTAGACGGCCATGTGACAGTCGATGCAACGGAGCTCTCCGGCATCGACCAGATCCGCGTGTGGCGGCACGGCGAATTGGTGTGGGCGGAGGTGGCAGAAGAGGCACTGGGCGTTGGTCTCGGTGCCGCTCGCCGGCTGACGGGGCACGAAATCCACGAGGCTCTCGCGATCTCCACCCGGCCGGAAGTTGGCCTGGTAGGTTCCGTACTCATCGTTGACGGCTTCGCTGGCGTGGCAGGTGATGCAGCTGATTCCGGTTCGACCCGATTCGATCGGACGACCTGCACCGATGTCGTCGGTGACACCCGGTTGGCTGGGCGCGTGACACCACGCGCAGTAGGTATTGGAGACGATTGCCGAGTCCTGGCTCCGGCCGTGGGCGCCGCTCAGCCAGCCCTTGCCGGTGAGGGTAGGCGCCGACGGGTCGCCGGTGATGCCGATGGCGTTGCGGTGGGTTGATCTGCCGGCCGTATCTTTCGCGGTCGCGTGGCAGCCCGCGCAGCGGCGGAGCTCTTCGTAGAGATAGCCGTCCGGCGTAACCCGGTCGACAGCGTCGCTCCAAGCGATCGTGTAAGCAACATCGTCTTCGGAGTGCTCTGTAGCATGAGTCGTCGGGACGAGTGAAAGACCCAAGACAGCCGTCATCACGAAAACCGATAAGCAGTACCGCACGGCCACCTCCCCCGGAGGGCCATGGTAACGCTTCGGTTCAAACTGCACTCTTACCGACCCCTCCCTCGATCAATCTAGCGGAGATAGAGCTTGACCCGTCGGGCGACTCTGCGGCACGCCTCCTCGAGCTTTTCCATGTCCTTTTCGGTGTGGGCCGTCGCCACCGCGCCGTGGCCGTGGATCAGGTGCACATCCTCGAGCAACAACGCCGGTCCGAGCACCTGATCTCTCAAGGCCACATCGCACACCTCGGGGTCGCGGACGATTTCGGGCCTGTCGATCACGGTGTTTTCGTCGAATGGGAAATGCACCATCCCGACGGAGCTTCCCGACGGCAGCTCGTCACTCGATCCCGTTGCGATGGCGGGTATGCCCTCGTCGACGAAACCTCGCACCAGTGCGTCTCGCATCTTTTCGCCGAGCGCGCCGAGCCGCGGGTAGATCTGGTCTTCGTGATCGATGAGGTGGGTCATGTACGTCTTGGCCGCCAGCAGCGACGAAGGGTGGGCGCAGTAGGTTCCGCCGGAGAAGAACACACGGCACCGCTGGTCCCGACCCGCCTGGGCCATGACGTCGGCGCGACCCGCCAGGGCGGCCACCGGCATGCCGCCACCGATCGCCTTGCCGTAGATCGCGAGATCGGGGTTGATGCCATAGAGCGAGCTGAGGCTGCCGGCGTGGAATCGGAAGCCGTTGACGACCTCGTCGAAGATGAGCAGGGCGCCATACTGTACGGTGAGCTCGCGCGCGAGATCGAGAAATTCGCGGGTCGCTGGGATCAGCCCTCCGGCGGCAATCAGCGGTTCGACGACGAAACAGGCCAATTGATCGCCATGGCGTTTGAAATCATCGCGCAGCCGTTCCGGGTCGTTGAAGCCGGTCACGATCACGTCATCGGTGAGGGCCGCCGGAATTCCTGCGGAATCTACACCGCAAAAACCGGCGCCGGTGTCAGCACCAAATAAAGACCCCTTGAGTCCCCAGGGATGTCCACCCTGCCATCCACCACCCACCTTCATCACACGCCCACGACCGGTGAAAGCGCAAGCCAGGATCACCGCGTACATGTTGGCCAGGGTGCCGGACGTCGTCAGTCGCACCTGGTCGGCGCCGGTCCGCTCGCAGAGGATTTCTGCGACCTCGCCCTGGAGACGGTCGACCATGCCTGACTGCAGTCCGAATCCGCTGTCGAACGCCCGGGCCAGCGCCGAAGTCACCACCTCCGGGTTATGGCCGAGGATGTTGGCGAGATGGCCCTGCCAGAGATCAAGGATGTCGTGGCCGTCCTCGTCGGTGACCCGACCTCCGCGCGCCGCAACAATCCGCGGTGCGAACGGTTCCATCAGGCGAATTGTGTGGCTGCCGCCATCGACCAGGTTCGCCGTCGCGGCCCGGTTCAGAGCCGCCGAACGTGGCGATCGGTCTGTGAGCTCATCGGCAATCTCTTTCAGGAGACCGGAGTAATCAGGTCCTGCCAACTCTTCTCCTCCCGAATGAGGCCGGAGGCTGCCGTCGCGGACGTCAGGGATGGGCCTCCCCCTCCCAATTGCAGGAGGGGGAGCCCTTTTCCTGATTACCTAGCTGACCAGCTCCATGCCGCACGCGCAGTTGCCCGGCTCGGCGGACACGTAGTTGCAAGTGCACGAACCTCCGCAGTTGCAGAAGTAGAGCCCGCTGCCCTCGAGGCTCACGGTCTTGACATCGGAGCCACAGGAGCACTTGGTCGGGTCCTCGGCATCGAGCTCGCACTCGCATTCGCCGCCGCAACCACACAGAGTCGCATCGTGGCCGTCGACCTTGAGGAGATGGGCCGCCGCCATCTCGCTGCCACAGCTGCAATTTCCGGCCTCGGTGCTGATCGAACCGCAGTCACACTCGGGTCCGCAATTGCACGCGTAGACGATGTCGTGCCTCTCGGCGGACGTGGAGTCCTCAGCCACGGTCTCGGTTTCGACCACCACCTCAGTCTCCACCACCGGCTCGGTCTTGGCACAACCCAGGACACCGATCATCGCAACACACACAACCAACAACAGAGCGCTCTTTTTCATGACCCCTCCTTCTGACCCGCCGCCGATTGGAAGTTATTGCGGCGTGGCGGGCGCTGTACGGCGCCTATCCTACCGCTTCTCTTGGGTCGTGGGTGCTCGCTACTGAATATTTCTGATTTGCTGGATGGCGGGATGAGAATCAGTTGATAAGAGGATCGGTGAAGGCCTCATCGAGCACGGCCTCGATCTTCTCCCTGCCATCGCCCGCGAAACTGAGAAAGCGGACGCCGATGCCGTCGATGCCTCCTCTGTCGTTGTAGGCCTGTCGAACGACCTCGGCCTTGGCAGACACCGACCCCAGCTGACCGCCAAGGTTGATTGTGACAACCACCTGTTCACCCGGCTCGAACGAGGTCTCGGTTTCGATCAGCATCCCGGAGGCAGACAAGTTGACGATCTCACCAAGGACCTCAACAGCACCGTCGCCAACAGATGTCTGAAGGTGAGTCGAAAACCGGAGGTTGGCGCGGGGTGCAATGTTAAGCAGTTCCGCCACCTGCTGGCCGATGAGCTCCGGGGGGTCGTCCAGGAGCATCACCCGGTTGACGCCGCGACCAATGAGCTCTCGTGCCGCATCCGCTCGGCCGGGGCGCGCCAGCACGAGGACGGAGGTGTTGCGGCTTGCAGACATTCCGTGGCGGATGGCATCCACGACCTGTTCGAGCGATCCCTCTTTGACCTCGGCATCGAAGATTATGAGATCGAACGGCTCCGAGTGAGCGATTTCAACTGAGTTTTCGGGCGTCGCTACTTTGACGACCTCGAGCTTCTGGCGGTCGAGAACCGGCGCGAGCGCCTCGAAAGGACCCCTGCCGATCCCAGCCACCAACACCAGAGCTTTTTTTTCCAACACGCGTCCGGCACCACCTTCACTGACAGTCATATCCACTATACCGCGTGACTCCGCGAGCCTGTTGTATTTGGTCGTACAGTTCGACTACGCGAGCTTGTTGTTCTGGACCACCCGCGAGATGTTATCGGCGTCCCACAAGATGAGATCTGTGCCTCGGGCGAGATACCTGGTGCGGGCCGGAAGGCCCTTCGGCCAGACGAGGATTGCGGCCGTGCAAGCCGGATGGGCGCGGATCGTTGTCAGCAGGTCCTTGGCGGCTGCAGTCGCGTCGCCCTTCGAGCCCGCGCAGCACTGAACGATGGCGTTATTGTCGATCACGAGGTCGAACCCACGAAAGGTCGAATCCCCCGACCTCTGGACCCGGCGCCCGAGCATTTTCAAAAGGCGAACAATCTGACTCTTGAGAGCCGCATCGTCGAGCCCGCGCCAGTGGGCCGGTTTGGCGCTCGCCGCCGGCAACCGTGCGTCTTTGCCTCCTCGCAGTTCGGCCAGGAGCTTTTCCTTCTCAGCATCCCGGTCTTCGGCATCGGCAGTCGCTGCGTCCTTGCGCGCGGCAGCCTCCAGCCATTGCTCCGTCTTCTCATCGTCCCGGAGGCCTCGCATCGATTCCACCGTCTTGATCACCATGAACGTGGCGAAGATTGCCAGCACAATGGTGGCAATCAACACGTACTGGTTGAGCAGGCGGTTGGCGAGGAAAAAACCCACCACCAAAAAGGTGGGCAGAAGTATCAGGAAAAAATACCCAACCGACTGGACTGTCAGGCGTGACCTCAGGTTCATTTCGGCCCCCCTTCAGCGAGTCACGGTGACGAGTCTCCGGAGTTCGCGTCAGTCGCTGAGTGGATCCGCGAAGGCATCCTCGATGACTGCGTCAAGGACATCCCTGCAGTCATCTCTGAACCCGATGAATCGAACCCCGACGCCGTTGACCCCCTCACGGTCCTGCGAGGCATGTCGTACGATTTCTGCGTCACCGATAACGGCTCCATCTCGATCCTCGATGAGGATCTCAAATACCACCTTCTGACCCGGCTGGAGCAGGGTCGGGGTCTGGACCAACATGCCGGAGATCGAGAGGTTCGCGGTCTGGCCGAAGACTTCCTCGGTGCCGTTGTCGAGTGAGGTATAGAGGCGGGTCGCGAACCGCACCGCAGCGCGCGGTGCGATGTGGAGCAGGTCCGCGACCTGCTGTTCGATGAGGTCCTCCGAATCGTTGAGCATCATGACCCGATTGACTCCGTTGCCGATGAGCTCGCGAGCGCGCTCATCGGTGCCGGGCTCGGCCATCACCAGAAGCGATGATTTGGCGCTCGCGGATCCCTCGGCACGAAGCTTGGCAACAACCTCCTCGAGCGGCATCTGGTTGGGCTCGGCATCGAAGATGATGAGGGCGACCGTCTCCAGAACGGCCATTTCGACCGCCTCTTCGGGAGAATCGACCCGTTCGATCTCGAGCTTTTGCCGCTCGAGCACGGGGGCGATCGCTTCGAAAGGTCCCCTCCCGATTCCTGCCAACAAGACCTTGGATCGCTTCTCGGTCACGGATCCTCCCTCGCTACACCGGACAGGACCGAATTGGACGCACGGTGCACTCCTTCCACTATACCCGGAACACCCCCAAAATGCTCTGGCCTCGGCGCACCGCGGGACAACGCCGTCGAACGAGCGAGCATGCCATCCGCACGCGAACTCTTCAGCGACAAAACCGTACACTCCTGAAGTGCATCCTTTCGGTGCACCTATCTCGCAAGAAACAGGGGGAAAGATGAAGTTCAGAAGCATGGTCCTCTTTGGAGTCCTCGGTGTGTCATTGATGACGGGAGCGGTCACGGCGACCGCCGCAGAACCCGCTCTGTGGTTGCGTTACCCAGCAGTCTCACCGGACGGACAGACCATCGCTTTCAGCTACCGTGGTGATCTCTGGAAGGTGCCGACGACCGGAGGCCAGGCAACCCAGTTGACCGTTCATGCTGCCTACGATTTCATGCCGGTGTGGTCGCCCGACGGCTCGAAGATCGCATTTGCCTCGGACCGCTACGGCAGATCCGACGTCTATGTCATGCCGGCCGACGGCGGCATTGCTATACGGCTCACCTACCACTCGGCCAGCGACTTTCCCTCGAGCTTCACCCCGGACGGCGAGAACGTGCTCTTCTTTTCGGGTCGGTTGGACGCACAGAAAATGGTCGGTTACCCGCGGCGGGGCGCGCAACCGGAGCTCTATTCCGTGGCTCTGGGTGGCGGCATGCCGAAGCAGGTATTGACCACGCCCGCGATCTACGCGGTGTGGGATTCGGACGGTCAACGCCTCATCTATTCCGATGAAAAGGCCCTCGAGACTGACTGGCGTAAGCACGACAACTCGTCCTTTGCCCGAGACGTGTGGATCTACGACGCTCAAAGCGGCGAACACACCAAACTGACCGAATTCGGCGCCGACGACCGCCAACCGGTGTGGGCGCCCGGAGAAGCTTCCATTTACTACCTGTCCGAGCGGGGCGGCGATTTCAACGTCTGGCGCCTCGGGCTCACCGAAGGCTCGGAGCCGATCCAGGTCACCAATCACGACGCCCATCCAGTCCGATTTCTGAGCGCCTCGAAAGACGGCGACCTCTGTTACGCCTGGGACGGGGAGATCTACGTTCTCGCGGCCGACGCGTCTGAAAGCCGCAAGCTCGAAATCACGATCGCCACCGACAGCCGGCACAACGAGGCGGTCTACACCAACGTCGCGAGTGAGATTTCGGACTTTGCGCTGTCACCGAATGGCAAGGAGATCGCCTTTATCGCCCGCGGCGAGGTCTTTGTCACGTCCGTCAAGCACGGCGCCACCAAACGCATCACCAACACCCCCGAGCAGGAACGCTCGGTGAGCTTCCACCCCAACGGCCGCGGGCTGCTCTACGCGTCCGAACGCAACGGCAGCTGGAATCTCTACCGCACCGACATGACCGACAAGGACGAACCGGCCTTCTTCCTCGCCACTGCCTTCGCGGAGAAGCCGGTGATCGAGACCGAGCTCGAGACCTTCCAGCCCCACTACTCGCCCGACGGCAAAGAGGTGGCCTACCTCGAGGAACGGACGGCGCTGAAGGTCCTCAATCTGGAATCGGGCGGGAGCCGGACAATCCTTCCAGGCGACATCAACTACTCCTATGCTGACGGTGACCAGTGGTACGAGTGGTCTCCCGACGGCAAGTGGTTCCTGGTCGAATTCCTGAGCCCGACCCGGTGGTCGTCCGAGGTCGGTCTGATCCCTTCGTCCGGCGACGGCGAGCTCATCAACCTCACCAAGAGCGGCTACGAGGACGGTGTTCCGCGGTGGGCGTTCAAGGGCGAGGCGATGTTCTGGTTCACCGACCGGCACGGTGAGCGCCAGCAGTCGGGCTGGCCTTCGAAGTTCGATGTCTACGCCTCATTCCTGACCCAGAATTCCTGGGATCGTTTCCACCTCAGCGAAGCCGAGTACGAGCTGTTGAAGGAGAAGGAAAAGGACGACACGAAGGATGAGGACGAGAAGAAGGGCGAGAACGACAAGGACGAAAAGGGCAAGAAGGGCAAGAAAGACGTTGAAGAGGCCGAGGAGGAGAAGAAGGACGAAATCAAGCTCCCCGATCCGGTCGACTTCCAGCTCGAGGGTATCGAGGATCGCACCCTGCGCATGACCCTCCATTCATCGAGAATCTCCGACGCCCAGATCACCCCCGACGGCGAGAAGATTCTCTACCTGGCCAGATTTGAAAAAGGCTTCGATCTCTGGGTTTACGAGCCGCGCAAAAAAGAGGTCAAGCTGCTGGCGAAGCTGAATGCAGAAGATGGCGGTGATCTCTACCTCGACAAGGAAGGCAAGACCGCCTACATCCTGGCCGACCGCTCACTCAAGTCGGTGGAGGTCGAATCGGGCAAGACAAAACCGGTCAAGCTCGAAGCCAAGATGGAGCTCGACGCCGCGGCCGAACGGGAGTACTTCTTCGAGCACGCGTGGCGTCAGACCCGCGAGAAATTCTATGTCGAAGACATGGGGGGCGTGGACTGGGACTTCTACAAGGAAGCCTACCTCCGATTCCTCCCCTACATCGACAATAATCGCGACTTTGCAGATCTGGTGTCGGAGCTGCAGGGTGAGCTCAACGCCTCCCACCTCGGCTGCTATGTCCGAAATCGCAATCCGAACGCCGACGCCACCGCGACCCTGGCCTTCTTTCCCGATCCGGATTGGAGCGGCGCCGGCGTCAGAATCGCCGAGATCATAGATGGCGGACCACTCGAGAACGCAGACACCAAGGTCAAGGTGGGGACTGTCATCGAGGCCATCGACGGCGAGAAAATTGCAGCCGGCGCCAACTGGTACCCGCTGCTCAACCACAAGGCCGATGAGCTCATCAGGATCTCGCTCTTCGACGAGGCCTCTGACACGCGTTGGCAGGAGACCGTAAAGCCCATCTCGCAGCGTGCGGAGTCCGAACTTCTCTACCAGCGCTGGGTGCGGTCTCGCCGTGCCGAGGTCGACCGATTGTCGGATGGGCGTCTCGGGTACGCCCACATCCGGACCATGAGCGATACCCGCTACCGCGAGATCTTCGAGGACATCTTCGGCAAGGCCGTGGGCAAGGAGGCGATCGTGCTCGACACGCGCTTCAACAACGGCGGCAACCTGGTCGAGGCTCTGACCATCCTGCTCACCGGCGAGACCTACGCGCGAGCGCTGCCGCGGGGACAGAAACTCGGAGTCGAGCCCGTTCACCGCTGGACCAAACCGTCGATCGTGGTCATGAATGAGGGCAACTACTCCGACGCCCACTGCTTCCCGGTCGCCTACACCTCGCTCGACATCGGCAAAACGGTCGGCATGCAGGTGCCCGGCACGTGCACATCGGTATGGTGGGAGACGCTCCAGGATCGCAGCCTGTACTTTGGCATCCCGATGGTCGGCTATATCGACAACGAGGGTGATCTGATGGAGAACAAGCACCTCGATCCGGATTACTTGGTCGACAACGACCCCGCGCTCGAAGCCGCCGGCCGGGACCAGCAGCTGGAGAAGGCCGTGGAGGTTCTGCTGGCCGAGATCGACGGCTGATATTCTGGGTCGGATGAAGAGGATGACAACGGATCGCTACACGTTTGGCGAAGAGGTCGCCAACAGCGTGACCCACGGAGTGGGCTGGCTCCTGAGTGTGTGCGGGCTGGCCATTCTGGTGACATTCGCAGCCATCACGGGCGGGGCGCTCCGGGTAGCGTCCTGCGCCGTGTTTGGCGCGACTTTGGTGGTGCTCTACGCGGCCTCCACGCTGTACCACGCACTTCCGTCCGAACGCGCCAAGCACGTCTTCCGCGTGCTCGACCACTCGGCCATCTTCCTGCTCATCGCAGGAACCTACACACCGCTGTCGTTGGTTGCGGTTGGAGGACCGTGGGGCTGGTCATTGTTCGGGAGCATATGGTTTCTAGCCCTCGTCGGGGTGCTCCTCAACACGATCGCCCACGGTCGATGGCGTTGGTTGTCGATAACCCTGTACGTATCCATGGGTTGGCTGGTGGTCATTGCCATCCGCCCACTGGTGGCAGCGGTGAGCACCGGAGTCCTGGCGTTGATCGTCGCCGGCGGCCTCGCCTACACTCTCGGGTTGGTGTTCTACGGCTGGCGCCGGCTCCCCTACGGCCACGCGGTGTGGCATGTGTTCGTGCTCGCGGGCAGCGTGCTGCATTATTTGGCGGTTTTTTTCCAGGTTGGGGTGGCGGTGTAGCGATAGATCCGGGGCTTGGGCCAGGTGGTCGTCGATGATCAACGCAAGATCCGGGGTTTACACCAGTGGTCGTCGATGATCAACGCAAGATCCGGGGTTTACACCAGGTGGTCGTCGATGATCAACGCAAGATCCGGGGTTTACACCAGGTGGTCGTCGATGATCAACGCAAGATCCGGGGTTTACACCCCGGGCTAACCATCTGTCGCCCCCTTCGGGGGCTTCTGGAACAAGACGAGGCG
>Ga0316194_10001319_pt1 | contig 17016 bp, 13 predicted proteins | sample CroRivsedime1_MG_FD_204936 | JGI IMG/M metagenome (GOLD analysis project Ga0316194, IMG submission 204936) | Coastal sediment microbial communities from Maine, United States - Cross River sediment 1 | ecosystem: Environmental > Aquatic > Marine > Coastal > Sediment | place: USA: Maine...
CATTCTTGGTCGTGTCAGGCGTCGCTATATATTTCCGTGGTTATTTGTTCAGACGCTGATGAATATTATCGCTCGCATCCCTGCATTCTTCGCCGCAAGACAGGCGGATGTAACGCTTATTAACCGCTCCATTATCCCGGGGCTCGAGGAGTGCGTGGCTCTGTTGCCAAAGCCGCGTGTGTTGGATGTTGATGATGCCATCTGGTTGACTGATCCACGCGGTGCGGCGTCAGCAGCCCGTCTCGCCCAGCGCGTTGATGCTGTGATTGTCGGTAATGAGCATCTGGCAAAATGGTATCGGAACCACAACGGCCGGGTCTACGTGGTACCCACCGCGGTGGATACCAGGCGGTATCTACCACGTCAGCTGTCACGGCATACTGAAGGCTCTATGTGTACCATCGGATGGATGGGAACCGACGGAAATTTTCCTCATCTGGATCTTGTGAAGTCCGCCATCGAGGCCGTCTTGAATGATCGGTCCAATACACGCATGTTGGTTGTCTCTAATCTCCGCCCGAGCGGCTGGAAATTTGACAATGATCGGCTCGTGTTTCGGGCCTGGTCAGCGGCTACAGAACTTCGTGATCTGCAAGATATGGATATTGGCCTAATGCCTTTGCGCGATGATGAATGGGCTAGAGGAAAGTGTAGTTTCAAGATGCTGCAGTACCTTGCAGTTGGCATTCCGGTGGTGGTTTCACCTGTGGGGATGAATGCCGATGTTCTCAACGGGGCCGATGTGGGTTTTGGGGCATACAGTGAGTCTGATTGGGTAAGTTCATTGCACAACTTAATTGATGATGAAGCGCTTAGGCGGTGGAAGGGGGGCAACGGGCGGCAGTTAGTGGAGAGAAAATATTCAACGGAGTTTGTTGCTGCCAGACTCGCGGCAACCCTGCGCGAGATAGATATAGGGAAAACGTGCTAGCACGACCTATAACCAGAAATTGAAGTTGCGGCATTCTTATGATTAGGGGCACTCTAGTTAAGAAATGAAACAAGCGATTCAATCTTATCCGCTGACTATGGGGCATATAGTACTGTGGGTTGTCGCGTTGGCAGCCCCTTGTGCTATCGTTTCCATTCAAGCACCAATCACCATTACACCTGTCAGGGTTGTTTCCGTCATCGCCGGTGTCGCGGTTCTTTCAGCATGGCTCATGCGGGGTGCACTCAGACTTTCGCACAACGAGCTATTATTCTTTCTTGTTGCTCTTATGGTCAGTACCGTGTCCGTGATGCAAACCTCTGAGAGGTTGGATCAAGCCTTCTTTTTCTGGCTCTCGGTAGTGATGTTTATGCTGGTTTATATCGTAAGCAGTCACTACGCGCGCGCTCGCTCATTGAGCATAAAAAACCTTACAAATTTGCTGATTACATCCGGTGTAATCTATGCTTTGGTCGGAATTGCTGATTGTGTTTTTGGGTTTATTTACGGTCAGAGTCTGTGGAAAGTGTTATTGAATTACCCGAGCGACTCAAATTTCGACTCTGTATTTGCCGTTGGGAGTTTGGTTATTCCGCGTTCTTCTGGAATGTTTTCGGATGCTAACCTATTTGCTTATTATCTATTGATGCCGAGTTTGCTCCTCATGGTCCGATTTACTGAAAAACGGGAAGGGCAGGGCTATAATGGTGTGCTGCATCTCTCAGCGCTTTTTGTTGTTCTGATTGCGGTGGTTCTATCTATGTCGCGGTCAGGCATTGCCGTGCTAACTGGATCTGCATTTATATTGGGTGTCAAATATCATCGTATTAGATGGTATGTTGTGTCTCTTCTCTTTGGAGGCGTTCTGGCTGGTCTTTTTATGGTCACCGTATCGGACTATCCAAAGGTGCTTGGGGTGATAGTAGAGCAACGCCTGGAATTAGAAGGTGATGTGGCGGATATGGTGGGAGGAAACAGACTGGCGAGAATGCAAGCTGGCCTTGAAGCATTTGTGGCCAGCCCGGTTTTTGGTGTTGGTATCGGAGATATTGGGCGTTTTCTGCCGAACAATACCGCTAATTCAGAGATCGTTACCTCGCATAGTTTTTATTTAGATGTGTTGGCAGGTATGGGATTAATAGGATTCTCTGTGCTTGTCACCGGCATGATGTTTTATCTGTGGCGCTCGTGGTCCGCCGCGAAAGGCTCGGCAGCTTGTTTTGCCGCAATAACTGCTGTCATGGGAATCTTCGCGGTGCAACTGGTGTACCGCAACTTGCTTGAACCTGCTTTGGCATTCCAGATCGGTATTGCTGCCGCTCTGTGTCGGAAAAATATTGCGCATCGACAGAAGTGTAGGGATGGGATAACGACAGTAGTCGGGCTGGAGTGAAGATGCGTTTGCCTTTTGCGTTAGTAGTATTGTCAATAACCATTTGGGCTGCCTTATTGACTTGGTACAGTGTCCCCTTAGGGGTGCTTCAAGCGCTTGTTAGCGTCATGTTTATTATGGAGGCAGTATCGCTATTGTGGTTTCATCCCGATATGAGATGGTCGCCGAGGGGGTTGTTTATTGTAGGCTGGACGCTTCCTTTTCTCGTGGCTCAAGTCCCCCTGGATGTAGTTATATTCAACTTGCCGGAGATCACCCATAGTGGGTTCCTGGCGTTTTTTGTGGTAAGCGGGTTGTTTTACGTTGCAGAGCTGTTAGTGCGCGATACGCGCCCTGTAAGACAGGCCTCTACACTGGTCGCAAATTATTTCAGTGGAACTCTGGACCGGGCCAGGTTTTATGCCCCTAGGTATTTTTGCGTCAGTATAGCTATAGCCGCACTTATTGCCTATGCCGCAGCCTTGGCGCATTCTGGTTTCGTACCGCCCATACTTCGTGAACAGGTTACAGATACAGCGAAAGAATTTTGGGCTATTCCGGGTAGTGCAACGGTCTTTTCTTTGGTCAGGCTGTTTTTTGTCCTCGCTGTTGTTAGATGGCTATCGAAACGCTCCCACGGCATGCGAGGGTTGGATCGGGAAGACAGTTTTTTTATAGCCTTTACGCTTGTTTTGTTACTTTGTATGTTTACCTATGGAAAGAGGTCGATATTTATATATAGTATTTTGCCTGTTGGCGTGCTTGTACTATCTGCATTTTGGATTAAGGCTCGCAACTTAACGCTACTGTTTTTTGCAGTTATCGCTTTCTTTGTGCTCAATGCATATATACGTGCAGAAAATTTCGAACAGTATTGGGTTGGGAAGGATTTTCATCGCCTACCGTCAGCATTCTGGTACTCCTTAGTTCAGCCTGTAATCTATGTGCGCGAAACATTCGGAAATTTATGCTCAATTCTCGATGTGTCTATGCCATATCGAAGTCACCTATATAGTGAGCTTAGAGAAATCGGAAAAATTGTTCCTCTGTTTGGGGTTCTATTGGCTAAGGTAGGCAATGTATTATCACTACTATTTATGTTCTTGGTGTTCGTTTTCTATTGGATTGCCCACCGATTGGCAACCGGAGGATTGTGGTTGTTGATCTATTCGCTAATATCACCTGGTCTGGTGATGGTATGGACGGGGATAATTGTAGATAGTCAGAGTATGTATCGTCTTGTTTTGTTTCTTGTGGTGTGGGCAATCGTTGCTTCGCAAATACAAACTAAGAATATCCGTGATCTGGCATATGATACTGATATGAAGATGGTAAAGGGATGAACCCATACTGTATCCTGGTGGGTCATGCGAAAAAAGCGTTCACACCTTTCAGCCCTTCGCTGCACCTTCTTTAGTTGCAAGACACTTGCTATAGGAGTTCTACAGCGGCGGTCTTGTGCCGCGGCAGGCACAGCGAATGAAATATGTTTCAGAATTATCCGCGTGGCTTACTAGTCCAAGACGGAGTCGCAATTGAACCGACGTATATGGCGATTCGTGGCGGGAGTTACACCGTTGTTGTTGGCATCAGAGCATTTGATAGTGAATTGTCCTTGATGGGTAATAAGGTGGTAAATGTTCTGTTAGCACAGGTCACCCGGTTCGTGTGGTTGCCTTGAGTTCACTATGGCGGCCCAATTATCAAGAGAATAGACAGGAAGGTTAAAAATAATGTGCGGAATTACCGGGATCATGATGGCCAGTTCCTCTGGGTCGAATGATAGTCTTGAGGATTCTGTGAAAAGTATGAACAGTCAGCTTCGACACAGAGGCCCTGATGATGCCGGTGTCTGGATCGATCAACATGCAGGTGTTGCGCTAGGACATACTAGACTGTCGATTATTGACCTGACTCAAGAAGGCCACCAGCCGATGCATTCGCCTTGCGGACGCTATGTCATAGTCTTCAATGGGGAGATCTATAATTTTCAGGACTTACGCAAAATACTTGTGCCGGAAGGCCACCTCTTCAGAGGTCATTCTGATACGGAGGTTCTGTTGGCAGCTATTGCCGCATGGGGAATTGAGTACACATTAGAGAACTGCAATGGCATGTTCGCATTTGCATTGTGGGACAAGGAACAGAATAAACTCACACTGGCGCGCGACCGTGTCGGAAAAAAACCGCTGTATTACGGTTGGCTTGGTTCCAAACTGCTATTTGGTTCTGAACTGAAAGCCCTGCGGGCTCATCCCGATTGGCAGGGCCAGATTGATCCTGGCGCCTCAGCGCTATTTATACGGCATGACTATATCCCGGCGCCTTATTCCATCTATTCGGGTATCCGCAAGCTGCTATCTGGATCCTATATTCAGTTTTCTTCCACCGACTGTCCGGGGTGTTTCCCCGATCCCATCAGGTACTGGTCGATAGTCGATGTGGCTATGACAGGCGTGAATGAGCGTGAAAGCCAGGGGGGAAACGCTATTATTGATCATCTCGACGAGTTGTTACACGCGGCTGTACAGGATCGATTGATTGCAGATGTGCCGTTAGGGGCATTTTTGTCCGGTGGTATTGATTCATCGCTTATTGTTGCATATATGCAAAAGTGCTCAGCGGAGCCGGTGCAGACGTTTTGCGTTGGCTTTGATGATGTCCGCTTTAATGAGGCTGAACACGCAAAATGCGTTGCTGGGCATTTGGGTACCGTACATACTGAACTCTATGTTTCAGAAAAAGAAGCGCTGGAAGTTATACCCAAACTTCCTCAGATTTATGACGAGCCTTTCTCTGACCTGTCCCAGATACCGACTTTTCTGGTTTCCCAGATGGCGCGCCAGTCGGTGACTGTTGCACTTTCCGGTGATGGCGGTGATGAGCTGTTTGCGGGTTATCCCCGTCATTTTGAAACGGCTGGGTTGTTTCACATGATGGGAAAAACTCCTTACTTCCTACAGAAGGTCGCAGGCGACCTCTTGGTTAGGCAGAAGGATAGACTTTCGCGATTGACTGGGAGACCTTCCGGAAGGTTTGAGCGTCTTGGTGAGGTTCTGGCTGCCTGCTCAATGCTTAAGCATCGTCATCTGGTTTCGTCGGTACAACATCCGCAAGCATACGTTGGTTCTCTGCATGAGCCGATGACTCCGTTAACAGACCCGGAAATTAATCAGCTTGGTCTGGATTTTACTGAGAAAATGATGCTATTGGATCAACTCACTTTCATGCAGGAAGACATACTTGCAAAAGTCGATCGTTCTACAATGGCGGTGGGACTTGAGGCCCGCACACCACTATTGGTTTACCGTATAATCGAGTTTGCCTGGAAGATTCCACTGTCGATGAAGATCAGGGGCAAGGTTGGAAAAACAATATTGCGACGACTACTGTGCCGGCATTTGCCAAGAAATCTGATTGAACGTCCGAAGAAGGGGTTTTCTGTCCCCATTGATCGCTGGTTGCGAGGGGAGTTGAGGGGGTGGGTGGAGGACACGATATATTCACATTCTACTGAAAGTGAAGGCGTCGTAGACATTAATAGAGTTAGGAGGCTATGGGAGAACTCTTCGCAGAATAGCACTGAGGTAGGGCAGCTTATGTGGAATTTATTAATTTATCTGTCTTTTTTGAAAACTCATAGCTAAGTGATATCAATATCAATAACCCGAAGTAAGTCGCATGAGTATTGATTCCATGCTCAGGTCAAATTCAAGGTTGGGCTTGATAGTATAGAACCGCATTGCGCGGTTGCTTGGTTCATATTGCCACGGACATACGAAAAATGCATAGTGATAAATATCTGCTAGTAGGACCCCTTTCCCCTCCAGCCACGGGGCAGTCAGTCTCTTTTGAGATGCTGGTGAAGGGGGTTGCCGAAAAAGATTTTGATAGCTATGTCGTTAATCTGGCTCGACGGGGTGAATCGTCGGCTTCCCGGTTTTCGTGGCGACGGGCAATGGAGATGTTGGCTGTCTTCACTAATTATATCAGGGGTCTCGGGGGCGGCTACCGCAATGTTTATATCACCATTGCTCAGTCGGCAGCAGGGTTTGTGCGTGATTGCATTATGGTGTGGTCGGCTCGATTGTTTTCGGCTCATATTGTCGTTCACCTGAAGGGTGGGAACTATGGAGGTTTCTATCATTCGCAGAAAACGCTGATACAGTACTTGGTCAGGAAGACGTTGTTGCAGGTGGATGCCATCCTGGTGCTGGGGGAAGGGTTGAGGCAGATGTATGATTTTGAGCCTGTGCTAAGAGACAGGATTCACGTGGTCCCTAATGGGTTGCCGGTTGAGTTTGAGGGGGTGGCGAAAGCCGCGCCCGCGGCCGGACAGCAAATCAAAATCCTGTATCTCTCTAATTTAATTGAGTCCAAAGGTGTCTTTGATCTACTTGCAGCGATTCGCCAACTGAAGTATGAGTATGGGATTTCTGTCTCGGCTGTGTTCGCAGGGAAGTTTCTTGCCAGTTCCGATGATCAGATTGTTTCATCCGCTGAGGATATGGAGTCTCATTTTTTCACTCTCATCAAACGCTATCAGATTGAAGAATGTGTTGAGTATCTGGGCGAGGTGAGCGGTGATGCGAAGTGGAAGTTGCTGGATAAATGCCACCTTTTTGTATTGCCGACAAACTATGTGAATGAAGGTCAACCTATCTCAATTATCGAGGCTATGGCGTATGGTTGTCCTGTTGTGTCTACACCTTTTCGCGCTATTCCAGATCTGGTAGTGAATGGGGAAACGGGGGTGCTGATTAAATATGGGGACGTGGAAGAACTGTCTTTGCGCTTGTATGAGCTTGCAAAAGATCCGGATCGTTACCAGGCGATGAGCAAGGCTGCAATGCTGCGTTATCAGTCGCATTTCACGATGCGGGCACATCTGGATAGAATTATACCTATGTTGAAAGTCGCAACAGACAGGTAAAATATCGGATGCGCAATAGAGCATGCTTGATGTCGAAATATTTATTCAGAGTAGGTGAGTGATGTATAAAGACAAGGTGTTTCTAGTTACGGGGGGAACGGGTTCTTTCGGCAAGACGGTAACCAACTTTCTGCTCCAGAAAAATTGCCGGGAAGTACGGATATTCAGCCGGGATGAAGCTAAGCAGGATCAGATGCGTTCGGATTATGATGATGCCCGAATAAAATATTACATCGGCGATGTCAGAGATTACGACAGTACCTATCGTGCGATAAGTGGGGTGGACTATGTATTTCACGCGGCAGCGTTGAAACAAGTGCCATCCTGTGAGTTTTTTCCGATGCAGGCAGTGCTTACAAATGTGACGGGTAGTGATCATGTAATCAAAGCCGCTATCGCCAACAAGGTGAGCCGAGTTGTTTGCTTAAGCACTGATAAAGCTGTTTATCCAATCAATGCTATGGGTATTAGTAAGGCAATGATGGAGAAAGTGGCTCAGTCTTATGCGAGAGCACAGGAACGTGATGATACGATTATCTGCTGCGTGCGCTACGGAAACGTTATGTATTCCCGCGGCTCTGTGATTCCCCGTTTTATCGAACAATTGAAGTCCGGGCGCCCTATCACCGTCACCGAGGCCAGCATGACCCGTTTTCTCATGGCTTTGCCAGAGGCCGTGGGGCTGGTGGATTATGCTTTTTCAGAAGGCAAGCAGGGGGATATATTTGTCAAGAAGGCTCCGGCCTGCACGGTGGGTGATCTGGTGAAGGCTTTGCAGAATCTCTTTAATATCAGGACAGAAATCAAGATCATTGGGATGCGTCATGGTGAGAAGCTGTACGAGACCTTGGCGTCCAAGGAGGAGCTTGCTAATGCAGATGATATCGGAGAATACTACCGTATCAGCATGGATGATCGTGATTTGAACTATGAAAAATACTTTACAGAGGGTAATCCCGAAGAGGCTCAGTATGAGGATTACAATTCTCATAATACACAGCAGTTGACGGTGAAGGAGGTTGAAGCTGTCTTGCTGATGTTGCCAGAGGTGCGCGAAGAACTTGAGGCGCTGCGGGATGCAGAAGTTTAGTGATGAGAATCGGGATTACGGGAGGTGACGGATTTATTGGCTGGCATCTGCGGTGTTATCTTAGAACGAGATCAGATGTTGAAGAGGTGCGTTTAGCGGATCGGCAGACATTCACGGTGGCTGATGGTCTCCAGAATTTTGTTGGTGGCCTTGATCTGGTAGTGCATCTGGCTGGAGAGAATCGCGGTGATGACATTGTCTTGGAGAAAGGAAATACGCTCCCGGCGCAGCAGCTAATTGTTGCACTGGAATCTGTAGGAGCGAAACCCTGTGTCATAGTCGCTTCGTCTACCCATGCAGAGGATCCAGTGACCGTCTATGGTCGCGCCAAGGCCCAGGTTGTGGCAGCTTTTGATGCCTGGGCTCAACGCGGTGGTTCGAGGGTGCTGACGCTGGTTTTGCCCCATGTGTTTGGGGAGTATGGACGGCCTTATTACAATTCTGCCGTGGCAACCTTCTGTCATCAGATTGCGCGGGGGGAGGAGCCAGCCATTAAGGGAAACGGGCAGCTCGAGCTGATTCATGTCCAGGATTTGGCCGAACACATGATCTCTCTGTATCTGGAGAGGGCGTCTGGCCTGTTCAAAATTGACGGTGTGCCGATTGGTGTACGCGAGGTTGCCGACAAGCTGATTGATTTGCACGATATCTATGTCAACCGGCATGAGTTCCCGGATCTTTCCAGTCCTTTTGATCGTGCTCTGTTTAATGCGTTGAGAGCAGCGATTCCGGATGAGCAGCGGATGGTGGCGCCCGACAGACATTCTGACTCGCGGGGCTGGCTGGTTGAGACAGTGAAGGCTAACTCGGGTGGCCAGTGTTTCGTTTCAACGACAAAAGCTGGCATTACCCGGGGCAACCATTTTCACCGGCGTAAGGTCGAGCGTTTTTTTGTTTTGCAGGGTATGGCACGTATTCAGCTGAGGAAGCTATTCAGTGATGCTGTTATCAGCTTTGAACTGGATGGCGGTGCACCTTCCTATGTCGATATTCCCACGTTGCATACGCACAGTATTACGAATGTTGGGGTGGATGAACTGATAACCCTTTTCTGGGCCGATGAGTTCTTTGACGCGGAGTCTCCAGATACCTATTTTGAGGAAGTCGTTAAGTGAGTAAAAAAATAAAGGTAATGACGATTCTTGGGACTCGTCCGGAGATAATTCGGCTTTCGCGTGTTATGGCGGTACTAGACCGATATACGGATCATGTCATGGTACATACCGGCCAGAACTATGACTATGAGTTGAATGAGGTGTTTTTCCAGGATCTGGAATTGAGGAAGCCGGATGTCTTTCTTAATGTGGATGCCTCTTCGCTGGGCAGCGTTCTGGGTAATATTATTATTGCGATCGAACCTGTACTTAAGAATCACCGTCCAGATGCGGTGCTGATTCTTGGGGATACCAACAGTTCCATTGCAGGGATTATGGCCAAGCGTTTGAAGATCCCTATTTATCACATGGAGGCGGGTAATCGCAGCTTTGATCCTAATGTTCCCGAGGAGGTCAATCGCCGGATCATTGACCGTATTAGTGACTTTAATCTTGTTTATACGGAACATGCACGGCGCCACCTTCTCTCGGAGGGAATGCCGCATCGCCGCACATACCTGACGGGTTCGCCGATGAAAGAGGTGCTAGATCACTATCAGTCAGGTATTGATCGTTCTGATGTGCTCGACCGTCTGGCGTTGGATGATAAGGGGTATTTCCTGGTGAGCATGCATCGAGAGGAGAATGTCGACAGTAAAGAAAATCTAAAGTTGCTTCTGGGTGCCCTGGCTGAGGTTCAGCAACGCTTTAATCTGCCAGTTCTGGCTTCTACCCATCCACGTACCCGTAAACGGTTAGAGGCGTTGGGTGAGGCGTTTGAGGAATCGAAGATAAACTTTGCCAAACCGTTTGGATTTCTTGATTACAATAAACTCCAAAAACATGCTTTTTGTGTGCTCTCAGACAGTGGAACTATTACAGAGGAATCTGCAATTCTAGGATTTCCCGCTGTCACTATACGTCGTTCGATTGAGCGGCCCGAAGGGCTTGATACCGGCAGCATTATTTTGACCGGGCTTGATGCTGAAATCATTGTACAGGCTGTCGAGATGGTTACGGAAGACTGGAGTAGAGGTGTTGTCCCTCCGCTACCTCGGGACTATCGGGTCGATAATGTTTCGCAGCGGGTTGTGAATCTCATGATGGGAACAGCGCGTTTGAGTAACGACTGGGATGGCGTTCGACGGCACGACTATGACTGAATCCGAGTCAGGTTGCCGACTTCGCATTCTAGCCATTCACCGCTATTACTGGCCCGATACACCGCCCTATGCTTCAATGTTGCGTTCCATCGTGGCACGCTGGGCCGGTGAGGGGCATCGTGTGGAAGTCCTTTCCACCCAACCTTCATACAAGCCAGGTGCGGGTATCCCCCGCCAGCCTGCTGTTGAGCAACTGGACAGAGTGCGCGTATGTCGCCTTTCATTGCCAATGGAGGCGGGGCGCCCGATCATTCGTATTTTCAATCTGGTGCTTTTCTCACTAGCGATACTACGGTATGCGCTGATAAGGGGAAAGTTTGATGTGATTATGGCATCCACGGCACCCCCGGTATTTATCGGCGCAGCAGCAAGATTGGCTGCCAGGTTGACCGGGGCAAAATTCATCTATCACTGTATGGATATCCATCCGGAGATTGGTAGAATATCTGGTGAGTTCTCTAATCCGCTGTTATTTTCCGGATTGCAGCGGATTGATGCAAAAAGTTGTCGTGTGGCGGCCCGAGTAGTGGTCCTTTCACGCGATATGGCGGAAGTAATAAGGACGCGCAAACACTGCCGGGATGCAAAGGTTGAAATCATCAACAATTTCAATCTTCCTTCATTTGAGTCTGTCGGGCAAGGTGAAGTACCGGCTGAACTGACAAAGGATGATGGGGTCTTCAGGCTGCTATTTGCAGGTAATCTCGGTCGCTTCCAGGGACTGGAAACGGTCATTGATGCGATGCACTATCTGTCTGATCTGCCAAATGTCGAGTTGGTCTTCATGGGAGAAGGAAAAGCCGTTGACAGTTTACGTCAGCGAGCCGCTGATTTGCACGGGGGTAAAGTAAAATTCTTTCCACATCAGCCAGTCGATTTTGCCAGGGCGGTGATACGAAGCGCTGATCTATGTCTTGTCAGCTTGATGCCTGGGATATTCCGGTACGCCTTCCCAAGTAAAACGATGGCCTATCTGGGAGAAGGGCGTCCCTTGCTGGTATCGGTTGAGCCCGAAAGTGAGTTGGCTGAATTTGTTAGAAATAATCAGATCGGTGTGACAGTTATTCCAGGGGATGTGATAGGTATAGCTGATACGATCCGGGTGCTGGTCGGTGATATTCCTGGGCAGCGGGAGATGGTTGTGCGTGCCCGAGCTGCCGGCGAAGCATATTTCAGTGAGCCAGTGGTTCTGGATCGCTGGTCAAAACTTATGGAGATTATAGCGGGTGAGGTAAAATAGGTGGGGCGGCAGGACATTGTTATTATCGGCGCACCGCGCTCGGGAACCAACATGCTGCGTGATGTGCTGACCCGGTTACCAGGCGTGGGCACGTGGCCATGTGATGAAATCAACTATATCTGGCGTCATGGGAATATTCGCTATCCTTCAGATGCTTTTCCGGCTGACCTGGCCCGTCCCGAGGTGGTGACTTACATCCGTCGCCAGTTTGAAAAGCAGGAAAAATCCCATGGCCTAAAATTTTTAGTGGAAAAGACGTGTGCAAACTCTTTACGTGCAGAGTTTGTCGATAAAGTACTACCTGGTGCCAAATACGTTTATATCGTGCGTGATGGGCGTGATGCAGTAGCCTCTGCAATGAAACGCTGGAAGGCAGCGCTGGACCTGACCTACATCTTGCAGAAGGTACGATATGTGCCGGTTTCCGACCTGGCCTATTACGGTCTGAATTATCTGGGGAACCGGGTTTATCGCCTGTCTTCAAAAGAGAGTCGTTTGGCCTACTGGGGGCCACGCCTTAATGGCATGGATTCCATACTCGCAGAGCACGACCTGGCTGGTGTGTGCGCCATTCAATGGCGTGAGTGTGTCAATCATGCTGATGATGCCTTTTGTCAGATTCCTTCCGAACGCGTCCACCAGCTCAGTTATGAGCGGTTCGTAGCTGATCCACTATTTGAACTAGAGCAGCTGTGTGATTATTTAGGTATTTCATTACCAGAGCATGGGCGGGAGAGAATTATTGGCTCCATCTCACGCAGCAGTCTGGGTAAAGGGATTGATGAACTAGGTAAGCAGTTGTCAGGGATTGAACCCTTAATGGAGGCCACCTTAAGACGTCATGGTTACCTCTAAACTGTCTGGCCTCAGCCCTGGGAATGCTTTTATTAAGCGTTCCTTCGATATCGGACTGTCTCTTCTTGGTCTGCTGGCTACCGTGTGGGTAATTATTATTGCTTGGGTCTTGAGTACGCTGGAAACCAGACGCAATGGTTTCTTTTCGCAGTCACGTGTTGGTCGCCATGGGCGATTATTCAGGGTCATAAAAATTCGAACGATGCGCGACACGCCGGGTATCGATACGACGGTGACAGCATCTGGTGACCCAAGAATCACTCCATTAGGAAGATTCTTCCGAAAAACCAAGATTGATGAACTGCCGCAGCTGTTTAATGTGCTGCTGGGCCAGATGAGCTTTGTCGGGCCCCGCCCGGATGTGCCGGGCTTTGCCGACTGTCTGGATGAGGGAGACAATATTATCCTCCTCGTCAGGCCTGGAATTACGGGGCCTGCTACCCTGAAATACAGGGATGAAGAAGTCCTTCTTGCCAGGCAGGAGGACCCGGACGCTTATAACCGGGAGGTATTGTTTCCGGATAAGGTGCGAGTCAACAAGGCATATATCGAAAACTATTCCTTCCGCCGAGACCTTTACTATATATGGAAAACCATAGTAGGTTGATTGGATGGCAAGTGAGCTAACATTTTCTTCATGGCCGGCTTTTAGCGAGGAAGAGGTTGCTTGTGCTGTCCAGGTATTGCGCTCAAATCGGGTTAATTACTGGACTGGAGATGAGGGTCGCCAGTTTGAAATAGAGTTTGCCAGCTTTTGCAATACCCAGCATGCCGTGGCATTGTCGAATGGTACCGTGGCATTGGAGCTTGCTCTAAGGGCGCTTGAAATTGGCCCGGGTGATGAGGTGGTTGTGACACCGCGTACCTTTATTGCCTCAGTCAGTGCAATCGTAATGGTGGGGGCGATACCTGTATTTGCCGATGTTGATGCAGATTCTCAGAATATAACGCCTGCAACTGTGACCGAGGCGCTCACTGATCGAACCCGCGCGATTATAGCCGTGCATCTCGCCGGGTGGCCTTGTGACATGGACGGTTTGATGGCGCTTGCGGATAAGCATAATTTATATGTAATCGAGGATTGTGCTCAGGCGCATGGGGCGCTGTACAAGGGGCGGCCTGTGGGTGGGCTGGGCCATGTCGCTGCCTGGTCTTTTTGTCAGGACAAGATCATGACGACGGGTGGTGAAGGGGGTATGCTGACGACGAATGACCCTGTCATCTGGGAGCGGGTCTGGTCATTCAAGGATCATGGGAAGGCGTGGGACGCGGTCTACAACCGGGAACATCCTGCAGGGTTTCGTTGGTTGCACGAGTCGTTTGGGACGAATGCCCGAATGACAGAGATGCAGGCGGCGATTGGCAGAATACAACTACGGAAACTGCCTGAATGGAATGAGAACAGGCGGCGTAATGCGTGGATTCTAAAAGAATGTTTCCAGAATATACCGGTATTTCGCGTCACCGAAGTTCCCGAATCGGTTCTGCATGCCTACTACAAGTATTATGTATTTGTAACACCAGAGCTTCTCAGGGAGGGTGAGGGTCGGGATAGCATAATCGATGCAGTAACGAAGGCGGGGGTACCCTGTTTCAGTGGGTCTTGTTCAGAGGTGTATCTGGAAAAGGTATTTGAGGGCACGGGATTCCGGCCAGAGGAGCGATTGCCAGTTGCGAAGGCGTTGGGGGAGTCCAGCCTGATGTTTCTGGTGCACCCGACCTTGTCGCAGGATGAAATGGTGACAATGTGCAGCGTGGTTTGTGAGGTGATGCAGAGAGCACCATGAAGAAACCTTTGGCTTGGGTGGCGTTTATGTTGGAAGCAAGTCAGCTCAATGGGTGCGACGAACTCCCCATCCCTGAAAAGTGAAACTTGATGTAGAGTGCATGCAGCAGTAATCGTTTTGTTCTGATCTCAAAATCATTTTTCTGACTTTTGTTCGTGTCTTTCACCGTCAGGGCGTGCCTCACTGAACATATTTTCATATATGCCATATAAAAAATGTGGGATGCAAATGGCAGATTACGTATAGGTGGCGTAAAATGCTCGTTCTGAAAAAATAAGGAATGCCCCTTAGTTGGGATTAGGTGGATGAATACAAAGTCGATAATCCGAGCAAGATGATACGTAAATTAATTAATAAACGTGCGTTAGCCATATTTCATGATCTTGCGATGATTCCGGTTGCGTGGTTTGGTGCGTATTGGCTGCGCTTTAATCTTGGTGTAATTCCAGGTGGATACCTGTCTGCGGCAATTGAAACCCTGGCGATTGTCATTGTAATCCAGGCTATTGCATTGCGTTATTATGGTCTCTACAGGGGCGTCTGGCGGTTCGCTTCAGTGCCGGATCTTATTCGCATCTGCAAGGCTGTGCTGATGGGGATGGCATTTTCAGCAGTAATGATATTCCTTGTTACGCGCATGGAAGGTATTCCCAGATCCGTATTTCCTCTCTATGGGCTTCTCCTTATCGCGCTGCTAAGTAGTTCAAGATTGCTGGTGAGATGGTCAAAGGATCGTGGAATCTATACCGGTGAGTGCGAGAAACTGCTTATCATCGGAGCCGGCAAGGCGGGTGAAATGCTGGTCAGGGATCTGCTTCGCAATCGCGAAGAGTGCTACCAGCCGGTTGGGTTCGTGGACGACAAAATTGCCAAGCAGGGTAGTGAAATCCACGGTGTCCGTGTTCTCAGTTCCTGTGACGAGATGATTGATCTGGTTGAGCGCTTGGATGTGGATTTGATTGTTCTGGCGCTCCCTTCAGCCAAGTCCAGTGACATGCGCCGTCTGGTCGGCCTGTGCGAAAAGACGGGTGTTCCGTTCCGTACCTTGCCGCCGCTTGATCGCCTGATGTCCGGACAAATTACCATCAATCAACTGCGCGAGGTGTCAATCGACGATCTGCTCGGGAGAGAACCCGTGTCGCTTGACTGGGACGCTATCGAGCTGGAGTTGAAAGGTCGAAGAGTACTGGTGACAGGTGCGGGGGGATCGATTGGTTCAGAACTATGCCGGCAAATTGCACGACTGCAACCAGCGCATCTTATTCTGCTCGACAGTAGTGAATTTAACCTCTACACCATAGAGATGGAATTGCTGAAGGCTTATCCCAGGCTGAAAATATCCAGATGTTTAAATGATGTTGTTGACAGGGTTGCGATGGATAGAATTTTCAGTGATTCCAGACCTGATGTAGTTTTCCACGCGGCTGCCTACAAACATGTCCCGATGCTGGAAGACCAGGTTCGCGAGGCGGCCAGGAATAATATACTGGGTACCCGCAGTATAGCTGAATCCGCGGACAGGTTCGGTTGCGAGGCCTTTGTGATGATTTCCACGGACAAAGCCGTTAATCCAGCCAATGTGATGGGTACCAGCAAGCGGGCTGCGGAGATTTTCTGTCAAAATCTGAATCAGAGATCGGCGACACGATTTGTGACCGTCCGTTTCGGCAACGTCCTGGGGTCTGCAGGAAGTGTCGTACCGCTGTTTCGTCAGCAGATTGAAGCGGGTGGCCCCGTCACTGTTACGCATCGAGAAATAACAAGATATTTCATGACTATACCGGAATCATGTCAACTAATACTTCAAGCGAGTGTCATGGGCAAGGGCGGTGAGATCTTTGTGTTGGATATGGGGGAACCCATCAAGATATCCTATCTGGCAGAGGAAATGATCCGCCTTTCGGGTAAAGTTCCGGGCGAAGACATCGACATCATATTTACGGGCCTGCGTCCCGGGGAAAAACTCTACGAGGAACTGTTCCACGAGAAGGAAGCGCTGCAGAGTACGACCCATGAAAAAATACTGCTGGCGCGTTACCGGGAGTTCGACTGGGAACGTCTCAACGAAGTGATGGATGAGATAAAACTGGCCTGTGCAGAATACGATGAGAAGCAGGTACGCAGTCTGATGAAAATGCTGGTTCCGGAATGGAGCGGTTATCATCCCAGGGCTGAGCATGAATCGATAACAATTGCACAGCAAGACAAGGCTGTATCAAAAGTTAGAGTGCTGAGGTTACACTGAGAAGGTGAATCAATGAGTAGCAACAAAATTCAGATAAAAAAAGCTGTGTTTCCTGTCGCCGGTCTGGGAACCCGCTTCCTGCCGGCCACCAAGGCGAACCCCAAGGAGATGTTGCCCGTCGTGGATAAACCGCTGATTCAGTATGCGGCTGAAGAAGCGATAGCAGCGGGGGTTAACGAACTCATATTTGTGACGAGTTCCAGCAAGCGGGCTATCGAAGACCATTTCGACAAGAATTTTGAAATGGAAACCGAGCTGGAGCGTAAAGGGAAAACAGGTCTGCTGGATCTGGTCCGGAACGTTGTA